>JAAIGE0100270388.1_pt1 | contig 26571 bp, 25 predicted proteins | sample 6487951 | NCBI WGS metagenome assembly JAAIGE01 (sample SAMN13974128, study PRJNA590717) | phyllosphere metagenome | biome: tomato field; feature: multiple bacterial spot infested tomato fields; material: tomato leaves; isolation source: leaves from tomato fields | host: Solanum lycopersicum ...
CCACGCCTGCACCGGGCACCTTTGATGGTCAGATGAAGGCGATCAGGAACTGCACAAGAAAATGCAGGCGACGAAGACTCCCGCCGAACGTTCTGCGCTGATGGATGAACACATGACGCTCATGCAGTCAGGCATGGACATGATGGGCGCGGGTAATTCTGGTGGCATCGGTATATCAGTGGGTTTTCTCAATATGATCCTCCTCGCCTGGCGTTGCGGAACCTACTGACACCTTCCCGGGACGCTTCAAGCCAGCCTCACGAAGACTCGGAGTCCGGGCAGTCACGCTTTTTTCGGCCTTCGCATCAGCACATAAGCTGCAGGAATCACGAACAAGGACAGCAACGGCGCGGTCACCATACCGCCCAGCATGGGCGCCGCAATGCGGCTCATGACCTCCGATCCCGTCCCGCTGCCCCACACGATGGGCACCAGGCCCGCCAGAATGACTGCCACGGTCATGGCCTTGGGGCGCACGCGCAGCACGGCACCTTCCCGAATTGCAGCCAGCAGCTCTTCAAGCGTGGGCTGCCTGCCATCAGGGCACCGCTCCACGAGTGCCTGCTTGAGGTAGATGAGCATGACCACACCGAATTCTGCTGCGACGCCCGCCAGGGCGATGAAGCCCACACCGGTGGCGATGGAAAGGTTGTAGTTCATCAGGTACAGGAACCAGATGCCTCCGGTGAGCGCAAATGGCAGCGTCGCCATGATCAGTCCCGCCTCACCCATGCGCGAGAAGGTTAAATACAACAGCACGAAGATGATCAGCAAGGTGGCTGGCACCACCACCTGGAGGCGGGCGTTGGCCCGCTCAAGGTACTCGAACTGGCCTGAGTACGTGATGCTGACCCCGGGCTCCAGCTTGATCTGGCGGCTGACCGCATCGCGCAGGTCATTGGCCACGGATGCCAGATCGCGCCCCCGCACATCGACATACACCCAGCCCGATGGGCGGGCGTTCTCGCTCTTGAGCATGGGCGGTCCATCGGTGATAGAGATGCTGGCTACCGTACCCAGCGTGATCTGCTGCCCCATTGGGGTGGCGATGGGCAACTGCACCAGGCGTTCTGGCGAGTCTCTCCACTCACGCGGATAGCGCAGGTTGATCGGGAAGCGGGCTAGGCCCTCGACGGTTTCCGAGACGTTTTCACCACCGATGGCCCCGGAGACCACAGCCTGGATATCGGAAACGTTCAGCCCGTAGCGCCCTGCGGCCGTGCGGTCGATGCGGACATCGACATAGCGCCCCCCCGTCAGGCGCTCGGCCAGTGACGAAGCCACCCCCGGAATATCTTTGGCGACCTGCTCGACCTGGGCCGCGATCCCATCGATCACCTTCAGATCGTTGCCGGTCACCTTGACCCCGATAGGACTCTTGATGCCGGTCGCGAGCATGTCGATCCGGTTGCGAATGGGCGGAATCCAGATGTTGGACAGACCGGGAATCTTGACGGCCTTGTCCAACTCATCAATCAGGCCCTCGGGCGTCATTCCTGGACGCCATTGGTCTCTGGGTTTGAGCTTCACCGTGGTCTCGAACATTTCCAGTGGTGCCGGATCAGTGGCGGTCTCCGCGCGGCCCGCCTTGCCGAAAACGCGTTCGACCTCGGGCACCGTCTTGATCATCCGGTTGCTCAGTTGCAGCAGCTCCGTCGCCCGCTGTGCCGACAAGCCTGGGAGCGCCGAAGGCATGTACAGCAGATCGCCTTCATCCAGCCTGGGCAAGAACTCGCCCCCCAAACGCGACAATGGCCAGAGCGTGGTCGTCAGTGCGAGTACGGCGATGACCAAGGTGGATTTTGGGCGATGCAGCACCCACTCCAGGCAAGGTCGGTACACGGCGATCAGCGCGCGCGTGATCGGGTTCTTCTGCTCATCAGGGATACGGCCCCGGATCCAGTAGCCCATCAAGACAGGGATCAGCGTGACCGAGAGGGCCGCAGCTGCGGCCATCGCGTAGGTTTTGGTGAACGCCAGCGGTCCGAACAAGCGGCCTTCCTGTGCTTCCAGCGTAAAAACCGGCACGAACGACAGCGTGATGATGAGCAGCGAGAAGAAAAGCGCGGGCCCAACTTCCTCGGCAGCTTCGGTGATCACCTTCCAGCGTTCTTCCCCCACCAGTTGGCGGTCGGGATGCTTGTGCTGCCAGGCCTCCAGCTTCTTGTGGGCGTTCTCGATCATCACCACCGCAGCATCCACCATGGCGCCCACAGCAATGGCAATGCCGCCCAAGGACATAATGTTGGCATTGATCCCCTGGTAGCGCATGACCAGAAACGCCGCCATGATCCCTAGAGGCAAGGAGATGATGGCGACCAGCGCGGAGCGTAGGTGCCAGAGGAACAAGACACAGACCACAGCCACCACGATGAACTCCTCCACGAGTTTGGTGGTGAGGTTCTGGATCGCCCGCTCAATGAGCGCGCTGCGGTCGTAGGTGGTGACGATCTCCACGCCCTGGGGCAGGCTGCTTTGCAGTTCGCTGAGCTTGGCTTTGACGGCCTTGATGGTTTCCTGGGCATTTTTCCCCGAGCGCAGGACCACCACGCCACCGGCCACTTCCCCCTCGCCGTCGAGTTCGGCGATGCCGCGCCGCATCTCCGGCCCGATCTGGAGCGTTGCAACATCGCCCAGGCGCACCGGAGTGCCGGCGCGCGACACAAGGGGGATGGCCCGGAAGTCGTCCAGCGTCTTGAGGTAGCCGCTGGCGCGCACCATGTACTCGGCCCCGGACAACTCCAGCACCGATCCCCCCGTTTCCTGGTTGGCTCCCATGATGGCCTCGCGCACTTGCCCCTGAGTCAGCCCTTGGGCCGCGAGCTTGATCGGATCGAGCACAACCTGGTACTGCTTGACCATGCCGCCCACCGACGCCACTTCCGCGACGTTGGGCAGGCTCTTGAGTTCGAACTTCAGGAACCAGTCCTGCAGGGCGCGCAGCTGGGCCAGGTCGTTCTTGCCGGTGCGGTCGACCAGGGCGTACTGGAAGATCCAGCCGACCCCAGTGGCATCTGGGCCCAATGACGACTTGGCCGTAGCGGGTAGTCGTCCTTGCACCTGGTTCATGTACTCCAGCACCCGCGAACGCGCCCAGTACAGGTCCGTGCCATCCTCGAACAAGATGTAGACGAACGAGTCGCCAAAGAACGAGAAACCTCGCACCGTCTTGGCGCCGGGGACGGACAGCATGGTGGTGGATAAGGGGTATGTGACCTGGTTCTCCACTATCTGCGGTGCCTGGCCGGGATAGGAGGTGCGGATGATGACTTGGACGTCCGAGAGGTCCGGCAGCGCATCCACGGGGGTGCTGCGCACGCCCCATACGCCCCAAGCGGTCAGCATTAAAGTCGCCAGTAAAACCAGCAATCGATTTGCCACTGACCAGCGGATCAGACCTGCGATCATGGCTTGATCCTTTCCACGGCAGTGATCACGAAGTCCTTGCCTTGCTGCTGAAAGGTGAACTTGACCTGCTGTTCGGGTTTCAGGGCTCTGGCCAGTTCAGGTGTCGCCAGCTTGAAAGGCATGGTCATGCCGGGCCATTTCAGCTCAGGCACGGCCTCATGGGTGAGGGTCAGCTCGGTGGGCGTGACCTCATCGACCACCCCTCGCACAGTAAAGCTCTTGGATGCGGGCGCAGCAAAATTCAAAGCACCTCGTTCGCTGGTCGGCGGTGTGCCGCTGCCTTGAGGCTGTATGGGCATGATGCCTCGCAGACTGGCCTCCGAATCGATCAGGAACTGTGCCGACGCGACCACCTGTTGCCCTGCGGTCAGCCCGCTCAGTACGACGAGGCGGTCATCGATTTCAGCGCCGAGTTGCACCTGGACGGGGTGGTACTTACCGGGGCCGTCCACCACGTAGACCAGTGCCCGCTTGCCGGTACGAATCACCGCTTCGCTGGGGAGAAGCAGCGCTGGCTGTGTGCGTCCTGACAGGACAATCTGCCCGGACATGCCCGCCTTCAGGCGCTGGGTGGGGTTGGGTAGCTCCAGGCGCACGCGCACCGTGCGGGTGTCCCGGTTGGCCTCTGGGAGGATGCTCACGACACGGGCTTTGAGGGTTTCGCCCGGAAACGCGGCCAGGCGGACCTGGGCGTCCTGCCCCAATTGCAAGGGGCCGCTTTGCGCTTCCGGAACGGCGGCCTCGATCCAGACGCTGGCCAGACCGTTCACGCGCACCAGGGTGGCCCCGGAAGAGACCGTCATGCCCTGGCGCACCATCAGTTCAGCCACCATCCCAGCCTGCGGGAAGGAAACCGTGTAACGGCCCTGAGGTTCGCCCGCGCGCTCCACCTGAGCCACGAGCGAGGCTGGCATGCCAAGCAGCGTCAACCGCTGCCGTGCCGCTGTGGTCAGCGATTCGTCCTTGAGCGCTCGCACCGCGAGGAACTCGCGCTGCGCAGCCACCCACTCTGGCAGCAGTAGATCGGCCAGTGGCGCGCCCGCGGCCACGACGTCGCCCGGGGCCCGGGCGTAGACACGCTCAACAAATCCTGCAGAACGCGCCTGGACGATGCTCACATCCCGGTCATTGAGCTGGACCGTGCCCAGCACATCCACATCGGCCCCAATGTCCCGTTGCTCCACCGTGGCGGTGCGCAGGCCGAGGGCTTGCACCGCCTGTGCCGAGACATTCAAACCGGTGCCTTGTTGTGCGTCCTCATCAGCGTACTTGGGAACCAGCGCCATGTCCATGTAGGGCGACTTGCCGGGCTTGTCGAACTTCTGCGTTGGTACCATGGGGTCGTACCAGTACAGCACCTTGCGGTCGGTCTTCGCAGTTTCGGCTGAGGCAGGAGCAGTGCCAGAGGCGTGGCTGCTAGCGGCGCGCCATTGGGAGACACCCCAGCCGAGGGCGATGCCGGCAGCCACCAGTGCTACGGCCACAGCGGTCTTCTTGAAATCGATATTGGTCACGTTGTTCTCCCCTCAGTCGACGATCAAGCTGTTCAGGCGGGCAATCACGGTATCCCGCTGTGTCTGCAGCTCAATGAGCCGCCAGTGCGTCTCCCGCACTTGAGCCCGAGCCGCCAGCACAGCGCTTAAGTCGCCCTTGGCGGACTGGTAGTTGGCCAGCGCGAGTTCGGCGCGGCCCTGTGCCAAGCCCATGCCAGCCGACTGCAGCCGCTCGATCTGGCTGTTCAGTGACACCAACTCTGAGGCACTGTCCTCCAGCTCCTGCAGGTGCCTGCGGGTCACGTCCTCCTGCTCGGCTTCCAGGCGCTGCAGCTCCAGCTGCTTGGCCTTGATCTGGGGTCCCTGGCGCCGCTCCTGTTGCCAGGGAAGGTCAAAGGTCACCTGGAATGACACCATGTCGCCCCAGCGGCGGTCGCGGCGGCTGTAGGCGACTTCCCAGGACCAATCACCCTTGGCTTCAGCCTGGGCTTCGTGCGTTTCCGCCAAGGCCATGGCCTGCATGGCGGGGTACTGCGCGAGTTCCGCGTGGCGGTGTACCTCTGACCGAAGCTGGTCCAAAGTGCGGCTCAGCGGCCCGGGAACTCCCTGCAGCGCCTCGTCGGCGCGGACGCCAACCCAGCGCCGCAACATCGCCCTGGCCTTGGATCGGTCCCGCTGCAGATCGTCCCTGCGGTCCGACAGCGCAAGAGCCTCCTGCTTGGCCATCAGGAGATCGCCCGCTTGGGCAGTCCCCCCAGCGATGCGAGCAGGCAGGCTGTCCTGCAGTCGCTGGTTCTCACTCATTAAATCGGCAAGTACCTGGTCGCGCTGTTCAATGGCCTGGGCCATGATCCACGCTTGGCTCAGCTCCTGGCGAATCTGCAGGCGCTGGACCGCCAGGGTGGCGCGTTCACGCTCCACCTTGGCCTGTGCACTGGCGATCTGGGCATCGCGCTTGGCCCGGTTCGGCACCTCCTGCATCAGCGCCAGGCGCTGCATGGTCATGGACTCGCGTGTGAGGCTGAAGCGGTCCATGCCGCTGATAGGGAAGTTCTCTACACCAACCGACAGCTTGGGGTCCGGCAGCGTTCCTGCCGACTTCTGGGAACTGCTGGCCGCGTCAATCTGCAGCCGCTGGGCAGTGATGCGGGGACTGTGCTGCTCCGCCAGGTCTAGGGCATCGGTAAAGCTGAGGGCATGTACCTGGCCGCCAGCCAAACCGATGCCAGCCAGCAGGAACCCCAGAGCGCTCCGGCGCAGATGGAAGATATTGCGCGCCTGGCTGTCGTGTGAGATGGGAAGAATGCGCAGCTGCGCAGACAGACGCTCGCCGGGAGCGTCGAAAGAAATGATGGGCATGGTGGTCCTCGAAATTGATGGGCACGAAGTCAGACCTGCGCGCACGCTGCAAGGCAGCGCACGCGCCGTGCACGATCAATTCAGAAAGACCTGATGGGTCAGATAGATGGGGGGGGAGCCCGCTCGACTGTCCAACTCTGCGTAGACAGCCCGTGGGTCAGTATCGCGCCCTGATTCGAGCACAACCGGGAGCACATAGGCAACCCAAATTGCGTGCGCCGCGATCAACTGCAATTCAAGGCCCTGTTGCGAGGGGGACGACAGGCTGTCGCCATTGCAATGGGCTCGGCACAGCTGTGGATCTTGTTCATCCATAGTACCTGCCATCGCGTGGCAATCGGGCATGGAGGGCATGCCAACGGCATTCTCAATGTCAATCCCAGCTTTTTGCATCGATGCCATGTGGGCGGTCGAATCCAGCTTGGGGCAGGCGTACACAGCCAACGCGAACTGCATCAGAAGCAACGCTGTGGCAAGAACACTGGTCATCCAGCGCCCTTGTCGCGATACGGTACTCCTGAAGAAAATCATAATCAGATATTAGGCAGTTGGTGGCGATACTCATTTGACCAAGGTCAAATTAGCGCAACGCTGAGAATCGCTGACCATGCTCACCCCCTTGCTGGCTCATGAGGTGTACGTGTGGTCGAATTAATGTGTCGCTCACAGTTCTTTCCACATGTTGACATGTCAACGCAGTTTAGTACCCTCGATTGCTGTTGATGCGACGCATTGATCCGTCTTCCTGAGCGCGACGCAACTCTTGAAGAACCGCTTCTCGTGTGAGTCCACCTTGGGTAGTTTTTTCAAATTCGGGGGCATAGCCAGCCTCGCTAGATATTTTTGCAAGCGAGCCGCCTGCGCGCGCGGCTTGCAACTCCGACTCAACTTGGGCTCGTGTTTGGGTCACTGGCATCGCGTGGGATGCACCGCCGACTTCAGTTGCTGCAGGGGTAAAACCACTGCTGGCAAATGCTGTTAGAGAGGTCGCAGAAATCATCGATACAAAGGCGACCGACAGCAAAGTGTTAATGCGAGACATAGAAAAAAACTCCTTCATAAGATTGAAAATCGACTCCGGATCTGGAATTTCCGTGTCGTGATGTCAACTGTATGAAGGTCGTATCGACTCAACGGTGACCGCCACGTTACAAGTTGGAAAGCTCTGGTTTTTTGAAAGATTGCGTGATTTGAGAACGGCCGAAACAAAGAGAATTTCAGCGAGCGAAGCTCGCATCCGTCTTGTCTCTGAATGAGACAGATGGACATAAAGGTCTTGAATTTTCCGAAGAAGTCTCGATCAAGTAGTGCCACCTGCAGATTAGGCCCAAAAGCCTCCCGTCAAAGCGGATCGCCGATGCAGAGTTCCACTTTCACCTACGCGGCTGAACTATCAATGGAGTCTGGAGACGCAAAGCGTTGAAAACGACCGAAGCTGAGCTAAGACTCATTGCCAAGGCTGCGATCATTGGCGACAACAGCCAGCCAGTGAAGGGATAGAGCAGCCCTGCGGCAATCGGTATGCCCAGCGCGTTGTAGAGGAAGGCAAACATCAGGTTTTGCTTCATGTTTCCTACCGTAGCCTCCGACAGTTCCCGCGCCGTGGAAATCCCCCGCAGATCGCCCTTGACCAGGGTGACCTGCGCGCTGTTCATGGCCACATCAGTGCCAGTGCCCATCGCGATCCCCACGTCTGCCTTGGCAAGGGCTGGCGCATCGTTAATGCCGTCTCCAGCCATGGCAACGACACGGCCCTCGGCTTGTAGTCGGGACACCAGAGCCAGCTTGTCCGCAGGCTTGACCTCGCCGTGGACCTCATCAATCCCCAGCTTTGCACCTACCGCCTTGGCGGTGGTCATGCCGTCGCCCGTGGCCATGACGATGCGCAGTCCTGCCGCATGCAACGTTGCCAAGGCTTCCGGCGTGCTTGCCTTGATGGCGTCCGAGACCGCCAGCAGGCCTTGAAGCTGGCCGTCGGCCGCCAGGTACATCACACTGGCGCCTGTGGCGCGCAAGGCCTCTGCCTGCGCAAGCAACGGATTCGCAGAAACGCCCACCTGCTCCATGAGGACCGTGTTGCCCAGGGCGAGCTGGCGTCCAGCGACCTGTCCGCGTACACCGATACCCGACCCGGACTCAAAGTCCTCGGGTTTGTCCAGAGGTAGGCCCTTGGCTCGGGCCGCTTGGACAATGGCATCGGCCAGCGGATGCTCGCTGCCTTGGTCCAGACTGGCTGCCAGGCGCAGCACTTCGTCCTCGGACAGGCCAGGCATAGCCACCACACGTTCAAAGGAGGGCTTGCCCTCGGTGAGGGTGCCAGTCTTGTCCACGATCAGCGTGTCCACCTTGCGCAGGTTCTCGATGGCTGCCGCGTCCCTGAACAGCACGCCGCTGGTCGCCCCCCGGCCTGTGGCCACCATGATGGACATGGGCGTTGCCAAGCCCAACGCACAAGGGCACGCGATGATCAGCACCGCAACTGCATTGACCAGGCCGTAGACCCAGCGTGGCTCCGGACCAAACAGGCCCCACGCGAACAGCGTGAGCAACGCGATACCCACCACGGCCATGACAAAGTACCCCGCCACCTGGTCGGCCATGCGCTGCATGGGGGCCCGTGAGCGCTGTGCCTGCGCAACCATCTGAACGATCTGCGACAGCATGGTAGCGGAGCCCACCCGCTCGGACCGGATCACCAGTGCCCCGTTGGTATTGAGTGTGGCACCGATGACGGCATCACCAGGCCCTTTGACGATGGGCACCGGCTCGCCAGTGAGCATGGCTTCGTCCACCGCGCTGCTCCCCTCGACCACCACGCCATCCACCGGCACCTTCTCACCAGGGCGCACGCGCAAGAGATCTCCCACATGGACATGGGACAAGGGAACATCACTCTCCTGACCGTTGGCGTCAATACGCCGCGCGGTCTTGGGGGCCAGGCCCAGCAGCGACTTGATGGCGGCCGAAGTCTGCGAGCGCGCCTTGAGCTCCAGCATCTGACCCAGCAGCGTGAGAGAGATGATGACGGCTGCAGCTTCGAAGTACACCGCCACGCGGCCCATAGCCTGGAATGAGGCTGGAAACACCCCAGGCGCCACGGTGGCGACCACGCTGTAGACGAAAGCGGCACCGGTGCCCAGGCTGATCAGCGTCCACATGTTGGGACTGCGGTTCACGACCGACTGCGCACCGCGCACGAAGAAGGGCCAACCAGCCCATAGCACGATGGGCACCGTCAGCACGAGCTCGATCCAGCTCTGGGTGGCCATTTCGAACCACTGCAGCCGGTGGCCCACCATGGCCAGGACGGTGACCACCACGGTCAGTGGCAGCGTCCACCAGAAACGATGCCGGAAATCCACGAGTTCGGCGTTTTCTCCCTCGTCCAGCGTGGGCAGCATGGGCTCCAGCGACATGCCGCACTTGGGGCAGTTTCCGAGATGGTCCTGCTGCACCTCTGGGTGCATGGGGCAGGTGTAGATAGTGCCGGGCTGAGTTGCTTCAGGCTCGGCCCCAGACGTGCCCAGAGCGTCCGGTGCGTACTTCTGCGGTGCCTCGACAAAGCGCCCCTGGCACTTCGCGCTGCAAAAGTAGTAGTTGTGACTGTCGTGGAGCGCGGTGTATTGGGACTGGGCAGTCACCGCCATACCGCAGACGGGGTCTTTCAGCGCGGTCGAGGATGGAGGTTTGTGACCTTCATGACCTTCATGACCTTCATGACCTTCATGAAGCGGATGCTCGTGGTGAGCATGATCGTGCGGTGCTGCTGTAGCCATGGTGGTGATTCCTGAAGATGAGTGTCTTGTCCTGCACGGGATTAATTGCGGCCAAATCCGCCGCCATGCGAGCCGTGTCCACCATGTCCATGAAACAGGTGCATTAGCGGGCAGGCCAACAAGAGGAGGTAAGGCCAATAACCTGCGATATGCGACCTGTGCTCTCTGAACAGTAAGAATGCCCCGAGCAGTCCAAGCATGATCACTGCACCGATCAACTTCTTGCTACTTCCTGCAGGCTTTGTAGCGCCCGAATGCTCGGTGGTGTGGGTGTGGTTCATGGTGTTCCCCAAAAAAGGTCACAGGTGGCGGACCTCGTGGGAACGATAAGGCTTAACACGGTGGGAGTGTCAAGCAAGAGCCTTTGCCACCTTTGACCTCAGTCAAGGGCCTGGACTGCAACAGGCATCCACCCCTTTTCAAACGGCACTGCCCTGGATTTCGACGATCCAAGAGCCAGGGCAGCGACATCGGACTCAGGACTATTTGGCGGCAGCGGCAGGCGTCTTGCCGGTGCGGGCCAGGAATGCATCCAGTTCAGCGATTTCCTTTTTCTGCGCTGCAACGATGTCCTTGGCCATCTTGAGCATTTTTGGATCTTTGCCATCCCGCAACTGGGCCTGGGCCATGTCAATCGCACCCTGGTGGTGGACCCGCATCATCTGGGCAAAATCCACATCAGGGTTGCCCGACATTGGCACGGAGGCCATCTTGTCGTTGTTCTCTTTCATCATTGCCTTCATGTCCATCTTGCCGTGAGGCATTGATTGATCCATACCGGCGCCCTTCATGCCCGAGTGCGGGGTGGTCTGGGCATGCAGTGCCAAAGGCGACAACAAGCCACAAGCGACGACAGCGGCGGCGGATAGCGAGTGAGAAGCGGGGAATTTTTTCATGGTGTTCTCCAAGTGTTGAGCAACGCGATCAAGCAGCACGCGCCATGGCGTCGCACTCCTGAGCACACTTGAGGCAAGCCTGTGCGCAGGCCTTGCAATGGTCAGCCTCGTGCTTGGCGCACTCATCGCCGCAGGCCTTGCAGATCTGTGCGCACAGCGCGCAGATAGCAGTCGCGTGCTCGCTGTTGCGCGCCATGGCATCGGCCGCCAAGCCGCAGATCGCCGCGCAGTCCGCGTCCAGGGCAATGCAGCGCGCCATCATTTTTACGTCGTCATCTTTCAGACAAGCCGCGAAGCACTGATGGCAAGCAGTGGCGCACGCCTGGCAAGCCTCGATGCAAGACATGTATTGGTTCGGGGTGTGGTTCATCAAAATCTCCTGATAAGTAGCTCGAAAGATGAGCGGGAACCTGCGCAGTTGGCTGCGAGGAGCCTCAATCTTTTGCCGTCCGGGGTATTCGGCGCTGTAGGCTGGAACCACCGATTGACGCGGCTTTCGAGCGATTTGCCCTGGTTTCGGGCCAAAGATTACGAGTAGATTTCAGGGCTGTAATCAGTGCGTCACATTGGCGCAAGGAGTTGCCGAAAAGACCCATTGCTATTCGCTGTGCGCGGCAACCATGTCCTATTGGTGCACTGCTCTCGCAGGCAGTGAATGCGGCTATTAAAAGCGTAATCTGAGGGTCACCGCCAAGTAGGGGGGCGATTTTTAGACTTCTCTCCGTGGTGCAGAAAAACGCCACCTGGATGGACCATATCGGGCATCCGGCGCCACAGGAGACCATCATGAGATTCGTACCGCAATCTTCGTCGCCAGCCTTGCTGCATTCGCTACGACGTCCTTCGCCACTTCCGTTTACCACGCAAGTCCAAGCCAGGAAGAAGGCGTGAGCCTGGCCCCCGACCATCTGGGTAACGCGGTCAGTCGCGAGGCTGTCGCAGGCACCGTTGTGGCCGCCCAAAAGGACGGTTCGCTGTACTGGATCAGCCGTGGTTACCCCGCCACTTATCCACTCGTCCAGGGCCCCAAGCTGACCAAGACTCGCCAGCAAGTCACGGATGAGCTGCAGGCCGCCAAGCGCAACCGCATCACCAGCGATGGCATGCGCGACCTGGGCGGCGAAGCAGGTTGGGTCAACGCCCGCCAACTGCCCTGAACGCCCTCAGGGACACCCGCGACCGCGTGCCTTCAAAAACTGGCTTGCGGTCGCACTTAAACCACCACATCAACTCAAGAAGGAAATCCCATCATGAAAATAAAATCCACCCTCATCGTCCTCTCTCTCATCGCCGCCCCCGCATTTGCTTCGGATCGGGTGGTCAGCAAAACGCGCGAACAAGTGCGGGCTGAGTTGGTGCAGGCTCAGCAAAGCGGCGAGATGCTCGCCTCTGGCGAATCGGGTCTGACGCTCAAGCAAATAAACCCCACTGCATACCCGGTGAGTGCTTTAACCCAGGCCCCCAAAACTCGCGAGCAAGTGCGCGCGGAACTGGATCGGGCAATCCAGACGGGCGAGATGCTTGCGGCAGGAGAATCAGGCGCCAAGCTCAATGAACTCATGTCGCGCCGCTACCCAGCCATTGCCGCCAAATCCTACAAGTCCCGGGACGAGGTCAAGAGTGAGCTGGCCCGCGCCATCCGCGAAGGCGAACTTGTCGCTGTGGGCGAAGACGGCCGCAAGCTCAACGAGATCTATCCTGACCGCTACCATGCAGCGCACCATTCAACCGTGGCCCCAAGTTCAGATGATTCCACCAAGGCGCCCCGGTTCTAGTGGGTTCCGCCTGAAGCAGTCTATGAGGATATGCAGAGAGTCATGCCTCGGTGGTGAGGTGTTTGCCAGCACTGCGCGTGCTCGGAAAATGCATCGAAAAGCAGGTCATGCCATCGACCGAACTCACTGACATGCTGCCGCCGTGCGCGTGAACGATGGCCTGGGTGATGGACAGGCCAAGGCCCGCTCCATCTGAGTCCAATTGCTTTCGCGATTTGTCGGCCCGGAAGAACCGATCGAACAGGCGGGGGATCATTTGCTCGTCGATGGGAGGGCCTGCGTTCAAGACATTGACCGTTGTTCCATTGGCGTTGCCCATGACGTCGATGACCACTCGCTCACCAGCGGGTGTGTAGCGAATCGCATTGGACAAAAGATTGCTCAGGGCTCGACGGAGCATCAATCGATCACCCCAAACCTCTGCCTGCCCAAGGAGCTCCAGCCGCACCTGCTTTTCTTCGGCAAGCGCTTCATAGAAGTCATACAGTGCCCGAGTTTCATCGTGAACGGCGATTTTCTCGGTACTGGGAAGGATGAGTCCGTGATCGGCCTTTGCAAGGAACAGCATGTCGGCGACCATGCGGGCCAAACGTTGGTACTCCTCGGCGTTGGAGGCAAGAATGTCCCGGTACTCGTCTGAAGAACGTGTCTGGCTGAGCGTGACCTGCGTTTGCGTCATCAAGTTGTTGATGGGCGTACGCAGCTCGTGTGCGAGATCCGAAGAAAACTCTGAGAGGCGGTCGAATTCTTCCTTTAGGCGCCGGAGCATTTCGTTCAGAGTGGTAGCCAGGTCTGCCATCTCCACCGGAAACTCCTGGGTCGGCATCCGCTCGTCCAGTCGCTGTGCCGTGATGGCCATCGCGCGGGACCGCATGGCCCGAAGGGGGGCCAAGCCATTCTTTGCGGCCCACCAGCCCAGAACCCCGGCCACCAGCGTTGCCAATGCGACGTAACCCACGAGCACCCGAGTGAGGCCCTGCATGAAATGCTTGTGGTGTGCAATGTCCAACGCGACCCAGATCTGGATCGATGCTTCCGAGGAGCCCGGCAACGACACGGATTCGGACATACCGCGGTACTCGCGGTCCTTGGTTTGCCAGGATGCAGCCCCTAGGCGGGCCTTCTGGGTTAGGGCGACCAAGTCCGCTGGGAACTGGAAATCGGTGGTCGCGTAGAGCGGTTTCCCGCCCCGAAGCACGCTGACAAAGAGGCCTTCATGACTATGAAGCACATCATCCAGCCGAGTTTGGAGATCCTGCTGGGATTTGGATTTTCCGATGACTTCCCGTGTCAGATGAATCTTGTCACGCAGCGTGTCCCGGTCAAGTTCCACAAAATGCCGGTCAATGGAAATGGCGACAAGCGTCCCCAGGCCAACGAGGACGAGCCCGGAAGCCAGCGTAAAAAAGACCGTCAGCCGCGTCGTGAGCGAGTACCGGGCTTTCACACACTCTCCTGCGGTGCCTCAAGCACATACCCCATTCCCCGCACCGTCTGGATCAGCTTGGTGTCGTAGGCGTCATCGATCTTGGCCCGCAGCCTGCGCATCGCCACCTCGATCACGTTGGAATCGCTATCGAAATTCATGTCCCACACCTGGGAGGCGATCAGCGAACGCGGCAGGACTTCCCCTTGGCGGCGCATCAATAGCTCCAGCAAGCCGAACTCCTTGGCCGTGAGGTCGATGCGCTTGCCTGAGCGGCTGACGCGCCGGCGCAGAAGGTCCAGCTCAAGGTCGGACACCTGCAGTACCGTCACCTCCGTGCCATTGCGGCCGCGTCGCAGGATAGTGCGCACCCGCGCCAGCAGCTCGGCAAAGGAGAACGGTTTGACTAGGTAGTCGTCAGCACCCAGCTCCAGGCCCTTCACTCGGTCTTGCACCTGGTCCTTGGCCGTGAGAAACAGGACGGGCATCTTCTCGCCGTGGCGGCGCAGATTGGTGAGCACCTGCCATCCGTCCATCCCAGGAAGCATCACGTCCAGGATCACCAGGTCGTAGTCACCTTCCTGGGCCAGGTGCAGGCCATCGATTCCGTTGTGGACAAGGTCGGCGTTGAATCCCGCCTCGCGCAACCCTTGGCGCAGGTATTCGCCGGTTTTGATTTCATCCTCGACGACCAATATCTTCATGCGGTCTCCCTGACACTGCGTGTGGCCGCAAGTGTGCCCGTGGATCGCTGGCTTTCTTGAACATGACAAAGATGTAATGAAGCCGTTATGTCGTCGGAAGCCATTGGCTCACACAATGCGTTGCATCAAGAACGCATGGTGAACCTATGAAAATTTCCTGGCTTTCGCGACCTACCTCAACCCCCTGGCTGGCCGCAGCGCTATTGGCGCCGTCCCTTGCCCTGGCGCAGCTGCCCGAGGGCGAAACCGCGAAGATGGACTACCAGCTTTCGTACCGTTCAGCCCTCTCAGGCTACGAAGCTTACAAAGAGCAATCCGTCCAACCCTGGAAGGCGGCTAACGACAAGGTGGGCGAGATCGGCGGGTGGCGTGCCTATGCCAGGGAAATGCGCCAGACGCCACCGGCAACCGGGCAGGAACAACCCGCGCAGGGCCATGATGCACACCACGGGGGCAAACAATGAATCGCCCCTTGCGCATGCCCCGCGCCAAACTCGTGATCGCCGTGGCCGCAGTTGCCGTGTTGTCTGGCTGCGCCAGCGTGAATCTGGAGCAAAACCTGTCCAGCGCCAACGCGGCGGCAAGCAGCTTCACGGACGGCCAGCTCACCCTGGCCCGGGACCAGAGCGAGCGAGATGCGTTGCGACAGCGCGCTTCGGATCTGCTGGCCAAGCCGCTCAGTCAGAAGGATGCTGTGCAACTCGCACTCGTCAATAGCCCATCCCTGCAGGCCATCGTGGCCCAGAACTGGGCGGACGCGTCAACGGCAGCTCAGTCCGGCCGCATCGCGAACCCCATCCTGAGCCTGGAGCGTGTGCGCTTGGGAGATGAGACGGAAATCGGACGCCTCCTGTCCTTCGGTCTTCTGGACTTGCTGACCTTGCCAACGCGCAAGGGCATTGCCGAGCGACGCATCAAGCAGACGCAGTTGCGTCTGAGCAGCGACGTGGTGGATCAAGTCACGCAGGTGCGTCAGGCCTGGGTACGCGGCGTGGCCGCACAACAGAACCTCACCTACACACAGCAGGTGTTCGCCAGCGCTCAAGCCAGCGCGGAACTTGCCAAGCGCATGCAGGCGGTGGGCAATTTCAACAAGCTTGACCGTGCACGCCAGCAAGCTTTCTATGCCGACACAGCGACCCAACTGGCCACTGCCCAGCACCAGGTCACGGCCTCCCGCGAGGAGCTGGTACGGCTGCTGGGCCTGGACGACAGCCAGGCCCAACAGCTCAAGTTGCCCGAGCGTCTGCCCACACTGCCCAAGGAGCCGCTGTCCCCATCCGACGCTGCCCGCCAGGCATCGAAGGGGCGCTTGGATCTGCAGCTCGCGAAGGCCGACTACGACGCAGCGGCTCGGTCCCAAGGCTGGAACACGCTCACCACTTTCACGGACATCGAGCTGGGAGTTAGGCGCGATTCGGTCTTTGATGCCGCCGAAAACACCCACTCCACACGGCGCGGCTTCGAGATCAGCCTGCAGTTGCCGATCTTCGATTGGGGTGGCATGCGGCGCGACGCTATGAACGCGCAGACCCTGGCTGCAGCCAATCGCCTTGAGGCGACTGCCCGCGCGGCGGGCTCCAACCTTCGGGAAAGCTACTCCGCGTACCGCACGGCATACGACATCGCGCGTCACCATCGCGATGAGGTAATCCCCCTGAGAAAAACCATTTCAGAAGAAAACCAGCTTCGCTACAACGGGATGCTGATCAGCGTTTTCGAGTTGCTCGCTGACTCCCGCGACCAGGTGAACTCAGTGATGGCGGCTCTGAACGCCGAACAGCAGTTCTGGCAGGCGGACGCAGCCCTTCAGGCTTCTCTCATCGGCAAGCCCACCAGTGCTGGCGTCACGGGCGGTGGCGCAGCCGCTGCCGAAGCTGGTGCAGGCCACTGATCCCCTCAAGGAAACCAACATGAATTCAAGAAGAGATTTTTTTCGATTTGCGGGCATTGCCGGAGGGGCCGTGGCCGCAGCGAGTGTGAGCCGGGTCGCGATGGCAGCTCTGCCGGAACCCGTGTACCAGACAAGCCCAGACACGATGGCGCCGCTCGTACCCAACTCCGGGCGCCCCTACAACCCGGTCGTCACGCTCAACGGCTGGACACTGCCCTGGCGCATGAATCAGGGGGTAAAGGAGTTTCACCTGGTGGCTGAACCGGTCGTGCGCGAGATGGCACCTGGCTTCAAGGCGCATCTTTGGGGGTACAACGGCCAAAGTCCGGGCCCCACCATCGAAGTGGTGGAAGGCGACCGCGTTCGCATTTTCGTGACCAACAAGCTACCCGAGCACACCAGCATCCACTGGCACGGACAGCGTTTGCCCAACGGCATGGACGGTGTGGCAGGACTGAACCAGCCCGCGATCCAGTCGGGCAAGACCTTTGTCTACGAATTCGTGGCGCGCCGTCCAGGTACCTTCATGTACCACCCGCACGCCGATGAGATGACCCAGATGGCCATGGGCATGATGGGCTTCTGGATCACGCATCCGAAGACCAAGCATCCGCTGATTGATGAAGTGAATCGAGACTTTTGCTTCCTGCTCAGTGCCTACGATATTGAGCCCGGGGCCGCTACGCCGAAGGTCGCGGAAATGCTGAATTTCAATCTATGGACTTGGAACAGCCGCATCTTTCCTGGCATCGATTCCTTGAACGTCCGGCTCAACGACAAGGTGCGCATTCGCATCGGCAACCTCACCATGACTAACCACCCGATGCATTTGCACGGTCATGAGTTTTTGGTCACCGGCACGGATGGCGGTCCCACACCAAAGAGCACGCGTCTCTATGAAGTGACCACCGACGTGGCCGTGGGCCAGATGCGCCAGATCGAGTTCCTCGCGGACGAAGAAGGCGACTGGGCATTCCACTGCCACAAGAGCCACCACACCATGAATGCAATGGGTCACGACATTCCCACCATGATTGGCGTGGACCATCGGGGCGTTGCCAAGAAGATCAACAACCTGATTCCCGACTACATGGTCATGGGCGAGCGCGGCATGGCAGACATGACCGAAATGGAGATGCCCATCCCGGACAACACCATTCCCATGATGACAGGAGAAGGCCCGTTCGGCTCGGTCGAAATGGGCGGGATGTTCAGCGTCCTCAAAGTACGCCGCGACCAGAAGCCGGGCGACTACAAGAACCCGGGTTGGTACAAGAACCCGGAGGGAACTGTGGCCTACGAGTACACCGGGCCGATGGCTGAACCGGCCCGCTTCAAGGCCGAGGGTGGGCAGTCCATGCCTCGCAAAGAGAAATCCAGCTCAGACACCGTCGTTAAGGTCAAAAAGCCGTCTTCGCACAGCGGCCACTGATCGCTACGTTCCACATCACATCCAGAACCCAAGGCAACTATGAAACGCACCCTCACCCTGATCGCAGCCTCCGCCCTGGTGGCTCTGTCCTTCAACAGCTTTGCAGGTGGTACTCATAGCGGTGGTCACGGCCACGCAAGCGAGGAGTCAGCCATTGGTCAACCCGGTAAGGCTGCCAAGGTGACCCGCACAATCAACGTGGACATGGCTGACACCATGCGCTTCACGCCGGCAGCGATCTCCGTCAAGCAGGGCGAAACCATCAAGTTCGTGATCAAGAACAGTGGTCAGGTCAAGCACGAGTTCAGCCTGGGCACCGAGGCCGAGCTCAAGGAGCACTACGAGACCATGAAGAAGTTCCCCGAGATGGAGCATGACGAGCCCAGCAAGATCTCTCTCGCACCAGGCAAACAGGGCGAAATCATCTGGCAATTCACCAAAGCCGGTGATGTGAATTTTGCTTGCCTGTATCCAGGCCACTACGACGCTGGCATGAAGGGTCAGGTCAAGGTCTCCAAGAAGTAAATCCCGGGTTGCTGACCAACCCACTGAACAAGGAACTCTTATGAAGAAAACCAATACCGCCATTTCCGCCGTGTTGCTGTCGCTGGCCACGCTGCTGCCAGTCTCGACCATGGCGCAAGCTGCAGGTGATGCCGCCAAGTCGTCCCCTGCCGCAGCCTCCATGACCGATGGCGAGGTTCGCAAGATCGATAAGGACAGCAGCAAGATCACCATCAAGCACGGGGAAATCAAGCATTTGGAGATGCCGGGCATGACCATGGTGTTCAACGCCAAGGACAAGTCCCTGCTCGACAAGGTACAGGTCGGCGACAAGGTCAGCTTTATGGCGGTAAGCGAAGGCGGAAAGATGGTCGTGACGGCCATCGAGCCAGCCAAGTAAGCCAAGCGACTTTTGGACAGTGCCCTCAATCGGGAGGGAGTTTCCTCACCCCCGAGAAATATGCCTTCCAGCCGTCGCCTCTTCGGGCGTCGGCGCTAAGGCGTCAAAAGGGGCGTTAATGCGAGCCAAGATGGCTATGAACTCCCCGCATCCAGGTCATTAGATCGAGATGGCTGTTCGGGGACTGCTTGGTCGGTTCCGTACGAGTTGGGCTAGCCTTGGCATCGCGCCGCTTCGGTTTGACAAAACTTGCGTTGTGGTTAGGCACGGAGGGACTGTCGGCTGCAAGGTTGTCCAGGATCGCGCAGTGCGCATGGTCGTCGCCAGCGCATATGGAAACCAGCTGCTCCAACGCTGTTTTCATCTCGACAATTTCTCTGAGTTTCTCTTCCAGATCTGCAAGATGACGCTCGGCAATCGCTTTGACTTGCCGACTGGTACGGCCCGTGTCACCCCACTGGCCGATCAATTCCGCAATCTGAGCCATCGAGAAGCCCAGACGGCGCGACTGCCGGACGCGCCGGCAACCACTGGGAGAGCCGCATTGATCTTGGCGAGGGCGGCTTGTGGTCTAGCGGTCTGCAACGCGTGCCGAGCGGCACGTTGATCGTTGTAGGGCCGCTGATGCTCGACCAACAATCATGGACTGACAGCTCAGAGCATCTGCACATGGCTTGCCTGATTGCTCAAGGAGCTCAGCACCGGGTTGCGGTGCTCATTGAAACACCTGCACCAGCGACGATGTTCGAAGACATCCAGCTTATGGTTGCCTCTGCACATGCAGAGGACGACGACTGCGAAACCGCATTGCTCGGCCTTGTTGACGCTGATGGCCAACTCCAGTTGCGTCAACCCTTCGGGGGACAACGCCCGATCCCGAAAAGGGTACGCAGCGTGGCAACGCCAGACGCGATCCCCGCTTCGGTACGCACCCAAATGGAGAGAGTGATTACTGGGCAAACAGCCGGGCTGCTGCTCTTGGGCTCTTCCGAAGTCCGTGACCACGCCGCGATAGAACTAGTGGCTGCGGCACTGTCCATGACCGAACATGCAGGTCCGGCCGCACGCATCATGCCCCGGCATCGTTCGACCCCCGCCAAAGATTGGCAGGTGCCACAAAGCATCCAGGAACTGCCGTTCCTTCCATCTCTAGAGAGTGCATACGATCAAGGCTACCGGCGCATGATTTTTGCACCGAGCTACACGCCGTCGGAGCTTCTGATGCGCTTCAGCGACGATTGCTTGTTGATTTCCGGCACCTATGGCAGCGGTGTTGATGAAGTGTTCATGAGTGCCTTGCGCTTTGGAAGCTTGCGTAACGAAGGCGATCTGCTTTCTCGGATCATCGCCATACTTGGCGTGAAAAACATTCCCGGCGTGGACGGCACAGCAACGGTCAGTGATCTCTACGTACGCCAGCAGAAGCCTATGGCCGTACCCACAAAGTTCGAAGACTTGATCGAACTCCTGCAGGCGCACCGGGCAGTACGGTGGCAAGATGAAATGGGGCAGCTACTCAGTGCTGGAACAATCACATCAGCTGCCACAAAGTTGGCACTTCAACGCAACCGTGGCGTTGCAGAATTCTTGTCGGAGTGGAGCGAGCGGTCCCAAGCCCGGGGGGAACAGGCCACACCTCGATGACCTGGTCACGCACCAGTAAATATTGGCCCTGGACTGCTGATGGCGTCCGTGCGCCGTGGTTGTGCGGCACTGGGCGCGTCACCTCGCATATCAATGGGAGTTTGCATTGCCAAAGACACTTGCTCAGATGAAGAAGCGGCTTGAAGATGCAATGACCGAGGCCACTGAAGCGGAGGCGATCATTCCGCTGATAAAGCAGGCCATTGCCCGATTTGGATTGGAACCGGACGATCTTTTCGACGGGCGCAGCTCTGAGACGACCACGGCCCTGTATCGGGACGCCCATGGCAACACGTGGGGTGGGCGCGGGCGACGCCCCACCTGGTTGAATGAAGCGCTTGCGAGCGGCAAAACGCTGGAAGACTTTCAGTTTGGCGCACCGTGGGGAAGCAAGCCTAAGTAGTTGATTTAAAGAGTGTTTTTTCCAGAGATTTCTGTTTCTGCACAAAAACCGATATCACCCCTCTTTCCACATGACTGCGAGGAGCCACTGTTCGGACTATCCGAGGTTGAGATTGTCGACCCAGCGAATCACATAGTGCATCTGGCCCGAGATATTACGTTGCCAACGCTTTGGAGGCGGCGGTCGGTTGTAGGTGTTTTATCAGGAATTGGCACTGGGTTGTCTTGCGGGGCGTGGCGACCGGATGTAAACCATAGCGTTGCACTCTGGTTGCCCTGGCGAATTGCGTTTGTGTATGGAGAGAATCACTCCATTGCGGCTGGCATTCTCCACGGGGAGGGAGAACTTCAGCCTTCCTCGGTGTTCGATCTCAGCAAGCAACTCCAGCATTATCGGACGGATGGAGTCAGCTACTTTCGCGTTTCAGATGGAAGGCGCGTGCGGTCGGCTCCAGACGTACGCCGCGCTGCAATCTGGGAAATCGGTAGATTAATGGTCGAGAGCCGCGTCTCTTAGGGCCGTCGGCCAAAAAAAAACCTCCCCAAAGGGGAGGTTCTTCGCCAAGCTCTCAGATCAATTCTGATCGCCCGATTTCTCTTCGGACTGATTCTTCTTGTCAACGTACGCCAAAAGGCAAAGAAAAGCGGTGACAGAGAAGATCACGAACCAGCCAACAATTTCCATCGGCATGTCAGTCTCCTTTCGATAGGTGGACTCCGACAATCCATAGTAGCACAGCAACCACAAAAAGAGCAGCAGTGCGCAAGACCTGAACTGTCGTCAATGAACCATCACCGAAGGTGAAGGTTGCCCCCGCGATGATTGCAGCAGCCGAAAGCGTATGGGCATGTCGCCCAATCGCTTCCTTCTGCTTGGGGGTGAGCGCAGCCATAAAGGCTGCGAGCCGGCGGACCAGCTTTTTCACTTCGACGCGGCCTCGACAGCCGCATCAATGGTCGCAATGCGACTTTGCAAGCGGGCCTTGGTAGGCTCGACGAACGTGGACGCATAAGCTGCGAATGCTCCGCAGACAACTGCAAAAGCAATGGCTTTCTTCATGAGGGCTCCAATGAAAAACACGGAGCCCGGCCACACGGGACGAGCCCGTGTGGGGTGGTGCGCACAAGTGCGCGGGAGAGGCAGCACGTAACTGCGTTTCGCCGAAGCGGAAAACGCGGCCAGTCTACTGCCGTTTCCTCAAGTCAGAGCGCGATGCGTACGCGTTCACGCCGCGCTGTAGCGCCCATCAGCATGGCGCTGCAGCAGTCCGTGCTGTGTAGCCGACTTCAGCGTATATGTGAAGGAGCCGAGCGAGATACCCGTCGTTGTGCACACCTCGCGCGCCTTGAGCAGAACCGGCTGACCAGAAACCCTCTGAGCTGCGCGTACATAGTCCTGCAACCGCTGGGCATTGGTGACGCGGCCTGCGGGCGCCGCGGCGGTGGGGTCGGGAGCGGGGAGCAGCAAGACGGTCGACACCGCAATGGGATCGCCTGACGGAGCAAGGTCGTTGAAGGCCTGCTGCAGCTCCCCCAGCACGAGCTCGAGCCGCCGCCGGGCACGTGAAAGCTGGCGCGCTGCCTCGAAGTCGATTTCGTTGGACACGGCGAACGGATCGCTCTCCAGGGACTCGTTTAGGCGCGCCTGGGCTTCGAGTTGGCTTGCTCGCGCCCGCTCGATGGCTTCATTCACGTTCCCTCCAGCTTTGAGCAAGAGTTGGCGGATCTCGTTGAAATGCATGAGACTCCCTCGAATTAAGAACCTCAAGTCTATAGACAAAGAAAAACGCCCCGGCAGCAAGCGCTGCGCGGGGCGTGTTTGAAATGAGCAACGGATCAGGAAGGAACCGTAATCGTTGTCAGGCTGAAGTCTGGCTCAGTGACGACCAGGCATGGTTTCACCGGCCTTCTGGTGGGACTGCACAGGGGCAGAGGAGTCGCTACCTGCGATTCGGGCCATGTTTCGCGCTCGTGTTGCGGAGCTGGTGTGATCCCAAACGCCGCATGCGTGCGCAAACAGCACCTCAAGCGGAGAGATTCCTGCTGCGAGCATGGCTGCCTCCGCCGAGGGGGTTACTTTGACGGCCGTGATCGAGAAGAGAAGCTTGCTGCGTTGGTTACCTGGATAGTTCATCTTGGAGTCGCGAAGGACGGAACGGGCCAGGCCCACCGGGCGCTGGCCCGGTCGGGGGTTGTAGGGGTCGCTCGGGGGCGACGGATATGAAAACGCCCCTGAATCCAAAGGATTGCAGGGGCGTTTTGCTTTGAGGTGCAACTCAGCTAGTGCAGCTGGCGACCGTCACGGGTCCACGTGGAGACGTGGCCGTGGTCTTGGAAGGCGATGTCCATTTCGACGGCTCGCACCATCTCTTCAGGAATCAGGATGCCCAGGGCTTCCATGCGTCCGAGGATCAGGTCGAGCGGTTGTCCCAGCCGTGAGGCATAGAACACGTTGTCATCGGTCCCGGCCACGGTTGCGAACGCGCCGCCGGAGGCTTCGTCGAAGCCCATGACAATACGAACGGGACGCAGGGTGTCCGCGATGGAAGTGTCGAGGAGGTGTTGGCTCATGTCGGTCTTTCGCAAAAAAAGAGAGACCGAGCCCACCGGGGCATGCCCGGTCGGGATTGATGAGAAGTGCTCGTGAGAGCTTTGAAGGGCTGGAAGAACCAGCGAATGCGTGAAGCAGACAGCCCGAACAATACCTGGGCAGAAAGGCGCTGTCACGCGGATGCGTACGCGCGTCGCGATGCGCGGGATCAGTGCCCGCAAGCCGTTGACGCCGCGATAGATACGACTACCATTAGTGCTGCCCGTCACGGCTTTGTGGCGGGCTCCCTCCCCCGCTCGCAAGAGCGTTAGCCCGCTTCTTGCGGGCTTTCTTTTTGCCAAGGGCATTTCGGGGTAGGAGCGACGTGGCGTGAGAGCACATAGGTGCTGCGGCAGTCCGCGGCTGAGCATCGTGGACAGTGTTCCGCCACCCAGGCCTCCGGGGCCGCTGGCGCACGTCGACGATCTGAAAAGAAAAAGGCCCGGTGGCGCATATGCGCCCCGGGCCTTCTTGTTGAAGCGTGTTTCTCACGCTGCCTCGGCGGTTGCCTCGGCGTTCTGCTCGGTCGCGGTACCGGCCGTGTCCTTGTCCAGGTCCAGTTCGGCTGCGATCTCCGCTTGCCGCATAGCCAGCTCGCGCATGCGTTCCGCATGTTCGAAGCCGGCAGCCTGCTCTGACTTAAGCAGCGCGATATCGCGCGCCACAGCTGCGCACTTGGTGCGCAGCGACATCGGCAGATCCGCAATTTCTCGCAGCATTGCCAGGGCCAGCTGGCCGGTCTCCTCGACTTGGCTCACCCGGATGGGCTCCGAAGCGTGCTCCATCCCGGACTCTGGAAGCGCCAACATAAGCCGGCGTTCCTGCCACTCGCGAACGAGCCGCAGTGAGAAGCCGCCCAACATGCCCAACAGGGTTGAGCGGTCGGGCGACTCGGCCTGCGCCTGGATTCTTGACGCGGTCCGAACCGCGATGCCCAGGCTCTGCACGATGTCGTCCACGCCCATTACGGCATCCCGTACATCCCCCGCGAGCGGATGGAACTCCGCCCCCGTTGCAATCGCCGCCGCGGCCTGGCTGGCGTCTCGCTCCACAGCGGGTAGACCCTCCGTGATGCGCGCGACGTAGCGTTCCTTGCTGTTCAGCTCGCTGCGCAGATTCCAGGATGTGCGTTGCCAGCTCAGCTCAAGCAGAGAGAGCTTTGCGAGCTCCGCGTCCACCTGGGCCTTTTCCATCACCAGCGGGTTACCGCAGGCGAGTGCCTTGATCTCCGCGCAGGTGAGAGCCGTGATGGACACGTCCTCGACTGAGCGGATTGAAGCGTCACCGCTCAGGATCTGGTCCACAAAGCGGGCCTTGGTCTCTACGGTCTGCCAGCTGTAGGAGTCAAATGACCCCTTCGTCACGTACCGGATCAGCTCGATCTCGTCCCACAGGTTTCCCATGCGCTCTGCGCGCCCATCGCGCTGCGTGATGTCGCAAGGCCTCCAGGGACAGTCGACCTGGTGCACAGCCCGAAGCAGGCGCTGCACATTTGTGCCCACGCCCATCATGGTGGTGGACCCGAGCAGCACACGCTTGACACCGAGGCGAACCTCGGTGAACAGCTTTGCTTTCTTAGCATCAGTCCCGTAGTCTTGAATGAACGCGATCTCGTGCGCGGGGATTCCTGCAAGCACCAGCTCATGGTGCAGTGCTTCATAGAAGCTGAACGGCACCGACCTGGGCGTTCCGCTGTCGCAGAACACCAGCTGAGTACCCTTGCGGGCATCGGTCTCGCGGTAGATGCGCAGCACCTCTCGGCAGACGTCGAAGATCTTGGAGGGACCTTCCATGGTCTGCCCGCCTGTGATCAGCCGCATGTCGAGTGCAGCCTTTCGTCCCTGCGTGGTGATCAGCAGCATGTTGTCCTCGTCGGGGCGCACGCGCCCTGAACGGATGGCCTCTGCCCGCTTGACCAGCACCTCGGTGAACTCCTTCAGCGCGTCGCTTGCGGGCGTCACTATCGTCTTCGGGCCTCCTCCTCTCACCTTTGGGCGGGGAAGGTTCAGCATCGAAGCAGTCTGGATGTCCATGACCTGGCGGACGATGGCCATGAGCTCTGGCAGGTTCACGAACCGGCTGAAGCGTGTGTTGATTCTGAAGCCCGAGCCGTCAGGCGCGATCTCCAGGCCAGTCACCGACTCCCCGAAGGTTGCCGCCCAGGCATCGAAGTCCAGCAAACCCAGCTTACGCAGGCTCACCGGCTGCAGGAACCGCTGGAACACATGCAGCTCGGCAATCGAGTTGGCCACAGGAGTGGCCGTTGCCAGCGTGACGCCGCGCTCCGTCTCCCCATGGTGGGACCGCAGGATGCCGGTCTTGATGAAGAGATCCATTGCCCGCATGCTCGAGGTGTTGGGCAAGCCCGCCACCCGCGGCATCTTGGAGATGCGCAGCAGCGACTTGAACAGGTGTGCCTCATCCACGAAGAGGTGATCCACGCCTAGGTCTTCAAACCACACCAGCGCATCCTTGCGTTCGTCGTGGGCCTCGCGCTTGAGCTTGGCCTCCAACGTCTTCAGGCGCTTTTCAAGCTCCTTCACCGACCGCTTCGCACCCGCATCCTCTGCGAGGTTGAGTGCAATGCGGGCGGAGCTTAGCGCGCCATCCACAAACGATGCCATCGTGTCCGGGTGCACCGGAATGCGCTCGAAGGTCGCGTGCGTCATGACAACGCCGTCCCAGTCCCCCGTCGCTACGCGAGCTACGAACTCGCGGCGCTTGTCTCCCTGAAGGTCGTCAGCGCTGGCCATCAAGAGCCTCGCCGCCGGGTAGGCCTGCAGGAACTCCGTGGTGTACTGGACGAGCATATGGTTTGGGACCACATGCAGCGGCTTCTTGGCCAGGCCGAGACGACGCAGCTCCATC
>JAAIGE0101057900.1_pt1 | contig 26545 bp, 23 predicted proteins | sample 6487951 | NCBI WGS metagenome assembly JAAIGE01 (sample SAMN13974128, study PRJNA590717) | phyllosphere metagenome | biome: tomato field; feature: multiple bacterial spot infested tomato fields; material: tomato leaves; isolation source: leaves from tomato fields | host: Solanum lycopersicum ...
CGCTCGGCAACGTCATCCTCGAGGCCTGGGCGCAGGAAAAGCCCGTCATCTCCTCGAAGTCCGAAGGGCCGATGTGGTTCATGAAGGATGGCAGAGACGGACTACTGGTCGAGATCGACGATGTCGACGGCTATACCAAAGCCATGTCCCGGCTGATCGGGGATGCAGCCTTGGCAAAATCGATCGCCGCCGGTGGCCACGCGACCTTGATGGCGCAGTTTTCCGAGGACGCCGTCGTGTCGAGTTACATGGAACTCTTTACCCGCAAGCCGTGACCGCCTCGTAGACCCGCTCGAGCGCCTGCGCAGCGAATTCGGCATCTACGCCGTGGGCACCGGTCGCATCTGCGTGGCTGCCCTGAACACGCGCAACCTGCCGGTCGTGACCAAGGCCATCGCCGCCGTTCTGTAAGTTGCGAGGGGAAGTCGGCAGATGCTTGACTTCCCCTTCGTAATCAGTAGGATACGCGTCGTTGTTCCGCGATAGCTCAGTCGGTAGAGCAAATGACTGTTAATCATTGGGTCCCTGGTTCGAGTCCAGGTCGCGGAGCCAAATTCGAAAGCCTCGGTCAAGCCGGGGCTTTTTTGTATCCGCCGGACTCTCACCAGGGACTGCGTCCCAGGTTATTCGCTGCGCTCACCCCTCCGGGGCCGCGCTGAAGCGCGTTCAGCTGCGCTGTCGAGTCCAGGTCGCGGAGCCAAATTCGAGAAACCCGGTCTTTAGGCCGGTTTTTTTATTGCCTACAGAAAAGCGTGGCAATCCGCAGGGTGGGTTAGCGCCGCTGGCCAGGACCCTGGCGAACGCCACATGATCGGAGCGGCGCGTAACCCACCAAGCGATCATGAGGCCTGAAAAACTCCCCGGGTATCGCTTCGCTCAACCCGGGCTACCTCCAGCTCAGCTGGCGTAGAGATAAGCCTCGACATCCATCCCGGCATCACGCATCTGCGCCAGCTTGTAGCGCAAGGTGCGCGGGCTGATGCCCAGGCGCTCGGCGGCCTCTTTGCGACGCCCTCGCTCGGCACGCAGGATATCGATGATCACCTGATACTCACGACGTCGCAGGTCCTCGCCCAAGGCGCCATCCGCCACGCTTGCGTCCGGCATGACCGGCAGCGGTGCGCTCGACACCACCGCCAATTGCGGCGCAGGTGCTGCCTGTGCGAACCCGATCGGTGCGTTCAGGCACAGGTCATGGGGCTCGATGACGCCGTTTTGCTGAAGGATGACCGCGCGCTGAATGGCATTGTCCAGCTCACGCACGTTACCCGGCCAGGCATGCCCAGTTAGGCAGGCGACCGCCTGAGCGGAGAGCCGCAGCGGCGCCAGGTTCATCTTCTTCACGTACTTGGCCAGCAGCCGCTCGGCCAGGGGCAGGATATCCGCCGGGCGCTCACGTAACGGTCGCCAGGCCAGCGGGAACACCGACAGGCGGTAGAACAGGTCCTCCCGGAAGCGCCCCGCCGCGACCTCCGCCGCCAGGTCACGGTTGCTGGTCGCCAGCACGCGGATATCCAGGCTGATCGGCTTACGGGCACCGACTCGCTCGACCTCTCGCTCCTGCAACACACGCAACAGCTTGGCCTGCAAGGCCAGCGGCATCTCGGAGATTTCATCGAGCAGGATGGTTCCGCCCTCGGCCAGCTCGAACTTGCCCGGCGCACTGGCGACAGCGCCCGTGAAGGCGCCCTTCTCGTGACCGAACAGTGTGGCTTCCAGCATGTTGTCCGGAATCGCCGCGCAGTTGATGGCGATGAAAGGCCCCTTGGCACGTGGAGACTGCTGATGAAGATAACGCGCCAGAACCTCCTTGCCGGTCCCCGACTCGCCGGTGATCAGCACGGTGGAGTCGCTTCGGGCCACCCGCGCCGCCAACTCGAGCAGTTGCAAGCTGGCCGGCTCGCAAGCTACCGGACCGTCCTGCTCCAGTTCGCTGGCCCGCCCGAGCGCATGGCGCGCCACCAGCGACAACAGGGTTTTGGGTTCGAAGGGTTTGACCAGATAATCGGCTGCACCACGGCGTATGGCGTCGACGGCACGTTCGACGGCGCCGAAAGCCGTCATCAGCAGCACCGGCAACTGTGGCTGGCGCTCGCGGATTGCGCCTAGTAATTGATGACCATCCATGCCCGGCATGTTCACGTCACTGATCACCAGCCCGAACGGTTCCTGGGCGATGGCGACCAGCGCCGCTTCGGCGCAGTCGACGGCCCGGTAATCATGGCCACCGAGCTCGAGGGTGTCGGCCAGGGCTTCGCGCAATGCGCGATCGTCTTCAACCAGCAGGACTTTGGCGGCCATGGGTCACTCCTGAATCGTGGGGTGCGCTGGGGTAATCAGCGGCAGAATCAATAAGGCACAGGTACCGCGACCCGGCCGTGAACGCAGGTGCAACTCGCCCTGATGAGCGCGAGCGACCGCTTTGACCACGGCCAGCCCAAGGCCGGTGCCGGTGGTCTTGGTGGTGAAGAACGGCTCGCCCAGGCGCGCCAGGGTGAGGGCATCGATACCGGGGCCGTCATCGCTGATGCACAGACGCAAGGTGGATTCGCGCCTGTAGGCATGCACCTTGAGGCGCACACCCTGCCCTGTCGCCTGGATCGCGTTCTCGACCAGGTTCAGCAGCGCACCCACCAACGTGTCGCGATTGCAGAGCAGCTCGCCGCCCCGAACATCGCATTGCCAGCGAACGTCGATACCTTGCACCACCGATTCACCGGACTGCCTGAGCGCCTCGAACAGCTGAGCAGGATCGAGTCGATCCGGCAGTGGCAGCTCGCCTCGGGCGAACACCAACATGTCGCGCACCTGATGCTCGAGCTCGTGCAGCCGCTCTTTGAGGCGCCCGGCGAAGCGCTGTTGCTGCTCGGCCGGCAGTACCTGTTCAGCAAGGTGACTGGCATACAGCAGCGCCGCCGATAGCGGCGTACGCACCTGGTGAGCCAGTGACGCGACCATGCGCCCCATGGCACTCAGGCGCTCGTGTCGCGACAGCTGATCCTGCAGGCGACGGGTTTCCGTCAGGTCGGTCAGTAACACCAGTTGGCCCGGTTCGCCCTGCAGCGAGCGGGTGGAAATCGACAGTCGCCGGCCATCGGCCAGGGAAATTTCATGACCGTCGTCGCGCCGCGGTGCGAAGCGCTGCGCGATCACGTCACGCCACAGACATCCCAGAAGCGCTTCCCCGAGCATGTCCCGCGCCACAGGATTGGCTTCACGCACCACGCCATGGCCATCGATGACGACGACGCCACCGGGCAGCAGATCCAGCAGGCTTTGCAGGCGATGGGCCAACCGCTCCTTTTCGTTCAGCTCCTGCACGCGCTGCTCGCTGACCTGGGCCAGCTGCCCAGTCAGTTCATTGACGCGATTTTCCAAGAGACTGTAGGAGCTACCCAGCCGGCTCGACATCTGCTCGAACAAGGCCAGCGACTGCTCCAGATCCCCACGCTCCGCCTGTAATGGCGTCGAGGTCTCCAGAGGAGCATGGCGTTGTGGGCTTGGTTTCATTGCACTCTCTCGCTGGGCGAGCCGTCAGAAGGCGGTCATTTGCCAGAGAGATAGCAATACTCATGCCTGAAAATAAACTGCTTTATTTTCAGTGTGATAGCGCTTTAGTGAATAGCAGCTCGTCAATCGACTGACTGTCGGAGGGGTAAGGCCTGGAGGGAGACAGGTGGGCTGTCACCCACCTCATGCGGCTGAGGCCAAGCGACTCAGTCGTCGCCAGCCTCGTCCTCGCGGCGGCTCATGCCGTACTTGCGCATCTTCTCGACCAAGGTAGTGCGACGAATGCGCAGACGCTCGGCAGCGCGCGCCACGATGCCGCCGGCATCATCCAGTGCCTGCTGGATGAGCCCTTGCTCCAGGTTGCCGAGGTAGTCCTTGAGATCCAGGCCCTCGGCCGGCAGCATCGCCGGCGACAGCACCGATGGCGACGAGGAGGTCAACACGGCGCGCTCGTCCAGCTCATCGCGCAGGCTGGCAGCCAGCTGCTCGTCCTCGTCGTCGACATGGCGGAATTTCTTCGGCAACTCACCCACACCGATCACGCCGTAGGGGTGCATGATCGCCATGCGCTCGACCAAGTTGGCCAGCTCGCGAACGTTGCCGGCCCAGTCATGGCGACAGAGCGACATGATGGCAGCGGAGTTGAAACGGATCGAGCCACGCTTCTCATGCTCCATGCGCGAGATCAGCTCGTTCATCAGCAGCGGAATGTCTTCGATGCGCTCACGCAGCGGCGCCATCTCGATGGGGAACACGTTGAGGCGGTAGTACAGATCCTCACGGAAGCTGCCGCCCTCGATCATGCTCTCGAGGTTCTTGTGGGTCGCCGCGATGATGCGCACATCGGCGTTCTGGGTCTTGTTGCTGCCCACACGCTCGAAGGTACGCTCCTGCAGTACCCGCAGCAGCTTGACCTGCATGGGCAGCGGCATGTCGCCAATCTCGTCGAGAAACAGCGTGCCGCCATTGGCCAGCTCGAAGCGCCCCGCGCGGCTGGTGATCGCCCCCGTGAAGGCGCCCTTCTCATGCCCGAACAGTTCGCTCTCCAGCAGCTCGGCGGGAATAGCGCCGCAGTTGACCGGCACGAACGGCGCTTCGCGGCGCTTAGAGTGGTAATGCAGGTTGCGCGCGACAACTTCCTTGCCGGTGCCCGACTCCCCGAGAATCAGCACGCTGGCCTCGGTGTCGGCCACCTGCTGCATCATCTGCCTGACCTGCTGGATGGCGCGACTGGTGCCTACCAGGCTGCGAAACAGATTGGGCTCCCGCTGCCGGCCACGCTCACGGGCCTGGTCATACATCTCGCGATAGACCTGGGCGCGGTGCAGGGAGTCGAGAAGCTTGTTGTAGCTAGGCGGCATCTCGAGGGTCGCCAGCACACGGCGGCGAAACTCTTCCGGCCAATCCGTGGTGGCATGCTCGTGGAGCATCAGAACCGGCAGGTACTCGTCCCAGGCGGCGAACTCCTTGAGCAGATCCAGCGCCCCGCCCTTGAGCTGCACCTCACCAAGCAGGACACCGCGAATGCTTCTGCTGGAATCGATCTGCTCGACTACCTTGCGCCAGTCACTGCTGCCACAAGCAAGATGATCCTCACCGAGGAAATCGAGAATTACCGACAGGTCACGACGACGCTCGAGGTTGTCGTCGATTAACAGAAGCTTGGTTTCACGCCACATAATTGTTCGGCCCAAAGAGAAAAAGCCACCAGCTGCCAGAGCGCCGGCATATGGCCAGCAGTAAAGTAAATTATTGGCGCTTAGTCAATTTTATGGCGTGATTATTTGGAGGAAGTTGCGATGAGGCCCAGAAGAGCGCTCTGCAATCAAAATGGCAAAGCGTAGAGAAAAAGGCGACTTTGTAGACGACGGTAGCTTCTATCGGGAGGTTCAGCCAAACAGCTGATAGACCTTCGCGCCCTGCTGCGACTGATTGAACTGAACGAGTTCGTTGGCCAAGCGCTGGCGCTCGGCCTGACACGCAGTTACCAGATCCTTGTAGAGATCCAGCAGCTCTTCCATTCGCGCCCGCAGCGCACCATCGTCCTCGGCAGCATCGACCATGGCATCTTCCACAGCCTGGCGGCACTGCAGATCCAGCTCACCGATAGCCGCCCAGTCCTGGCTGGACAATGCCTGGCGCATGGCCGTACCCGTATTCTGCAGACGCTGAACAGATGTATTCATGGAAAACTCCTTTCCAGCCCGCCAATCACTGGGCGATTGCATCCCAGCCGGATTTGACGTTGCGAAGCAAATCGGCGACTTCATCGAGCGGCTCGACGTTGTTCTTCAGGTTAGCCTCCAGCAAGCGGCGGCTCATGTAGTCGTAAAGGTTATCCAGATTTACAGCCAGCTCGCCACCTTCTTCAAGGTTCAGGCCAGCTCGCAGGCCGCCAATGATGCCAATGGCCTTGCCGATCAGCTCACCCTTCATCGCGAACTGCCCGCGCTCCATGGCGCCACGTGCTTGAGCCAGGCGAGTCAAGCCCCCCTCCATCAGCATCTGAATCAGACGGTGCGGGCTGGCATCTACAGCCTGAGCCTGAGTGTTGACGTTTTGATACTGACGCATAGCGGCCATGGCGTTCATGCTGATGTACTCCAGTGTAAAGCGGGAATACTCAATGTATCGGCATGACCTGTACGAGCTTTAGCGGGGATTAATCATAAATATGACGCTAGAACGCAGAGTACGAGAATCAGCAGAACCTACCCATCATGTATCGGTCGATTCGACCTCTGGGCCGATGGTAGTCCAGGCCTCAAGAATCTGGGTGAGCAAATCTTGCGCCTCTTCTAGCCGACGAGGTGCATCATCAATGGCAACACCGACCAAACGCCGATTGATGTAGTCATAGAGATCTTCAAGATTCTGCGCCAAAGCCCCACCCAAACTCTTGTCCAGGCTAGCTTGCAAGACCGAGATGATCGTAATCGTACCGCTCACCGCTTCACCACGCACACGCGGGTTTTCTTGCTCCTGCGCCAACCGAGCCAATGCAACACGCTCGACAGCACCCTCCAGCAACAGCTTTACCGCCTGATAGGCGCTGACCTCTTGGCTGGCAAATACCTGCTTATATGAATCAATTGGACTAGACATTAGTTACTCTTCTTGACCACACCTGGCAGGTTGGACAAAGCAGACGTCAGGCTATTAGCAGTGCCATTCAATTGAGCGACCATACTATCCATCGCGTTGAACTGAGCGAAAAGTCGGTCAGTCATGCTTTTGACACGCAACGCCAAAGCCTCCCGCTGTTCCTTGACATCCTTGTTGGACGCCTCGAGCCCAGAAACCCGCTGCGCCAGGATGCCGCCTGTCTGATTGTACCCTTCGACACGTGCACTGAGGCGCGTCATCAGACCCTGATCGCCGGTGAAGAAACTTCCTACAGCATCGAAGTTTTCCTCAAGAGCAGTCTTCAACTTGTCATCGTTTATTTCGAGTGTTCCATCCTGCTTGGTCGTGATCCCGAGCTGGGACAGCAGCCGCACGTCTCCCCCACTGCTGGTCGAAATAAGTTCGTTCTGCAAGCCAGAAAGTATATTGCGCACACTTGAATCACCCACCAGGCCACCAGTGAGGGGCGTGCCATCCTCACCAACCTTTGTAACCTTGGTCAGTGACGAGGTGGTTTTAATAATAGCGTTATAGGCATCGACAAATTTCTTGATGCTGCCGGTCACACCACTCACATCTTGAGCGACCGTAACGACGGAGGACTTTTCCTTATCAGCCGCAACCAGATTCAGAGTAACGTCAGGTATAGCGCCTTCAACCTTGTTGCTGGAGCTCTCCAGAGCTAGGCCGTCTACAGAGAACTTGGCGTTTTGCGAAGCTTCTAGAACGCCACTACCCGCACCCACCATCGCTCCACTACCAATACTCAGGCGGTTATCAGCGCCAGAAGCGTCAATAGTTACATCTTTGCCTGCCCCGGTAATAGTGGAAGACAAAACCAGACGCGTGCTTCCAGTGCTGGGGTCGGTAAGCAGATTGGCAGTAACGCCCTTGTCTTTCATGGCAGTGTTTATTGCATCGCGGACCTCATTCAACGAGGCACCTTCAGCAACGCTCACATTGGTACCTTCGTCGTCAGGGCCAATCTTTATAACGATCTGGCCTGCCGCATCAGCCTTGAAGTCGCCCTCAAGAGAAGCGGTAGCCGCTTTGCTGCCAGTAGCCAGCTGCTCGACCTTTACCGCAAACGTGCCCGCCTGGGCGGTCTTGGTGGCGGTAACGGTCAGCAAATCGGTATTGGAGGATTTACCCGAGCGATTCTCGAACAATTTGGGATCGTTCAGATCCTTGAGCGCGCTCTGAAAACTGGTCAGCGAATTGCGCAGCGTCCCCAGTGCGGTGATTTTAGTGGTGTTGGCGGTTTCAAGACGATTCAGCTGAGCCTCTTTCGGCGCCTTGTCTGCGTCTACCAGAGCCTTAACCGTCGCATCAATGTTAAAACCTGAACCGAGCCCCGTTATACCTGCCATCTTGACCACCTCGTCACTGTATTGACGTGCTATCTGCCTGAAACATCAGCCTTGCAAAAATAAGGCCGCCTTGCTCAGGCTTCCGCTTTGAATAACAGGCTACGCGCTTCTTCCAAACTCTCCGCCAGGCGCAGCGCCTCCTCGGAAGGTAGCTGACGAATCACTTCGCCCGAAGCACTGTCTGTCACTTTGACTACAACCCGTCCTGAAGAATCATCCAGGCTAAAGCTAAGATCACGACGAATATTTTGCACAAAGCTCTGAATCGACGTAACCGCCTCCTCGACGGGCTTGTCGACCCGCTTAGTAACTGACTCCGCCGAATTAGCCTGAGCTTTATCGTCCCCCTGCCCGTCAGGCTTCGGCGCCATAACGGAGGTCATAGGGGCAGTAACCACAGGCGCTGCACGAGCAACCGTAGGCGATTGAAAGCTTCCTATTCCAATATCCATAACCTTACACCTCGCAAGGCAAAACGGGGGAAAGTGCTATGCACTCCCCCCCGCAGTCTAAGGCAGACTAACCGTTTCAGCTTACTGCAGGAGGCTGAGAACCGCCTGCGGCAACTGGTTGGCCTGGGCCAGAATCGCGGTACCTGCCTGCTGCAGAATCTGATTCTTGCTCAGCGCAGCGGTTTCAGCAGCGTAATCGGTGTCCTGAATTCGACCTTTAGCAGCCGAAACGTTTTCACCGATGTTCTGCAGGTTCGCGATGGTATTTTCGAAGCGGTTTTGTACCGCACCGAGCTCCGCACGCTGGGAGTCGATCTGCTTGATAGCGTCGTCGATAACCAGCACCGCAGACTGAGCACCGGCAGCGCTGCTGATGTCGATATCATTTACCGTGTTTTCAGCTGCCTTATTGCCCGCCGCAGTGAATGCCAGAGGGGTGAAGGTACCTGCCCCAGTCGCGCCAGTTAAGTCTACAGCGATGGCGCTTACCGCAGGAGCCGCAACGGCCTGACCAGAATCCTTGATAGTAGCCTGTAGAGTGCCTGTCTCATCCTTGTTAACACCGACGCCAACGTTAGCATCGTTGACTGCAGCGGCGATTTTTGCAGTTATTGTATCCTCGTCATCCCCTACCTTAAGGGCCACTTTAACGCTTACGGTTTTAGGCGTACCGTCAGAGGACACGGTACCGATACTAACCGTAGCATTACCACTTGCGGTTACAGTCCCGGCGGCAACCTCACCAAATGCACCTTGGTAATAGGTACCCTCTAAGGACTTCGAACTCATTTCTCCAATGCTGACGCTGATCATTTCGTTAGCGGCAGCACCAACCTGGAAGCTGGTGGTACCAAAGTTTCCGTCCAACAGCTGACGACCACCGAAGGTGGTGGTGTTGCTGATACGATCCAGCTCTTTCTTCAGCTGGGTCACTTCGTCATTCAGCGCATCGCGCTCGGAGTCAGCGTTGGAGCCGTTGGCAGCTTGCAGGGACAGGTCACGCATACGCTGCAGGATGTTGGTGGACTGCTGCAGGGCACCTTCAGCGGTTTGCGCCATGGAGATGCCATCATTGGAGTTTTTCACCGCAACGTTCAAGCCACTGACCTGGCTACCCAGACGGTTGGCAATCTGCAGGCCGGCGGCATCATCTTTAGCGCTGTTGATGCGGCTACCGGTAGACAGACGCTGCATGGTGGTGTTGAGCGCGCCTGCTGCGTTATTGAGGTTACGCTGGGTGTTCAGAGAAGCAACGTTGGTATTGACGGTAAGAGCCATGATGATGTGCCTCCAAGGGGCGGGTACTAATGGTAGCCGGGTAGTGCGAGCGCTCGGGCCATCGCCTTGCTCAGGCACCCAGTTACTTCGCATTCATCTGTTATATCGGCGCTGTTTGAGGAAGCTTTAGGGGATCTTCAATTTTTTTTGAGCCCCGGTCTTGCAACCTCACTCTCCGCTTGATACCGAGCCAGCGCTCAGATGCTATCGACAGTCCCGGCAACTTCTTTAGTAGACAGGCAAAAGGTCTGCTGAATTGGAGAGTCACCCGCGACCTGGTGGCTCAATAAACGATCATGATGATCTCCGCACGTCTAGTGAGCAGCATTAGCACTACCCACTCGTGGCAGAGGCGCTACAGAGAGTTACCAGCCTTAACCGTGTGTCTCTTGGGTCGGGCGTGCCCGCCTACATTGTCAATCAGGAACCCAGGCATTGCGCCAGGCGGTCAGATTCTCACCCTTTAGCATCCAGTCACGCAGCACAACGGAGCGAAGCTCATCGCCAGCCCTGCCCGCTGCATCCAGATCATTGAGGTGCGCGCGAATGGCATCGACCCACTCCTTGAAGCGATTCTTTACCCGAGTCACCGGCAGATCATCACCTTGATAACAACGCACATCACTGCAGATGACAGGGAAGCCGCAAACCCCATACTCCAGCAAGCGCAGATTACTCTTGCATTCGTTGAAGAGGTTTTGCTCAACCGGCGCAAGGGCCAAGTCAAGGTTCAATCCAGCCAGCAGTGACGGATATTGGTAAATGGGTACCCCAGCGTGAAACTCATGGACATAGGGCCGCAAACTCTCTGGGCGCATTCCAAAAAACACCCACTCAACCTCATCAGCAAGCGCCTTGACCACATCTGCTATCAGCTCCAGATCTCCAGTGTGACTAAGTCCGCCAGCCCAGCCGACGCGAGGTTTTCTGCCCACACGGCGCTCGCTTGCCAGACCATCCCACCAATCGACAGGGAGGCGGTTTTTGACTACTCGAATATCACTGTGTAGGCCAGAAAAGGCTTCAGCTAACGGCAGGGTAGAAACAACAAAGCGATCAACATGGCTCAGGCTGCGGCGCAGACTGCGAAGAATGTCTTTGGGCATTTGCTGGCGATGCACACTCTTGAGCGGGACATTGGGCAGATAGTCATCCAGCTCGAAGACCTTGAAAGCGCTCGAGAACGCTTTCATCCTGCGAATGGCCTCATGCTGCACCTCGCCAACTTGCCGCTGCAGCACGATCACATCGGGTGAGTAGCGGGCGAGCTCCGTGGGGTTCAACAGCCCCATGGAAAGATGCCCATCGATTAAACCAGCATCACGCACCACATTGAACGGCTGAATGACTCGATAATGCCCACAGCCGTGACGATCCGCAAAATGCCCAAGAACCACAGGTAGCGGGCGCCATGATTGTAATGGCCGCCAGGACAGTTGCGGATCTGCCAATTTGAAACCTTGCTCGACCTGTAGGCTAAACCCCGGATTGTAGGCTGGATCATGTGCCAGAACAGGCAGCCATCGCTCGTATATCGCATCGTCCTCTGCGGGAGTCGATGCCTCTTCCAACGGGGCATCCATCAGCAATTGCACCCGCGGCGTCCAAACATTCAGGTAACCCGCCTGCTGCAACCTAAGGCACAGATCCACATCCGCCCAGCGCGCCAGAAGAGGCGTCTCGTCAAAGCCACCAGCCTCCAGGAACAGCTCGCGAGGTATCATCAGGCACTCGCCACTGAGCGCCGAATAATTTTGATCCACCTGCAAACGCTGCATATAGCCTGCATCGTCGAATGACGAACCTTCAAAAGCACGCCCAACCGCGCCCCCAACGCCCAGCAGCAGCCCCGCATGGCGCACCTTGCCGTCTGCTGACAGCAACTTGCCACTGACCGCTCCCACTTCCGAACGCAGGCCATGATTAAGCAGTTGCTGAAGCCAGTCCTTACCCAAAATACCTGCACCATCGCCCAGCCATAGCAGGAAGTCTCCTCGCGCTTGCTGCGCTGCCTGGTTGCAGAGCTGTGGGCGAGTAAGTGCAGCGTCGAAGCGCAGCACACGCAACTGGTCGGCCCCCATGGCCTCGACGCCAGCCAGCCAATCAAGAACTTCAGCAGCCTGGTTGCCATGGTCGAGCAATAAGACCTCATAATTCGTGTAGTCAGTATTTTCCAGCAGGGTTTCCATACAGCGCTGTATTTGCGTCAGGCGGCCGCTGACCACGATGGCGATACTCACTGAGCCTTGCTGGGTATGGCCATAATCCAACTTATAGCGGCCCGGCAGAATGCTGCTCACCTGTGCCCGCGGATATCCACGCGCATGCAGGTGCCGCTCAATCACCGCACACTCCTGCGGACTGTCTTGCAAGCTGAAGACATCGCACTTCAATAGCGGCTCACTAATGTGGCCGATACAACCCAGGCCGTTGCGCTCGATCAAACGCAACTGGTACTCCAACTGGAATGCATCCCCGCAGTCCAGTGTAAAACCACCTTCGGCCAGCAACGTTTCGCGGCGCAACAGCCAATGCTGGGAAAGGCTGGCCGGGAAGCTGAGCAATAAATCCAGATTCAGGTCGGGGCGCAGAGCCAAACCATTTTCGCCGTCATCCAGTCGCACGAGCTGATCGGCATAAACGGCCACGCAGCTATCGGGGGCGCCGAGCAGATCCAGTGCGCTGATCAGCAGACCACTGATCGTAAACTCGGCACCTGCCTCGACAACCAGTAGCCAGTCAGCCTCGCTGGTAGCGGATCTATCGTTGAGCGCTGACGCCACGCTGCCACTCGCAAGAAACGTAACCTGCGCGCGACGTTCAGCACCAGGCAATTGCACCGGCGACAACACGTGAATATCCAGATTACGGTAGCGATTCTTTTTTTCCAGGCTGAGCAACGTGCGCTCGACTGCCTCTGCGCTGCCCTGCTGGTCAACCACGACCACGGCGATGCACGGCCCGCCGCCATTGCGTGCCAGCTGTTCGTCAATCAGGGTCTGTTGGATATCCCTCGGCCAGCGCTCTCCCTGCCAGGCTGCTAGCGACACACCGCCTAACCCACCTGCCCGCTGAATGGCCGACAGCAGGTTGACCGGCTTGAACACTCGCGCACTTAATTGAGTGATCGGTGCCACTCGCACAAAACGGTTGTCACCCTCCGCTCTACGCCACCCCAAGTCACGGATCGCCTGGCGAAAGTCAGCATGCCCCTTTTCACCAACGCCTACCTGGTCACGGCCAATTTGGCTGAACTGTGATGTGGAAACTCGAAAATTGGTGAGCGGACGAGATAAAAAGGCCAGATTTCCACGCTGCAACAGCTTGGCATACAGCGCTAAATCACCAACCCAATGAATCAATGTTCCATTGAGTGACATTAACTGATCAGCAATCTCCAACAGGTCTTCACGCTTGGCCAATATGCAACTTGGCTCGCCGATAAAGTTGAAGGTGTGCTCGCCTAGAAAGGAAACCAGCTCGCGACCATCGATCACCACATCACTGGCAAAGGGGAAACAGGTATGCAAGATGTCCGGTAGCGGCTCACCCTCCTCGCCAATCCGCCGGCGACGCGAAGAAACCAGCGCGATATCGGACTCGCGCTCCATAACCGCAACCAACTCAGCAAGGCAATCGGGTTCCAGCACATCGTCGTCGTGAAGAAACTTTATATAGCGGCCTTCAGCCAACCGGATGCATTTGGCTGTGCTAGCAAGCTCACCAAGACGTTTTTCATTTCTGAAATAGCGGATGGGAAACGAGGCGCCGTGACGTTTCTGCTCAAGCAGTTGCTCGATGCGTTGGTCAGGACTGTCATCGCAGATGACCAGCTCCAAGTCGGAGTAGGACTGATTCAGGACGCTATCGAGGGCGGCCTCGAAATACTGGAACTTGTAGGCCGGCATGACGATGCTGACGACAATATCTGCGCTCACGTGATCAATCACCTTGAAGTCTGAAACCTATTTCGATGCCCCGGCGTTATCGCCTGTGACATCAGGATAGGGAAGTATTAACGAACACAGCATCGATGACTCGGCAAAATCCCTTGGCATCCACACTCGCGGACAGGCAGGTATGTAATATGAAACCGTGCAACTGGAGAAACTCGAACAGTTCACGGCAGCTATAGGAGCCTTCGAATCGCTCGACGACGGAAACTTCGAGCATCAAGTACTTGATGTTTTTTAAGGACTCGACCCCGCCTAGGAGGGCCTCCAGCTCATATCCCTCCGTATCGATTTTCAACAGTATGGGATAACCAATCCCCTGGAGGGTCGGAAAAATGGAATCCAGGCGCCGCAGAGCCACGGGTATCGGGATGATCTTTTCGTTACCGGTATCGCGCAACGCACTACTTTTCAGCAAGGAGGTCAGGATGGGCATGTCCTCTCTGTAGTTGATGACCGCCTCCCCATCCTGACTAGACAGCCCGACGGCTAGGTACTGACTACTGCTGAACCCGGATTGCAGTTCCTCGATTCGCTCTTGGAAAATCGTCACTGGCTCGATGAAGACCACATGCTTAGGACTCAGATTACGGTATAAATCCGGCGTACCATTGGCCACTCCGACATCGATGATGGTGTGCACATCCTCCAGCCCCTGAAGATTCCTCCACTTAACAAAACCTGTACCGCCCGCTTGCAATCCGACCTTCGACCCGCCCTTATAGCCTGTCCAAAGCGATATGGATGACGCATCCAAGGCTGGCACAGCGGAGGTCGAGTGCCAGGCTGCGACGGTACCCTCATCAAGCAGACCCGGCATCCAGGCCTGCGCAGACGCGCCGAAGAACGCCTGGCAGCGCAAGCGGCCAGCATATTGCTCATTCAGGCGGACACTAAACGCATGCAGCGCGCGCTCGGTCGCGTCAACCCATACATATCGCCAAGGCCCCCTAGGCAGTGCCGGGCTCTCGCACAAAGGCGAGAACGATTCTACATCGGGACACAGATCGCGCCAGGCTAGTACTTGGAATCGCTGTGCCAACTCAGCCATTAGCTCCAGCGCAACCCCCGAACCGAAATGCTCGATGATCAACAACCCGGCCTGGTCACGATGAGCTTCGATCCAGCATTGGAGCAGTCGATTGATTTCTGCGGGTTTGAAGCCGTAATGAAGGAACCAGCCCATTCCCCACTCCAGCCCCTTCCAAGGCGGCGGCAGACGCACTACTGGTACGGATTCCAGGCCCAGCGCCAAAGCGATGGCCAGACGATGGGCACCGTTGAGGATTCTTCCCTCCCCATCCACCGGGATAGCGCACGCCTCCTGGAGCCCCTCGGCCTTGATGGACTCGATCAGTGCGATGAAGCTGCGTTCATAGTCTTCGAAGCACGTTTTGCCCAAGGACTCAGGCTCTCTCCCGTTAGTACGCTGAACAATATGCCGACGATAGAGAGCACGCGCATCGTCGGCCTGATCGCCTGTCGGATTCAAGTAAGCCCGCACGTAAAGGAGCTTTACCGCAATATCCAGGCGATCCGCCTTCCAGAGTGACAGCGGCGACAAATACTCGACAACGCCTGGAATGGCATATAGAGCCGCCGCCTCAAAGGTTGCACAAGGGCTGCCCAGCGTACATGCCCTTGCATAAGCCTGCCTGGCCATCTCTGGACTCTGCAAGCGCTGCAGACGTGCCATCTCCAGATGCCACTGAGCGTTTTCCGGCTCCAGCTCGATAGCCTGGCTCATATAGCGCTCCGCCTGTGCAAGGCTCTGCCGCCCCATCAGCGAAATCGCACGGTTGGCGTACTCGGCTGCCAAGTTGCTCCGAATCCGTTGCGTGTGCGGCACGTCACCTACCAACTGAGGGCTCATCAACACCGTTCCTCTTTCGCAAGGACATAGAAACCGCGATCAATGATGCCATCATCCTTCAGCCGCCCACAGAAGCGCACGTCGAACCCCTCGTCGAGGAAGTAACGCAAGTTACGAAAGAAATCCTTGTCATTGGTATCCAGGCGATTGCTCTCCAGAACCAATATGCCGCCCGGCCGCAGCAAGCCGTAAAGTGTCCGCGCATAGTCGCCTGGCGCCATACCGATCCACACATGCACCGCAAAGGAAAGCACCGTATCAAACGTGCGTCCCCGGTTGCGCAAGGAGAAATCCTCGAAGCTCTCGCACTCGAAATGGCAGTTGTCGATCTCGCGAACACTGGCAATCTCACGGGCCACGTCGATCAACAGTGGATTATTGTCGAAGCCGTAATAACTTTGGATCTGTGTCGAGAGCGCCAGACCGAACATACCTATGTTGCAACCGATATCCAGCACGCGGGCATGGGCTGGTAACCAAGCCTGTAACTGATACGCCCCGATGCGCTGCAGAGTGGGACGCTGACCCGGAACCCCCCAGGCCTCATGTGCCTGGTACAGTTCACCCCGGCCAAATTGCTGTGGCTGGGCTTTGATCTTTGCCTGAATCTCACTCAGGCAACGCGACCACCGCTCATCAACGACCTCGACAGGGGCAAGTGGGGCATCCCCGATTGGCTTATCGGCCGCCTCCAAGGCAGCAATACGCTCGCGTAGCAGCCCACCGCCAGAACGCTCGAAAGCCTCTATCCAGAAGTTGCGCTGCCACAATTTGAACTTGGAGTAATCCCACCAAGTGTCCAAAAGCTCACGCCCATGGTCTGGTGCCAGCGCGGGCAGTCGAGGGATACGGGGAGCTGCCAGTTCGGGATCAAGGATCCGATGCCAGAACGAAGGTGCGAGAAGTTCTTGAAAATGCACCTGCAGATAGTGTCCCGAGCGCACGCGCTCACCCGGCCATGCAAGTGGAACCATCGGCTCATGCAGCCAGTGCACGGTTTTGCCGAAGAACTCGGCCTCCTGCAAAACCCCTGACGAAATAGCGATCAGCTCAACGTTAGAGGTAGAGCACAAAACCTGGTAACTGTTGCTCAAGCACGGCGAAATGGGCCGGTCGATGATCGACGCCAGCGATTGCAATTCTTCCGCGGCAAAACCGTCATCGTACGGATGCGCCTTGTAAAGAACCCGATAGCCCGGTCGAGAGCGGATAATCGCGCGCAGACGCTCGGCGAAATCCTTACAGCGCAAGTGTCGCCCCGTGGGACCGATAATGGCAGCATCGAATGACGTTTGCCCTAAAAAAATCAGGGTATCGCTCAAGTCCAGCGCATAGGCTTCCCGTCGATCCAACTCCCAACGCTGTTTAAGCGCCGAAGCCGACATCGCCGTTGCTTCCAGCGCTACTTCTTCGAGCGGAACCCCCAGCGGCTCTATACGCTCATAGAGCGCTGCGCAGTTGGTATCGATGGCGACATAAAAATCACGTGCAAATCGTAGCGGAGAAATGCGCAGATCCAGATAATCGATCGCGTACTCGTTGCACCAGGCCTTGAACCAGGCCGGCATTTCCACCGCTATCACCAGTGTATCCTGCGTAATACAAGCGCCTAAATAGGCTCGTGCACGCTCAGGAATAGAGAAGTTCAACTGTTCCCAGGACGAATGTTCCTCGTCATACACCAGGCGTGTAAATTCCGCCCAGTCGAATCGCTGTCCGCCATATGCGACCAGCCGCGTCGGCAGCCCGGCCCCAGGCTCGAACAAGGGCGCCATTCGTACGCCCTGCCGTATGGGCTCGCCGACCAGTGTCAGCAGAGGCACGGGGAAAGCCCCCAACAACTCCGCAGGCCGAACCAGATCCTCAACGCAGGCAATGCAATTCCACTTCATCGTCGACTCAATAAAAATACAGACAGGTATCCCAGCGATCCGGGGTGTGGTGCCGCAGCCCAACACGATAATCAGGGTTTAGCGATAGCACATAGCTGGTCAAATCCAGCAAATCGGTTGACCGGTGATAAGCGGAGATCGCCAACTTGGGGGCATGATCACTTATCGACTTGCTTGCCCCCTTGAGTGCAGCCAGCTCGTACCCCTCGATATCCATCTTGATGAACGTTGGGGCCTCATCGATTATTTCGTCTATGGGGCGAATATCAATCAAATCGGCTACGTCGTAAGTGTCGTCAGTTGGCTTAACGAAACCACCATGGCCACCCTCGTGATTGAAGGGCACCCGACCACGGGTTTCACCAACACCGCAATCATGCAGGGTAATACGCGATGCCAACGGAGTACCTTCGTATCGTCGTAGCACGTTCTTCAGTGTTTGTTGATTGATACGGTCAGGCTCGATCATCCAAGAACGCTCGAACTGCCCTTTGGTGATGCCAACCAAACCAGCCAAAGACTCACCAATCGATGCGCCACAATCCACCATTCTTTCTGCGCGTGAAAACCGCAACAGTCCAGAGCGGAAATACAGAGTGGAATAAGGTCGTTCCACTTCGTGGTAATACTCCGGCTCGCAGGTCAGATGAAAATTCAACACGGCATACAAGGTCCGGATTGAATAGTCGTCAGCCATGCGCTCAGCCAATGCCTGAAACATAGGAGCGTTGCGAACGATCTCGGGGCTCCAATCGTCAACCCGATAATCGACTCGGCCTTGTAGTCGCAAGGCACGAATACTCTGCTCGAAGTTGAGGTGGGGAATCCCATGCGCTCTACAAATATTATCGAAAAAACGTTTGGGGCCGTCGTAGCGGCACGTGTTGATGGCGACAAGATCGTCATGCCGCTTGGCCATCTCGATAAACTTGTCGGTCGAAATGATCGGCAAACCGTAATAGAGCGCCCCTGAGTGGTAACGGTAGTCATCGACCGCAGCAATGGCATCGCAGTTTCTTTCCCCTCTAACACTCATCAGGTGTGAACCAAAACCCTTAGTGCCGAGAATGACGACCTTGGTTGCAGCCCCACATCGAGCCAAGACATCCTGAACATCACGCGGGATACCAAACATCGAATCAGCAGCCAAGCCATTGACTGCTGCCAGGAAAACGTCGGCCATAGCCTGAGGGTCGATATAGCTTTTGCTCTGAATATCCGTAGCCGCCAGGCGATTCAACATATTCACGCTCCGTAGGTATAAATGGGTTTGTCATAACGACAATCGAACACTGTCTTGCTTGGCACATGGCTCTCATAAGCACGCGGCCAACCCAGCTCGCAACCGCGACCGACCTTTACCTGCGGACGAATCAAGACGCCGGTGCGGATCGTGCAATGGGCACCAAGCTCTACGGCCGAGCCGAGCTGTACGCCGCTCTCGACCCAACATGACGATTTTATCTTTGCACCAGCGCCGATATGCACACTTGCATGGATCACAGTGTTGTAATCGATGCGGGTACCGTGACCGATCACTACCTGAGGCCCCACATACACATTCATGCCTATCACAGCGCCAGCACCGACCACCGCGCTTGGATGAACGAATGCCTCCAGCTTGAAACCACGTGCCATGGCGGCTTGCATCAGCTCCATGCGTTTGAAATTGCCAAAACGCTCGTCGAAGGCAATGAACATGTCACCATCAGCAGCATCCAGACTATCCAGAACAGCGAGATCGAAGCTGTGATTGGCGTACTGAGGTACCTCGACCTTTTGCACCGTTTGCTGCGGACGTGCCTGCTTCCAAGCCTGGAACACCTCCTCCAGGTACTCGCCGCCTCCCACCACCCATTTATATCTCATGGTCAGACTCCAGCAGAGTCGTATACCAGCGCTCGACCAATCGGTTCATCGATTCATAGGCACCCTGTGTGGGTATTGGAGCGTCGAGGTGCAACGCCGCCTGCACGCGTTCCATAACATCGACATCTTCGCCCACCACTGACTTGCTACCGTGCATCTGCGCCAATAGCACCTGCTGGGAAAACGCATAAGGCTGTTTCTTGCGGGCGGAGAACCAGTAGATTTCCAGATCGGTACGATCAGGTGCTACCGGAATATGGTGCTCAAGCGTGAAAGACAGCCCACCATTGGCGCTGGCGATGTGCAGGTTGGGAAACGCCAGCCAATTGTAATAAGCGCTCTGGGTGCCCCAGCGCTCCACATGGTCGTGCCAACCGAAGTGTTGCAGGTTGGCGATAGGCGCGTCGGCACCGCCGTAGCTGAACCGGCGCATCTCTCGACGTAATGCGCAGGGACTCGTGTCAGACAATGGCTCGCAGGACTCGGTAAACTGTTCCTGATTAACCTTTGGAACGAACTTGATTGTTTTCGCCAAAGTTTTGGGATGAACGAATCTAGGATGGTTGGCATCACGCAGGTTTTCGTAGGCCAGTTTCCAGTTATAGCGCCCCTGCCAGGTCGTCACCATTACCTCGCTATCGTAAGAGCTTGAGCTGCTTTCCAGCAGCTCAAGAAACTCGACTGAAAACTGCTCCTCAAGCGGCAGCGGATTTTCATCCAAATTCACGAACAGCACATTGCCGACGGCTCGAAGAGCGAACTCGCGCAGCTTCAACCCTTGCTTCTGTGCCTCGGAGAACCTGTAGATGGCGTCGCAGTCCGGAATAGTGTCGACCTGGCCTGCCTCGTTATAACGCCAGGCGTGGTAAGGGCATACCAAAGGGCGCCGTCCTACCGGCTCGCTTTGAATCAGCGCGCTACGATGCAAGCAGACGTTCTCGAAGGCACGCAGCTCACCATGGAAATTCTGTATGACAATCGGAATGCCGGACACTTTGCGAGTAATGAAGGCATTGTGCTCGGTCAGGAGAGTCTTCAAGCCAGCGAACAACCAAACTTTGCGGAAGATCTTACGCTGCTCACAAGCGAAGACTTCCGGAGACAGGTAGTACCTGGGTTCCATCCTGGAGCGCATTAGTCGCCTCTTTCGATCTGTTCTTTCTGAAAAATAACTCGGGCTGGGTTACCGAATACCGTTGCGCCATCGGGTACATCCTTGACCACCACGGCCCCAGCGCCAACGGTAGCGCCATCACCGACTCGTATGCTGGGCAGAATGGTCGCGTGGGGATGCACGTGGGCAAAGTCACCAATGCGCGCGCCACCACCAATGAAAGTCATGGCACCTATCTGCGCGTAATGGCCAACACGCACATCATGCCCGAGCATGGTGCTGGCATGAATGTTGGTAAAGTCACCTAGCCAGACACCTGGGCTGAGCTGAACGCGGTGGCAGAGAAAGCTGCCCTGACCGATATGAACACGCGGACTCAGGTAGGCTCCGGTCAGAATGGTGATGAACCGCGCGCCCTTTTCCAGCAAGCGGCGCGCATAAGCAGCACGAGCATAAGGGTCGCCAATAGCGCATACAAAATGGTCATCTGGCTGTGGCTCATAGGTTTCAGGAGTACCCACTATCGGCACATCACAACCCAGGCCATCAAGAATCTGTGAGCGATTATCGAGAAACCCTCCGATTCTCCATGTTGCGCCACAGGCAGGGTCACCTTGCATCTGTGCGAGCACTTCACGCCCCCAACCTCCTGCGCCGATGATGAAAACGGGATAGGTCATAGAATCGAGCCGCCATCCATCACCAGGCTGGTTCCGGTTACCCAGCGACTGGCATCGGCCAGAAGATAAATCGCCGCATTGGCTACGTCGCGCGGCTCACCCAGCCCCAACGGATGACGGGCTTTTTGAGCCTCCAACTGATCCTGCCCCCAGATAGGCGTCACGACAGCCGACGGCGATATGCCATTGACCCGAACCCGGTGCTTGGCTTGCTCCAGAGCCAGGCATTTGATGATACCCACTAACCCCGCCTTCATCGCTGAATAGGGGCCAACACCACGAGTGCCTATGTGCGCGGCGGTGGACAGCATGAAGATGATCGAGCCCTGCGGAGCAATAGCGTTGGCCTGCAGCAGGCGCTGGGTGAGCATGACCGGTGCGAGGAAATTGGCGGTGTACATATCCGTCATCGCCTGCTCGGTCAATTGTCGGATGGGGCAGTGTTTCTGTATGCCGGCACAATGCACCACACCGCTGAATTTCACATTGGCTAACAGAAGGCGTTCACGCTCTTGGGAGTCGGTGAGATCCGCCAGCACAGACAAGTGCCCCTCACCAAGCAGCAGATCATGGGTAGCATCAAGCCGCTCGGCATTACGCCCTGTCAGAACAATACGAGCCCCGCGCTCGGCGCAGGAAATAGCGATCTGTTTACCCAGCCCCGAAGAGGCACCGGTGACCAAAATGGTCTTTCCTTCAAGTGAGAAGGCGCTGCGTGCTGGGTTACTCATGCGTAGATATCCATAGGAACAGTCAGCCCGCCATCCACTATGAAATAGTTGCGGGTAATCCAGCGACTGGCGTCAGCCAGCAGAAACACTGCTGCGTGGGCGATATCCTCCGGTTCTCCCATGCCCAGCGGAGTCAGGTCGAACAAGCCTTCCATATTGCCACCACTGCCCTGTAATCCCTCCAACAAGGGCGTACGCACATAACCTGGGGCAATGCAGTTGGCACGGATGTTCTGCTTCGACACCTCAAACCCGAGCGAGCGCACCATGCCTAGCAAGGCGCTCTTGCTCGCTGCATAGGCGCTGCTGGCCATGGGGCCGATGTGGGACGCTACCGAGGCGATGAACAGAATGGAACCGCCCGCCGCTATTCGTTTCTTGGCCAGCAGCCCCTTGGTCAGCAACATGGGGGCAAAGGTATTACTGGTGAACATATCGTCCAGATGAGCCTGGTTGATCAGCCGCAGCGGAACCAGTTTGGAAATACCTGCAGCATGCACCAACCCGTCGAGTAGTCCTGCCTCAGCAACCAGACGGTCGATGTCCTCTTGCTTGCCAAGATCAGCCACGATCTGTAGGTGCCCGCTAGCCGGCAGCGCTGAGAAAGTGGCATTCAGCCGATCTACGTCGCGCCCGCTTATGATCAACTGGGCACCCATCTGCGCGCAGGTGATTGCGATTTGTCGACCAATTCCCGATGAGGCCCCGGTAACAAGAATACGCCTGCCTTCGAGGCTGAACGCATCTGCGGAGGTCACTTCAGTCATCTCAGGCCTCGATCAGATCCGGGAATATGGCATTCTCGATATCCATCAGAGCGGTTCCCCACGACAGGCCAATTCCAAAGCCAGAAAGCACTACACGCTTGCGGCCGCTCTCAAGCTCCTTGTTGATTCGCGCAGTCATGGTAACGGGCAGCGATGCGCCACTGCTGTTACCAAAGTCCCTCAAGGTCGATGGCACCTTTTCCACCGGCAGGCCCAACTTCTTGCGAATGGTTTCGTTGATCATGCGATTGGCCTGATGAAAGATGAAATAGTCCACTTCATCCTTGCTCGCCCCTGCATAGTCGAGCAATTTTTCCACGGCAGGTGGCACGCGCTGAGTCGAGAAGCTCAACACAGCCGGACCATCGAGAACCAGATCGGTCGCACGATGCCAGTGGTCGTTCTCATCTTCGCGAAACGGTACCAGATGCTGAATTCCCACTGGCTGACGGTGCCCGCCAACGGGCAGCATGATGGCCTTGAAACCACTGCCATCACTGTTCAGGTCGAAGTACATCGGAGGTGCACCTTCGGAGAACTCCAGCGCAGTCGCTGTACCGGCATCGGAAAAAATCGGGTCGTCCAGGGTCGCGCTGCGATCACCGATGAGCAGCAGCGCTTTTTTCACCCCGCCGCCCGCGATCATCGACCCAACCAGATGAATGCCGAAGGGGTAGGCCGAACAGCCTAGATTGACATCGAAAGCGATGGTGGTATTCGGCAGGCCGAGACGATCCTGCAAAATGATCGCCGTAGACGGAATCAGATAATCTGGTGACTGGGTCATGACGATCAGTGCATCGATCTCGTCGCGCTTCCACTGCAACTGCTCCAGCAACTTCTCGGTCGCCTCAAAAGCCAAGTCGGAAAAGCACTGCCACTCTGGAGACATTCGGCGCGTCTCGATGCCGATATTGCGCACTAAGCGCTCACGCTCGGATCGGATCTGCGGCCGGCAATCAGTCAGGTTGGAGACCACGCGCTTCGGTACACAAGTCGCCATGCCGGCAAAACGTACATTTCTCAGCGTGGAGGTTGCCATGATTACAGCCCTGCCAGCTTATAGAGTTCGCCCACGCTGCTGATTTTGTACAGATCCTCACCTGTGATGGTTTTGCCATACTCCATATCGAACATGACGATCACACCCAAAGCAGCGAGTGAATCCCATTCGGGAAGATCGCGCAGTACCGTATCCATGGTCACCTCGACCGGCGTCTGGAAGTCGGTAGCAGACAGGAAGTTTTCGATGAATTGCTCTTGGCTCATGACGGCGTGTCCTGGTTGTGATTGGTATTGAACATATCGGCTGATATGAACTGAAACTTGAGATTGCTCACCCCTGGCCAGCATCAGCAATCAGTTGCACGACCCTATCGATATCCGGTTTACCAAGCGTCGGATAGATAGGCAGGCAAAGAATCCTGGATGCCACCGATTGCGCCACCGGCAAGTTGGCCGGCGCTGCGGAAGGCAGGCCGCTATACATGGGAAAATCGCTGATCAGTGGATAGAAATAGCGGCGTACATGGACGTCATTGTCTCGCAGGTAATGGTGCAGCTCATCACGGGACAATGAAAAGCCCTCTTCGACGAAAACCGGAAAATAGGCGTTGTTGTCAAAGGCTTGAGAAACGCGCTCAAGGCACTTGATGCCTCTGACCTCCGCCAAATGCTCCCGGTAATACGCGTCTATCTCTTTACGCTGCTGCAATGCCTGATCGATATGTTTGAGCTGAAGGAGCCCGAATGCGGCACTGACCTCATTCAACTTGCCGTTGATACCAGGCATGATCACCGTGACTTCGTCGAGAAACCCGAAGTTCTTCAGATGATCGATACGCTGCTTGGTAGCCTCATCCGGGCAAATAATCGCACCACCCTCGAAAGTGTTGAAGACCTTGGTGGCATGAAAGCTCAGGACGCTGAGATCACCGTGACGAAGGAGGCTACCGCCCTCGTCACGCACAGCAAAAGCATGGGCCGCGTCATAGATCAGCCTAAGATTGTAGGTATCGCAAATACGCTGGATCTCCTCCACCGCACAGGGATTGCCGTAACAGTGCACCGGCATGATCGCCGTGGTTCGCGGAGTGATGGCTGCCTCGATTTTTTGCGGATCGAGGTTCAGGGTCACTGGATCGATATCCACGAATACCGGGCGCAACCCGTTCCAACTCAGTGCGTGGGTGGTCGCGACAAAAGAATAGGGGGTCGTGATGACCTCACCGGTAACTCGCAAGCTCTGCAGGGCAGTGAGAAGAGCCAAGGTGCCATTGGCGAACAAGGATATGTGCTGAACGTCCAGATACTCACAAAGCGCCTTTTCCAACGCTTGATGCATGGCACCGCCGTTAGTGAGGAACCGGCTTTGCCAGATTTCCTCAAGATACGGAATGAACTCTTCGAGGGGTGGCAGTAGCGGGCTTGTGACCGGAATAGGATTGGTCATGCAAGAATCTCTGTCAGATGCATTGGATCGACCTATGAACCCACGCCAATCGGCTCAAGGGAGGAGATATACCAATGTCACTGGCCAGACATCAGATCCGTCTACTTCTTGGCGTGGCCGCAAGTATACGTAAAAGTTTCATTCGGAATAATCATATTCTTGCCGAACAAAATACAGACTCTACCTACCCTATTTACAGCTTATTGAACAGATTCAGGCTGCTGATTTTTACGTAGCTCTGCTGCGCAGCCTCCAGAATCAAGGTCTGAAAAGACAAACGAGACAGCGCCTCGGGATAGTCCAGCTCGCGCAACTCAGCCTGCACGGCCTTGTTGCCTAACGTCGAGTCTTCGTTGCTGTTCAGCGTGGTATCGATGATGTTGCGTCGCGCGCCGATGTCACCACGAGTGCTGTCGATCACGACGCTTGCACTGGAAAGATTGGTAATAGCCTCGGCAATCGCGTCACGCACGGCCAGATTTCCCTCAGGCGTAGAGGGCTCTTCTTCAAGTGCTTTGCGCAGGTTAGCGATAGTGTCCAATACGCCCTGCTTTTGCTTACCTGGATCGGCGGTCACGGTGACACGATCACCGCTCGCCGGAATACCGTCGAAATTGATGACCACTCCCTGAAAAACCAGCTTGTCTGTAGTTTTCTCGTTGTCGTCCAACGAGCCCGCAGCTAGTTGCGGTGTGGTGGTTCCCGCAGCGAATATTTCATAGCTGTTCGAGTTGGGATTTCCGAATACGATGTCGACGCCACCGTCGGGAAAGCCTGGTGCACCGGAAAACGCGACCTCATCTTGAACCAGAGGCGTGGAAGCACGCAACGTAGAGCCGGCCTGCAATGCAGGTACTGCATCCAGACGCCCTGCGTTAGTGACGCTCTGGAAAACTTTCTTGCCGTTGTCGCTGATTGCCACATTCAGAGAGCTGGCGATCTCCAGCTTGCGCTGGCCTTCATCGCCCTGATAGCTATAGGTGCCATCTGAATTACGAACAAATGGCTCTGCCTTGCCCTGGAAGCCCGAAAATAAATATTCGCCACGGGCATTCTTGGTGTTCATCAGGCCAAGCAGTTCATTTTCCCTCTCACGCAATTCGGCAGCCTTGGACTTGCGATCCTCGGCACTGAGCGCACCGTTGCCCGCACTTACCGCAAGCTCTTGTACACGCAGGAGTACAGTATTGATCGATTGAAGAACGGACTCCTCCTGAACGAGGCTATTGTCCGCGGCCGTGAGGTTGTCCTTGTGCTGAGTCAACACGTTCTGCTGCTGCTCGAGCTGCAGCAAACGCACCGACGCGACCGGGTCATCGGCAGGCGTGAGGATGCGGTTGCCGGTGCTGATCTGTTCCTGGGTGCGAATGGCATTGGCGTAGTTGCGCTGCAGGCCTTGAACGCCGTTATTGAACGCCTGGAGAGTGGAAATACGCATAACTGCCTCGTCTTCTCTAGCGGTACCTGGCGTTTACCAG
>JAAIGE0100267850.1_pt1 | contig 26500 bp, 20 predicted proteins | sample 6487951 | NCBI WGS metagenome assembly JAAIGE01 (sample SAMN13974128, study PRJNA590717) | phyllosphere metagenome | biome: tomato field; feature: multiple bacterial spot infested tomato fields; material: tomato leaves; isolation source: leaves from tomato fields | host: Solanum lycopersicum ...
GTGACGGCCGTCGCCGCCGTTGATGATCGCCACTTCCGGGCACACGTGCTCGGCAATGAAGTGGGCTGCACCTGAGTCGGCATGACGCACGACAAACATGTCGGCAGCCATGGCTTCCAGGTTGCGCAGGGTGTCGAACAGTGTCTCGCCCTTGCTGGTGGAGGATGTTGAAACGTTGAGGGTGATGACATCCGCCGACAGCCGCTGGGCAGCGAGTTCGAAGGTGGTTCGCGTGCGGGTCGAGTTCTCGAAGAACACGTTGCAGACGGTCTTGCCACGCAACAGCGGGACTTTCTTCACCGCACGGGCACCGACTTCAAGGAAGGAGTCGGCCGTGTCGAGGATTTCGGTGAGCAGCTCGCGGGGCAAGCCGTCCAGAGACAGAAAATGGCGCAGCTGACCCTGATGGTTGAGTTGCAGCGGGCGCTTGGCGTCGAGAGGCGTCATCGCAAGGGACTCTTAAAGGGCTGAAGCGGTGGAAAGGTCTTGAAGCTCGAGCGCCAGCGGCTCGGGGCCGGTCAGCTTGACACGCTCGTCGGGAGCCAGTGACAGCGATGCGCCCACCACGTTGGGGCGAATCGGCAGTTCACCGGCATCCAGATCCAGCAGGCAGACCAGCGTGACACTGGCCGGACGCCCGTAATCGAACAGTTCGTTGAGGGCTGCGCGAATGGTGCGCCCGCTCATGAGCACGTCATCGATCAGGATCAGGTGCTGACCTTCGATCTCGAAAGGCAGCTCCGAGGGACGAACCTGAGGATGAAGGCCGTTCTGGCTGAAGTCATCGCGATAGAAGGAGACATCCAGCGTGCCGAGCGGCGTGTCGTTTTCCAGAGCCTTGAGCAGCGCCTGGGCGACCCATACGCCGCCGGTGCGGATGCCAATGAAGCGAGGGTCGTTGATGCCGCGCTTGCTCAGGTGAGCGCTCAGGTCGGTGGCCATCTGACGAATCAGATCGCTGGGGTTGGGCAAGCTCATGATTGCTCCTTGATCGAAGGGCCGGGCACCGCCCATGGGGCTGGCTGCTCAGGCGGAAACTTGAAATCCGGGTATCTCGAAGCTGTTCTGGCCCGAAAAGTCACGCATTCAACAGCTCGGCATTGGCATCCAGCCAGCCTTGCAGCAAGAGCGCGGCGGCGATGGCATCCACGGGGTTGTCACGATAGCTGCTGCCTCGCTGACCGCCACGGGCCATGCGTTCGCCCTTGGCTTCAAAGGTGGTCAGGCGTTCATCGTGGGTATAGACCGGAATGTTGAAGCGGCCGTTGAGCTTGCGCGAGAACTTTTCGGCCCGGGCACTCATTTCGCTGGGCGTACCGTCCATGTTCAGCGGCAGGCCGACGACGATGGCATCGGGTTTCCACTCGTTGATCAGTGCCTGAACCTTGTCCCAGTCCGGGACACCGTTCTGTGCCTTGAGCGTGCACAGCTCGCGAGCCTGACCGGTAATGGCCTGGCCGACCGCGATGCCGATCTGTTTGGTGCCGTAATCGAAACCCAGGAGCAGGCGCAATGCAGCCATCAGGCGTGACCTGCCTGGGTCGAGAGCAGATTCAGATTGATGCCCAGGCGTGCTGCCGCCGCGTCGAGTCGCAGTTCACTGTCGACATCGAACAGGATGGCGGGGTCGAAAGGGCAGGTCAGCCAGGCATTGGCAGCCATTTCGGCGTCCAGCTGACCCGCATCCCAGCCTGCGTAGCCCAGGGCTATCACATTCTGATCGGGGCCGTAGCCGTCGGCGATGGAAAACAGCACATCCTGGGAAGTGGAGAGCGAAATGCCACCCAGCTCGACAGTCGCCTGAAATATCTGACCGCTCGGATGCAGGACGAACCCGCGGTCGGTCTGTACCGGGCCGCCCGAATGGATGGGGATGTGCTGGCAGCGCACAGGAGCGGGCAACTCTGGTCGCAACTGCTCCAGCACATCTGCCAGGCTCAGGCTTTGTGGGCGGTTTATCACCAGGCCCATGGCACCATTGGCGTTGTGCTCGACGATATACGTCAAGGTTTGCGCGAAGTTCTGATCGTGCATGTGGGGCATGGCGATCAGAAACTGATGCTTGAGATAGCTCGGAGATAGATTTTTCATGAGCCTTAGTGTGGCGCTGCCGGGCAGACCTGACAACTGTCAGTTATGGCAGCCTTGCGATTTGTGAAGAAACCGTCAGTTACTGGACAGCTTGTCGCCCCGTGAAAATTTCCAGGTGCGGATGATTTCAAGTCGGTCGATGTCGGCCAGATCGCCGGTGAACGGCGAAAATGGCGCTGCCAGGCGCACAATTCGCTGCGCGGCCTGATCCAGTAGTGGGTGGCCCGATGATTCCAGCACCAGCACTTCGTACAGCGAGCCATCGTGATTGATCGAGACCAATAGTCGCAGGTTGCCGTAGATCTGCTGGCGGCGCGCTTCCTCCGGGTAATTCAGGTTGCCGACCCGCTCGACTTTCTTGCGCCAGTCATCCTTGTACCAGGCACCCTTGTCGCGCATGGTCGAAGCCGCATTGAGGCGATGGATCTTCGGTCGCTTGGCATAAAGTTGCTGCTCGGCCGAGAGTTCGGCTTCCAGGCTGGCGATTTCATTGCTCAACTGGGAGCTGTCGAAGGAAGGTGACTGTCTGGTGGCGGGCTCCGGTTTGACTTCCTCGCGCTTGGCGGTCGTGTGCTGCTGCGAAGGGGCGACGGTGGCTACCGCGGTTTTCGGCGCTTCCTGTTTTTCCACGGGCTTGTTGGCCGGTGGCGGTGTCACCTTGTTGACCTTGGTGTCCTGATAAGGCGCGATTTCCGTGGTCTTGAGGGTTTCTGCCTTGTCCAGGGTGCCGCTGCCCTGTTGATCGTCCTGGGCCAGGAAGTCCGCCTGCTTGGGTTTTTCCTCGCTTTTGAAGGTGGCGAGGGTGATTTCCAGCGTCTGGGAGATCTGTTCGGGTTTTACGTAGGTGAAGCCCACGCCAAGAATCACCGCAGCATGGATCAGCGCGGCGATCATCATGGTGAAGCCCAGGCGATCCGCTGGACGTACCCCAACTGACGAGAGTTCGAGGGGCAGGTCGTTTCTGGCCATGGATGTCATTGGCGGTTCAGTGTCTCGTTCAAAATCCGTTTTCTCATGATCGTTTCGCGGATGAGTCCGCTCCCGCAGATTGTGTGGGAGGGGACTCATCCACGAAAGGTTTACCGCGCCTGCAGTTTCTTCTCGATCACGTCCATCAGCAAGCCGCCGATGTTGGTGCCGAAGGCATTGTCGATTTCGCGGATGCAGGTCGGGCTGGTGACGTTGATTTCGGTGAGGTGCTCACCAATCACATCCAGACCCACGAAGATCAGGCCTTTTTCGCGCAGGGTAGGGCCGATCTGTTCCGCGATCCAGCGATCCTTTTCAGTCAGTGGGCGCGCTTCGCCACGACCGCCAGCGGCCAGGTTGCCACGGGTTTCGCCGGCTGCCGGAATACGAGCCAGGCAGTAGGGAACGGGTTCGCCGTCGACCATCAGGATACGCTTGTCGCCGTCCTTGATTGCCGGCAGATAACCCTGGGCCATGATTTGCTGGGTGCCGTGGGCGGTCAGGGTTTCCAGGATCACCGACAGGTTCGGATCGCCTGCGCGATGACGGAAGATCGACGCGCCGCCCATGCCATCCAGCGGCTTGAGGATCACATCGCCGTGCTGCGCGGCAAATTCACGAATGATGTCCGGACGACGGCTGACGAGCGTTGGCGGTGTGCATTGCGGGAACAGCGTGGCGAACAGCTTTTCGTTGCAGTCACGCAGGCTCTGTGGCTTGTTGACGATCAGCACGCCGGCGCGCTCGGCCTGTTCCAGCAGGTACGTGGTGTAGACGAATTCCATGTCGAACGGCGGGTCCTTGCGCATCAGGATCACGTCCAGATCCTCAAGGCCGGTGTCGATTTCGTCCTGCAGTTCAAACCAGTGTGCCGGGTCGGCGAAGACCTTCAGCGGTTTCATCCGGGCGCGAGCCTGGCCAGCGTTCTGGTACAGGTCCTGCTGTTCCATGTAGAACAGCGACCAGCCACGTTCCTGTGCGGCAAGCAGCATGGCCAGCGAGCTGTCCTTTTTATAGGAGATGCGCTCAATGGGGTCCATGACAATCCCTAAGCGAACGCTCATGGGTAATATCCTCTGATCGATAGCGGCCATGATGGCCTTGAAATAGGCGTCAGGGTGGCGCTCCGATTGCTTCGGGTCAAGGGGCAGCGCTTTATGGATTGAGTCTGGAGAGTGTGCTAAAAAGGCTCGACATCCGCTCTTCTGCCCCCTGGGTCGGCCAAAGGCGACGATACGGCGCCAGACCACGCAGAACACGCAGAAAATCGCTGCGGCAACGGAAGAACAGATATGGAACAGTACGCCACAGCATTGAAGGTCATGGTCATCGATGACTCGAAGACCGTTCGCCGTACCGCCGAGACGCTGCTCAAGAACGTCGGCTGTGAAGTCATCACGGCAATAGACGGTTTCGATGCGCTGGCAAAGATTGCCGATAATCATCCGCGAATCATATTCGTCGATATCATGATGCCGCGTCTGGACGGTTATCAGACCTGTGCACTGATCAAGAACAACAGGGCTTTCAAGTCGACTCCAGTCATCATGCTTTCCTCCAAGGATGGGTTGTTCGACAAGGCCAAGGGGCGGATCGTCGGCTCCGACCAGTTTCTGACCAAGCCTTTCAGCAAGGAAGAACTACTGAACGCCATCAAGGCCCATGTGCCCGGTTTCGTTGCGGTAGAACAACAAATTTCGTGATGCCCGCGTCCGATCGCGGGTTCGCACCTGATGGGGAACACCATGGCTCGAATATTGATCGTCGATGATTCGCCGACCGAAATGTACAAACTCACCGGCATGCTGGAAAAGCACGGCCATGAGGTGCTGAAGGCTGAAAATGGTGCCGATGGCGTTGCCCTGGCCCGTCAGGAAAAACCCGATGCCGTGCTGATGGATATCGTCATGCCGGGGCTCAACGGTTTTCAGGCCACGCGCCAGTTGACCAAGGATGCCGACACCAACATGATCCCGGTGATCATGATCACCACCAAGGATCAGGAAACCGACAAGGTCTGGGGCAAGCGCCAGGGCGCGAGGGATTACCTGACCAAGCCAGTGGATGAAGAGACCCTGATGAAAACCCTGAACGCGGTGCTGGCCGGCTGACAGCCGGGCTTTCCATGGTCGAGCCACGTACTGCCTTTGAACTGCTGCTCGATATCGATCAGCGGTGTCGCTCTCTGGCGGCAGGTCTGCCTTTGCAGGAAACCCACCAGCAGGACTGGAGCGGCATCGGCTTTCGCATGGGCGAGCAGCGGTTTGTGGCACCCATGGGCGAAATCGCCGAAATTCTGCATGAACCACGTTATGCCGTGATGCCCGGCGTAAAGCCATGGGTGGTCGGCATGGCCAACCTGCGCGGGCGGCTGTTGCCGCTCATGGATCTGTGCGGTTTCTTCGGTCACGAATTGTCCACGGTCCGCAAGCAGCGGCGAGTGCTGGTCGTCGAGCATCAGGACGTGTTTGCCGGGCTGGTGGTGGATGAAGTCTTTGGTATGCAGCATTTCAGTCAGTTGAGCCTGATGCCCGAAACCCTTGTTGCGCCTGAAATGGCAGTGGTGCCGTTCCTGCGCGGGCAGTTTCTGCGTGAACAGGCCTGGCTGGTATTCAGCCCGTGGGCACTGACACAATCTCCTGATTTCATGGACGTGGCATTGTAAGTGGCAGGTCGTTCCGCCCGGCCTGGTCGGGTGTGTTTGTTTCACGAATCGCGGTTGGTCCAGGCGGGGGCCTGATTAATGAGTAAGACTGGCAGGTCACTGGAAGGCGCACAGAGCCGGGCGCAGATCATTCTGTTGTTCGTTGCGCTCATCGTTTTCATCATTTTGTTGTTCGCCAACTTCACTTATCTCAATACCCAGTCGAACTACGACAAGCAGTACATCGGTCATGCCGGTGAGTTGCGGGTCTTGTCCCAGCGCATTGCCAAGAACGCCACCGAAGCTGCGGCCGGCAAGGCCCAGGCGTTCAAGTTGCTGACCGATGCACGCAACGATTTCGACCTGCGCTGGGGATATCTCAAGAAGGGCGATCCGGCCACCGGCCTGCCTGCTGCGCCTTCGGCCGTTCGTGATGAGTTGCGAGCCGTGCAGACCGACTGGGAAGTCCTGCGCAAGAGTGCCGATGTGATTCTGGCCAGCGAGCAGACGGTGCTGTCTCTGCATCAGGTGGCTGCAACCTTGTCCGAAACCATTCCGCAATTGCAGGTCGAGTACGAAAAGGTCGTTGAAATCCTGCTCAAGAGCCATGCTCCGGCCAGCCAGGTCGTGCTGGCGCAGCGTCAGGCCCTGTTGGCGGAAAGAATCCTCGGTGCGGTGAATATCGTGCTGTCCGGTGACGAAACCGCCGTGCAGGCCGCCGATGCCTTTGGCCGTGATGCCAGTCAGTTCGGGCGAGTGCTCAATGGCATGCTCGAAGGCAATTCGAGCATGCGTATCGCCCAGGTCGAGGACCGCGACGCCCGGGCGCGTCTGGGGGAAATCGCCGAGCTGTTCGAGTTTGTGTCCGGTTCGGTCGACGAAATCCTCGAAACGTCTTCCGAGCTTTTCCAGGTGCGCGAGGCGTCCGGCAATATCTTCAATACGTCGCAGACCCTGCTGGAAGAAGCCTCGGCGTTGGCCAACGGCCTGGAAAGTCTTGCCACCACCCGCTCGGCCAACTCCATCGGCGAGTATGTGCTGGGTCTGCTGGCGCTGATGTCCATCATCCTGATCGGTCTGGTGATGGTGCGCGAAACCAATCGCCAGTTGCGCGAAACCGCTCAGAAAAACGAGCGCAACCAGAACGCGATCATGCGGCTGCTGGATGAAATCGAGAACCTGGCCGACGGCGACCTGACCGTGACCGCGTCAGTGACCGAGGATTTCACCGGTGCGATTGCCGACTCCATCAACTACTCCATCGATCAACTGCGCGAACTGGTGGTCACCATCAACCTCACCGCCGAGCAGGTCGCTGCAGCGGTGCAGGACACCCAGGCCACTGCCGCGCAACTGGCGGCGGCCTCCGAGCATCAGGCGTTGCAGATCAGCGCAGCTTCGGCAGCAATCACCGATATCGCGGTTTCCATCGATCAGGTTTCTGCCAACGCCTCGGAATCCTCGGCGGTGGCAGAGCGCTCGGTCACTATCGCCAACAAGGGTAACGAGGTGGTGCATAACACTATCCATGGCATGGATAACATTCGCGAGCAGATTCAGGACACCTCCAAGCGCATCAAGCGTCTGGGCGAGTCTTCTCAGGAGATTGGCGATATTGTCAGCCTGATCGATGACATTGCCGATCAGACCAATATCCTGGCGCTCAATGCTGCCATCCAGGCGTCCATGGCGGGTGATGCCGGGCGCGGCTTTGCGGTGGTCGCCGACGAAGTACAGCGTCTGGCCGAGCGTTCGTCGTCCGCCACCAAGCAGATCGAGACGCTGGTACGGGCGATTCAGAATGACACCAACGAAGCAGTCATTTCCATGGAGCAGACCACCAGTGAGGTGGTACGCGGCGCACGTCTGGCGCAGGACGCCGGCGTGGCGCTGGAAGAGATCGAGGGTGTTTCCAGAGTGCTTGCCGAACTGATCGAAAGTATCACCGATGCGGCTCGCCAGCAGGCCTCCTCGGCCGGGCAGATCTCGCAGACCATGACCGTGATCCAGCAAACCACCACACAAACGACTTCCGGTACTGCCGCGACCGCAGAGAGCATCGGCAACCTGGCGAAAATGGCCAGTGAAATGCGCCGCTCGGTGTCGGGGTTCACCTTGCCGCCATCCAGAGAAATCGGATGATGCCCTGCAAATGAACAGTCTTGATCGGGTAAGAGGCAGGACTCATGGCTGATCGCCGCGATTATGTCGCTCTGGAATGGCTCAAGGGCGAGATAGCCGAAACTCTCAGGCAGGCCCGTCAGGCGCTGGAAACATTCGCCAGCGAGCCGGCGAACACGGCTGCCCTGGATGAATGCCTGAATCTTGTGCATCAGGTGCATGGCAGCCTGCAGATGATCGAATTCTATGGCGCAGCCCTGCTCGCCGAGGAAATCGAGCAACTGGTTCTGGCTCTGCAACAGCATCGGGTTACTCAGCAAGCCGAGTCCATGCAACTGCTGGATCAAGCCATGACTCAGTTGCCGGTCTATCTGGAGCGGGTCCATTCCGCCCGGCGTGATTTGCCGCTGGTGGTTCTGCCGCTGCTCAACGACCTGCGTAGCGCCCGTGGTGAAAGCCTGCTCTCTGAAACCAGCCTGTTTGCCCCGCAACTGGTCATCGTCCCGCCGCTCGACGCCGAGACACTGGCCCGGCGCAATACCCCGGAATTGCCCGAGTTGCTGCGCAAGCTGCGCCATACCCTGCAAGCTGCGCTGGTGGGCCTGATGCGTGAGCAGGACGTCAAGGCTCAACTGGGTTTCATGGCCAAGGTGTTCGCTCGTCTGGAGCTTTTATGTGAAGACGCGCCTCTCGGTCCGCTGTGGCGAATCGCTTCGGCGCTGGTCGAAACCATGCTCAACGGTAACTTCACCAACAGCCCGGCGTTGCGCAGTCTGCTGAAAGATGCGGACAAGGAGCTCAAACGCCTGCTGGAGCAGGGCATCGACGGTATCAACCAGCCCGCGCCTGAAGAGTTGCTGAAAAGTCTGTTGTTCTATATCGCCAAGTCCGACAGCCAGGCACCGAAGATGCAGGATCTCAAGGATCAATACGCCCTTGCGGAAGCCTTGCCCGGCAATGACGTGGTCAACGAGGAACGCGCCCGCATGGCCGGGCCTGATCGCGATGCCATGCGTTCGGTGATCGTTGCGCTGTGCGAAGGGCTGGTGCGGGTCAAGGAACGGCTTGATGTGTTCGTGCGCGGTGACCGTCAGCACGTCAGTGAACTCAATCCGCTGCTGCCGCCATTGCGCCAGATTGCCGATACCCTGGCGGTGCTGGGTTTTGGCCAGCCGCGCAAGGTCATCATCGATCAACTGGCGGTGGTTCAGGGGCTCGCTCAAGGGCAGCGCGAGCCCAATGATGCCGCGCTGATGGATGTGGCGGGTGCCTTGCTGTACGTGGAGTCGACACTGGCCGGAATGATCGGTCCCACCGAGCAGACCAGCCAGGAAGACAGTCGCCTGCCCACCACTGACCTGATGCAGATTCATCAACTGGTGATTCGCGAAGCGCGGATCGTCCTGCAGCAGGCCAAGGATGTGGTGCTCGATTACATTGACGGCGAATGGGATCGCCAGCGGCTTGAGCCGCTGTGTGCCTTGCTGATCCAGGTACGTGGCGCTCTGGCGATGATTCCTCTGGCCAGGGCGGCGAGCCTGCTGGCCGCCTGTAGCGAATACATCGTCGAACACTTGCTGGTAGACGAAAACCGTCCTTCATGGACTCAACTCGATTGTCTGGCCGATACCCTGACCGGAGTCGAGTATTACCTGGAGCGCATGGGCGAGGACCACGAGGCTCCGGGTAACCAGATTCTGGACCTGGCCCAGCAAAGTCTCGCCCGGCTGGGTTATTCGCCGGCAGTGGACACTCTGGACGTGCCGCTGCTGGACGAAGTCGTCACCCAGGACGAATTGCTGGAGCTGGATGACCGGCAGGTGCTGGTCAGCCCGACGCAGACCATCGCTCAGGTCCTGGCCAGTCCGGTTTCCGCGGTCAACCCGCCAGCCCGCCATATCCCCGCCAGCCTGTTGCCTCCGCCTGTGGGCGAGGAGGCTGTGGATCAGGAGTTGTGCGAAGTCTTCCTTGAAGAAACCGAGGAAGTGCTGGATGCACTGCGCGAATACCTGCCACGCTGGTTTGCGTCGCTTGGCACTCCCGGCAATGCCGATAGCGCCGCATTGACCGAAGTGCGCCGGGCGTTCCATACCCTCAAGGGCAGCGGGCGGATGGTTCGTGCCCTGGTCTTGAGTGAGCTGGCCTGGTCGGTGGAAAACCTGCTTAACCGGGTACTGGAAGGCGATGTCCTTCCGGGCCTGGAAGTGCAGCAATTGCTGACTGAAGTGCTTGCCTTGCTGCCTTCGGTAATCGACGACTTTGCCGGTGATGCACAGCGCCAGCGCAATGATGTGGATGTGCTGGCCGCCCGCGCCCATGCCTTGGCCAACGGTCTTGAGCCTCCAAAAAGCATCCCGACTGCACGCCATGGCGCAGAAGCGCTGGACCCGCAGTTGCTGGAGATTTTCCGTCAGGAAGCCTATGGGCATCTGGGGGCGCTCAACCGCTTCCTCGACCAGGCTGCACAAAGTGATTCTCCCTCCATCACGGATGCCTTGTTGCGCTCGTTGCATACCCTCAAGGGCAGCGCGCACATGGCAGGCGTATTGCCGATTGCCGAACTGGCCAGCCCGCTGGACCAACTGGTGCGCGAGTACAAGGCCAACCTGATCGCCATCGGCGCGCCTGAACTCAAGTTGCTGCGCAATGCCGAGCCTTTGCTGCGCAAGGGCCTCGAGCAACTGGAGAGCAAGCCGCTGGCCGAGATTCCCGGGGCTGCCAGATTGATCGAGGCGGCCCATACGTTGCTCAACGAGCGGCTGACCATGGCGCTGCGTGAGTCGGACAGCGGTCTGCGCATCAAACACAACCCCAAGCTGATTGCCACCTTCCTGGCCGAAGGCATGGACATTGTTCTGGACGCCGAGAACCTGTTGCAGCGCTGGCGTGAGCATCCCGGCGAGCGACAGGAACTGAGTGCGTTGCTCGATGAGTTGACCACCCTTGGCCATGGCGCCCATCTGGCCGACCTGCCTCAGGTCGATGAACTGTGCGAGGCCTTGCTGGATCTTTATGGCGCCGTGGAAGAAAGCAGTCTCGCGGTCAGTGAGCGCTTTTTCAGGGAAGCCGAAAATGCCCATGAAGCCTTGATCAACATGCTCGATCAGGTTGCTGCCGGTCAGAATGTCGACCCGCGCCCCGAGTGCATTCGCGCCCTGCACGAATTGCTCGACGAGGCGCTTGACCCGTCCGCCATGGGGCTGATCAAGAGCGACGGAGTGCAGGCTCCGAGTATCACGGAATTCAATGCCGCTACCGCCCAACTGGCCAGCGAAGAGCCGGAAACCGGGCTGGCGGACCCTGACGATGAGATCGTCGAAATATTTCTGGAAGAAGCGGTCGATATTCTCGATAGCGCCGCGCATTCATTGCAGCGCTGGCTGGAAGATCCCGAGAGTCCGGTGCCGCTGCCGTCGTTGCAGCGCGATCTGCACACCCTCAAGGGCGGCGCACGGATGGCCGGTATCGTGCCGGTGGCCGCTTTGGGGCATGAGCTGGAAATTCTGTACGAAGGCCTGATCGACCGACGTTACAGTTATTCGCCTGAACTGGCCGGTCTGCTGCGCGCCAGTCACAACCATCTGGCGCGCATGCTGGAGCAGTTGCAGGACCATCACCGGCTGACCGATCCGGCGCCGCTGATCGAAGCCATAGGCAGTTTTCGCCAGGGCACCTTTGTTGCGACAGGCAGTGAGGCCGAGGTGGTTGACGGGCCGGTCGGGCCCAAGGCCGAGGATGCAGCGGAGCGCGACCCGGAACTGCTGGAAATCTTCCTCGAAGAAGGCTACGACCTCAGTGAAAGCTCTGGCGCAGCCCTGGCGCGCTGGCAGGCCGACCCGCAGAATCTGCTGGAAGTGGAAAACCTGTTGCGCGATCTGCACACCTTGAAAGGTGGTGCGCGCATGGTCGAGATTGTCCCCATCGGTGATCTGGCCCACGAGCTTGAATCCCTTTACGAAGGGCTTTCACGGGGTGACCTGCAGCCAGGCCCGTTGATGATCAGCCTGCTGCAAAGCGGCCATGACCTGCTGGTCGACATGCTCGACGCCGTGCGTGCGGACAAGCCTTTGCCCAGCGCTGCCTTGTTGATCGAGAACATCCAGAAACTGGCCAGCCTCGAGCCTGTGGTTCAAACGCCGATTATCGAGGCCCCGGAGCCCGTGCCCGCAACGCCTGGCAATACCGAACCGGAAGCCGAGCGCAGTGGCCCGGAAATGGTCAAGGTGGGTGCCGAACAACTGGAGACACTGGTCAATCTGGCCGGTGAAACCTCGATTTTCCGGGGGCGTATCGAGCAGCAGATCATCGATACGCAAATCACCCTGGCCGAGATGGAAACCACCATCGAACGCATGCGCGATCAGTTGCGGCGTCTGGACATGGAAACCCAGGGCCGGATTCTCAGCCGTGATCAGGTACAGGCCGAGCGCCTGGGTTATGAAGAATTCGACCCGCTGGAAATGGACCGGCATTCGCAGCTTCAGCAACTGTCGCGGGCCTTGTTCGAATCTGCCTCCGACCTGCTGGATCTCAAGGAAACCCTGGGCAGTCGTGCCCGGGATGCGAAAACCCTGTTGCAGCAGCAGGCCAAGGTCAACACGCAATTGCAGGAAGGCCTGATGCGGACCCGCATGGTGCCTTTCGAGCGGCTTGTTCCGCGCTTGCGTCGGGTGGTGCGTCAGGTTGCTTCTCAACTGCACAAGAAAGTCGGGTTCGACGTGGGCAATGCCGATGGCGAAGTGGATCGCACGATTCTGGAGCGTATGGTCGCGCCGCTGGAGCACATGCTGCGCAATGCGGTGGATCACGGTCTGGAAAGCACGGAAAGACGTCTCGCTGCCGGCAAGCCGGAGCAGGGCCATATCCAGCTGAACCTGATGCATGAAGGCAGCGATATCGTCATTGAGCTGAGCGATGACGGTTCCGGCGTCGATATCGCGGCCGTGCGCCGCAAGGCCATCAAGCGCGGCATGATTCAGGAAGATGCGCAGCTTTCCGATGACGAAGTCCTGCCCTTCATTCTTCAGGCCGGGTTTTCCACGACCGAAATCATTACTCAGATTTCCGGGCGTGGTGTCGGAATGGATGTGGTGCATGCCGAGGTCAAGCAACTGGGCGGCTCGATCGTCATCGACTCGGTGCCGGGGCAGGGCACGCGCTTCCGGATTCGTCTGCCTTTCTCGGTGTCGGTGAACCGTGCCCTGATGGTGCAGTGCGCCGAAGAGCAGTATGCGGTACCGCTCAACACCGTCGACGGTATCGTGCAGGTCATGTCCACCGACCTGGAAGCCTGTTACCAGAGCAGCCCGCCACGCTATCACTATGGCGGACGCAGTTATGAACTGCGTTATCTGGGGGAACTGCTCAATATCGGCAAGCCCGGGTTTGCCGGTCAGTTGCAGTCTGTACCGGTGTTGCTGGTGCATTTGCAGGAGCAGTGGCTGGCGGTCCAGGTCGATGCGCTGGCGGGCTCCCGGGAAATCGTGGTCAAGAACCTGGGGCCGCAATTCTCAAGGGTTCAGGGGATTTCCGGCGCGACCATTCTGGGGGATGGCCGGGTGATCTTCATTCTCGACCTGCTGGCACAGATCCGCGCCTTGCAAGGCCGCTCACCGATGCAGCAGGCACAAGGAGTGGCTGCGCCGGTCTTCAGCGAAATCGAACACACCCGGCCTCTGCTGGTCATGGTGGTGGACGATTCGGTGACCGTACGCAAGGTCACCAGCCGTTTGCTGGAGCGCCATGGTATGCATGTGTTGACTGCCAAGGACGGTATCGACGCCATGAGTCTGCTGCAGGAGCACACGCCGGACGTGATGCTGCTGGATATCGAAATGCCGCGCATGGACGGCTTCGAGGTCGCCAGTCAGATTCGTCAGGATCAGCGGCTCAAGGATCTCCCCATCATCATGATCACTTCCCGCTCCGGCCAGAAACACCGTGACCGGGCCATGGCTATCGGGGTCAATGACTACCTGAGCAAGCCTTATCAAGAGTCGGTACTGCTGCAGAGCATTGCCCATTGGAGCCAGGTCAATGCCTGAAAGAACCTTCCAGAGCAGCCGTCTCACCACGCTGACCGGGCTGGTCCTGCCATTGAGCGACCGTTCCCTGTTGCTGCCCAATGTCGCGGTGGCGGAACTGATCGATTATCAGGACTGCACCGCCGAACCCGACGCGCCCGAGTGGTATCTGGGCCCGATCAGCTGGCGTGACCTGAAACTGCCCCTGATCAGCTTCGAAGCGGCTTGCGGCGGCCGTCCCCGCGTGGGAGGTCGTGCGCGCATCGTCGTTCTCAACGCCTTGGGTGGCCGCAATGAAGTCCGGTTCATTGCCCTACTGACCCAGGGCATCCCGCGTTCATTCAAGGTCGACAGTCAGTTGAGTTACGTGGACGTGCCCCTGGCCGAACTGGAACTGGCCGCGGTGCAGGCAGGCGAAAATGTGGCACGCATCCCGGACCTGGTGGCGCTGGAACAATGGGTAGTGGACGCCGGGCTGGTTTGAGTGCATTTCGTTTTCAGTTGCAGAGTGATTCGGACGGACCTATGCCGATCAGTCAAGGCATATGAAGTCAAATTGTGGGAGGGGCCTTGGCCACGACGACCTGCTTGAGAGCAACGCATTTTCAGCGCCCGAACAGACTGTCGCGGCCAGGTCCCCTCCCGCAGATTTTGACCCCCTGCCCCCGTTTTTTGAAATCTGCTCGGCATTGATCCTATCGGGCAAGTTTGAATGCGGGTGCCATCATGCGTTGTTCATCGCTACTCAGGCCTAGCGCTGTCGCGACTGTCTGCCATTGTGAAACGACATCTCGACAGTCCTCAATGATTTCGTCTGCCTGCTTCAGGGGAACGCGAAAGTATCCACACACCGAGCGGGCCAGATCCAGATCAAGTGCGTTGTCATGCTCGCTGACATTGAGTTTCAGGCCCGAGCCGAGGCTGACGGGATTCATGTCGTAAGCTTCGGACAATCTCCAGCCTTTGCCCGGAACAAGCAGAAAACCATGATTTCGCATGTGATCGTCAGTATTCGAAATCAGCATGTTGAAAACGATCCTCGTCCACAACTCCTTGAGATCGGCATTTGGCTGGGCGCCCTGGGTCATCAGAACTTGTGCAATTTCCAGATAGCTGGCCCCGCTGGAGGCGTCATCTCCGTCGGTATGCCCTGTCAGGGTCATCGCCGATGCAAAGTGCAGGCGTCTGCCATCGGGCGTTCTGTCGAAGCGCTTGATCAGAAAGGTGTGCTCGCGACTCGCATAGCGCCCATGCTGCGCTTCGGGGACGCGAATATCACAGGCTTGCGCCAACGCGTGAGCGACTGCCTCCCAGGCACCTACGTCATAGTCGTCCCTGGTGCTGGGAAACTTGGCGATCCAGTGCTGCCCCTGGGTATCGACGACGCTCGCCTTTGGTCTTGCTCCACCCAGCGAGCCGCCCGGCGCTATGAGCATCCGTAGCCAGTCATCGGTCAAGCGGGTCGCACCGTTTTCATCGGCTTCCAGAGATCGACTTGCCTGTTCAAGGGCCCGTAGCATGACGAAGGGAGGAGCCGCCTGCCCATGATTGTTGTCGAGAAAGTCGCCTTCATCTCCAAGGCGAAAACGGAGTGCCCCCACGCGAAACAGATCGTGCACACCCAGCAGGAAGTCGGATTCATTCAGGCGTGCATTCGGTTTTGCATATCCGAGCCGCTTTTCTCTTTCGAGCTTTCGGTTCATCAGCATACGGCCCCAGCGATCCGGACTGGAGTCGGCAAACATTCCGAATACATCATGCCCGTGCGGAGGATATTGCGGACCGGAATAAGGCATCAGCGCCGGATCAAGCTGAATATTGCGCATCCAGGTAGAAGTCAGCGCCCGGGTGTCATATTCGAACTCGAATATTTCTCTTTGACCGCTGCGGCGCGTATGCAGATAACCGAGAACGGAGGGTTGGTCCAGTCCATCCCAGTCTGCATAAACGACAATTGGCAGGCTCATCTATCCGTCTCGTTCCGGGGTTCTTTCTTGCGTTTGATGATCAGCTTCTGAAGCTCATCCGCATGGGTTGTCATGCCGGTTGTACTTTCGAGATTCTTTGGCTGTTCTGCTGCTTTCATGTGCGAACGGTTTTGCTCTGGATAGGTATGTGATAGTTCAGGCTCGACCATTCGGGCGGTGCGCCCTCGAGCTTTTGGCATCAGACTCGCGTCTTGCAACTGGCGGCCGAGCACGTCATCTGCTGCCAGAAGATCAAGATCGTTTTCAAGCCCCAGAACGTGCATGACTGACAGGTAAGCCCCAATGGTGACGCCTGCACCTCCCTCTTCTACATTGCGCAACGTCATTGCAGACATCCCTGCGCGCTCTGCGACCTGCCTTGCTGTCAGCTTGCGTCGCAGGCGTGCGAGTTTCAGGCGTTCACCGAGTGCATGAAGCCGAACTTCAGAGCTGGGTAGCAGTGGGGCCGTTTTTCTGGCCATGAATATGAAATTCCATAGATTTTCATCGATTAATACTAGAATTCTTTCACTCTCTCAATAATTTTGGTCATTGGTAGAGTAATTGTTTGGATTTTTAGTCTGTATGTAAGTAATTCTTACATCTTTTGGTTTTTTCAGATTCTGCTCCCGGCAAAGATACTGGCTATTGGCTTGACGCTTATCGCCGCTGCCGTAGACTGAACTCGTCCGACAAGGAGTCTGCGGTATGCGGTGTTTGCACGGTTTGTTTTTCGGGTTGTTCGGTGTGGTGTGTGTGGCTCAGGCGCAAACCCCGACCGAGCTCGATCCGTTGTTGGATAATGCGGCGACTGGCTCTCAGCCAGCGGCTTCCAGCGAGGCGCGGGGTGTCTTGCGAGCTCAGGATCAGGCCGTGCTTGCCAGTGAACTGGCCGGGCGGGTCGTCGATCTGCCATTGCGTGAAGGGGAAACCTTCAACAAGGGCGATATCCTGGCGCGTTTCGATTGCTCGGCCTATCAGGCCCAGCTCAATGCTTCCCAGGCTGCCAGTCGCGGTGCCAGCGAAGAGCTGGCCCACAACCGACAACTGGCCGCGCTCAACTCGGTGGGGCGTTTCGAAGTCGCACGTGCAGAAGCCCGGGTCGCCGAAACCCAGGCGCAATCCAGTGTCTTTCAGGTTCAGGTCAAGCGTTGCAGCGTAATTGCCCCGTATGACGGGCAGGTCGTGGAGCGCAAGGTCCAGCGTTATGAAAGCGTTTCTCCCGGCACGCCGTTGCTGGAAATCGTCGATAACCGTACTCTGGAAATCCACCTTCTGGTGCCGTCCCGCTGGATGGGCAAGCTCAAGGCCGGGCAGACATTCAGCTTCGTGCCTGACGAAACCGGCAAGCCACTGACCGCCACCATCAAGCGTTTTGGTGCGCGGATCGATGAAGGCAGCCAGACCCTGCTGCTGGTGGCCGGTCTGCCCAAATCCGAAGGTCTGCTGGCGGGCATGAGCGGAACCGCACGTTTCCCGGAGCTTAAGTGAACGCTTCAGTGCCGGGTGCGCTGGAGCGGGTCTTTGCCCAGTTTCTCGATCTTGAACGCCTGACCCGCGCCGCCCGCACGACCGACCAGCTGGCTTACAGTCTGGTCAATGACGGCCAGCCGCTGTTTGGTTTTCGTCATGCCGCGCTGGTGATTGCAGGCAAGGTACGAGCGGTAACCGGCGTCAGCGTGATTGATCCCAATGCGCCCTTTGTCGCGTTCGTCGAGCATGCGGTTTCGCAGTTGTTCAAACAGCAGAAAGCCAGCCCGGCCAGCGTTGTGACGATGGATTCGCTCAGCGCTTCCGTGCGTGAGGACTGGCAAAGTCTGTCGGCCACCCATGTGTTCTGGCTGCCTTTGCTGGATCACAAGGGGGAGGTGTTCGGCGGCCTGTGGCTGGCCCGCGACAAACCCTGGGCTGCGCCCGAACAGGTTCTGCTCTCGCAACTGGGCGATACCTACAGCCACGCCTGGCTGGCATTGCAACCGCGCAAACACTGGCGTCTGCGCTGGAATCGCAAGCGCCAGATGGCGTTGCTGGCTATTGCCCTGCTGAGCCTGCTGATTCCGGTTCGCCAGTCGGTTCTGGCTCCCGCCGAAGTCGTGCCGTTGGCCGGTCGTGTGGTGGCTGCGCCGCTGGATGGTGTGATTGCCGAATTTCTGATCAAGCCCAACCAGCCCGTCAAGACCGGCGACCTGTTGGTGCGTTTTGAAAACACGACTCTCAAGGCCCAGGCCGACGTTGCAGAGCGCACTCTGGGCGTTGCCGAGGCCGAGTTGAAGGCCAACTCGCAGCGGGCGTTTGCCGATGCCGAGTCAGGCTCGAAGGTCGATCTGCTGGCCGCGCGCGTCGAACAGAAGCGGGCAGAGCGCGATTACGCTCGTGAATTGCTCAAGCGCAGCGAAGTCCGCGCCGAGCGTGACGGGATTGCGGTTTTCGCCGATGCCCAGCGCTGGACAGGCAAACCGGTCCAGACCGGCGAGCGTCTGCTGGAAATCGCCGATCCGTCCCAGGCCGAGTTGCGTATCGAGTTGGCGGTGGGTGATGCCATTGCTCTTGAACCGGATGCGGAAATTGCTCTGTTTCTGGACAGCGACCCTTTGCATCGGCACTCCGCCCGTCTGGAGCGTGCGGCCTATGAAGCCCAACCGACGCCCGGAGGCCAACTGGCCTATCGTCTGGACGCCACTTTCCTGGATTCACCGCCTCCGCGTATCGGTCTGCGCGGCACCGCCAAGGTCTTTGGCGAGCGTGCGCCTCTGGCGTTGTATCTGCTGCGCCGGCCTCTGGCAGGTCTGCGTCAGAGCGTAGGCCTGTAAATGGTGCTGCCCAGCCTGCGGGCGGATCTGCAACTCACCTCTGCGGCCCCGGCACTCGACGGATCGCCGCGCTGGACATTGGCCGACCCCATACGAGGTCGCTATTTCAAGCTGGGTGCCCAGGCGATCCGTCTGTTGCGGCATTGGTCGCTGGGTGATCCTGCGCAGGTCCTGCAGGCCGCCAATCGTGAACCCGGTTTGCCGCTGGGCGATGACGAAGTGCAAGAGCTGCTGATCTTTCTGCGCAGCCATGACCTGATCGCTTCGACCGACCCGGATCAGCGCGCCAGCTATACCTACAAGGCCGAGGCTTCGCGTCAGGGCTTGTGGCAGATGCTCCTGCATCAATACCTGTTCTTCCGTATTCCCCTGTGGCGTCCGGATGCATTTCTCAACCGCGTCTGGCCCTGGATGAAGCGCTTTGGTCCCGGCATTCTGCGCTATGGCTTGCCTGCCACGTTGATGCTCGGAGTGTTTCTGGTGGCGCGTGACTGGCAGCGTTTCATCGGTACCTTCCCGCATCTGTTCAGCCTGGGTGGTGCAATGGCGTTCGGTGCCGCACTGTTTTTCGCCAAGCTCTGCCATGAGTTCGGTCATGCTTTCATGGCCAAGCGGGCGGGCTGCCGGGTGCAGAGCATGGGTGTCGCGTTCATGGTGCTGTTGCCGCTGTTCTACACCGATGTCAGCGATGCATGGCGAGTGAACGACCGACGTGCCCGCTTGTTGATCGGTGCAGGTGGTGTGCTGGCTGAAATGCTGCTGGCCTGCATTGCGCTGCTAGCCTGGTCGCTGTTGCCCGACGGGCCGGCGCGCACGGCAGCGTTCATGCTGGCCAGCGCAACCTGGATCACCACGGTGGTGGTCAACCTCAACCCGTTCATGCGCTTCGATGGTTACTTTCTGGTCAGTGACCTGTGGGAGGTGGATAACCTTCAAGGTCGGGCCTTTGCCTTGTGCCGCTGGCGTTTGCGCGAAGTGCTGTTCGGTTATGGCCAGCCAGCGCCCGAGCCGTGGACACCGACCATGCAGCGGCGTCTGTTGTGGTGGGGGTATCTGTCCTGGCTGTGGCGTGCGGCACTGTTTTTCGGGATCGCGCTGGCGGTCTATCACCTGTTCTTCAAGTTGCTGGGGATTTTCCTGATGTTGGTGGAGCTGGGTTGGTTCATCTTTCTGCCGATCTTCAAGGAAACGCGCCACTGGTGGGCCAATCGTGAACAGGCACATACCCCGAGGGTGCTGCTCAGCGCTGCCGGGCTGTTGGCGCTGGTATTGCTTCTGGCGGTGCCCTGGCGCAGCAGTGTCGAGCTTCCGGTGATGCTTGAAGCCGGCAGGGTGACCGCTCTGCATGCGCCGGTCGCGGCCAGGGTCAAGCAGGTGAATGTACAGGACGGCCAGACGGTGGAGCAGGGCGCAGTGCTGGTGGAACTGGAGTCGCCGGACGTGGATTCGCGCCAGGCCATCGTGCGTCGGGAAATCGAAATCCTGCAATTGCAGATACGTCGTCAGGCCGGACGTAGCGAAACCGTCGCGGATGTCGGCGTGATCGAGCAGCGTCTGGCCAGCGCCGTGGCCGAGTATCGCGGTCTGGCGGCCCAGCGCGAGCGTTTACTGGTGCGGGCGCCCCAGGCCGGTCAGGTGCGCGATCTGATGCCCAAGCTGAGTCCCGGTCGCTGGGTTTCGACCCAGACGCCGCTGGCGCGCATCGTCGAAGGTGGTACGCGGATACGCGGCTACCTGGCTGAAGACGCCTTGTGGCGTATCGCTCCGGGCGACAAGGGGCGTTTTATCGCTGACGATCCCATGCGTGGATCGCTGCCAGTCGAGTTGCTGGAGGTGGATGCCAACGGCGTCTCCTATCTGGACCAGGAAGCGCTGACTTCCGATCACCGCGGACCGATTGCCGTGCGCCGCGACGAAAATCAGCGTGCAGAGCCGGTGCAGGGCCAATATGGCGTGCGCCTGAAAGTGCTGGAAGATATCGAGGCTCCGACTCAGCCGTTGCGCGGCGTGGCGGTCTTGCAGGGGCGCAGCGAGTCGCTGCTGGGCGCAGTATGGCGGCGACTGGCGGCGCTGGGTGTGCGCGAAAGTGGTTTCTAGGGAAAGAGGGCAACGCTGATGCTGAACAATGCAGATGGACTTGAAGTGCGTCCATCCCGGGACTCGGATGCTCCTTTCATTCAGTCGCTCTACCGTTCGGCCCGACCGGATTTGCAGTTCATCGATGGTGAGCGCGAGTTTGTCGATGAGGTCATCGCCCAGCAATTCCGGGTGCAGGAAACCGGTATGGGCGGCGAGTTTCCCAACGCCATGCATTACGTGATCGAGAAGCTTGGCACGTTGATCGGTGCGCTGGTGACCGACTTCGGTCCCAATGAAATTCGTGTGCTGTACCTGGCGTTCATCCCGGCAGCGCGGGGCAAGGGCTACGGGCGGACCGTATTGAGAGGCGTGCAGCAGGCTGCCGAAAAGGTTTGCTGCCCGGTGGCGACGGTGGTCTGGGCCAATAATCCCCATGCGCGCCAGCATTATCTGGCGCTCGGGTTTCAGGTCGAAGAACGGGATGTGGCGGCTGAACGGCTGGTCTGGTATCCGGGCCAGCCGGCGGCGTTCTGATCAGTTGAAGCTGATGCAGTAGTAGGCAAGGTTTGCATCGCGTCCCATGGGCGGTACGCGGGAAACAAATACTTCTTCCAGTCTGCCCAGCTCTGGCAGGTCGATGCTGCACAGGCCATCGACGAAGTTGCTGGGTTCCAGTGAGTCGAGGCTGACACTGAAGGGCAGGCGCTGGTTGTCGGACAGGCGCGCCAGGGGTTTTTCGTCGATGGCGGAAATGGCAATCGGCAACTGGCTGCCATCGCTCAGTTGCAGGACGCACTGGCTACCCTTGAGTGCCCGGAAATGTTCGGCAGTAACGTGTTGCAGCATGGAACGACTCCAGCAGTGGTGACGGATGAGCCCTTCCCTGGGCCCGGGTTTGTCAGTTGCGAGTAGGGAACAGGCCCTGTAAGGCAATGCTGAAGTTCACGACCAGAAAAGGGTTCATGCTGTCCAGAGGCAGGCTGCCGCCAACCGAGCCCATGGTGCCGCTGATGGCGGTGGTGACGCCCTTCTGTACGATCGGGGCATTGGTTCCCAGGTCAGGGGCAAAGATGTTGGCGGAGGTCGGGCCGGCCGTCGAGCCGCCGAGATAGCAGTTGGTGGCGGTTGGCACGATAGACCCTGTGGCACTCGGCTGGGCGCCCAGATTGATGGTTGTGGTCGCTGCCAGTGTGGTCATCGGGTGGACGTGGGCCGGCATGTTGGCAATGGCGACCGTTACTTTTTCAACGCCTGCCGATGTACCGATTGTCCGGTTGGTGAGGTTGAGTCCCTGGCCCTGGTTGACCGGTACCCGGCCTTGCAGGTTGGGCAGCATGAAGTTCTGCGGTGCGGTTCCTCCATAGATGTTTCCCAGCAATGCGTACAAGGCGTTGTACTGGTTGACGTTCATTGTCTGGCCGTTGCATTGCGCCCAGCCATAGGGTGCAAAGGGAAAGGCGAACGTCATGATCGAACCCATAAAAACTTCCATAAACCCTCATCCTTCATATGTCATGGGGTGCCATGCGATATGCCCGGGCGCCTGCCCGGTTGCTGGCAGGTGAGAGCGTAGACGCTGTGTAGGGAGTTGCTGTGGTTTTACACATTCATGTCGCAATTGAAACAATCCCCCGTGCAGATGACGTTCATGCGACCCATGGAAGGCGCTTGTCCTGGGAAAAGGCTGACCGTGATTTCGGAGCGTCCTCGGACCGTTCATCTGATAGTTATCATCTGTAAAAGGCTGGAAGGCCCGGAACAGCGGACTATCGTCATATGCAAGCGTTTTTTCCGGCTTGTACAGCTCAAGTTCAGGGAACTGATGTCGAAGTACTACTATTCGAGTACATTTTGTTACGTTAGGCTGACACTCCTCCAGATGGATTGGGCGCTCAGGCAGGGAAAAGGATGCAAGACTTTCATTTCATATCGGGTCTGCCACGTTCGGGTTCCACCCTGCTGTCAGCCATTCTCTTGCAGAACCCTCGCTTTCATGCCGGCATGAGCAGCCCGGTCGCCACTCTGTTTTCCAGTGTGCTGGGCCAGTGCAGTGCCGGCAGCGAGTTCTCTTCGGTCATCGATACCGCCATGCGTCGTCGGCTGCTGCGCGGGATCTTCGATTCCTACTACGCCGACAAACTCGACAAATCCATCGTCTTCGATACCAGCCGTAGCTGGTGCTCGCGTCTGCCCGCATTGATGGATCTGTTCCCGCAATCCAAGGTCATTGCCTGCGTGCGCAACGTGGCCTGGATCATGGACAGCATCGAGCGTGTCTATCGCGGCAATCCTTTCGAGAACACCAAGCTGTTCGTCGACGATGTCGAACGTAACACCGTCTACAGCCGGGTCGAGACGCTGGCTCAGCGCAACCGCCTGGTGGGGTTTGCCTGGGCTTCGCTGAAAGAAGCCTATTACGGCGAGCATGCCGAGTCGCTGTTGCTGATCGATTACGACCTGCTGTCCCAGGCCCCGGACCGCGTCATGCGGCTGGTGTATGACTTCATCGGCGAACCCTGGTTCGAGCACGATTTCAATAACCTCTCCTACGACGCGCCGCAGTTCGACGATGCCCTGGGTGTTTCCGGTCTGCACAAGGTCAAGCCCCGGGTCGCTTTTGAACCCCGGCGCACGATCCTGCCGCCCGACCTGTTTGAGCAGTATTCAAAGCTGTCGTTCTGGAATGACGGTTCGGCCAGCGCCGCCAACGTCATCCGCATGAAATCAGACGCCGCGGCCCACTGACCGCGGTTTTCCATATCCGAGTTACAACGTTCGATCTCTGGTGAGCAACATGTGGTGGAACAAGAAGAAGTCGCCGACCGTACAGCGGGCATCCTCGGGTGCGAAATCCTCCGCTTCCCCCATGATCATGTTCCTGGAACCGCGAATGTTGTTCGACGGTGCGGTGGCTGCCACCGTTGCCGATACGGCCCAGGCCGACAGCGCGGCGACGGCCGAGGCTGCCAAGGCCGCCGATCACGCGGCTGCCAAAGACAGCAGCGACAGCAGTCATGCGCAGTCCGCCGCCACGGCCGATGTCACCACGACCCCCGCGGCGGTGCCGGGCACTACCGTGGTGTTCGTCGACTCGCGGGTCAAGGATGCCGACAGCCTGCTCACCGGTGTCGCACCCGGCGCTCAGGTGGTCATGCTCGATGCCACCCGTGACGGCCTGCAGCAGATTGCCGACTATCTGGATTCCCATCAGGGCGTGAGTTCGGTACAGATCATTGCCCACGGTAACTCGGGCGATCTGTGGCTGGGCAACAGCTACCTGTCTGCCGACAACATCGCCCAGCGCAGTGCCTTGCTGGCCGAGATCGGCAATGACATGGCCGAAGGCGGCGATATCCTGATCTACGCCTGTAATACGGCGGAAGGCGATCAGGGCCTGAGTTTCATCGATTCGCTGGCCGGCCTTACCGGTCGTGACATCGCGGCTTCGACCAACCGTACCGGTGTGGGCGGCGACTGGGATCTGGAGATCGCGACCGGCAGCATCGAAAGTGTCAGCGCGCTGTCGCGTCAGGCCATGGACTCCTACCAGTGGGGTCTGGCGACCTTTACCGTGACCTCCACCGCCAACACCGGCGTGGGCTCTCTGCGTGAGGCACTGACCAACGCCCAGAACGGCGATATCGTCACCTTCAACAACAACATGACGGTGCTGCTGACCAGTCAGTTGCAAGTCACTCGCAACATCACCATCGACGGCGACCTCAATAACGACGGTGTGGCCGATGTCACGCTGGACGGTCAGTACCGTACCAGTGTCATCAGGGTCAACTCCGGTGTGACCACGACCTTTGACGGCCTGGTCATCACTCGCGGTCTGATTGCCGGTGCAGGTGCCAATGGTGGCTCGTCGGCGAGCGACTCAATGGGGGCCGGTATTTCCAACGCCGGTAACCTGACCTTGCTCAACGTCACTGTGACCTCGAGCGCTGCTTCGGGTGGCGGCGGTGGCGGCGGTGCAATCGGTGGGTATTACGGCGGCGGTGGTGGCGGCGGTGGTGCTCTCGGTGGCCAGAACGGTGGTACTGCAGGTCGTGTCGGCGTACAGGGTGCGCCTTACAGCGGTACGGCACCTTCTGCCAACACCGGCGGCAACGGTGGCGCATTCAGTACTGTCTATTTCGGTGGGCGCGGCGGTAGTTCAACCGGTGGCGCAGGCGGTATCGGCAATACCTTTGGCTACAGCGATGGTGGTGCGGGTCGTACTGCGAACAACGGCACGATTTCCATCGGCGGTGGCGGTGGCGGTGCCGGCTGGAACACTCGTGGTGGCGATGGTGGATCGGCTGTGGGTGGTGTCTACAATGCCAGCAGCGGTGTTCTGACCATCGTCGGCACGACATCCATCACCAATAACCTCGGTGCCGGTGGCGGCGGTGGTGGTGGCAATGCCGCCGGTGGCGGTGAAGGCGGTCAGGGCGTGGGCGGTATCTGGAGCAAGGGGACGGTCCTGATCACCGCCTCCAACTTCGCGATCATGAGCGGCAACGTGGGGGCCAGCGGTGCAGGTGGTCTGGCGCTTAACGGTGGGCCTACTGGTGTATCGCCAACTGCGGTCAACTCCATTCTCAATGATGGCGGTACGCTCAATACCAGTTTCAGCGCAGACACCACGGCGCCTACGGTTTCCAGCATCGTGATTGCCAACCCGTCCCTGAGTTCGGGCAGTACGTCGACCGTGACCTTCACGTTCAGCGAGCCGGTCTTCGGTCTGGATATTTCCGAAGTCGTTGTGCCAAACGGCACGCTGACCAATCTGGTGACCACCAACAACATTACCTGGACCGCCACCCTGACCGCGGCCGGCAATATTTCCGATTCCAGCAATGCGATTACCCTGGCTGGCTCGGCAGTGCGCGACTCGTCGGGCAACATCGGCACCGGTACGGGGACGTCCAACAACTACACGGTTTCGGATACCACGCCTCCCACGGCGACTATCGTGGTGGCCGACAACGCCCTGGCAGTCGGTGAAACCTCGCTGGTGACCATTACCTTCAGCGAAGCGGTCACCGGTTTCACCAATGCCGACCTGACGGTTGGCAGCGGCACTCTGAGCCCGGTTTCCAGCAGTGATGGCGGTACCACCTGGACTGCGACTTTTACACCAACGGCCAACCTCACCAGTAACACCAACCAGATCACCCTGAATCGGGCCGGTGTACAGGATCTGTCCGGCAACGCGGGTGTGGGTACGACCACCTCCAACAACTACGCGATCGACACGGCACGTCCGACTGCAACCATCGTGGTTTCCGATACGGTCCTGTCCATCGGCGATACTGCGCTGGTGACCATCACCTTCAGCGAAGCGGTCACCGGTTTCAACAATGCCGACCTGACGGTTGCCAATGGCTCGTTGAGCTCGATGACCACCAGCAACAACATCGTCTGGACCGGGATGTTCACCCCGATCAACAACATTACAGACGCCACCAACCTGATTACCCTGGACAACACCGGGGTCACCGATGCGGCAGGCAATACCGGTGCAGGTACGACTGACTCCAACAATTACGCCATCGACACCCAGCGACCAACCGCTACGATCGTACTGGCCGATACGGCCCTTTCGGTCGGTGAAACTTCGCTGGTGACCATCACCTTCAGCGAAGCGGTGACCGGTTTCACCAATGCCGACCTGATCGTGCCCAACGGCACCTTGAGCCCGGTCAGCAGCAGCGATGGCGGCACCACCTGGACCGCCACCTATACGCCGAATATCAATGTGGTGGACAACACCAACATCATCAGCCTGAGCAACTCCGGTATAACCGA
>JAAIGE0100208237.1_pt1 | contig 26474 bp, 30 predicted proteins | sample 6487951 | NCBI WGS metagenome assembly JAAIGE01 (sample SAMN13974128, study PRJNA590717) | phyllosphere metagenome | biome: tomato field; feature: multiple bacterial spot infested tomato fields; material: tomato leaves; isolation source: leaves from tomato fields | host: Solanum lycopersicum ...
CGTCGCGCTGGTCGTACGCGCCCTGATCGTCCTCGAAGGTCACGACCTTTTCCGAATACAGCGAGTTCGGCGACTTGCGCCCCGTGACATGCGCCGCACCCTTGTAGAGCTTGAGCCGGACGGTCCCCGCCACCTTCTCCTGCGAATGGTCGACCGCCGCCTGCAGCATCTCGCGCTCGGGCGAGAACCAGAAGCCGTTATAGATCAGCTCGGCATATTTGGGCGCGAGTTCGTCCTTCAGGTGCGCCGCGCCACGATCCAGCGTGATCTGCTCGATGCCACGATGGGCAAGGTGATAGATGGTGCCGCCCGGCGTTTCGTACATGCCGCGCGACTTCATGCCGACGAAGCGGTTTTCGACCAGATCGAGCCGACCGATGCCATGCCTGCGACCATAATCGTTCAGCGTTTCGAGCAGCGTCGCGGGCGACATGCCGACGCCGTTGATCGCGACGCCATCGCCGCGCTCGAAATCGACAGTGATATATTCGGGCGCGTCGGGCGCGTCCTCCGGGTTCACCGTGCGCGAATAGACATAGTCCGGGGTCTCGTCCCACGGATCTTCCAGCACTTTGCCTTCCGAAGAGGTGTGCAGCATGTTCGCGTCGGTCGAGAACGGGCTTTCGCCGCGCTTGTCGCGCGGGATCGGGATCTGGTGCTGCTCGGCGAATTCGATCAGCTTGGTACGGCTGGCAAGATCCCATTCGCGCCAGGGTGCGATAACCTTGATGTAGGGCTGAAGCGCATAATAGCCCAATTCGAAACGGACCTGATCATTGCCCTTGCCGGTCGCGCCATGGCTGACTGCATCCGCGCCAACTTTTCTGGCAATCTCGATCTGGCGCTTGGCGATCAGCGGGCGCGCGATCGACGTGCCGAGCAGGTACAGCCCCTCATAGAGCGCATTGCCGCGCATCATCGGAAAGACATAGTCCTTCACGAATTCTTCGCGCAGGTCGTCGATGAAGATATGCTCTTCCTTGACACCCATCAGCCGCGCCTTTTCGCGCGCAGGCTCCAGTTCCTCACCCTGCCCCAGGTCGGCGGTGAAAGTCACGACCTCGCACTGGTATGTCTGTTGCAGCCATTTCAGGATCACGCTCGTGTCGAGGCCGCCGGAAAAGGCGAGGACGATGCGATTGATCTTTTCGGACATGGGCAGCGACTCTTTTTGACTGGAACGGCGCGGAAACGATGCGCGCGCCCGGTATCAGCCAAGCCGCCAAAGCGCAACCGCCGACCGCTGGCGTGCACGCAAACACAGGCAAACGCAAAAGGGCCGGGTGCGATCTGCACCCGGCCCTTCCCTCCGCCGAACGGCGTTTTTAACTCGTGCGCGGCTTCATGAAGCCCGAGCGTTGACCGCGACCGTCGAAGCGATAGACGGTCTGGCTCCGATCGACAGCGGGAGCGGCGACCGGCTCGACATGGGTCGTCTGCGGCACACCGGCAATCGACGCTCCCGCTTCACGCTGCGCCATCAGGAAGCGCGCGCGGCGCAGGCGCTTGGCATGGGTGCGGAAGGGATTTTCTGCATCGGGGGCAGCGGCCACCATCTCATCCAGCGTCGTATCTTCGCGAGTGCGCGATACCGTAGGCGTGATCTCACGACGAGCGGGCTCTTCGGCAAGCACCGGCTGGGCGATCGGCGCGGCCACCGGTTCGACCATCGGGTCACCATACGCCATGCGATGCTCATTCTGGAAAAACGCCACATCATCCTCGCGACGGCGGCGACGGACGATCGCAGTGCCTGCCACGCCAAGCAGCAGCAGCGCGCCACCACCCAGTGCCCACATCAGCGCTTGATCGGAACGCGCGACATTGGCGGCTGGAGTTGCGGCGGCCTGCGAAGCCGGGGCCGCTTCGGTCGCTGCGGAAGGAGCGACGGCGGGTGTCACATCAGCGGCGGCTTCATTGCGCGCCGGAAGAACTGGCACCTGCTCCGCAGCGGCCTTAGCCGCCGGCGGCGGGGCAGTGCGTTCCGTCTGACGCGACACCATTGCGCGCGCAGCCGAGCGGGTCGAAGCGGCGGGTGCCGCAGCTTTCTCGGCTTCCGAAGCGGCGATCGCGGCACTGAGGCGCTCGTCTACCGACTCGACCTGCTGCACGACGGGCTGATTAGCCGCAAACGACGGGGTCGGGGCGGGCGCGGTCGGCGTAGCAGGCGCAGAAACCGGCGCCTCGAGTGCGGGCGCGGCAGCCGGAGCGACCGGCATCGCCGGAACGGCGACGGGCGGTTCGACCGTCTGCGCGAGCAGCGGGGTTGCAGTGAAAGCCAGAACAGCGGCGATCGCGGCCCTGGCGGGGCGGATTGAGCGAATATGTCCAGTCATAGCAAGCCATCAACTCGCCAATCAGAAAATATCCGCAATTACAGGATATGAAATTCGGCAAGTCGATCTACACTAACGACGAATTGATGAATATGAACAGTCGTTCATCTCCATATGAACGACATATGTACAAAATTATATCTATTCATCATTGACCGATGTAGATTTATTAAAATTCTTCTTGATCCATCTTTGTCACGCGAAAAGCACCATCGACAATTGTTTGCTTTCTGCTTTCTTCCACCGCATCACCGATGCGCTGCTCTTTCGTCCGCCCAAAACGAGCGCGGTTCTCGTCTGCCTGTCGGGACTTGTCGGCACGGACCTTCGCCTTGCGCGCCAGCCGCATGTTGATGACCTCACCCATCACTTCGCACTCCACATGAGGACGAGAACCCGTAATCGACGCGCAACGCTCTTGCCAGCCTGCACTACCGCTTCCATGAAGGCACGAGCTTACAACAGGGCCAATCATGACCAGCATTCATGACGTCGCCGCATTGGCACGCGTATCGATCAAGACCGTCTCGCGTGTCGTCAACAAGGCGCCCAATGTCAGTGAAGCACTGCGTCGGCGTGTCGAGGCTGCGATCGGCGAACTGGGATACCGCCCCAATCAGTCGGCCCGTCGGCTGGCCGGGGGCCGATCTTTCATGATCGCTTATCTCTATAACAATCCCTCACCCGCCTATCTGCACGGCATTCAGTCCGGGGCGGCATGGCGTTGCCGCGATCTGGGTTACCATCTGGTCGTCGAGCCGATATCGCAAAGCGGCGAAGAGCGGTTCGAGGTGCTCGATCGGCTGGTCGCCGCCTTGCGGCCCGATGGCGTGCTGCTTGTCCCGCCGCTCTCCGACGATCATGCCCTGCTGGAGCATCTCTCGGAATTGCAACTGCCCTGCGCCCGCATCGCCGGATCAATCGATGCCGAAGGCGTCAATTTTCCGACGCCCGAAGCGGACGGCGGTCGTGCGGTGGCTGATCATCTGACGACGCTCGGTCATCGGCGCATCGGCGTCATCACCCCACCCCTCACCCATACAGCCGCGCTGAAACGGGTCGATGGTTTCCGTCAGGGACTAGAGAGCGCCGGGTTGGAGGCCACCGACATGCTCTCCGTAGAGGGGCGGTTCGACTTTGAGTCCGGCATCGAAGCGGCACAAGCCCTGCTCGACCATGCACCGCCACCGACCGCCATCTTCGCCACCAACGACGCGATGGCGCTTGGCGTTTTGACCTATGCGCACCAGATCGGGCTCCGGGTGCCGGAAGATCTTTCCATCGTCGGATTTGACGATACGCCAGCCAGCCTGACGTCCTGGCCACCTTTGACGACGGTGCGCCAGCCCTTGACGGACATGGGCGCTGCCGTGGTCGAAGCGCTGGTCGATAATCCGACCGGGCCACCCGCCTTTCTCTTCTCCCTGGTCGCGCGCGGGAGCAGCGGACCTGCCCCGCGTACCTGAACGGGTCAGCGCACGAAGGTCAGCGTGCTGATATGATAAAGCGTCGCCACCTTTGCGCCGCGCAGCGAAAGGTCGCCTTTCTCTTCCCGCTGCGCGCTCAGGATATAGCGCCCTTTCTCGCGTAGCGGCGGCGCGATCCGTCCCTGCGCATCGGTGACGAAAGCCTTCGACCATTTATCGGGTGATATCACGGTAACTTTGGCGGAGGGCAGCGGCTTGCCGTCGCGCACGACCAGAAAGCTGTCGGCATTGGCAGCCGACGGGATGATCTCCAGCGGCAATTGCGCCTTGGCCTCCCCGCGACCGGCGCGGGCATAATAGACAACGCCCTGTTTCTTGCCCTCTTCGCCCCACGGATCGAAGACGCTGTCGTCGGTCAATCTCACGTCACCCGATGGCGCCTCTACCTCTATATATCCCGCTTTCCGGGCCTGCGTCGCCGAGGAGGCACCAAGAATTTTGGGAGCTTTGAGTTTCTCGAACTCCGGATCGCCGCCGGCTGGCAATGCTTCTGCCGGTTCGCCGAGGTAGACACGTGCGGGACCGGTTGCATCGCGCTCCACCCAGATTTCATGGGCTTGCGCGAAAGACGGAACGAACGCCGACGCGATAAGGAGCAAGCCTGATATCTTCATTATCGTTCTCCTGAGCCGGGCGAGACAAATCTATCGGCTATACTGATGCACACCTAGCCATAAGGATAATGATTATCAATATTTGATATCAAGCTGCGCTTCGACCTGGATCGGCGCGAGCAACGACCTCATCGGACGAACGCATCAAACCGATCGTTTCCCACCAGGATTTTGTGGAAGGCTGCAATGCAGTCACAGTGCCACTGCGATACCGCGCCACCCAAGCCTTGCCGCTGCGCTCGAATTTCCACCGTGGGTCGCTGCTGAGAGGGATTTGCTCGAACGTCGGAATGATGCCTTCGCCGCTCCGGATTTCGCGCAGATGGCAGGGCACATCACGAACGCTGCCATCGGGAAATTGCACTGCGATAGCCATGATATGCCTCATCCTCTTATTGTCGGCATATCAACATCTTGAATCGGATTTGGTTCAATCTCTGCCGCCTTCGACCGAGCTGTTTTTTGGGATGAAGGAGAAGGCGACCGCGAACATCCGCAAATGCGCTGTGCGTGACGGACAATTGACTTATATTATCAAATATAAGAACATAATCTCATATATGTGAATTTTATTTTTAAGGACCAACATCATGCGAGCAGTCATGTGCGTGGAGCCGCAAGCGCTCGAACTGGTCGATCGCCCAAAACCCACTCGCGCAGAAACTGAGGTTCTCATCCGTATCCGCAGGGTCGGACTGTGCGGCACCGATTATCATATCTATTCCGGCAACCAGCCATCCCTCACCTATCCCCGCGTCATGGGCCATCAACTTGCCGGTGAGGTGGTGGAGGCCGATGCAGGCTCGCCTTTCCGCAACGGGCAGCGCGTAACCATCAATCCCTATCTTGCCTGCGGCAAATGCATCGCCTGCCGCCGCGGCAAGCCCAATTGCTGCGCCCGGATCGCAGTGCTCGGCGTGCATATGGATGGCGGGATGCAGGACGTGATAACCGTCCCGGAAAGCTCGGTCATCGATGCGGCGGGCTTGACCCGGGAACAGGCCGCCATGGTCGAATTTCTGGCGATAGGTGCCCATGCCGTCTCTAGGGCGCAGTTGCAGCCGGGGGACCAGATCCTTGTCGCGGGCGCAGGACCGATCGGCATAGCCGTCGCTCTGTTCGCGCGGTGCGACGGCGCTCGCGTTACCATCATCGATACGCGCGCCGCGCGGCTGCGCCATGCCCGCGAACGATTGGGCTTTGATGACGTGTTATAGGCCGACAGCGATCTGCGCGACCATCTGGCCGAACATACAGGCGGCGAGTATTTCAGCACCGTCTTCGATGCGACCGGCAATATCCATGCGATGCGCGCGGGGCTGGACTATGTCGCCCATGGCGGCAGCTATGTCCTCGTCAGCGTCGTGCAGCAGGATCTGGTGTTTCCCGACCCTAAATTTCACAAGCGCGAAACGACCCTGATCGCCAGCCGCAATGCGCTGTCGGCCGATTTTGCGCGCGTCATCGCAGCGGTTCGGGATGGAACCGTCCCCACCGATGCCCTGCATACCCATTCGATTGATGCCGACGATCTGCCTACCCGCCTGCCCCAACTCGCAGCCCAGGCCGATCAGGTTTTGAAGGCCATCGTCAGCTTCTAATTGCCGACTGTCGCTGCGCACGGATCAAGCCTTGCCGGAGCGGGCGGCCAGTATGATAGACATATTTGTTAGCGACGACGGGGCGGCAAAAAGATAGGAGAGCCGGAATGCGGGCAGCGACGATCGCATTGGCCCCAGAGAAGAAGAGCCATGGCGCGCGCAAAAACCACCACCGTCTATGCCGCTCCTGCACTTGCCAAGGCTTTCGAAATCCTGGACCTACTCGCCGCCTATCCGGAAGGTGCTTTGGTCTCCGAAATGGCGACCGCTTTGGGTCGATCGGTTGGTGAGCTCTTCCGGATAGTGGTGGTCATGGAGCAGAGCGGCTATCTCAACCGGTCCGAGATCGACGATCGCTACACCGTGTCGTACAAGATACTCGACCTCGCCTATCGATCGACGCCAGCGCAAAACCTCACCCGCGCCGCTACGCCCGACATGCAGCGCCTGGCTGCGGAAACCGAGCAATCCTGCCACCTCGTCGTGCCCAACGGCGCTCACGGGCTGGTGATTGCGCGAGAAGAAAATCCCGGGGCACGGGGCTTTTCGCTGCGGCTGGGTGCATCGATCGACATGATCCAAAGCTGTTCGGGGCAGGTCATCCTTGCCTTCTCACCACCGCACAAGGCCGAACGCATCATCGCGCAGGCAGGCAAGCTGCGCGGCAAGCCCATCGATAAGCGCTGGCTTGAGGAGAGACTGGCGCATGTGCGTGGCCTTGGCCATGATCGTCGGGAAAGCCCGATCACCAATGGGGTCACCGACATCAGCTATCCGATATTTTCGTTCAGCGGCGATATCGTCGCCGCGCTCACAATACCCTTTCTCCAACTGATCGACGGCTCGCAGCGCGTTCGGCTCGATGAAGTAGACGCCCTGTTGCGCGCGGCGGCTCGCCGAATTTCGCTCAGGCTCGGCTTCCATGCCGATGCCAAGGTTGCGAATGCGAAATTTGACGCAGGGCAAGATTGACGCCGAATGTGCAGGCGATCGTGGGGATTGTTTACTCTAAATCACGCCGGAACGCCGCATCCGGTTGAGTTCGTACCCGGCACTTACCGCAACGCTACCGCGCATGACGCAGGCCCAAATGCAGAAGAATGTCGTATTTCCGGGGATTTCTGCGCTGGAGCGGGTAGCGGGGATCAGTCGCTAACATACATGCTAGTCAGGTCTCGCCGCTAACGCAGCCTTTCAGCCGTGAAACCATTTTCGGCAATGATTTCAAATCCCCTTCCCCCTCAAGCAAGCCATATCCGCCCACGGGTTTTCGCGGCTTACAGGCTGGTGGGGGAAAATCAACGCCTTGATTTACGGCACCAACCCCACCTTCTGAAGCTGCACCACGATCCCGTTGTAGCTGGCGGTGCAGCTGGCGCTTCTGCCCAGTTCATTGTCGCCTGAACACCCTTGCCAGAAGCTATGAAGCGGCCACTGCTCCGGCAGATATGGACGCAAGCAACGCAGCGCCAACCGTACTTCGATCGTGTCCACGCGCATCTTGTTGGCCCTGTCCCTCGCCTGCTCCAGTATGGCCAGCGCCAGTTCGATGATGACGATCTCATTCCTGTTAAGCGGCTTGGCGATCCTGCGACTCATGCGGAGAACATGGCGAGAACATTTTGCAGACGCAATGCCGTCCAACAAACAGCGACAAATTTTCCTGTAACTACAAATAAATGTTGACCAGATAATTATCTGTAGTTACAAGAAAAGCATGGACATCAGCTTCGACCCCGCGAAAGACGCCAGCAACGCCGCCAAGCATGGCCTGTCGTTCTCGGACTTCACCGGCTTCGACGCTGAACCCAAAGTCCTCACCGATGATCGCTATGATTATGGCGAAACCCGCTTCCGGGCGTTTGGTCGGATCGATGGCGATGCCCACTGCATCGTTTATACCGTGACCGCCACCGGCATTCGCCTCATCAGCTTTCGCCGGGCACATGAAAAGGAGATGCGCCGCTATGAGTAAGAGCAAGCCCCCGGTCGGCTATGACGAAAACCCGGAATGGACTGATGAGGATTTCGCCAAGGCGAAGCCTGCCAGCGAGGTCCATGCCCCGCAGGTCGCGGCGGCGCTGGTGAAGCGCAAGCTCGGCCGCCCGGTCGGTTCGCTGTCATCTACGAAGGAACAGGTGACGTTGCGGATCGACTCTGACGTGCTGGCAAAGTTTCGGGCGACCGGGCCGGGCTGGCAGACGAGGGTGAATGACGCCCTACGGGCTGCGCAAATATGACAGGTCTGATGAAACGCACTGTGAAAGCAGTCGAGGAGCAGCTTATTGGCCACGTCGACCCGTATAGCGACGCGATGAGCGAATACGGCATTGCGCAGATGGTGGTGAAGACAGTGCTCGCCGCGATCCGCGAACCGGGGAATGATATATATCAGGCAGGATTCGACGCCGAAGTCGCGGCTAATCCGCATAAGACGCAGCCTCACCATGTTGTCCCGGCAGTTTGGCAGGCAATGATCGACGCCATGCTAAAAGAAAGCTAACAGCCGCTTGACCCTGCCGCGCACCTTTCATCGCAGCGTGCGGCAGGGTCACCATGCCTCAACCCTTCACCGGGATGAAGACCATACCCCCGTCGCTGACGATACCATCGGCGCCCGTCGTGTCGATCTCCACATAGTCGAGGCTGGTCGGGCTGGCCGTGCCTACCCCCTTGCGGAAATAGAACAGCCCCAGATCCTCCATGCCGCCAGAGCCTTCCGGGTATAGCTGGCTGACGGTGCGGGTCGTGGTGACGCCATTCTGGACGATGTTGATCGTCACGCTTGACGCCCGGTCGGGACTGGCCGAACCGGCTGCGAAGTGCCAGATGATCCGGTACGTGCCGCTTTCGTTCAGCTTCGGAGCGTAGCGCACCTTTGCATTTGATCCGACCGCAGCGATCTTGGCGTTGTTGCCGATGAAGCCAAAGCGCCCGCTTTGGTTCGTCCACGTTCCCGTTTCCGTGCGAGCGGCCTGCACATAGTTCGCACCGTCCGGCGAGGCAGCCAAACCCTGCCAGATTTCGTCAAGGTCGAGGATGCGCCCCAAGCGCGCGCTGTCGATGTCCTGCACGGCGCAGTTGCCGTCGATCGCAAGGAAAGCGACGATGCCAGCCGCATAGCCGATAGCCATCTGGATCGGCCCCATGCGGAGCGAGCGCCACACGACCTGTGTTACCGAGAACGCACCGGGGTGCAGCGTACAGGTGCTTTCCGACTTCTTGGGAAGTAAGACCCACCATGGGATTGGCGCGCCCGCTTCGTCGCCAAGGCTGTTGAGCGTCGCCCCTTCGGCCTTCGGCAAGCCACCCACGGCATAAAGCTGCACGTAGTGGGCATCGATGTCATAATAGGCTCGAGCGATATAGGGCGCGTTCGAGATGCTCGGACTGCCCGCCGACACGCCACCGGCCAGCCCGTTGATGAAGCTGGTGATTTGCCCTTGGTGCATGACGTTATCACCGACGATGCGATAACCTTCGCGGACATAGAGTTCGGGCGGAGAGCCGCCGTACTTCTGCCATTCCTTGTTCGAGAAGCCGTAGGCGGCGACCAGCGTCTTGATCGCGGCAGGCACGCGGGGATCGGTGCGGATGGCATAGAAAATGCCAAGGATGCGGTTCTTGAACATGCGCAGGAAGGCCGTGCGAAAAGCGCGGTCACCGTCCACATACGCCCGGCGCTCCGCAGGCGTCGTCAGATTGAGCGACAGAGGATGGCTGGCGTTGAAATCGACGTAGCGCAAATAGGTCGGCCCGAACGGCGTGCCTCCGGAGCGGAACAGATCGTAGAACTGGAAGATGCGCCGTGCGCCTTCACCGTCATTGGCGGTGCTGGTGTACCAAGCGACGTTCGCCGCAAGATCGCGGACCAGCAACTCATAATATTTCGGATCGTAGGTGGACATATCCGGATCGGGGACAGGAACCTTGTCATTCGCGTCCGAGGTCATGAACAGGCGGACGCCGAAGCCCATCAGCAGGCCATCGCCAGCGTTGGCGGCAGTAGTCGGAGCATCGACCAGCGGCCAGCAATAGCCGGAAGCAGGGACACCCGGCGTGTTGTAGATGTCGGGCGGCGTGGGCGAAGGCCAACCCGCCGCAGCGCCCTTGAAACCAGCAAGGCTTTCGCCCTTATAGGACTGGCTTTCGCGCCCGACGCTGTTGGAGAAGCCGCCCAGGCGCGCGAGATCGCCGGGATAGCCCGCGTCGACCAAAGTCGTGCATGTGAAGGTCGTATTCTTGCCCGCGTCATCAACGAAGGTCACCGTGTTGATGCGCTTGACGTTATCTCGCGGCGCGCTGACCAGCGTGCGGTTATAGAGTGTTCGGATCGCGCGGCGCTTACCGATCTGCTTCCCAATCTGACGGGCAACGCGCGAAGGACGCAACGGACCTTCGTCGCGAACCCACTGCTTGAAGGAATAGGTCGTCTGTTCATCATGCGCGATGTTGCGATAGACCTCGCGAGCGAAGCCGACGATCATGTGCGGAGCCTTGCTCGATTTCACGTCGCTCTGGTTGATCCCGCCGCCAAACATACCGCCGAGGCGATCGTTTTCGGAAACGAACAGGACTGTGAGGCCCATGTCGGCGGCACCGCAGGCAGAACCGAGGCCCGCTTCCGTCCCGCCGTAGACGATGACGTCGAAATGGGTGCTGGGAAGCGCCCGGTCGCGTGCCCAGTGGCTATTCGAGTAGCTGTCTCCGGGCGGCGTTGCGAGAGTGGGATCAAGGCCCGGCACGTTGGGCGAAATGACGTCGGAAACTCCAGGCATAATTTTCCCTTTCGAAATGAGGATCAGCGGTTGATGGGACAGACGCGATCGATCGCCTGAAGGGCGATGAGGGCGACGGTGCGGGCGCGGTCGGCGTTGGCGCAGTTGGCGGCGGGCATGGTGGCGCACATGCCCAGCGTGAGGCAGGCGAAGGGCGCGGCGCGGGTAAGGACGCGCCTCATCGCGCGACGTCCCCGGTCTTCTTCTTCAGCCAGTCGATAAAGTCGGCGACCGTCTTGCCCCGCAGGATGGAAGGGTTCGCCTCGGTTGCCGCCGCACCCGCGATCGTGTCCGCTCGCTCACCCTTGTCGGCGGCGAGGATCGCGCCAGCCGTCACAGCGCCAAGGAAGTGCGCGGCATAGAGCGAGGCCCGGTTGATCGGCACGCCCTGCTTGCGGAGGTAAGAGGCATTCTTTGCCGTGAAGGTCTTGGCGCGGCGCAACTGCTCTTCGGGTGACGGCGTCAGCCCGCCGAACGCCGGGCGCAGCGTTGGCCCCCAGGTGCCGCCCTCGCCGATCCACGTCGATTTGATGAACTGGTAGAGGCCGGACGCGCTGGAGGTCTTCGCCTGGACATAAGGCCGGTCGCCGCTCTCAATCTTCGAGAGCATAGGCCAATAGCTGTTCGGGATCGCGTCAGCGTCCGCGCGCATGACGAGCGGCGGGCGGATCAGGTTCAGCTTGGCGACCGTGTCACGGCCCGCCCAGCCGTCCTTTGTCAGCCCGTTCTTGCCCTGCCAAAGACGGACGAAGGCGTCAGCGCTGACAGGCGCGAGCGTCGGGTCGAGGCCGACGGCAGAGAGGGTAGCGCGCCCCGGAACGCCGTCGACCTTGAGGCCGTAGCGCTCCTGAACAAGACGCACGAAAGCGTCATCGGAAATGATGGTCATGGTTTCCTCACGATATTGAAAGTTTGGATTAGGCTGGCGGATCAGCGCCCATGAACACGTCGAGCGCCGCCTTCAGGCGACCGGCGACCTTCGTCTTCGCCATGCCGATGATGCCCGCGCCAAGGCTGCCGACGCCGATGCCGGTGACGCCAGCGCCCAACAGTTCCATTTCCCCGGACTGCACCCAGAGGATTGCGACCAGCAGGCAGAGAGCCGTGACAGAAGCGTCCAGCGCCCATTGCGCCTTGCCCTTGGCCTGAAGGCCGATGATGACGCGGGTGATGATGACGGCGCAAACACAGACGACGGTCGGCCCGGCATGAAAAGGCTCGCCGAAAATCCACCAGATCACCGGCTCGCGCGACATTGCAGAGGTCATTGCGGCTGCCCCCATGACCGCGAAAATTCTCACCGCAGACATACGGCAGCGAGCGCGGCGACAAAGCTGAGAATGATGACAGCGATTGCGCGGACCAGATCGGGCCAGCGGGACCACATATCGACGGGCAGAGGCGCTTTCCGAAGCTGATGCTCGATGCCTGGTTCGCCCAGCACCGCGAGTGCGAACCATGTCAGCCCGCAAGCGACCGCTATCGGATCGATCCAGCGCTTTGCCATACTGACGCGCGCCGAGGTGACGACGTCCTGCGGGTTCCACCCCCATAGAAACAGCGCCTCCGCGCCACAGCGTAGCATGAGGCCGCAAGCGGCCAGCATGACGATCACGCGATAGATTGATACAGGGTCTTTCGGGTGATCGTGAAAGCGCTGCGACCAGATGCGGAGCGCCTGCTTGCCGACCATCATCGCGCCAAGGAACGTCGCGGCGGTCATGACGAAAAGGTTGAAGAGGTAGAGCGATGCGCCGTCGTTGAAGCTGGGCGGCACCGGCGTCTGCGGCCCCTCTGCGATGTAATTGGCGACGACGCTGCCCGCCGCGTGTATGAGGCTGTGAGAAAGCATATCGCCTCCTTTCAGTTGTTGAAGGATGCTATTGCAGCGTCCCAGACTTCACGATTTTCCAGTTGCCGTTATCGAACAGCACCTCGCACCAGGCATTCTGTGTGAGTTGGAACAGGCCACCGATCGAGAGCCTGTAGGCATTGGCAGCGCCGGATCGGGAGATTTCAAAACGGTCGCCATCCTTGCCGGGGGCGAGCGTCACGACGCGATCGGCGGTAAGGCCCGCGCTCACGCGCTGGACCTGTGCATCGACGCGGGGTGTCAATGTGAAGTCCTCGTCATTCACGACGATGCCCGGTCGATCATTGGAAATGATATCGTAAATCGGTTGCCAGTCCGCACCGCTGGTTTGACCCGGCGTACCGATGACATGGCTTGGATTGGCTTCCGTGCAGTTCGTCATCCTCTGCCACCCGCGGAGGATCGCGCGCTTGTCGCCAATTCGGAAGAAGGCGTTGCCGGGCTGCTCGATTTCTATGCGGTCGCCGCGCCGCGCCGCGCCCACCGTCGGGGGTACGGTGTTGGACTTACCGCGAACGATGACGCTCCCATAGGCGTCAGAGTCAGGCGTCCGCTCGCCCGGCTTGATCTGATAGGATAGCAGCGTCGGCGACCAGAGTTCATCGACCGGCCCCGGCGTGCGGTCCTTGAACGCCACCCCCATGCAGTTCGACCCGAATACGGAAAGCCTGCCGCCAGCGGTTAGCGGGACATCGGCATAGCGATCGAACTGGCCCGGTACGCCGCTCAGGTTCATGTAGATGCGCACCATGCAGACAAGCGCGTCAGTCATGACGATCAGCGGCGCACCAGCGCCTTTGGTGACGTTGAACGTCTTGGTGTTGGTCCCTACCAGCCCGATGCGGCGCGGCGCGTCGTAGAGGTAGCTGACGGCCAGTTCGCAGGTGCCGCTATCCAAATCCCACCGCCCAAACTCCGGCACGATGGAGGACAGGGCATCGACGCCCGGCGTGCTGTCCGGCCATGCGGGAAGGAAACCGAAGAAATTGAGCAACTGCTGCTTGTAGGACGAAGCCCCCGACGTGAGGTGCGAATATTCATTGAACCAAGGGATATTCGAGGTGGCACCGACCTTTGTGCCGAGCGCTGGCGTCAGAGAATTGAGGCGATGCTTCCGGTACAGCCGCTCGACCTCGACGGGCACACGGCTGCCTGGATCTACGTAGAGGTCGGGCTGATCCTCGGCCGCTCCGGTGTAGCCATGGAAGCCCACCTGAATGAATATGCCGACGTCCTCGATCTTGACGACGCCCGGCGCGACGTTGTCGATATTAGGAATGCCGCCAATATAGATCGGGGGGACGTTCAGCTTCGGGGCGTTTGGATCGTGCTTCCAGATGTTATGATTGCGGAGCGTCCCGCTGGTGCCGATGAGGCGGAAATTTCCGAACTCAAGGTGACACCCCCACGTCTCGATGCCGTCGCAGGCTTCAAATTGGTGGACGCCGTTGATGCTCTCACTGACGCGCGATCCGACCTTGCCATATAGGCGAATGGAACGGCCCAACAGATAGCTCGGCCAGTCGCCCGTCGTTCCGTATTTCAGGGACATATGCATCTGCTCAAGGATGATGCCGTCACCAGCCCAGCCCAGATCGGTCATGAAGCGCCCGGAGCCGTCTTCTTCCTGCGTATAGGTGATCCGCGCGATCTTTACCTGATCGACATACTGCCGGATTTGCTTGGCGAACTGCGAAAGTCCGTTGACCTGCATGTTCTCCAGCAGGACCGAGCCGCCGACTTCAAAGGCACACGGATGATAACCCGCTGCCGTCGCAGCGTAGCCGTCCAGGTAGATGTTGCGATATTCCATCGACGCCGAGCCGGGATAGCTCTGTATCCAAGCGCCAGCGCCGTTGGTGTTGAGGCCGAAGAGGAAGTCCGCTTTCCCGTTTGGATTGACGAAGAACTGCGTGACGCGGCCCGCGCCGGTAAAGCCGACCATGCGCGGCACCTTGATCGTGCTGTCGCCGATCATGTAGCCGCCCGATGTGCTGGGAATGTCGTAGTTGACCGGGAAGACGTGCATCCCCGGCACCGCCTGAAATACCGCCTCGATCGCGGCGCTGTGATCAGTTGGGGTGACGCCTAGCTGCGGTTTGCCGTTGGCAACCAGCCCCAGCGCTGACAGCCGCATGGCGGGCGATTGCATGATGGCAGAGAATTGCGTGCCGAGCATTGCCGCCAGCCGTTCAACAGTCGGCTTCCAGAAGATGGTGCCATCGGGGCGCGTGAACGGGAATGTGCCGTCGCCATTCGGCCCGTCAGTCGCGCCACCAGAAAGCCAGTCACCCTCTTCATCCTGAAAGCGCGAGAAGATGTCGACCAGCTCGATCATCTTGTTCACCGCTTCGGGTAGCGTCGTCATCAGCGGAAGCCCTCAAGAATGTCGATCTGGATGTTCCGCGCCCACGATGCGTTGCCCGTGCCCGCGCCGGGGATGCTGTAGGGCTGCGCGGTCACCTTGAATTTGACGGGGCCGTTGGCGAGGATCGGGATCGAGAAGGTTGCGGGCATGACCCAGCGCGCGTTGCCGCTCGAAACCGCAATGCCTTGGACGTGATTGCGGATGACCTGATAGCCCTGTCCGACATCGACGTAGGTGATGATGCGCATCGCCGTGTCGATGTTGCTGGTGCCATCCTGCATGAAGTTGACGATGACCTGCGCCCGCCCGTCCAAGCCGTCCCCGATGACTAGGTCGGTCATTTCCGCGATCGTCGTGACCCCGGCGACCTGAACATCGGGGAAGCCATAGGAGGTCATGCCGGTGACCGAGTTCGCGTCGATCGTCTCGGTCTTCACCGTGCGCGCTTCGATCGTATCGACAATGACGTTCGGCATGACGACAGCATTGCGCAACTCGTCATAGCCCCACATCAGGGTCTGGTCCGGCTTCAGAAAACGCGCACGGTCGAAGACGAAGGTGATTTCGCCGATCGTACCGTCATTGGTCTGAACGGTGCCGACCACATGCCCATTGGCGTTCAACGCCATGACAGCTTTCACCTGAATGTCCCCGGTCGGCGAAACCATGACCGTGCGCAGGTCGGTCACTGAGCCTTCGACATCGCCGAACCGGCCCTCCACGCCTTGCATATATTGGCCGAAACTCATGGTCGGCGTCACCATGTTGGTGTTGACGTTCCAGATGAATGACGTGCCGTCGCCGCTCTTCGCGCCTTGCAGTGCGATCGTCTCGACAATTGCGGTGTTTTTCTCGATTTGCTCAGCCTTGAATTGAGAAACGACCGTGCCGATCGGCTTACCTTCTAGGGTCGTGCGCAACCGCATGATTTCGTCACGCGACTGCGTCAGCGCGGCGAGGTCGAACCAGTTCATGTTGTCTAGGCGGAGGTCGTTCAGGACTTCCTCAACCGGCGTGCCGTTCAGATGCAGCGTGTCCTTTGAGGTGTTATCAGACGTCTTGTCCGCGCCGTCCGAAGGCTTGGGCCGCTCGGGATCATTGTCGATGATCTCGGTCCAGTTGACGCCGCCGATGCGAACCGGATCGCTCCATGCCGACTGCTGTTTGCCCGCAAGGAATTGCGCTTGCGTCGACCAGCGATATTGTCCCGTCCCCAGCGTGGCAGGGGCGAGGGTCCAGCCGGGCGGCACTTCGCCGGTGTCGAACCCCGGCGCGGCGGGCGCGGTAACGCCGTTGCGATAGACGGTGATCTGCGTCGGGGTCGACAGCGGCACGACCGGCGCGGCCTTACTCAGTCCCTCGATTGTCAGTTCCAGATTGCTGACATTCTCACCGATGGTGACGGCAAAGTCTTTATAGAAGCCGTAAATGCTGAGCGTCTCGACGTCTTCCGCACCGATCCAGAGGCAGGGGCGCGCGCGAACCGAGGCGAGCCGCGAGATGACCATGTCGGCAGCCGATGAGCGGAGCAGCGCGCGGACACCCATGCGCTTCGCCCAGGCACGCTCCACGACCGTCACATCGCCGAAGTCATCGACCTCCTTACGACTATAGTCTGTGATCCCGGCGCTGGGCGATGTCTCGGTGACGCCGAGGCCCACCATGCGCCCCATGAGCAGGGTGCCGACCGATGCTCCGTTCGCCGCCGCGATCGTGATGGTGATCGGGTCCGTCGTGTCGGGCAGGTCGAGGAAGGTCACGGTGCTGCCTACCGGTGCCCGCGACCGATCGTAGCCCGATGCCTGGACGCGGACGAGCGGTGCGGCGACGTCGAGCAGAGCGACCGCATTGACGTCATCAATAGGATCGAGCGTGATGACGATGTTTCCGGCCGCAGCGGTCACCGTGCCGAGCGCCTCGTCAAACATGGCCCAGCGATTGGTTGGGCCGATGTCGGTCCAGTCCGGACTTGCCGCCGTCGGCTCATTGCCGATGTTCGCGACCGTCAGGCTCTCCCAGCAGCGGTGCCCTCGAATGACGCGGGCACCTTGTGCATATGTCGCGCCGGACGACCATGCCGGATAATCATCTTCGGGAACGCTACTCGCCGCCAGCACCGCGTCGGTGATAGTTGCGGGCATCACCATCCGCAGCGTCGAGACCTTACCGTCGGCAGCTGGATCGCCGCCCGGATCGTTCCCGACGTCGGCTTCGACCAAGCCTTCCACGTTGAGCGTGCAGAAGCTGACAGATGACGACGCCATGTCGATCTGGAAGTCTTTGTAGAAACCTGTGAACGACAGGCTGCTGTATCGTTCATCGGCTACCCAAAGGGCGGATGTCGCACGAAGATCGGCAAGTCGGCGCTGGAGCGCATCGACCTCTCCCTCGGGTACTTCTGTGCGCACCGACATGCGCCGCGAGAAGCCGCGCCGCACGACCGTCGTGATGCCGAAGTCGTCGGTGACGCGCCGGCTATAGTCGATGATTCCGACTGTCGGCTGCGCTTCGGTAGCGCCCAGTTCGATAGTCTGCCCATTGGCTATGACCTTCATGCGCCGCCGCCCGAAACAGCGATCGCCCGCCCGCCACTCTCACCCGTCACATCGTCAAGGATGCGCGCGGCCTTGCCCGTGTTACTCGCCACCTGGGCAAGCCCCTTTGTCATGTCGCTGCGCAGAGCCGCTAGTTCTTGCCGCAGGCCGTCGACCGCCGCATTATCGTTGCTGGATGCCACCGGCACCGCCTGCGCCGCTGCCGTCAGCGTAGCCGCTGCGGGGCCACCGCTGATCAGGCCCGGCGTCAGCGGAGTAGCGGCCGCCAGCACCGAACCCTTGACGTTACCCACCAGCCCCGCCGTCTGTTCAAGGCTGGCGGCGATCTGCGCGCGGATGCGCTCTAGTTCCTGTTTGCTGGTGGCAGACAGCGCGGCCGCGTCCAGCACGGACTGGGAAAGCGATACCAGCTTGTTTGCCGCGTCCTGATCGCCACCGCGCGCCGCGCTGGTCGCCGCATTGAACTGCCCGAACAGCGATGCGAAGCTGCCCCCGCCGCTGGTATCGGACAAACCCCGGATGCGCTGCACCTCATCCATGATGCTGTTACCGATGGAACCCCATGTGTCGGCCAGCTGCTTGGCGGCATCGGCGGCTTCCTTCGCATCCTCCAGCGCCCAGACCTGCTCTTGCAGCGGACGAAGGCTAGCCTCCATCTGCTCCAGTTCGATCTGGCGCATGGCAGTGACCGACTCGATGGTCTTGCCCTGCAACTCCATGATGCGGGCTTCCAGCGTGCGGCGATCACGGCTCAGACTCTCGGCCTCTTCATTCGCCTGCTTGAGAGCATCGATCCGTTTCAGGTCGTAAAGCTGCTGAAGCTGCGCATATTCCTCGGCCGACGCACCTGCCTGCTCGAAGGTCTTGCGCAGCTGCGCGAACTCCTTGTCCAGATTGTCGATGGCATAGCCGACGGGATCGGTCATGGACTTGAGTTCGGAGAATACGCTTTCAAATTGCAGAGCCTTGGCAAGCTGCGCCTCGACGTCTTTCCCGCCCTGCATCAGGCGCTGGGTCGATGCGCGAAGCCCGAGCAATGCACCGTCGCTCACCGCGTCGGCAATAGCCCAGCGGATCGCATCTTCGGCACCATCCTCGCCGAAATCCTTGATATCGGTGCGGCCCGATCCACCTTTCAGCTTGCCAGTGCGCCCTGTCGAGGACACGCGCCACTTGCCCTTATACTGGCCGATGGAGACATTATAGCCGCCGATGTCCGCGCCCAGCTGCTCGGCGATCGCCTGCAACCCGGTCTGGATCGAATCTGCCGCCAGACCAGAATTCGAGCTATAGGCAGCCTTGTTGCCACCGGTCGAAATCGACCCGGCATCCTGCCCCGTAACGACCGACGTGCCCCACTTCGCCTTGGTGAACAGGCCGCCAAGCGCACCGCCCAGGACGCCGCCGACGATCGAACCGATTGGACCAGCAAAGTCGCCAAGACCCTTCATGATCGATTCCATGCCTTTCGACAGGAATTTTTCACCGACCTTTTCACCGAGCGCGCCGCCTGCGAAGCTTCCCAACCCGCTGCTCTTGTCACCAAAGGCAAGTGAGCCGGCCACCGAACCCACGCCGCCGGCGGCAAACGTCTTCGACATGATCCGCGCGAACTCGCCCTGCCCCCCGAAGATGCTGTCCAACTTCCCCGTGATCTGGCCGGCCGCCTTCCGCCATGTCTCATCGCCCATTCCGGCGCGCATGGTTTCCAGCAACTGCCCAACCTTGCCGCCCCCGCCGAGGAAATTGCCATCGTCCAGGAACCCGGCAAGAATGCCAGCCCCCTTCCCCGCAATGCCGCCCATCCGCTGAACGGCGTCCAGGCGCTTGAGGTACAGGTCTAGAATTTCCCGCTCACCCTGCGCCTGCGCTTCCTTCAGCGCGGCGGCCTCCTTTTCCTGCCGCAGCATGTCCTCGCCGATCGTCAGACCTTGCAGCTTCCAATCACGGGCGCGCTTTTCCGCATCCTCGGCCAGTTTCCAGACATTACCCTGTGCAGCCATGCGCTGATCGGCCAGCCACTTCTCCTGCTTTGCCGCTTCCTTGGCCGCATCGTCCGCAGCCTTGGTGGACGCTTTCTTGCGATCGCTGATCAGCTTGTCGCCCTGCGCCTTCAGACGAGCATTGCGATTGCCAGCGGATCTATCCTGCCACTCGTCGATACCGCTGAGACCCGCCTCGTAATTGGTCGAAAACGCCTTTGCCAGCGTCTTGCCCGCCTCACTATATTCTCGTTCGAGACGAGGGAGCTTCACGGACCCGAGCGACGATCCCGTCAGCCAGTCTATACCTCTGGCGGCGGCGTTGATCATGGTTTCCCAACCAGCCAGCGTCTTGTTGATGTAGAATGTCAGCGCGTCAGCGGCGAGCGCGGGAATATTGCGGAGGATCAGCCCGATATTTTCGAAGATCGTCTTGTAATAGGAGTATATCCCCGCCGCCGCCGACTTGAAGCCTTCATAAAGCCACATCGCCGATTGGCTCACCCATCCATCCAGCGTCTTGAAGACATCCTCCAGCCCCAAACCCTCGCTGATCATGTCCCACGCCGCGCCGGCGGCATCGCCCAGTGTGACATGCGTGTCGGTCAGCTTCTTGGCCTCTTCCGTCGTCAGGCCGAGCGTCTTGATATAGTCGTCGACCGGCGCGCGCTTTTCGAGCGTGTCGGAAAAGCCCTTGAACGCGAACATGGCGGTGCCGATGCTCGCACCAACCGCAAGGATCGCAGGATGCGCCAGCAGGAACGCCCCGGTCGCCGCAGCGGTCTGTTTCGCCATTGCGCCGATGCCGACACCGGCCTGCATACCGATTTGCTGGATCTGGGTACCCTGCTGGATCAAAGCCATCATGCCCATTTGCAGGGGATTGCTGCTTTGCGCCGCCATGGCGAACTGCACGCCCAGATCGTTGAACTGCGGGATCAGTTGCGCGACGACATTGCGGCCGCGCGTCCCTGACTTCACGAAATTATCGTTGGCACCGTGCAGCCGGTCGAGTTCGGCACTGGTGGCCCGGATACGACCAGCCAGTTCGGTCAACCCTCGTGAGTCTGCATCGGCCGCTCGCAACTCGGCACGCATCTGCCGAATCTCCGTCGACGTCTTGCCGAAGGTTTCGACCTCGCGCTCCAATTGACGAACCAGCTTTTCCCCGGCGCGCTCGGCGGCGCTTGCGGTCAGCGCCACTTCGCGCAATTCCTTGCTGGTCGTGTTGCCGAACATCTGGATGCCTGCCGTCGCACCGGACAGGTTCATCATCCCGCCGGTCGCTTCCTCGATCCGCTTGGCTTCCAGGATCAGCTTGCCTTCAGCGCTGTTGAACACGCGCATCATGTGTTCGAGTTCGGCATAGAAAGCGTCCGCGCTCAGCGCGATTTCCACTTCCATGCCGGGAACTTCACGATCCGCCATCATACCCTCACGACGAAAGGGCCACCGGGACCATCCCGGCAGCCTGCTCAAGCAACCACTTGCGAAACTTTATTTTACCATGAACCCAATTTTGGTTTCATGGTCATCATTCAGGCAGCAACCGCAGCCCGAGCCGGTAGGTCGTGTTCGATCGCCGCGACGGATAGCCCGCCCGCACCATCGCCTTGCCGAACGCCCCTTCGGTCATGGCCTCCCGATCGCCTGCCATCGCCCAGCGTTGATAGTCCCGATGCAATGTCCGCGTCCCGATCCGATGGTCGGGTGCCCGTTCCGTCCGTTCGTTCAGCCACTGGATCATGTCGTGCGGCACGACGCCGCTGTCATATCCCAGCATCGGCACGTCATCATCCATGATCGGCGGCAGGCCGATGCTGTTCCACGACTTGCGCGCCGCGTCCCGGCCATAGACCAGGCGGATTTCCCGCATCAGGCTCAGCTTGCGCTCCAGTTCGTCGCCGCGCACCTGCTCGAAATAGGTCGATCCGTCCTCGATCGGCTCCTCGACCTCGTCGTCATTGACCGCCGACCGCAGCGCCGCCTCCATCCGGTCGAACGCGTCGATGTAGGCGATCTTCCATTCCAGCGCCTTCGGCCCGGTGAAGCCCATCGCCAGAAGCGTGAAGCCCTTGCGATCCATCTCATAATGATGCCGTTGCCGTGTTGCACCTTTACCAGCCTCATAGCTGACGATCTGCAATCCAAAATTGGATTGTAGATCAGGGCGAGCTTTCAACAGCGTCACTACCGAACGAAGAACATGCGCATGGAGTTTGTCGAACGACCGAGCAACATCAAGACTGCTCGCCAACACCGCGTCGCCGCGCACCTGCACCAGCGCGGTCACTGGCGATACCCCCGCATGATGATTCGGTTCAGATCGAACATCACATGGTCGAGCGGCGAATGGCCGGATAGCAAAGGCTCGGCCCACTCCATCTCCGTTTTTTGAGCGGCCTCCATTTTCGCATAGAGCGCGGGCAACGTGGTGACTGGCGTTAGCATCATCTTCGTTTCGGCAAGACTATGCCGCGCGCACCAGTTGCCATTTACGGCATCATAACGAGGCGAACCGCGCAACGCCTGTTGAGCCGCAGTCCACTGGCGGGCGAGCCGCTGCAACTTGTCGTGGGCATTCCAGAACGCCGCATCCGCGCGGCGCGACAGTAGAACGGGATCTTCCCACTCTACCGCCTCGGACGATCCCGCCATAAGCCCGGCGAGGGCGGGAGCCAGCATCAGTCCAGCCAACAGGCCGCGACGGGAGGGGGAAACGCCGTCGCCTTTTCCCGCTGACGCGGCGGTAGCGATCGGCATATTACCGGGTGCAACGCAGATATCGCCCGTGCTAGGGGCGCAAACAGCCTGAGACATGGGTCACTCCGTGTCGATGGTTAGGAGCGGCGCGAGGTTCCAGCCTTGCGCCGCTCTGTCTATCGTGTAATCACGGTTTCATGAGCGGTCAAGAAACTTTGTCACCACAGAAAAAGCGCGGCCCAAAACCGACCGGGAAGGGCCTGCCTGTTGGGGTTCGGCTTCAGCCTGATGATGTGGCACAGCTTGATCAATGGATTGCCCGCCAGCAGGAGACATTAAGCCGTCCTGAGGCAATCCGCCGTTTGATGAAACAAGCTCTTCTGGACCGTCCCTAGTTTCAACTGTGTTGAACGCCAGAGGGAAAACCAAATCCAGTTTGACCCCGTAGGCTCCAACATCTCTGGCATCATCATTGCCTATCCAGTCGCCATTTTCATCCCAGTCTTCATCGCTATCCCATGCCGGGCGATCCCAACCGCCAACAATCATTGCCTCACAGATCAAGCGGCTTGAACGATCAATACAGGCACTAATGATTTCAGCGCGAAATTTTTTAGCGTTGGCACGACTTAGATATCCAACAGCTAGAGTCCTATTCGCTTTTAATTCAATCACACCGACCTTCACGGCATTGGCGTCGTGCGGATTGTGATCTTCTAGCATCAATAGCGCCATGCACCTAAACTTTACTCCCTTTTCCGTTTTTGGGCCTGCAAGATGCTGCAACTCGGCTTGGCTTCGAGACTCCCCAACAATATCGAATTGAAACTTCCCATTGCCTTTCAACATCGTAATCATGGCCACCTCCATGATATCATGGAGCACCCTTCAATTCTAAAGTCGAGTCACCCTAGCACCGATCGCAGACGGGCATCTTCGACATCCCGTTCGCGATCGGTCATTTCGCCGCGCCAGGGCGGCGGGCAATTCTCGCTTTCCGCCGCCCGCCCCTCGCTGACATAGGCGCTGGAAAGCTGCCGCAGCAGCCGGGCCTCCCATGGGGACAGGCGGACGCAAGTCATCTCCGACCATGCCCGCAATGTCTGCCATCCGACCGTCATGCCATTGGCATCGGTCATGCCGATCTCGACAAGCCGGTCGATGATGTGCGGCATGGTCACCGGCGGCATCTGGGGCGTGATCCCGTCCCGCTTATACTGATCGAGGCGACTGATCAGGGTCTGCCCCTTCATCGCCGCCCGTTGTGATCCGTCCGGCGGCTTGGGCGTGGCATGCAGCCAAGCCATCTGCCGAACGTAGAGCGTCAGTTCCCGGCTGACGCGCCCTTGAAGTTTCCCCACTCACGCACGGCCTTCAGCATCTGCTCGGGAATAAAGCCCAGCTTCGGGTCTGAATAGAGCGCGAGATACAGTTCGCGGCCTTCCGCGCCATTGGCGGGCGGATAGGCCAGATTCTTGAAGCTGACCGTGATATCGGCCAGATCCTCGGCGCGATCGGCGATGCGCTGTTCCTTCGTCACCGCACCGACCTTGCCGTCATTGTCCTGCATCCGCTTTACGGAACGGTTAGTCTGGCGGGCCTCGACATCGCCAAATGCCGCCGATCCGGGGCCATAGACGACGATCTCGACTTTCTGGCCGTTGACGTAGAGCGGCTGTCCATCAGCGCCCTTGACGTGGATCGCGGCGGTGTCGCTCACCGACTGCTGCGTGATATCATAACCGGACATCTGTATTGCCTTTCGCGGGTAAATTGCATCAACCCGCCCCGACCCGCGTGCGGGACGGGTTGATGCGCATGGACCGGCTGTAGAGCCGGAAACAGAAGCGGGTTAGGTGTCGTCCTTGATGATGACGCTGTTGATCTCCAGCGTGGGGTTCGCCATCAAGATACTGTCGGCGTTGCCGACATTCTCGGGATAGCCGAAGCCACGAAACTGAAAATATCTCTTGTCACCCGATGAAAGAATGACCTTGGCCGAATAGAGCGCATTATTGCTCGGTTGACACGCGGTTCGAAGAAGGGTCTGTCCCGCGTCTTCCTTGTCATGGGCGATCGGAGGGTTGAGAGAGCCGTAATTGGTCGACCCCTTATGCTTTTCCATAGGCCCGTCGAGAGGCTGAAAGTTAACGACGGACGTCGCAGGGCCGATCGGACCAAGGCTCTCGATGCCGCCGACCTTAGTGTAAGTGAGGGCTGAATAGCCCGTGATGTCTTCAGTGGCAGGAAGGGCGGCCGAAATATGCAGCGTCGTGCCCGCGGAAGTGCTGGAACCCATGATATTCTCCTGATGATGGGGGGCCGGGAAATCCGGCGGGGAAACGTCCGCGCGGTCGGACGAAGTTTATTACGTATTTTTGTCCGGCTTTCCGCTGGTCGTCGGTTTTTCAGGAGCGGCAGCCTTGACTTCGGCATCGCTCGGGGCGCGAACAAGCCCGGCAGCCTCGTAATTGCCAAACTCACCTTCCCCGATCTCGATCACGGACCCCTTCTCGACGCGCTTGTTCGTGCCAGCGTCCTTGAACGTCCGCAGCGCGAACGCATTCACCGTCTTGTCACTCATAGTCGGTCTCCTGCTCAATCGTCCGCGTCGAAACTCACGCGGAAATCCTGTGTCTGCTCGAAACTGTTACCGGGGCCGGTGAGGCTGGGACCAAGGCCCGCCGTCGTGATCGCGACCGATTGGCCGCCGCCGACATCACCAGTGAGGCCCGCGCAGCAAATCCGGACCAGCCTGACACCCTCTTTCCGATCCCGCACATTCTCGGCCCGTACCAGCACCGCCACGCGATCGATGCGCCGCACCGTGTCGCCCCGCGTCAAAGTCTGCCGATCAATCGAACTGACGGTGCGCAACATGAGCGACGGGAATGGCGTGCCATCGGGCAGGCGATCTTCCCGGATCGCCTCGCCGAACATCGCCACGATGGCCGTGTCCGCTTCCAGCAATTTGCCGATGATGTCAGCCCCGGTCATTCGTCGTCCCCTTCCGGTTCGATCAGGCCGGTGCGAGCGATGCGCGCTGCGATGTAGCCGCGCACCGCCTTCACCGCGTCATCACCCTTGATGTCCAAGGCTGGCCGCAGGAAGGGATGCGCCTGTGCGCCGGGATGCAGTACGGTCTTTCCGACGAACTGGCCGCCGATGACGAGCGAGCCTTCCTTCACACCCCGATTGACGCGGCCGACACTCATGCCTCTCCGCGCGCCGTCGTCGACGCTGATGAAATGCGCATCTGTGCCATATTCTAGCCAGGGCGCTATGAAGCTGCCCGGCCCGCTGATGACGACCCGCGCCACGACGCGATGCTCTTCCGTCCGCGTTCGCACCTTGATCGCTGCCGAGACTTCATCCGAAATGCAACGGTCCCGCGCCTCGTCCGCGATGACGTCAGCCCCAGCCCGCGCCGCACCACGAAGGACATTCGCCATCCGCTTCGGCAGCGCGGCAAAATGGGCCAGCACCGCCTCCTTGCCCTTGACCGCCGCCATCAGGCCGCGTTGCCTGCCGGGCGGTAATCCTCGACCATGAATTCGAGACCGTCACGGCGACCTATCTCCGCCGGAACGGTGACGATTTGCATGACGCGGTCTGTCTTCCAATATGGCTGCCCATCTTCGCCCTTGAGGTTCCGCCCAACAAGGATGCGCATGCTGGAGTTCAAATCCGACCGGTAAGATAGTCTGACGCGAGACGTCTTCGTTGCCGTGCTGATACCGCCCGCCAATCGCTCATCGCGCTCTGCGTTGCTGGGCAACACGTCCTGCACCTCGGCCCAACATTCGCAAATCTTTGTCCAACTGCCGGACCCAGCGCTATCGAACCCTTGACCGGCGACAGGTTGCTCAACCCGTATCCGATGCCGCATCCGACCCTTCTTCACAGCAGCCTGATCCGATAGTCATCGCAAAGCGCTTTGGCGGCGTCCTCGGACTTGCGGACAATATCGCCACCCTCGCGATCGATATCATAGGCGGCTACCAGCATCAGTATGACGCGGCGGAAAATCGGGGGCACATCGTCGGCGTCCTCATATCCCGCCCTGATGGTGACGGTTACGGCGCTGCCGCTCGGCAAGAGCGGCCACCGCCCCCCGATCGCCGCTGCAATCCGCACGGGGCGACGTGACAGCACGGTCCGCGCGCCAGCCACAGGC
>JAAIGE0100045213.1_pt1 | contig 26397 bp, 12 predicted proteins | sample 6487951 | NCBI WGS metagenome assembly JAAIGE01 (sample SAMN13974128, study PRJNA590717) | phyllosphere metagenome | biome: tomato field; feature: multiple bacterial spot infested tomato fields; material: tomato leaves; isolation source: leaves from tomato fields | host: Solanum lycopersicum ...
GACATCCCTCGTTATTGCAGAACACGACAACGCTTCCATCAAGAGCGCCACGCTCAACACCGTCACTGCGGCCCTGGCCTGCGGCGGCGACGTGCATGTGCTGGTGGCGGGCGAGAATGCCGGCGCCGCTGCGCAGGCCGCAGCCCAGATCGCTGGCGTGTCCAAGGTCATCCACGCCGACGGCGCCAGCCTGAAGGACGGCCTGGCAGAGAACATTGCGGCGCAAGTGCTGGCAATCGCTTCGAACTACAGCCACATCCTGTTCCCCGCCACCGCCAGCGGCAAGAACGCTGCGCCGCGCGTGGCCGCCAAGCTGGACGTGGCCCAGATCAGCGACATCACCAAGGTGGACAGCGCCGATACCTTCGAGCGCCCCATCTACGCCGGCAACGCCATTGCCACGGTGCAAAGCAGCGACAAGATCAAGGTCATCACTGTGCGCGGCACGGGCTTTGACGCAGCGGCCACCACGGGCGGCAGCGCCCAGGTGGAGCAGCTGGCCGCCGCTGGCGACAACGGCAAGAGCAGCTTCGTGGGCCGCGAGGTCACCAAGAACGACCGCCCGGAACTGACGGCCGCCAAGATCATCGTCTCCGGCGGCCGCGCGCTGGGCAGCAGCGAGAAGTTCAACGAAGTCATGACCCCCCTGGCCGACAAGCTGGGCGCCGCCATCGGTGCCAGCCGCGCAGCGGTGGACGCAGGCTATGCGCCCAATGACCTGCAGGTCGGCCAGACCGGCAAGATCGTCGCGCCCCAGCTGTACATTGCGGCCGGTATTTCCGGCGCCATCCAGCACTTGGCCGGCATGAAGGACTCCAAGGTGATCGTGGCGATCAACAAGGACCCCGAGGCACCGATCTTCTCGGTGGCCGACTACGGCCTGGAGGCCGACCTGTTCCAGGCCGTGCCCGAGCTGGTGCAGTCGCTGTAAGAACGCAAGGCACCGCACCGGGAGGCGGTGCCAACGGGCCCGGGTGAAGCATCCGGGCCCTGGCCAGAGCGGCACACAAGGCATGTGCCCCGGCCCCACCTGGTTCAGAGATGCAGGAGACAGATATGCAGATTTCCATTGGCCGCCGCAGCCTTGCGCTTGCGGCTGTTGTCTTTGTGGCCACCACGGGCGCCAGCGCACCGGCATGGGCCCAGGCCAGCGACTTTCCCACGCGCCCGATCACGCTGATCGTGCCCTTCCCCGCAGGCGGCTCCACCGACCGCCACATGCGCACCCTGGCCGACATCGCGGGCAAGCAGCTGGGCCAGACCATCATCGTGGAGAACAAGCCCGGCGCGGGCGGCACGCTGGGCCCGGGCAACATGTCGCGCACGGCCAAGCCCGATGGTTACACCATCACCCAGTTCCCCATGTCCATGCTGCGCATGGCGCACATGCAGAAGACGGCCTGGAACCCGGTCACGGACTTCACCTACATCATCGGCGTCTCGGGCTACACCTTCGGCTTCACGGTGCGCTCGGACTCGCCCTACAAGAGCTTCAACGAATACATTGCCGCCGCGCGCAAGAGCCCCGGCAAGATCGAGTACGGCTCCACCGGCATAGGCTCCTCGCCCCACCTGCTGATGGAGGAGCTGGCCGAGAACGCCAAGGTCACGCTCAACCACGTGCCCTTCAAGGGCAACGCCGACCTGCAGCAGGCCCTGCTGGGCGGCCACGTGGCCGCGCAAAGCGATGCCTCGGGCTGGGACACCTATGTGGATGGCGGCCAGATGCGCCTGCTCATGACCTTCGGCGAAAAGCGCACCCAGCGCTGGCCCGACGTGCCCACGGCCAAGGAGCTGGGCTATGGCGTGGTCTCCACCTCGCCCTACGGACTGGCCGGCCCCAAGGGCATGGACCCGGCCGTGGTGCGCAAGCTGCACGACGCCTTCAAGAAAGCCATGGATGACCCGCGCCACATCGAGGTGCTCAAGCAGCTGAACCAGGACGCCTGGTACCGCTCCGGCGCCGACTATGCGCAGTGGGTGCGCGAGGCCTATGCCAAGGACAAGGTCCTGATCGACCGCCTGGGCCTGGCCGCCAAGTAGGCCTGTCCTCCAATGCGCCCGCAGGGCCAGGGGGCTGGCGGGCGCAGTCCGCTTGAGATTCGTGAATTCGTGAAACGGAGTCCCTCATGACTGTCTCCCTGCCTTCGCCCGATGCGCCCTTCACCACGCTGGCCGAACTGATCCGCAACCACGCGCGCCAGCAGCCGGCCCATGCCGCGCTGCGCGACGACCAGCAGACGCTGAGCTACGCGCAGCTCGACGCCCTCATGGACCGCGTGGCCGCCGCGCTGCAGCGCGACGGCGTGCAGCCTGGCCAGGCGATTGCCATCTGCGCGTTGAACTCGGTGCGCTATGCCGCGCTGTTCCTGGGCGCCTTGCGCGCGGGCGTGGTGGTTGCGCCGCTGGCGCCGTCCTCCACGGCCGACAGCCTGGCCTCCATGCTGCGCGATGCCCAGGCGCGCCACCTGTTCCTCGACAAGGCGGCCCAGGACTTGGTGCCTGCCGACGGCGCCCTGCAATGCATCTCGCTGGACGGCGCCGCGCCCGGCCGGGCCTTTGACGACTGGCTGGCGCCCGAAGGCGCGCAGCCCGCGCCCGTGAGCGTGGAGCCGGCCGCGCCGTTCAACATCATCTATTCCTCGGGCACCACGGGCACCCCCAAGGGCATCGTGCAGTCGCACGGCATGCGCTGGGCCCACATCAACCGGGGCAGCGTCTACGGCTACGGCCCCGAGGGCACGACGCTGCTGGCCACGCCGCTGTACTCCAACACCACGCTGGTGGTGTTCTTCCCCACGCTGGGCAGCGGCGGCTGCGTGGTACTGATGCCCAAATTCGACGCGGCCCGCTACCTGCAGCTGGCCCAGCAGCACCGCGTCACCCACACCATGCTGGTGCCCGTGCAGTACCAGCGCATCATGGCGCTGCCGCAGTTCGGCGAGCATGACCTGTCCAGCTTCCGCGCCAAGTTCTGCACCAGCGCGCCATTCCGGGCCGAGCTCAAGGCCGACGTGGTGGCGCGCTGGCCCGGCAGCCTGACCGAGTTCTACGGCATGACCGAAGGCGGCGGCACCTGCATCCTCGAAGCCCATCTGCACCAGGACAAGCTGCACACCGTGGGCAAGCCCGCCGAGGGCCATGACATCCGCCTCATCGACGAGGACGGCCGCGAGGTCGCCCCGGGCGCGGACGGCGAGGTCGTGGGCCATTCGGCCAGCATGATGACCGGCTACCACGGCCAGCCCGCCAAGACGCGCGAGGCCGAATGGTTCGACCCCACGGGCAAGCGCTTCATCCGCACGGGCGACGTGGGCCGCTTCGATGCCGATGGATTCCTCACCCTGTTCGACCGCCGCAAGGACATGATCATCAGCGGCGGCTTCAACATCTACCCCAGCGACCTGGAGACCCAGCTGCGCGCCCACCCGGCAGTGGACGACGTGGCCGTGGTCGGCGTGCCCTCCGAGCAATGGGGCGAGACGCCCGTGGCCTACGTGGTGTCGCGCGCGGGGCAGCCGGCCCTGCCCGAGGACATCATGGGCTGGTACAACCAGCGGGCCGGCAAGACCCAGCGCCTGGCGGACCTGCGCTTCATTGCCGAGCTGCCGCGCAGCGCCATCGGCAAGGTGCTCAAGCGCGAGCTGCGCGACCAGTACGCGACGGGGCGCTGAACCGGCGGAGGCTTTCTCCAAACGATGTCCACCACGATGTCCACCAAGAGGTACACCCCATGAGCAACGACACCACGATGTCCGAGGTCCGCCGCCAGGTGACGGCCGAGGAATGGCAGACCCGCATCGAGCTGGCCGCCGCCTACCGGCTGGTCGCCCACTTCGGCTGGGACGACCTGATCTTCACCCACATCTCGGCGCGCGTGCCGGGCCAGCCCGACCAGTTCCTGATCAACCCCTACGGCATGCTGTTCGACGAGATCACGGCCTCCAGCCTGGTCAAGGTGGACCACGAAGGCCGGCCGCTGATGGAGACCGAGTACGACGTCAACCCGGCCGGCTTCGTCATCCACAGCGCCATCCACGACGGACGTCCCGAGGTGCAGTGCGTGCTGCACACGCACACGCGCTATGGCGTGGCCGTCTCGGCGCAGAAGGAGGGGCTGCTGCCCATCTCGCAGCAGTCCATCTTCCCGCTGGCGCGCCTGGCCTACCACGACTACGAAGGCGTGGCCCTGCGCGACGACGAGAAGCCGCGCCTGGTCGATGACCTGGGCGCCAGCAACTTCCTCATCCTGCGCAACCATGGCCTGCTGACCTGCGGCCGCAACGTGGCCGAGGCCGTGCTGGCCATGTACACGCTGGAGTCGGCCTGCCGCATCCAGATCCTGGCGCAGTCGGGCGGCGGCGAGCTCACGCGCATCCCGCAGGACATCATTGCCGATGCGGTCAACCAGTCGCGCCAGGTCACCAAGGGCAAGGGCGCAGGCCTGGCCTGGCCCGGCCTGCTGCGCCGCCTGGACCGCATAGACCCTTCTTACAAGGACTGAAGGAAACCATGGGAATTCTGGTCAACATCCATCCGAGTATGGGCGCGCCCATCGTCGACTCGCTGCGCGCGCTGGCGCCCGGCGTGCAGGTCTGGGGCCACCGCGAGGAGGCGCCGGCCGACGCGGTCGAGGCCATGCTCGCCTGGAGCCTCAAGCCGGGCGTGCTGCCGGCCTATCCGGGCCTGAAGCTGCTGTGCGCGCCCAGCGCGGGCGTGGACAAGCTGCTGGCCGTGCCCGACCTGCCGGCCGGCCTGCCCGTGGCGCGCACCGTCGATCCGCAGCAGCATGTGGAGATCGCACAGTACGTGGTGGGCACCGCGCTGCGCCACACGCGCGAGCTGGACCTGTTCGCGCGCCAGCAGCAGGCCGGCGACTGGCTGCGCCGCCCCGTGCGCGCCAGCGCAGACTGCCGCGTGGGCATCCTGGGCCTGGGCGAGGTCGGCCGCTTCGTGGCCGGCGCCATGCAGGCCGTCGGCTACCCCGTCGCAGGCTGGAGCCGCGGCGCCAAGAGCATTGCAGGCCTGGCCACGCACAGCGGTGCCGAAGGTCTGAAGCAACTGCTGTCCACCAGCGACATCCTGGTCTGCGCCTTGCCGCTCACGCCCGAGACGCGCGACCTGCTGGACCGCCGCACCCTGTCCCTGCTGCCGCGTGGCGCCTACTTCATCAACGTGGGGCGCGGCGAACAGGTGGTGGAAGGCGACCTGCTGGCCCTGCTCGACGAAGGCCACCTGGCAGGTGCCGCGCTGGACGTGTTGCGCGACGAACCGCCCCAGCCCGGCAACAAGGTCTGGGTCCATCCCAAGGCCTTTGTCACGCCGCACATCGCGGCCCAGGCCTCGGCCGACACCGTGGCCCGCCAGTGCCTGGAGAACCTGCGCCGCCTGCGCGCGGGCGAGCCGCTGCTCAACCTTGTGGATGTGGCGCGGGGGTACTGAGCCCTTTTTTCCATCCGACGCTGCGCTGTTGCGTGGCGTTTTTTCATCGCCGGGCCGCCCCAAGATGAAAAGCGGCCCCCTTGGGGGGCAGCGGACCTTGCGCAGCAAGGGTAGCGTGGGGGCCATTTTTCAACTGAGAAGAATCCAGAGACACCATGCCTTCGACTTCCCGCCGCGGCTTTTTGCAATCGACCGCTGCCGCCGCTGCAGCAGCCACCACCGTGCTGGCCCCCTCGGCCTGGGCCCAGAGCCCCTGGCCTTCCAAGCCCATCCGCATCATCGTTCCGTACACGGCAGGCGGCTTCACCGACCAGATGGCGCGCCTGCTGCAGGTCGGCCTGCAAAAGGCCCTGGGCCAGCCCGTCATCGTGGAGAACAAACCTGGCGCCAACAGCATCATCGGCGTGGACCAGATCGCCAAGGCCGCGCCGGACGGGCACACCTTCGGCGTGGTCATCGCGGCCTATGCGGCCAACACCACGCTCTATCCCAAGCTGCCCTACAACCCGAAGAAGGACCTGGTCGGCGTCTCGCTGATGGGCGTCTCGCCCCTGGTCGCTGCCGTGGCCATGAACGCGCCCTTCAAGACCACGCCCGAGCTGATCGCCTATGCCAAGGCCAATCCCGGCAAGGTGGGCTTCGGCTCCTCGGGCAGCGGCTCCAGCGCCCACCTGACCACCGAGCTGATGAAGCTGCTCACCAAGACGGACATGGTCCACGTGCCCTACAAGGGCGCCGCGCCCGCGCTGGCCGACCTCATGGGCGGCCAGATCCCGCTGTTCCTGGACCCGCCGCCCAACCTCATCCAGCCCGCCAAGGCCGGCCGCATCCGCCTCATCGGCGTGGCCAGCGACAAGCGCCTGGCCGCGCTGCCCGACGTGCCCACCTTCGTGGAGCAGGGCTACGACGGCCTGCTGGGCAGCACCTGGGCGGCCATGATCGCGCCGGCCGGCGTGCCGCGCGAGATCGTGCAGCGCATGTCCGCCGAGGTGTCGCGCATCATCCGCAGTGCCGAGGTGTCGCAGCGGCTGGAGCAGGTGATGGGGACGTTTGCGGAGGGGTCCACGCCTGAGGAGTGCGATCGGTTCATTGCTGCAGAGACGGAGAAGTGGGGGAGGGTGATTCGGGAGGCGAAGGTGACGGTGGACTGAGTCTTTCTTGTTCTCGGGTCTGTTTTTGTCCCTGTCCCGTGCCTGCTCGTCCAGCTCCATCCGTCAGGCCTGGGTGACCTTGATGCCATGCCGATACATCTGTGTGGCATTGCCCTATGTGCTACCTTGTACGTACCCTGTAACACATGAGAGCCCGCGCCATGAGCGAAGCAACTTTCACCTTCCGGGTCGATGAGGTCCTGAAAAACGACTTTGCCACCGCCGCCAAAGCCTGCGACCGCACGGGTGCGCAGCTGCTGCGCGACTTCATGCGCTCATATGTGCAACAGCAGGAACAGACTGCGGCACATGACGCATGGTTGCGCGCGCAAGTGCAGGTCGGCATCGACGCGGCCAACGCGGGCGAGGTGCTGTCTGCCGATGAAGTGGAAGCAGAAGCACGGGCATGGCGGGCCGAAATGCGCAGGAAGATTTCCGCGCCGTGAAGCTGGTATGGACACGTCCAGCAGCCGCCGACAGGCGGGAGATCCGTGCCTACATCGCTCAAGACAATCCGTCCGCTGCGCTGGCCCTTGACGAGCGGTTTTCCGAAATAGCGGGGCATTTGATCGACCATCCCCTGCTTGGCCGAGTCGGGCGCGTCGCCGGCACGCGCGAACTGGTGGTGCATCCCAACTACATCCTGGTCTATGACGTGATCGCCGACAGCGTGCGTGTGCTGCGCGTCCTGCATGCGGCCCGCCAGTGGCCGCCGCAGCGGACATAGCCGTATCCCGGGCGGGGAGATCCGGTACGCGCATGGATCGACGCGACGCAGGAGTCGATGGTCGATGCCCATCGCGAAGCGGTGTTCAAACGTCTATGCCCGTAGCCCTCCCGTCCAGGGCATCGACCCTCCACCGCCTCCTCGGCGCCCTCAACGCATGCCTTTCCCGATAGGCCGCAGGCGCCATCCCCACATACCGCAAGAACACCCGCCGAAAAGCCGAGGCATCCCCATACCCGCAGGCCAGCGCCACGGACGGTACGCTCTCCAGCGTGATCTCCAGCAGCACCCGGGCCCGCGCGCAGCGCAGGCGGTGCAGGTGGTCCAGCGGGCTGTGGCCCAGTTCCTGCTGGAAGTGGCGCAGCAGGGTGCGCGGGCTGGTGGATGCCGCGTGCGCGAGGGCCTGCAGGTCATAGGGCTGCTCCACGCGCGCCTCCAGCCAGGCGATGGCGTGGGCCAGCACGCTGTTGCGCGTGGCGGGAATGCGGCGGTCCTGCAGGGCGGCGCGGGTGGCGCGTTCGCGCTGGGCATCGGGCTGCAGCACGGCGGCCAGCGCTGCGGCCAGGTCGTCGCCGAAGGCATGGCGTGTGAGCGCGACGGCCATGGGTGCCAGGGCCTCGGGGTGGGAGGCGCTGAGCCAGGGCCTGTCGTCCACGAAGGGCTGGCCCTCGGCCAGTTCGATGCCCGGGAAGTCCAGGCCGAAGCCACCCATGAAATACCAGGGCAGGGCCACAAGCCGGCCCTGGCAGCGGCCGCCCGCTGCCGCAAACCAGGCGGCGCTGCCCAGCGTGCAGACGGCCAGGCCCTGGTCGAAGGCCGTGGTGATGCGGCGCACGAGGGCCGGATGCGCGGCGACGATGTCGCGGATGGACGGGATGTCGGGGCAGTGCAGCGCGCTCACGAAGACGGCTTGCGCGGGCCCTTCGGCTGCCGCGCCTTCGTCCGCGTGCGGCATGGCGGGCAGGGGCCGGCCCTGGCCATCGACCCAGCGCCAGCCAAAGCGTGGTGCGCGCCGGCCCAGGCGCAGGCTGGCGACCAGGTTGGCGCTGCGCAGCATCTCCACCAGGTGCGCGGCATGGCCGATGGCGCTGTGCTCCAGGCAGGGCAGCTCGATGATGAAGGCTCGGGGCATGGCGGTTTTGGCTCCTCGAATGGCGATTTTGACGTGTCCGTCATACGTGCTTCACTTTTAGCATGGCTGCTTGTGCCACTTTCCAGGACCACGAAGATGCTCCACACCAGCGCCGAGACAAAGCCTTCCTCCTCCCCGCGCACAGGCCTGCGCTCCATCGCCCTGGCCGGGCTGCTGGCCTGCGGCCTGCCACTGGCGGCCAGCGCCCAGGGGCTCGATGCACAGGGCCTGGCGGCGCTGGATGCCGCCATCCAGCCGCTGGCGCCCAAGATGGTGGAGTGGCGCCGAGACATCCACCAGCACCCCGAACTGTCGGGCCAGGAAGAACGCACGGCCAAACTGGTGGCCGATCACCTGCGCCGCCTGGGCATGGAGGTGCAGACCGGCGTGGGCGGCACGGGCGTGGTGGGCGTGCTGCGTGGCGGCCAGCCCGGCAAGACCGTGGCGCTGCGTGCCGACATGGATGCGCTGCCCGTGGCCGAGAAGACCGGCCTGCCCTTTGCCTCCAAGGCCAAGGCCCAGTACATGGGCAAGGAGGTTTCGGTCATGCATGCCTGCGGGCACGATGCCCACGTGGCCATGCTCATGGGCGCGGCCGAGGCGCTGGCCGGCATGCGCGCCAAGTTGCCCGGCACGGTGAAGTTCATCTTCCAGCCCGCCGAGGAAGGCGCCCCGGTGGAGGCCGATGCCCACGGCCATGTGCCCAGCTTTGGTGCCAAGGCCATGGTGGAGGCCGGCGTGCTCAAGGACGTGCAGGCCATCTACGGCCTGCACATCACGGCCAACCTGCCCTCGGGCATGGTGGGCTATCGCAGCGGGCCGCTGATGGCGGGTTCGGACAGCCTGAGCATCCAGGTCGAGGGCCGGGGCGGCCATGGCTCGTCGCCGTGGAATGCGGTCGATCCCATCGTCGCGGCCAGCCAGGTGGTGCTGGGCCTGCAGACCGTGGTCAGCCGCCAGCTCAACATCAGCCTGGAGCCGGCCGTGCTGACGATCGGCTCCATCCAGGGCGGCACGCGCTACAACATCATCCCGGACAACGTGGAGATGCAGGGCACGCTGCGCACCTTCGACGAGGACATGCGCCAGGAGGCACACAAGCGCATCACCGCCACGGCCGAGCAGATCGCGGCCTCCAGCGGCGCCAAGGCCAAGGTGCGCTTCGGCCCCGTGGCCTATCCGGTGACCACCAACCCTGCCGCACTGACCGAGGCCTCGCTGCCCGCGCTCAAGCTGGCCATGGGCGGCAAGGCCATGGTGATTCCCAAGGTCAGCGGCTCCGAGGATTTCTCGGAATTCCAGAAGGTGGTTCCGGGCTTCTTCTACTTCCTGGGCGCGCCGCCGGCCGGCCAGGACTTTGCCAAGGCACCCTCCAACCACTCGCCGCTGTTCGACATCGACGAGAAGCAACTGCCCACGGGCGCGCGCTCACTGGCCGCGCTGGCCGTGGACTATCTGCAGCGCAACCCATAGTTGTTGGACTCCCCCTGAGCGGCGGACGCCGCTTCCCGTTGCACGGCGCCCCCTCTCTCGCTACGCGGGAGGGGGACGGCACCCTCGCTGCGGGGCGGCGCGGCCGGCGTAGACCCTTGCTCGGTGCCCCTGGCTTGAGATCGAGTCCGTGCGAACCGCGTCGGCTTTATTTGGCGCTGGCGATTGCCGATGGGCCTTTCCACCACCGGGCGATGGCGAGCCGGAAGGGCAGCAGCAGCGCCACGCCCAGCACCAGCTTCACGCCCAGGTCGCCCAGGGCCCAGGTCACCCAGGGCTCGGCGGCGCCTGCGAAGGCGATGCTCCAGAACAGGAAGGTGTCCAGGCAGGCGGCCAGCAGCGTGGCCACCAGGGGGGCACGCCACCAGCGGCCCGCACGCAGGCGGTGGAACACGCCGATGTCCAGCCATTGCGAGGCAATGAAGGCCGCGCCCGAGGCCAGCGCGATGCGCGGCGGCGCCAGCACCAGCGAGGCGGCAACGGCCACGGCAAAGCCCACCCAGGCCACGCGCCGGGCCTGCTGCGGGCCGAAGCTGCGGTTGACCAGCTCGCTCACCAGGAAGGCGAACGGATAGGTGATGGCGCCCCAGGTCAGCCAGTCGTTGATGGCGTACTGCACCAGGATGTTGGACGACAGCACCACCACGCCCATGGCCGCGATGGCGGCCAGCAGCTGGGTGCGCGAGGGGGCGGCGAAACGGGGCGGGCGCGGTGTCATGCTGCGCCACCGGAGCCGCGTGCGCCCGACGAGGGCAGGGGCAGCCCGAGGATGGCGCAGGCCACGGCCTCGCCCACCTTGACGCCATCCACGCCGGCCGACAGGATGCCGCCCGCGTAGCTGGCGCCTTCGCCGGCCGGGTACAGGCCGCGCGTGTTCAGGCTGTGGAAGTCCGCGCCGCGCTCGATCTTCACGGGCGAGGAGGTGCGCGTTTCCACGCCGGTGAGCACGGCGTCGTGCATGTCGTAGCCGCGGATCTTCTTGCCGAAGGCGGGCAGGGCCTCGCGCATGGCCTCGATGGCGTAGGCCGGCAGCACATGGTGCAGGTTGGTCAGCGTGATGCCGGGCTGGTAGGAGGGCTCGACCTCGCCCAGCGCGGCCGATTCCTTGCCCGCGATGAAGTCGCCCACCAGCTGGCCCGGCGCGTTGTAGTTGCGCCCGCCCAGCAGGTAGGCCTTGGTCTCCAGCTGGCGCTGCAGCACGATGCCCGACAGCGGGTGCAGTTCGCCGTCCTTGAGGTCTTCCACGCCATGGGTCTTGCCGTCGAAGGCCCAGGCAAAGCTCTTGGCATCGCGCGGATAGTCGGAGGGGTCGATGGCGCAGACCATGCCGGCGTTGGCATTGCGCTCGGCACGCGAGTACTGGCTCATGCCGTTGGTGACCACGCGCTCGGGCTCGCTGGTGGCCGCCACCACGGTGCCGCCCGGGCACATGCAAAAGCTGTAGACCGCGCGCCCGTTGCTGGCGTGGTGCACCAGCTTGTAGTCGGCCGCGCCCAGCAGCGGGTGGCCGGCATGCCTGCCCCAGCGCGCCCGGTCGATCAGGCCCTGCGGATGCTCGATGCGAAAGCCCACCGAGAACGGCTTGGCCTCCATGTGCACGCCGCGTTCGTAGAACATGGCGAAGGTGTCGCGCGAGCTGTGGCCCAGGGCCATCACGGCATGGTCGGTCTCCAGCCACTGGCGCTCGCCGCTGTCCTGGTCCAGCACCTCCAGGGCGGTGAGATGTCTGTCCTCGCCCTCGCCTTCGATGCGCATGTCACACACGCGCTGGCCGAAGCGGATCTCGCCGCCCAGGCGGATGATTTCCTCGCGGATGCCCTCGACCACCTTCACCAGCTTGAAGGTGCCGATGTGCGGGTGTGCGGCATAGAGGATCTCGGGCGGTGCGCCGTGGGTGACGAACTCCTGCATCACCTTGCGGCCCAGGTGGCGCGGGTCCTTGATCTGGCTGTAGAGCTTGCCGTCGGAGAAGGTGCCTGCGCCGCCTTCGCCAAACTGCACATTGGACTCGGGCGCCAGCTCGCGCTTGCGCCACAGGCCCCAGGTGTCCTGGGTGCGCTCGCGCACCGAGCGGCCGCGCTCGATCACGATGGGCCTGAAGCCCATCTGCGCCAGCACCAGGGCCGCAAAGATGCCGCAGGGCCCGAAGCCCACCACCACGGGCCGGCGCTGCAGGTCGGCAGGCGCCTGGCCCACGGCATGCCAGCGCATGTCGGGCGTGGGGTTCACATGGGCATGGCTGGAGAACTGCTCCAGCAGTGCGGCTTCCTGGCTCTCGTCGGCCAGCGTCAGGTCGACGATGTAGACGGCCAGCAGCTCGGCCTTGCGCGCATCGAAGCTGCGCTTGTGCACGTGCACGGAGGCAATGGCCTCCTCGGCAATGCCAAGCTGGCGCGCGGCCAGGGCGCGCAGCGGCTCCAGGGGCAGGTATTCGGTGTGGCTGTCGGGGTGGTATTGCACCGCCGACAGGGGCAGTTTCAGTTCAGAGACGCGGATCATGGCTTGTACCTATCAAGCAGAGGGCCGGCGATGGTAAGGCAAAGCGCCGCCCGGCACAGGCGACAGCGGCCACACCCATGGAGCGTGCTCGGGTTCGCAAAGGCCAGGCGGGCGTGCGGGGCAGGCCGCCGGCAGGCCTGAAACATTGAAACACCAAGGGACTGGGACCGGGCCGCAAACCGTAGATGCATTGGCCCAGGCTTGCGAGAAATGCAAGGCATGCGAATGCATGTGCCCGACGACTGCAATGGGCGCTTTGCTGGTGGTATCAATAGCATGCCAATCAATAGGCGAACTTCTGATTCTCTCCATGAGAATCGGAAAATTCCTAGAAGGAAAATCCCATTGTCAAAAAATGTGTATTGGCTGGAGAGGCGATTTCCAGGATCATTTGATCCCTCCATCAGTTTCCTGCGGGCATAGCCGGAAGCTTTGGGAGCTTTTTCAAGAGAGGGTTGCCGGCAAGGGAAGCCATATGCGGGCAATGGAGTCCAACCAGATTGACAGGCTGGCCTCAATTCCGGGTGCGCGGGTATTGAGGCTGGTTACGCCATATGAAAAAAACAATGGGAAGCGCCGCGCTCCGTGGCGCATTGGGAGTCATTGTCTGCGGGCTGGCAGGGGTGGGTACCGTCCGGTCGGAAGTGGTATCTCGGGTCACGGCCCTGCCAGATTCCGCCACGCGGGTGAACATGGGTGATGGTGGCCGCGTGCAGGTCACGCCGGCCCAGGTCACGGACGGTGTTTCATACAACGGCTTCAGCCAGTTCGATGTGGGCAAGGCTGGACTTACCTTCTTGAATGAGGGAGTCAAGGCGCGAACCATCGTGGCCGAGGTGTTTTCCGCTGCGCCCTCGCATATCACGGGAACCATCGATGTCAATGGCCCCCGCGCCAATCTGATTTTTGCGAACCAGAACGGCATACGCGTCAATGGCGGCAGCTTCGTCAATTTCGGCAGCGTTGCGCTGACCACGGGCGCCGTGACGCTGCGCGATCAATTGCAGCCTTCGGGCTATGTCCAGCGGCTGGTGGATGTCCATACGAAGCAAGGCGAGATCGTGATTGGCGAGCAAGGGGTCACCGGCAATCTGATCCGTCTGGAGATGATTGCCAAGAGCATTGCCCTGCAGGGTGCCGTCACCAACGAGTTCTCGTCATCAAGCGCCCTGGTCCGCATGGTGGCCGGGGAATCAACGGCCCAGTTCGATACGGCGGCGTCGCCAACGGACAACTTGACGCCATGGGTCTACTACGAGGGCGGGAAGGCGCGCAGCACCGCATTGGCGGTGGACCTGAATGCGGACTCCAAGGTCACCTCCGGGCGTATCGAGATTCTGGTGACCGACCAGGGCGCCGGCGTGCGCAACCAGGGGCAGATGGTGGCCTCGGCCGGGGATTTCCGGTTGACCAGCACGGGACAGCTGGAGCAGATCGGCGGCAAGGTGCAGGCCCAGGGACAGGTGGACATACGTTCCCAGGAAATCGTGCTCAGCTCGCGTGGGGAAGAAAGCAGCCTGCTGGTGGCGGGCAGCCGCGTCCGGCTCCAGGCCGACGGATCCATTCGCAACCTGGGTGGCGAGATATCCGGTCAGCAGGGCGTCGGCGAAGCAGAGGATGCCCATGCCGTCGTACTCAAGGCCGGCGGCGACATAGAGCACCGGACGCCCGTCGGGGCCAGCAAAACCGCGCTGATTTTCGGCAAGGAAGGCTCCGTGTTCCTGGACAGTGGGCGGGGCCTGGACTCCGTCAACGCGCGCATTGTCTCCAACAGCGATCTGTTCATCCGAGGTGCTGCGGATGTGCGCAATGAAAGCGTGCACATTGCGGGGGCAGGCCAGAGCGACTGGCAGTCGCACAGTGTCTTCAAGCGCAGAAAAGGCTACAGCGTGGACATGGGCGAGCTGGCCGATCCTGCCAACCAGGCCTACTGGGTGGCGCAAGGCAATGTGCAGGTCACGGCGCGCAACTTCTCCAACCTGGGCGGCCATGTGTTCTCCAACCAGGGCGGCATCAAGATAGAGGCGCAAGAGAGCGTCGTGACCAAGGCGCACAGCATTGGCGGATTCGAATACCGGCAAAGCTGCTTCCTGTTCGTCTGCAGGCGCACAGCCTCCTCCAACGAGGCGCTGGTGGGCGGGCAGATCATGGGCGCCGAATCGGTCGATATACGTGCTGGCGGGAAGATCCTCAACGATGCCGGCCAGGTCTACGCAGGCAAGGGCATGACCCTGGAGGCTCCCGAGGTCATTGCGCGAGGGCGCCCCGTGCATACCGTCATCCTGCGCGACAAGGGTCTCAAGGCCCTGTTCGGCGACACCTGGGCCAGGATCTATGCCACGGACCAGGGCGGCAGCTACACCGTCCAGCAAGGACGGCTGGTTCTCAAGGGGCTGGCATACCAGGACGGCGGGGTGTTGCAAGCCTCCGAAGGCGTGGACGGCGCCATCGAGGTGATTCGCAAGCCTTCCCGCGATGCAGTGCGCATCGAGGACCACCTCGGCATCTTCTGGTGGTGAACCGCATGAGCCACTGGATCTCCGCCGCGGGCATCTGCGCGCTGGCCCTCAGCCCGATGCTCGTCCATGCACAGCCTGTGTCTGCGCGCGACCCCAACGACCAGATCATCCGCGAGCAGCAGGAAAAACTGCGCGAGGAAATGCTGCGCCGCTCCGCACCCGCCAGCATTGAATTCGAGCAACCCGCTGCCGCAGCCGCAGGCATGGAAGACCGATTCCCCGAAGGCCTGCAGCCCCAGGGACCGGCCTTTCCCATTCATACGATCAGGCAAGACGGCATGGCGTTGCTGCCGGAGGCTGTCTTTGCCAGGGTCACCGCGCCCTTTGTCGGCCGCTCGATCGGGGTCGAACACATCAACGTGCTGCTGGAGCGTGTCAACCGGGCCCTGATCGCTGCGGGCTACACCACCTCGCGTGCCTACGTGGGCAACCAGAGCCTGCAGGAGGGCGTGCTGTCCCTCACCATCGTGCCGGGCCGCATCGAGCAATTGCTGTTCAACGGCACCCCCGTCGGTCCCGGCGACGATCAGGCGCTGGGCGTGCATCTGGCCCTTGCCATGAAGCAGGGCGACGTGCTGCGCCTGCGCGACATCGAGCAGTCGGTGGACCAGTTCAACCGCCTCAGGCGCAACAACGTGCAGGTGCAGATCCGCCCGGGCACGCAGCCGGGCGGCTCCATCGTCGAGTTCGTCAATCAGGCGGGCCAGGCCGCGCGCTACAACGTCTCGCTGGACAACCAGGGCGCGGCCGCCACCGGCCGCCTTCGCGTGCAGCTGGGCCTGGATGCCGGCAATGTGCTGGGCCTGATGGAGTCGCTGGGCGCCGGCCTGACCACCAGCACGGAAACCAATGCCCTGTATGGCACCTTCTCCGTGCCGCTGGGCTACGTCACGCTGTCGGCCATGGCTTCCGTGTCGGAATACCAGAACCTCATTGGCGACACCGCCCTGGTCCACGGCACATCGAAGACCTACACGCTGTCGCTGAGCCGCCTGCTGCAGCGCGACCAGAACAGCAAGACGGCCATGGACCTGAGCTTCTCGCACCGCAAGTCCGAGCGTTCCGTCAACAACATCTCGCTCAGCCCGCAGACCCAGGCCGTGCTGCGCCTGGGCATCAACCGCCTCACGCGCTTTCAGGCCGGCGAGGGGCTGGGCCAGTGGACGGTGGATGCGGGCATCTCGCGCGGCATGCCCTGGCTGGACACCAACCGCGACCCGGCCGACCTGCCCCGGGAGGCCGCCCGCTACCGGTTCACCAAGCTGGAGCTGTCGGCATCGGTGGAGCGGCCGTTGGGCAGCCTCCTGACCTGGCGCTCGCGTGCGTTGGGCCAATGGAGCCGGCATCCGTTGTACTCGTCCGAGCAGATCTTCGCCGGAGGCGTGGGCAGCGTGCGCGGATTTCCCGAATCGGCCGTTGGCGGCGACAAGGGCATGGTCTGGCGCAATGAATGGGCGTTGCAGCGGCCGCCCCAGATCCTGGGCGGGCAGATCCGCTACGAGCCTTACCTGTTTGTGGATGCGGCGCGGCTGTCCACCGTTGCAGACAGCCGCTCACATGCCCTGGCCAGCGCGGGAGGCGGGCTGCGCATCGCCTTCGCAGGGGGCTTCGCCGAGCTGATCGCGGGCAAGCCGTTGCGCACACCCAGTGAAATGCCCAAGCCCGGCTGGCGTGTCAATGCCAGCCTGGCCTACCAGTTCTAGCGCTGTACCGCCCGGACAGGCGCACCGGCAGCAAGACAGCAGCAACACAGAGACAGACAAGACAGAGAAATGAAGAGGGAGCCCAGCATGCATGCACCGACCATGAGCCAGCACAACCAACAGTCCTCCCCTGTGCCCGAGGAACCGAGAACCGCGCACCGCGCCCCTCGGTGGGCCCGGCGCACAGCGGCGTTCATGGCCGCTGTTTTCTGGCTGACTCAACTGCAACTGGTCATGGTTGGCACCGCGCAGGCCCAGCCGCAGCCGCCGGCCGGGGCCATCGCAGGCCCATTCGGCGGACCCATTGCCGACCCGCGCGCGCCGATGGCCTTCCAGCCGGGCATCCAGTCGCTGCCGGGTGGTGGTGCCCTGGTCAACATCACGGCGCCCAATGCGGCCGGAACCTCGCTCAACCAGTACGAGCGCTTCGATGTGCCAACGTCCGGTGTCGTTCTCAACAACAGCCTCATCGGTGGCACGCCGTTGCTGGGCGGCACGGCGGCTGCCAATCCCAATCTGTCTGGCGGGCGCGCGGCCAACACCATCGTCAACGAGGTCACCGTCACCGGAACACCCAGCCAGATGCGGGGCACGGTGGAAGTCTTCGGAACGCCCGCCACCGTCATCATCGCCAACCCCAACGGCATCACCTGCGATGGTTGTGGCGTGGTCAATACGCCCAGGCTTACCCTGAGCACGGGCCGGCCCACCTGGCTGGATGCCGGGGGGCTGGGCAGCACGTTCCAGGATGCAAAAAAACAGGGCTTCGACGTGACCGGTGGCCGCATCGAAGTGCGCGGCTCGGGCATCGAAGGCACGGTGGGACAGCTGGACCTGATCGGCGAGATGCTGAGCATCGACGCTCCCCTGCGCGCCCACTACCTGAACCAGGACATCTCCAGCATCAACCTGACGGCAGGCAAGACGCCCGCCATGCCGGGCTCCGCGCGTGCCGCTTCCGAATCGCCGCAGTCCCCGCAGACCCCGGCTCCAGCGCAGTCGGGCCGGGCCCTGGCCATCGATGCCACGGCCCTCGGTGCCATGACCGCAGGCCAGATCCGTGTCATCTCCACCGATGCCGGCATGGGCGTCAACCTGCAGGGCCCGCTTCTGGCCTACCAGCGCGACGTGGAGATCCAGAGCGCCGGCCGCGTCAGCACGGGTTCCCTGGCATCGGCACGGGACATCCGCATCGACAGCGATGGCTATGTCAGCGTTTCTGGAGAAGTCTCTGCGGGCAAGCAACTGCAGGTCAGCGGCCGCGATGGCATGCAGTTCAACGGACCCGTTCAGGCGCAGGGCGACATCCGGCTGCAAAGCGCGCAGGGCGGCATCGCCGTGAGCGGCGATCTCGTGACCGCCGGCAGCCTGCAGGCGCGTGCGGGTGGCGACCTGCAGATGGGTTCTGGCGCAAGCACCGTGCAGGTTGCGGGCGCCACCACACTGGGTGGCAAAAACGTCCACCAGATCGGCAAGCTGCTGGTGGGTGGCGACCTGGCCATCGACGCGGGCGAAGGTGCATCCCTGGGCGGCGTCACCGCAGTCGCGGGCAGCCTGGACATGCGGGCCGGCCAAGGTGCGTTGCTGTCGGGGCAGTTGCAGGTCAACCGCAGCGCCAAGGTTTCGGCCGACACCATCGACGTCACGGGACGCAGCGTCGTTGGCGAGAACTTCCAGCTCGACGGTGTTCGATCGGTTGGCCTCATCGGCAGTGCCCAGGTGGGCCAGTCGCTGAGCATGAAGGCGGGCACCGTGGGCATCAACGGTGACATCTCGGCCGGCGTGACCAATGTGGACGCCAGCAGGGTTGATCTCGGCAGCGCGGAAAAAGGCCTGTCCATCGGCGGCGACCTGAACCTGCGCGTCGGCGACTCCCTGCATGCGCGTGGCGATGTCAGTGTCACGGGCAGCGCGAATCTTTCCAGCGGGGGCGACGCCCGGTTCGACGGCGCCATCACTGCCGGGCGCGACCTGGGCCTGAGCGCGGGTGGCGACCTGACCATGGCCGGCCCGGTCACATCGGGCGGCAAGGCCAGCTTCAATGCCGCAGGCAACCTCACGGCGCACGGCGACATCCTTGCGGGCGGCGGCATCACGGGCAAGGCGGGCGGGGACATCCGCCTGGGCGGGCAGGTGGGCTCGGCCGGTTCCCAGCAATGGAGTGCGGGCGGCGACTTCTCTGCCGACAAGGGCATGGAGGCTGCGGGCCTGTCCGTCGAGGGCCGTAACATCCGCATCGCCGGCGATGTGCTGTCCCAGGGCGCCGTCAACATGAAGGCAGGCCAGAAGCTCCAGCTGGGAGGCGACTTGCGCTCGGCAGGCAGCACCACCCTGAGCGCCGGCGCCGAAGGCATCACCGCCAAGTCCATCCTCACCAACGAAGACCTCGACATCCGCAGCCAGGGCAACATCTCCCTGGGGCAGGCGCAGGCCGCGCGCGACGTGCGCCTGGAATCCTCGACGGGCAGCATTGCAACGGGCAACCTGCTGGCCGGGCGCGATGCCGGCGTGACTGCGGCGGGCAATGTGCTCGTCGATGGAACACTGCATGCCGGGCGCGATGCGCGCATTGCCGCCAAGGGTGATACCACCGTGCGCGGCGATGCCTATGCCGGGCGCGACGTTGCGCTGTCAGGCAGCTCCATCAGCCTGGACAAAGGCCTGCAGGCCGGCGGCGATCTGCGCCTGGAAGCGGGTGACGGCGGCATCGCCAGCCGGGGCCAACTGGTCGCCAACCGGGGCATCACCGCCCTGTCCGCAGGCCAGATTGAGGTCCAGGGGCCCGTGCTTTCCGGCGAGAACCTGCAACTGCGCGCAGGCCGTGACATCACGGTGGCGGGCGACATCGCGGCCATGAGCACCTTGGACATCCGGTCGGCACAGGCCCTCAAGGCCGAACGCCTGCAGGCCGGCGCCGATCTTGACGTTGCGGCCGCATCCGTCCACACCCGCAGCGTGCTGGCGCAGGGCCAGGCCACGCTGCGCGCCGACGATGCCCTGCGCATCCAGGGCGACCTGATGGGTGCCGGCATCGACGCCACGGCGCGCACGGGTGCCATCTCCGTCACCGGCACGGTGGCTACGCCAGGGTCGCTGAGCCTCAAGGCCGGCACCGATGCCGAGGCCGGCAAGGTGGTGGCCGGCACGGCCGACGGCCAGGCTGCCGTGATCGACGCGGGCGGCAACATCCGCCTGCAAAGCCTGGAGACCGGCGGCGCCTACCAGGCCCGTGCGGGAGGCAGCCACGAGGTGGCAGGCGCGGCCACCGTCCAGGGACCGGCCGACATCGCCGCTGGCGCGGACATCACCGTGGGTGCAGATGCAGCCTTCGGCCAGGGCCTGGCCGCGAATGCCGGCGGACGCGTTGCCGTGGCCGGCGACACCCTGGTGCTGGGCGATGCACGCCTGCAAAGCGGTGCGGGCCAAAGCTACGGCGAGACTTCGGGCGGCAAGGCGGGCGGGCAGATGCGCGTCACCGGCAGGCTCGATGCCAGCGCCGGCCAGGGCTTCGCTGTGGGCAAGGAGCTGCGCGTCAACGACGGCATGGACATCGAGGCCAAGGCTGGTGCCATCGACCTGGGCGGCGGCATCGCCACGCTGGGCGATGCGCGCCTGCAGGGCTCGGACGGCGTGCGCGTGGGCGGCGACCTGCAACTGCGCAAGGGTGAGCTTGCCAGCTCCGGCGGCGCCATTGCCATCGCAGGCAAGGTCTCTGCCGAACAGGACCTGGGACTGAAGTCCCGGGGTGACATTGCCATTGGCGGTGCCACCGTCGCGCAAGGCCGGCTCACCGCCCGCAGCGAGGCTGGCAGCATCGGCTTTGGCGGCAACCTCGACGTGGCCGGCGACTTCGACGCCCATGCGGCGCAGAACCTGAGCTTTGAAGGCAACAGCCTCTTCCTGGGCGAGGCCCGGCTCAAGGCGGACAACGGTGCCATCCGCAACCGCGGCGACATGACCTTCGCCAAGGCGGTGGACATCTACACCGGCGGCGATCTCTCCAACGAAGGCCTGATCCAGTCGCAGCAGGACATCTCCATCCGTGCGCGCAACATCGACAGCAACCTGGGCAGGGCCGGCGGCATCGTCACACCGGGCAAGCTCACCGTCCAGGCCGGGGGCGCCACGCGCCTGGGCAGCCAGGGCAAATTCAGTGCCGGGCAGGACATGGTGCTGCAGGCGGCAGGCGGTACCAGCAGCCAGGGCACCATCCAGGCGGGCGGCAACCTCACGCACGGCGGCACTCTGTCGAGCAGCGGCAGCGTCGTGGCCGACGACATCACCATCAACGGCGCGCTGGGCAACCAGGGCGGCAGCGTCTATGCCCAGGGCAGCCTGGGCGTCTCGGGCAGCACCAGCAACAGCGGCAACATTGCCGCCAGCACCATCACCATGGCCGCCTTGGACAACAGCGGCCAGATCGGTGCGCAGGGCATATCCCTGGGCGCCACCGGCAACTCGGGCAGCATCTCCGGCTCCAGCGTGGGCATAGATGGCAGCCTGAGCAACAGCGGCAGCATAGGCGCCAGCGGCTCGCTCGGCGTCTATGGCGGCTCCATCTCCAACAGCGGCTCCCTGGCGGGCGGCGACGTCACCCTCAGCGGCAGCAGCATAGGCAACGATGGACAGATCCAGTCCTCGGGCTCCCTTAGCATCTCGGGCGGCAGCTTCGACAACGGGCTGACCGAATCGCGCAGCTGCGTCTCGGCCAGCGGCTGCGGCGCGGGCTCAGCCCCCGAAGACTGGCGCTACAGCCAGGACCCGGGCACCGTGCATGCGGGCGGTGCGCTCACCGTCAACGTCGGCAGCATGACCAACAAGGGCGTGGTCAGCGCAGGCAGCAGCGTCAATATCCAGGGCAGCCTCAACAACACGCGCAGCGTCAACGACCCCTACACTTCCGCAGGTGCCAGTGGTGGCGCCAGCACCGGCATCATCTCGGCCGGTGGCGACCTCACCATCTCGGGCCCCTCCGTGCAGAACGCGGGCGGGCAGATGCAGGCAGGCGGCGCCGTCAACATCACATCGGCCGGTGCCTTCAGCAATGGCGCCCCTGCCGAAGGGGTGACCGGCCAGATCCAGGGCAGCAGCGTCACCATAAACGCCGCCAGCATCGACAACCAGGGCACGCTGCTGGCCAAGAGCGGCGATGCGAAGCTCACCGCCAGCTCCGGCGGCATTGCCAACACCGGCACGGTGGCCGCCAGCGGCGGCCTGCAACTGCAGGCCAGCGGCGCGGTCAGCAACGGCGACGGTGCCAACCTGCTGGGCCAGGACATCCGCATCAAGGGCTCGGGTTTCAGCAACCAGGGCACGGTCTATGGCCAGGGCGGCGCGCCCGGCGAGATCGACATCAACACCACGGGCGGCTTCAGCAACAGCGGCGGCACACTTGTGGCGGGCGGCAAGCTCAACATCCAGTCCGGCGGCTACAGCAACAGCGGCGGCACCGTGGGCAGCCTGGGCGACGCCACCCTCACCATGGCCGGCGCCTATGGAGCCACCGGCAACGAACTGCTGGCCCTGGGCCACCTTCAGCTCAACGTGGGCGGCATCAACGTGGGCGCCTCGGAAAGCTGGTCCTATGGCGGCAACTCCGTGGCCTGGACGGGCACCCTGCACAACCAGGGCAGCGTCGCCATCGCCGGCAGCGCCAAAGGCAGCATCCACAACGAAGCCACGGGCACCCGCAGCGGCAGTGGCGAGCCCGACGTGCGCGATGGCACCTACGAGGTGCTCGAATACCCGGCCGCGCTGGCCGAGCTCAAGGACGTGCGCGTCGTCGGCTACACCGACGTGGCGCAGCGTGCGCAGCTGTACATCGGCGGCGGCTTCGACGGCTCCCTGGTCAATGAGGCCTCGGACGCCAGCGTGGGTGGCGGCAGCATCGAGCAGCGCAAGAAGAACCAGACCATCACCTGGGAGGGCAAGAACGCCGACGGGGACATCGTCACCGTCGAAGGCCTGGCCCGCAGCGTGCCGCGCCTGAACACCGGCAGCGGCAGCTCCACCATCACTCTGGTCGGGCCCGATACCGGCACCATCGTCGGCGATGCCATCACCATCAATGGCGGCACCATCACCGTACGGCCCGGCATTGATCCCGCCACGGGCCTGCCCCTGGTCGTGGAAGCCCGCAACCGCGAGGTCAAGCCCGGCGACGTGGCCAAGGGCCCCGACGGCCAGGCCGTCAAGGGCGACGTCAAGGCCGGCGATGCCGGCAAGGCCGACGCACCCAAGGAATTCAAGGTCCTGGGCGGCGACCCCGGCACCATAGGCGCCGGCGACACCAAGGGCCAGGGCAGCGACATCAAGGGCCCGGGCGACGAAGGCCTGCCGCCCCGGACCTCCAGGCCGCTGGACCTCTCGCGCCCTGAACTGGCCACGCCAGAAGGCGGCGTGGCCGCCCTGCTGGGCGGCGGCAAGAGCGTGGCCTGGCCCGACTGGAAGCAGATGCAGATCGTGCCCGGCGGCATCAGCGCCAACGACCTGGAGCTCAACCTCAACGGCCAGTTCATCAACCGGGGCCAGCTCGAAGTCACCAACAACCTGGCCATACGCGCCGCCGAAGGCATAGACAACTTCGGCGCCAGCATTCGCGCGGGCGGCTACACCAGCCTCAGCGGCGGCGGCCTCGACAACCGGGACGGCAAGATAGAGACCGGCACCCTGCTGACCTCCCTCAAGGGCGACATCGACAACAGCCGCGGCAGCATCGTCGCGCATGACGGCGGCTACCTGCAGGCCAGCGGCAATATCGCCGCCACCGATGGCCGCTTCGTCAGCGACGCGGGCAAGATCGTGCTGGACGCGGGCGGCAACATCGACCTGGTCGCCAGCAAGGTCGAAGGCAAGAAGGGCGCGGGCCTGTATGCCGACGGCGACATCCGCCTGGGCGCCACCGCCAAGGCCGAAAGCACGCACACCAAAGAGGACCAGATCCTCATCGCCCAGCACTACGACGCGGACAACAACCTCACCAATCCCGAGATCCGCATCAAGATCGGCGAAACCCAGCGGCGCACCGACACCCTGACCCACACCGGCACCACCATCGATGGCGGCGAAGGCGGCGTCACGCTGCGGGCCAAGGGCGACGTGGTGGCCCTGGGCTCGCACATCAAGGCCGGTGAGGACGTTTTGGTGCAAGGCGCCAGCGTGCGCGTCGAAGCCCTGGTGGACAAGTCCAGCAGCCTGGAGGAAGAACACCGCAAGAACTACGACCATGCGCTGTTCCAGCGCAGCGAATCGCTGTCGGGCGGAGAAATCGAGGCAGGCCGCAACCTGAGCATCGTGGCGAACGGCAAGGCCGACGCAGGCAAGGGCGACATCACCCTCAAGGGCGCCACCGTCACCGCCAAGGGCGACGCCAGCCTCATCGCCAGCCGCGACGTCAACCTGCAAGACATGCAGACCGAGCACGGCCGCTTCGAGGAAACCTACAGCAAGAAAAGCGGCTTCCTGAGCAAGAAGAGCACGCACACCGTGGAGGAAGGCGCCAGCAGCCTCAGCGAAGGCAGCGTGCTCAGTGCCAACAACATCTACCTGCAGGCCGGGCGCGACATCAGTGTGACCGGCTCGCACGTGGTGGGTCAGGGCGACGTGGGCCTGGTGGCCGGGCGCGACGTGCAACTGCTGGCGGGCCAGGACAGCGCCGCCGCCACCAGCCACAGCGAAACCAAGAAATCGGGCCTGTTCAGCGGCGGCGGCTTCGGTATCACGCTGGGCTCCAGCCGCGTCACCACCGACCGCAGCAACGAAAGCGTGCGTGCGGCCGGCTCCAGCGTGCAGGCGCAGGGCGGCAACGCCTCCATCGTGGCCGGCAACCAGTACCGCCAGACGGGCTCGGCCGTGCTGGCGCAGGGTGATGTGAACATCGTCGGCAAGAGCGTTGAGATCAACGAGGCGCGCGAGCTCGAGCGCGACAAGTTCGAGATGCGGGCCAAACAGAGCGGGCTGACGATCAGCATCGGCAGCCCCATCGTCTCGGCAGGCCAGACAGGTGCCAACCTGGCAGGCGCGGTGGGCAAGACCAGCGATGCACGCACCAAGGCACTGGGAGTTGCCGCTGGGGGCCTGTACGCCTACAACAATGCCAAGGAAATCAAGGATGCTGGCAAGGCATTGCTTGATGGAGACCTGACAGGCGGCGCCAACGTGAGCTTCAGCCTGGGCAGCAGCAAGAGCAGCAGCTCCAGCAGCTTCCAGCGCGACAGTGCCGTGGGCTCGGTCGTGCGTGCCGACGGCAACGTCAGCATCACGGCCACCGATGGAGACCTTCGCGTGCGCGGCAGCGAAGTGGAGGCCGCCAAGGACGTGCGCCTGGCCGCCACCAAGGGAAACATCGTGCTGGAAGCGGCGGAAAACCGCTTTGCCGAGCAGAACAGCCACAGCAGCAGCTCCGGCAGTATAGGCATGAGTCTTGGTGCCAATGGCTGGAACGTCAATGTCAGCGGCAACAAGGCCAAGGGCAGCGGCAGCGGCGAAACTCTCAGCCACACCAACACCCACGTCAAGGCGGGCGGCACTGCTAGCGTGCAAAGCGGCGGTGACTCCACGCTCAGGGGTGCAACCATCGTGGCCGATATGGTCAAGGCCGACATTGGCGGCAACCTGAACATAGAAAGCCTGCAGGACAAGAGCACCTACAACGAAAGCAGCCGCAGTAGCGGCTTCGGGGTCAGCATCCCCATCGGCGCGGGCAAGCCCGGCGTGAGCGTCAGCGGCGGCCGAACCCAGATCGACAGCGACTACCAGAGCGTGGTCGAGCAAAGCGGCATCCGCGCGGGCGATGGCGGTTTTGACGTCAAGGTCAAGGGCGACACCAACCTCAAGGGTGGTGCCATCACCAGCACCCAGGTAGCGTTGGATGGCGGCAAGAACCGCTTTGAGACAGGCGGCACGCTGACCACCAGCGACATCGAGAACCGGGCGGACTATGACGCTAGCGGCTACGAGGTCACGGTGGGTGTGGGGGGCAGCAAGGGCAACAGCAGTGCCGGCGTCGGTTTCGACAAGGGCAGCGCCGCAAGCACCACCAAGGCAGGCATCAGCGGCGCGGCCGGTGACAGCGAGGCCCGGACCGGGGACAAGGAGACGGGCCTCAAGCCGATTTTTGATAAAGACAAGGTACGGGACAACATTGATGCGGGCATCAAGGTCACTTCGGAGTTTGGCAAGCAAGGCAGCACCGCGTGGGGCAACTACGCCACCAAGCAATATGCCGAGGCACTGAAGAACGAGGATGCTGAAGGAGCGGAGTGTTGGGGCCCCAGCGGCGCATGCCGGGCCGTCGGCCATGCGCTGATTGGTGGCGCGACAGGCGGCGTGGGCGGTGCGGCTGCTGGAGGCGTTACTTCGTTGACAGCGCCGCAGGCGCAAGCCCTACTGCGGGGAGCTGGCTTGCCGGAGCCCGTGGTGGAGGCACTTGTTCAGGGCTATGGCGCAGGTGTAGGCGCTGTGACTGGAGGCAGTGCGGGCGCTGCCACGGGTGTCAACGAAACGGCACATAACAATCTATCTTTTGGCAGATACCTTCTCAAAGAGGGTGGGGCTTTAGTGCTGGCCGGATGCTTTGCATTGGAGTCTTGTGCCAAAAATATCGGTCCTGGGTTGTTGCAGACAATCCAAGGAATGCTTGAGGCGGGCGAGAAAGTTGATGCTGCCGTTCTCAGTTCTTGCCGGCTGAGTGCTGCATGCATAGCCGCATCGATAGCCACTGGTGTCAGTCTGC
>JAAIGE0100975490.1_pt1 | contig 26387 bp, 26 predicted proteins | sample 6487951 | NCBI WGS metagenome assembly JAAIGE01 (sample SAMN13974128, study PRJNA590717) | phyllosphere metagenome | biome: tomato field; feature: multiple bacterial spot infested tomato fields; material: tomato leaves; isolation source: leaves from tomato fields | host: Solanum lycopersicum ...
GGCCATCGAAGAGGTTATCGGCCACAAAATCCATGCTCCAGCTCTGATGCAGGCGGCCCAGTGGGAGACGTTCTAGCCGGTGGGCCGCGGCCCGATTGCGCCGTGGGCGCTTGCTACGCAAGTTCAAGCCTTCCAAGCAGTAAAGACGATGCACGCGCTTATGATTGTCTAGCCAGCCTTCCCGGCGTAGCAGGATATAGAGGCGCTGACTGCCGTAGCGCACTCGCACTTGCGCCAACTCCCGCAAGCGCTGGCGCAAAACGGTATCATCGCGTCCACGTGCTTGATAGGCGAAGCTCGCGCGCTGCAAACCAATGACTCGGCAGGCGCGCCGAGCGGAAATGCGGTAAGCGTCGATTAAGTGGTCAGCTAAAAGTAACCGTATACTCAGTTCCGACTCTGGGCATGAGGTAGTCGAGCTTGTCGCGTAGGGTTTGCTCGGTGCGATAGTCGTCCGGGGTGAGCCAGTAGTGCTTGCAGCGGTGCCAGAGGATTTCGATCAGGTTCAGCTCGGGGCAGTAGGCAGGCAGGAATTGTAAGCGCAAGCCGCGCGCGGCCCACACCCCGTGGCGGGCCTGCACGCAGGCGGCGCGGTGCACCGAGGCGTTGTCGAGCACGAGCACGGTCGGACCGGACAGCGCTTGGCTGTACTCGTCCAGCGCGGCCACGAATAGGTCGGCCGTCAGCGCGCCGGGCAGCACGTAGCTGGTCAGCGGCTGGCCCGGGGCCTTGGCCTGCCACAAGCCCAGCACGGTGTGGCCCCCGCCGCCGCGCTCGGCCGGCAGCGCGACCGGCGCCTGCCCGCGCACCTGCCAGGCATAGGGCACCGGCGCCAGGCGTGAGAAGCGGCACTCGTCTACGTACACGACCCGCAGCGCGCCGGCCGCTTCCAGCGCGTGCAGGGCCTGGACCTCCTGCTGAAAAAAACCGAACAGCACCGCGTCGCGCCGCGCCTTGAGACTACGCCGGGTGCGCTTCCAGCTATAGCCCGCCCGCCGCGCCAGCCGGCGCAGCGTGCCCACGCTTACGCGCACCTGCAGGTCGGCTGCCACGCGGGGCACGAGCCGGCGTAGCTGCTGGGTGGCCGACCCGAGCCAGGCGACTATTTTTTTTGCGCCGCCGGGGCCAGTTTGGGCGGCCGTCCGGCGCGCCGGCCCTCGGCTAGCCCCGCCAGGCCGGCCCGGTGCCAGGCCTGCACCCACCCGTGTACCGTCGCGTAACGCACGGCAAACAGCGCGGCCAGTTGCGGCAACGTCTGGCCCCGGTGGTGGCCCAGCACGGCCAGCGCCCGCCGCCGCATGCGCGGGTGCGGTCCGTGCTGACTGCACGCTTCCAAACACGTCACTTCTTCCGAACTCAACTCGGTGGCAGGTCGTCGCATGCCGCAAGCTACCAATTGCGCACTATACGCTTACTTCTGTATGGCTACTTAACCAATGCGATAAGTAATGAATACAGAGCCTTGGCCCTGTTTTGATTAGGACCTGATAACTGAATCTTATCAGGTCTTTACTGGTCAAAGTAGCGACGTTGTTTACTCATTGCAACCTATTTGGGGTGAGTTAATACAGAATCTCATTGACTGTTTGAGTTCGATTTTTAATAATTATTTATGAATATATAATATCTTAAAATACCATACCTACTCCGACTCGTTTGCAACGCCCAAGCTTTAGCTTTTTGCACCTTCATTGACACGGCGGTAGTTCTGTGGTGCATGGCTTATAGTGTGGCAAACTCATGGCTTTCACTACCTCCAGCGCCTGGATTCTCCGGCTGATTATCACTTTCTGCGGGCACACTTGCAGGCTCACATGCCGCTTACCGATGAGTGCTTTGCGAATTTCCAGCCTTACCAGCACTTTTTGCGCAAGTACCTCGGTATCGCGCAGCAAGTGCCGCAGCATTTTATTGCCTCTTACCTGGGTAGCACGCCCGAATGGCTGAGCCGTGTGGGGCGGCAGCTATAAGCATTGCCAAGCGGCTGAGCTTCGCCCTGGCAGCGCCGCCTGCTCGGCTGCCCTTACGCGTGGCCCTGGCTAATTGCCCGGTATTCAGTGGGCGTCATGTGCTCCAACCGTCGAAACATGCGGGTGAAGTAGGCCAGGTTGCTAAAGCCTGCCTTGAAGCAAATCTCGGTAATGCTGATGGCAAGGTTTTGCAGGCAGCGCTTGGCCAGCCGCATCCGGGCCTTGATGATGTAGTCGATGGGCGAGAGGCCGAACTCCTGCTTGAAGGCGCGGAAGAAATTGGCTTGGCTCATGCAGGCCTGCGTGCTCAGCTCCTCGACACTGATTTTCTGGGCCAGGTTCTCCTTGATGTACTGCAGGGTGTGGGCAAAGCGGTTGGAGGAGGCCAGCACGGCCGTGTTGTGCTCGGTCAGGTGCAGGCGCTGCAGCTGCATGAGGCGCAGCAGCAGCTCCTTCACCGCAAAGTCAGCCAGCATGTCCTTGTTCTGGGAACCATCGAAGCCAATGCGTACTAGCTTGATGATGAGGGCTGTAATCTCTTCGTTGTTATAAAAAGCGTGCTGGCTGAGGCTGAGGTGCCACGGCTCGCCGTCGGTGCGCGGGTAAAACGCGTTGAGGTAATTGACCGTGTCGATGACTTGCAGCCGGTCGATGGCCAGGGCTACGCACTGAGTTGGCGTTTCGTCAGAGGCCTCGGGGAAGTCAATCAGCATTTTTAGGTTTGGGGGCACGACCATGGTATGGCCGGGCAGGTAGGCAAAGGCCTGCTGGTCGCGCAGGTGCATTACTTTTTTGCCGCGCAGCATGTTGGTCAGCACCAGGTCGCTGTACGACTGCGCTACCTGGTCACCGGGGGCCAGCGTTTCGAGGATGCTCAGCTCGTACTTCTCCAGCGTCTGCACCCGGCGGTGGTCGATGAGCGTGGTGAACTCGTGGGGGGCAGTGAGCGGGATGGAAGGCAGCAAGGGACCAGGGGCGAAAAGCAGGTGGAAAAGAAGGCGGATGGCAGCGACCAATGCGAAGCTTACGCAACGGCGGGCGCCCTAATAACCTGTCGGCAGGCCAAAAATGTTCTTGGCGAGGAGACTGCCACCGATTACGCGCCTTGTGCAAGCCCCTGCTTTTTGGGCCGGCCGGGGGCGGCCATTGGCAAACGCCTCCCCCATCCGCGCCAGCCAAAAAACGTCCTTTGCCTTACCAAAACAGCCGGACCACCCCTAGAGACAGTCCGGCTGAGAGCTGAGCAGGTGAGCTACCTAGGCAGCGGCCGTTTCGGTTTTGACTTTTGGTTTGGTGCTCGGAATCAGGTTGTGGGGGTTAATCACAAACTTGCGCGCCACGCCTTTATCAAATTCCGCGTAGCCTTTCGGCGCGTCGTCAAGGCTGATAATTTCCACATTCACGGCCTTGGCAATCTGGATTTTATCGTAGAGAATGGCCTGCATGAGCTGGCGGTTATAGCTCATCACGGGCGTTTGGCCAGTGTGGAAGGAGTGGCTCTTGGCCCAGCCTAGGCCGAAGCGAATGCTCAGGTTGCCGGTTTTGGCAGCGGCTTCCTTGGCGCCGGGGTCGTCAGTGACGTACAGGCCGGGGATGCCGATGGCACCGCCCGCGCGGGTGATTTCCATGAGCGAGTTGAGCACGGCAGCCGGCACCTCTACCTTGGCCTGCGCGCCGTGGCCGCTGGCCTCAAAGCCCACGCAGTCGATAGAGCAGTCGATTTCGGGCACGCCCAAAATCTGGGTGATTTGCTCGGCCAGACTGGCGTCTTCGTTCAGGTCTACCGTTTCGCAGCCAAACGAGCGGGCGTGCGCTAGGCGCGCTTTGTTCATGTCGCCTACTATCACCACTGCGGCCCCTAGCAGCTGCGCCGACGCGGCGGCAGCCAGGCCCACCGGGCCCGCGCCGGCCACGTACACCGTGCGGCCAGGGCCCACGCCCGCCTTTACGGCGCCGTGGAAGCCGGTGGGAAAAATGTCGCTTAGCATGGTCAGGTCGCGGATTTTTTCCATCGCCTGGTCCTTATTGGGAAACTTGAGCAGGTTGAAATCGGCGTAAGGCACCATGACGTATTCGGCCTGGCCGCCTACCCAGCCGCCCATGTCCACGTAGCCGTAGGCACCACCAGCGCGGCCCTCGTTCACGGTCAGGCAGATACCGGTTTGCTGCTCTTTGCAGGTGCGGCAACGGCCGCAAGCCACGTTGAAGGGTACCGATACGAGGTCGCCCACCTGGAGGAATTCCACGTCGGCCCCTACCTCAATGACTTCGCCCGTGATTTCGTGACCCAGCACCAGGCCGGCGGGGGCCGTGGTCCGCCCGCGCACCATGTGCTGGTCGGAGCCGCAGATGTTGGTGGATACGACCTTCAGAATCACGCCGTGGACTATCTTCTTGCCCTTGGGGTTTTTCAGCTCAGGAAAATCAATGCTTTGCACCTCGACTTTGCCGGGGCCCAGGTAAACAACGCCTCTGTTGCTAGCCATATTGAGTTGGGTGGTTTTAGAGAATAAAAGGAAAAAGCGGCGGGCCCAGCCAGCCAGGCCCGCCGCTTTTTCCTGAACATGGAGAACGCTGCCTTACTGGCCGGCCACGGCGTTTGAGCCCGCTTCGGCTACGGTATGGTCGTTCTCGACCGTGTCGCCCGAGACGCCAATGGCGCCGATGATTTTGCCGCTGCCGTCCTTGATGGGCAGGCCACCGGGGAAGGTGATGAGGCCGCCGTTCGAGACCTCAATATTGAAGAGCGGGCCGCCGGGCTGGCTGGCCTGGCCAAGGTCACCGGTGGGCATATCGAAGAAGCGGGCCGTCTTAGCCTTCTTAATCGAAATGTCGAGTGAGCCGAGCCAGGCGTCGTCCATGCGGGCAAACGCCACGAGGTTGGCGCCGGCATCGACGATGGCAATGTTCATCTTGACGCCTATTTCGAGCGATTTTTGGTAGGCTGCCTGCACGGCAGCCTGCGCCTGTTCGAGGGAAATACCCATGGGTGTGGAGGGGAATAAGGTGGGAATGTAGCAAGGCCAGCCGGGGTAGCAGGCTGCCGTATGAACCAGGCTCCCTACTGGACGGTTGCGCCAAATCATAAGATTGCTAGGATTATGCAGTACTTTGCGAGGATAGTGCTAGTCCCCTCCGCCTAGTCTGGGGCTGGTTGTTACCGGGCGCTGAGGCCGACGGGTGCGGCGGCAGCCGTGGCGTACCCTGGCCCGGCATTCGCAGGCACCTCGCCGAGTTGTTTAGGGGCGGCCTCCTCATTTCATTTGGCTGGCTATAAAGCGCTAGCCCCTGGGGCAACACCTTGTTTTCAGGCCTCACCGCCCGCACTTCTTCCCCTATGATAATGCACGGGGGTAGGCCGCCGAGGGACCTTTGTCATGTTCTCTCGCTAGTAGAGAATCCTGAGGATATGGTCTTTTTGTCCAGCCACTAGTTGCGTCCGTCCATGTTAATCCTTTCGGAGAGGCAGCACCTTTGTTATGTCAATTCACCCAACCCCCACTTCCATGAAGAATGTAGGATTGCTGGTCCGGCTCGAAGCGAAGCCCGGTAAAGAGCAGGCAGTACTCGATTTTTTGACGGGCGCTCTGCCCCTGGCTCAGCAAGAGCCGGCTACCATAACCTGGTATGCTATTCAGCTGGCGCCGGCCACCTTCGGTATCTTTGATACCTTTCCGGATGAAGCAGGCCGGCAGGCGCATCTTAACGGCCCTATTGCCGCTGCGTTGATGGCCCATGCGGCCGACTTGCTGGCCGTGCCGCCTGTTATTGAACAAGTAGCTATCTTGGCTGCCAAATAATTGCCAGCCCCTAAAGCGACCTATGCCCAGGCATGGGTCGCTTTAGGGGCCGGTGGGCAGGCAGTCCAGTTGGCTAGCTAGTATTCTCCTCACGCGATGGCGATTGACTGTCTCCTGCTAACGCATCCGCACACGGGTGAATTAGCGTTTCGAAGCTACTCCTTTAGCGACGATACCCCGTTTAATTACTTGCAACGCAATAATTATTACTCCCTCGTTCTGCTTACGCAGGGTAGCGGCGAGCTACGCGCCAACTTTGCCACCTACCTGTTTGCTGGCAGTACGCTGTGTTGTTTTGGCCCGTACCAACCCTACACTATCCAAGCCAGCACCGCTGTAGCGGGCCTGGTCCTAGATTTTCATGCCGACTTTTTCTGCATCTACCGGCATCAGCAGGAGGTAGCTAGCAATGGCATCTTGTTCAACACCATTTTTGAGCCGCCCTTCTTCCCGGTTACAGCAGAGGCGGTGCGTGAATTTGCCGCCCTGGCAGCGCTGATGCAAGCGGAAGTACGGCGCCCGGAGGTGGCACAACAAGAGTCCATCGTATTATATCTGAAGCTCTTTTTGCTGAAAGCTATCCGTATCCGCACCGCACAGCCCGCCTTAGGCACCGAGGAGAACCCGTCTGGCCGGGAGCCCTGGCTGCTGCAGCAACTGCAAGAGGCCATTAATACGCACTACCGCCACCTGCACACGGCCGGGGAGTATGCCGACCTGTTACGAGTTCCCGCCCGAAGCCTAACGCGCCTAGTCAAGTCCCATTATCAGAAGACGCTCAGCCAACTCATCACGGAGCGAATCATTATGGAGGCCAAACGCGAACTGTACCTAACCAGTCAATCCGTCAAGGCTATCGCCTTCGCGCTGGGCTTCGGGGATGAACACTATTTCAGCCGCTTCTTCAAGAAGAATACGGCCGTATCGCCGCAGTTTTTTCGTGAATCAGTTGGGTTCGCAAAAGCAGAAGAAAGCTAGCGCTGTTGAGCTGCCAGCGGTTGGCTGGAGAAATCGTTTTTCCCAACCAGACCGCGGGCTTCCTTCTGTAGGCTGCTGGCTCCCAAAGAGTGCCCATACGGCGCATAGTAGATAAAAAAATTATAATTATATAGGTAATTTAGGTGATGTTAAACAAATAGGGTAAAACCTCCGAGTCGTCCGGTTAGGGGGCGGCATTTCGGCTCGGTTGCCGCTGCAGTTTGGCCAGGTAGTTTTTCAGGGAGAGGTACTTGCCGTACTTCAGGTGCACGTCCACGATGGTGGTGAGCGGTACGCCCAGCGCGTGCAGGTGCAGAATCCGCTCGCGGTCGGCGTCGTACATGGAGGGCTGCACCACACCCTTGGGCTTGCCCAGCACGATGCCCTGCTCGCGCCGCGCCCGCAAGCCTTCCTTCGTGCGCTCGGACACGAAGTCCCGCTCCAGCTCGGCCAGCATGGCGAAAATGGTGAGCAGGATTTTGTGGGTCATGTCGCGGTGATTCTGCGGGTCCAGGTCCAGGCCCTGCTTGACCAGAATCAGCCGTCACCGCTTCTGGTGAATCAGCTCCTCAATCAGGCCCAGCACTTCGCGCAGCGAGCGGCCCAGCCGGGAGAGCTCGGAGACGATGACCGTGTCGCCGGCAGCAACCTTGGCCAGCAACTCGGGCAGGCGGCGCTGCCCGGCGGTCCGGCGGGAGGACATCTCGACTTCGATCCACTCGTCCAGGGTCCAGCGGTGCTCGACCAGGTAGCGGGCGATGAGGCTCTTCTGGCTCTCGGCCGATTGGGCGCTCGTGGAGACGCGGACGTAGCCAAATAGCATGGGCAAAACGGGCAGGGTAGCGATAAGGTAAATGCGCTTCGTAAAGGTACCGGTTTTCGATACCTTTACATGGACGTTAACGCTATCATTGGTGGGTAGAAATAACGGTCGTTAAGTCCATCGGTTTTTGCCTCCTCTATGGCTACGCACCTGCGGATTCACCTGGGCAAGGAGCGGGACCTCTACGAGCAGCCGCCTGTGGTACCGGCGGCCGAGCAGGCACGGGTCTTTGCCGTCCCCGCGTGGGCCGACCCGCACCTGGCCCGGATGCTGGCCCCGGTCAACCGGGTCGGGTTCGTGCTGCAGCTGGGCTACTTCCAGATCAGCCAGCGCTTCTACGTGGCCACGCGCTACCACGCGGCCGATGTGGCCTTCGTGGCGCGGCAGTTGGGCGTGGCCCCGGCCGAGTTCGCGCCCGCCCGCTACGCCGACGCCCGCTACTACGCCCACCAGCAGCTCATCTGCGACCAACTGGGTATCGGGCGCTTCGACGCGGCCGCCGCGGAACGGCTCTACCAGGAAGCGCTCCGCCTGAGCAGCCAGCACCTGAAGCCGGCGGCGGTCTTTGATTACCTGGTGCTGTTCCTGCACGAGCACCGCCTGGAGCTGCCCACCTACTTCGCCCTGGCCAACCTGATCACGCGGGCGCTGCTGGCCTTCGAGAAACGGCTGCTGCGCCGCGTGCAGCAGCACCTGCGGCCCGGTGAGCAGCGCTTGCTGGACCGGCTGCTGGCCGCCGACGACGCCGACGCGGAGGACCCGCGTGAGACGGCGGCCGACCGGCGCTACCCGCTTACCTTCCTCAAACGCATCCGCCAGGGGCTGCGCGCAGGCGAAATCCGCGAACGGGTCACGCATTTTGCCGCCCTGCGCCAGCTCTTCGCGCAGCTGCAGCCGCTCTGGCAGCGCCTGCGCCTGTCGGACCAGGCCATCACCTACTACGCCGAGTACGTGCTGCGGGCCCAGGCCGCGCAGCTCTACCGCCGTGACGAGCGGCGCTACCTCTACCTGCTCAGCTTCATGGTGCACCAGTACTACGAACTGGGCGATGCGCTGGTCGACACGCTGCTGCAGACCGTAACCAGTGTGGTGAACCAATGCCGCGAGCAGGTGAAGGAAACGCTCTACCAGCAGCGCACGGCCACCCAGCAGCTGACCAGCCAGGTCACCGGCCGCGGCTACCGGCACCTGCAAGCCCTGACCCAGATTCGTGCCCTGGTCGACGCCCCCGACGTGCCGGCCGAGCAGAAGCTGGCGCGCATCGACGCGCTGCTGCAGCGCCACCAGGTTACGGCCACGCAGCTCCGCGAAGACCACCAGCAGCTGGAGCAGTTGCGCGCGGCCACCGAGCAGCAGGCCGGCGAGGCCCTGTTCTACGAAGCGCTGGCCGCCGCCTCGCTGCGCCTGCAGACCAAGCTCGGGACGCTGGTGCGGGAGCTGGTCGTGGACGAAGCCACCACCCACGCTGAGCTGGGGCGGGCCGTGCGCCACTACCAGCAGCACGACGGGGCACTAGGCGCCCACGTGCCGATGGCCTTTCTTTCCCTGGCCCAGCGCGCCCACGTGCTCGACGACCAGGGCCGGTTGCGTACGTCCCTCTACAAAGCCCTATTGCTGGTGGAGATGGCCGCCGCGGTCAAGTCCGGCCAGCTCAACTTCACCTGCTGCTACCAGTACCGCGCCTTCGAGCACTACCTGCTGCCGGCCGCGCAGTGGGCCAGGCAGCGCGAGGCGCTGCTGGAACAGGCCGGCCTGGGGGCCTGGCGCGACTTTGCCACGGTCCAGGCGACGCTGCAGGAGCAGCTGCGGGCGCAGTTCGCCGCCACGAATGCCCACTTGGCCGAGGCAGCCAATCCGCACGCGCACCGTACTCCGACCGGGCGCTACCGCCTGACCACGCCCCGGCTGCCGGCCGAGCAGCCGCGCCTGCCGGCGCACTTGTTTCCCCGCCACCGGGTGGTGCCCCTGCGCGAAGTGCTCACCAGCGTGGCACGGCTCACGGGCTTCGACACAGCCTTCGGCGCGCTGCCCAGCAAGCACGCCCGCACCCCGCCGCCGCTGTCGCAACTGCTGGCCGCGCTGGTAGGGCTCGGCTGTAACCTGGGATTACGCCGCCTGGCCCAGGTTGCCCCGCAGGTGGACGAAGCCGCCTTGCAACGGCTGGCCAGCACCCACTTCACGCTCGACAACCTGCGCCAGGCCAACGAACTGATTCTGGACTTCACCCGACAGCTGCGCCTGCGCGAGGCGTTCCGCTTCTCGCCCGACGTGCTCCGCAGCAGCAGCGACGGGCAGAAGTACGACCTGGCCGTGGATTCGCTGGCCGGCAGCGCCTCGTTCAAGTACTTCGGCAACCGGCGCGGCCTGACGGCCTACTCCTACGTGGACGAGACGTTGCTGGTCTTCGACTCGACCGTGTTCAGCGCCGCCGACCGCGAGGCCACGCATTTGCTGGAGGGACTGCTGCGCCACGCCCAGCGCCCCACCGACGTGCACAGCACCGACACGCACGGCTACACCGAAGTCATCTTCGCCGTGACCCGCCTGCTGGGCATTGCCTACGAGCCGCGCATTCGCCAGCTCACCAACCAGCAGCTCTACAGCTGGGAACCCGTGTCCACCCACCGCCAGCTCGGCCAGACGCTGCTGCCCGACGCGCGCCTGGACCCCGAGCGCATCGCCCGGCACTGGGATGAGGTCCTGCGCCTGGTCGTCACCCTGAAGCTGCGCCACAGCGAGGCCTCGCGCCTCTTCGGCCGGCTCAACTCCTACGCCCGCCAGCACCCGCTCTACCGGGCCCTGAAAGAGCTGGGCCGGCTGGTCAAAACCGAGTTCCTGCTGCGCTACGTCGACCAGGTGGAGCTTCGCCAGCGCATCCAGAAACAGCTCAACAAGGGCGAAAGCGCTCATCGACTCGCCCACGCCGTCTGGCACGGGCGCAACCAAGAGTTTCACGCCGCCACCCGCTCCGAGCAGTTGGTGGCCGACACCTGCAAGCGCCTGCTGATGAACGCCATCATCTGCTGGAACTACCTGCACCTCTCCCAGCACCTGGCCGGGCTACCGCCCGACCAGCAGGCCGCCGCACTGGCCACGCTCTCGCCCTCGGCGGTGCTCTCCTACCGCCACCTGAACCTGCACGGCGAGTACGACTTCTCCGACCAGCCCCTGCCGGCCGACGCCCCGTTCGACATGGACTTGTTCAGCACCTGGCAGCCACCGAGCAAACCGGCGTAGCGCCGAGTCGGAGGTTTTCCCCTATTTGTTTAACAACACCCTACGAAGCGCGCTTTCGTCAGCCCCAAGGCTGGGGCGTGCTGCTGCTTACGCCGGCGGGCGAACTAGTGGAAACGCAAACCGATATTCCTTCCACTGCCTTGCCGCCGCTGGGCCGCATGGCCATGAGTCAGCAGTTTCCCAAGCGCCAGCTGGACCAGATAACCAAGGTGGTGAAAGCTTCGGGAGAAACCACTTACGTGGTGCAAGTGTGCAAAGGCAAAAACAAAAACGGCAAGAACAGGCATTGCCAAACCAGTGTATTCGATGCCAATGGGCGGCCAGTAGCCAAGTAGCCGCCACGGGCGAACAAGTAAAGTCAGCGGCCAAGTTACCACAATATCTCACCTGCTGAGCTACCGGGAGTTGCTAGGGCGTGAATTACAGCTAGCCGCGGCGCCGTCATAATCCTGCCGTGGCAAAGTGCTTTCCCATCGCTTCTGGTAAGAAGCTACGCCGTGAGTTGCCCTGAAGCGGGGTGTTTGCTCCGCCTCCCTGAAATGCCCAAACACGATGCTGTTTACTATGCTGGCTAACTCCTATTTGCTTGTCGTATTCCTGCTGAGGCTGCTTGCTGGGTTTTCTGATGGGCCCGTTGAATTGCATACCGTACTAGAATCCGGTAAGCAGGTAGTATTCAGCGGACAACAGCATGGCAAGTTTCAGCTAAAGATTCGCAATAGCGGCCCGGTCCCGGTGCTGGTGACCGAACGGCAAGCCAACGGCAGTTTACGGGAACGGGGGCTTATCGAACCGCACCGGGGCGGCAGGCTCCGTTTCGCGGTGGGCTCGGTGGCGATGGTGCGCAGCCTGGATGCCCGCCCGGCGGAGTTTAAGGTTAAATTCTTCAGTCAAGAATTCGATGGGATAGTTATTAAGTATGAGTCCCTCAACAGGTAGCAAAGAAGAGAGCAGTAGTTTGCGGTAGCGGAAATGAGTAAGCGGGGCTCCCTCAAAACAGACAAGAGCAATCCTGCGGCTGGCTTTAAGACTCCGCTACCTGTCCAGACCAATGCACCAGTTTTAAGGCAAGGCTGAAAAAGTTTTTGGCGCTGCCTTTCAGCCAGATTTGCGCCAGAATCACCCGGTAGGTTTGAGCGCTTAGCGGTCGGGGAGCACCGTACGAGAAGCCGCTCATTAGCCTACTCGCAACTCCCTACGGGCACCTTCTTACGCCTGCGCCGGCCCGCGCTTTTTCACCTGTTTCTTCACTTGATTCATGAAAAAAATCCCCGAGGTTACGCTCCTATTCTGGGTCATGAAAATTTGTGCTACCACGCTGGGCGAAACGGGCGGCGACCTGCTGGCCCAAACCCTGAACGTGGGCTACGGCGCAAGCTCGCTGCTGTTCATCGGGTTTTTTCTGGTGACGCTGGCGGGCCAGCTGGCCGCCAAGCGCTACATCCCGGCCTTGTACTGGGCCGTGATTCTGGCCACGAGCACGGCCGGCACTACTATGTCGGACTACATGGACCGCACCCTGGGGCTGGGCTACGCCACTGGCTCGGCCATCCTCATCACCATCCTGATTGTAGTGCTGGGCTTGTGGCGGCTCACTGAAAAGTCGCTCTCGGTGAGCGAGATTACCACGCGCCGGGGCGAGCTGTTTTACTGGACGGCCATTCTGTTTTCCAACACCCTGGGCACGGCGCTCGGCGACTTTCTGGCTGATGATTCGGGCCTGGGCTTTGGGGGCGGGGCCTTGCTCATCGGCAGCCTGCTGGCCGTCGTGGTGCTGGCGCACTACTTCACGCGCATCTCGGCGGTGCTGCTCTTCTGGGTGGCGTTCGTGCTGACCCGGCCATTTGGGGCCACGTTCGGCGACCTGCTCACCAAGCCCGTCGCGAAAAACGGGTTGGGCTTCGGCACGCAGGGCTCGTCGCTCATTCTGCTCGGCCTGCTGGTCGGGCTAGTCATTTACACCACCCTGCGGCCGCAGCCCGCCGAGCCGGTTGCGGCCAAAGAGCCGGCCTAATCCGCGTTACTCCGTTTCCCGTTTTTCCTCATGAAGAATTTGCTTCTAGTGGCGCCGCTGGCTTTCGCCCTGCTGGGCTTAATCCCGGCCGCCCAGGCCCAAACGGCCACCGCGCCCTACCGCCTGCTCGCTACCATGCCCATCGGGGGGGAGGGCGGCTGGGACTTCCTCTACGTGGACCCCGCCGGCGAGCGCCTCTACGTGTCGCACGCCACGCAGGTCGAGGTGCTCGACCTGAAGAGCCACAGGGTCATCGGCACCGTAGCCAACACGCCGGGCGTGCACGGCATCGTGGTAGTGCCCAGTGCGGGGCACGGCTACATCACCTGCGGGCGCACTAACAGCTGCGTGGTGTTCGACCTGAAAACCCTGAAAACGCTCACTACCATCCCGACCGGCCCCAAGCCCGACGCGGTGTTCTACGATGAGTTCTCGAAGCGCGTATTTGCCTTCAGCAACGACGGCGGCCAAAGCACGGTTATCGACCCCGCGACCGACAAGGTGGTGGGCACGGCCGAGCTGGGCGGCGATGTGGAGGTGCCCGCCACCGATGGCAAAGGCCACATCTTCGTCAACCTCGAAGACAAAAGCAAGGTGGTGGAGTTTGATGCCCGCACGCTGGCCGTGCTGCACCGCTTCCCGCTGGCCCCCGGCGCCGAGCCCACCGGCCTCGCCTTCGACCCCCAAGCCGGCCGCCTCTTCAGCGGCTGTGCCAACGAGAAGCTGGTCGTGACCGATAGCAAAACCGGCAAGCAAATCGCCGTGCTGCCCATCGGCAAGGGGGTCGACGGTGCCGCCTTTGACCCCACAACCGGCAACATCGTAACCACCAACGGCGGCGACGGCACCCTGACCGTCATCCACCAGGATTCGCCCGGCAAGTACACGGTCGTGGCCACCGTGCCCACCGCCCGGGGCGCTCGCACCGTGGCCGAAAACCCCCGGACGCACCACCTCTACACCTGCACCGCCGACCTCGGCCCCGCCCCAGTCGCCACGGCCGCGAACCCTAAACCCCGCCCGAGCATCCTGCCCGGCACGTTCCGGGTGCTGGAATTCGGAAAATAATCACTCTTTTTTCTGACGAATAAGCCCTGGCAGGCCCGACGAGCGCGGGGGTGCCAGGGCCTTCTGTTTCACCTGCAACTGATTTACTATGTGGTGGCTATATGCGCTGCTTTCCGCCGTCTTTGCGGCGCTCACCGCCATCCTGGCCAAGATTGGCATCAAGGGGGTGGACTCTAATTTGGCCACGGCCATCCGCACGGTCGTGATTCTGCTGCTGGCCTGGGGCATCGTGTATTTCCAGGGCGGGCTGGAGAAAATTCACTTGCTCACGCGCACCAACCTTATTTTTCTGGGCCTGTCGGGCGTGGCCACGGGCTTATCGTGGATATTCTACTTCCGGGCCTTGCAGCTGGGAAAGGTTTCGCAAGTGGCCCCCGTCGATAAGCTTAGCGTGGCCATCGCCATTGTGCTGTCGGTCGTGTTCCTGGGCGAAAAGCTAACCTGGCACGCGGGCATTGGGGCGGCCCTGATTATCAGCGGCACGCTGGTGCTGATTTGGGGTTAGCCCCGGTTGCCTACGTAAAAGACCCCGGCTGCGCCTACTTCGTCGGTAGCGCAGCCGGGGTCTTTTACGCGGGTGGACGCGCAGCACTGCTAGATTCTCCTCATTCTTAACTAATGCTGATTAGCAGTGCCATTGATAGGGTAGGCCCTCAAAGTGAGTACTGGATAGCATGATGACCGTGACCTTGCACGCCGATAGCAGGCCAACAAGGTCAAGGCGTCTGGTGCGGGTTATCAAGCTTGCGCCTGTCGAGTCCTCACTAGCAGACCCCACAGCTGAAATATAGTACCGAAGCCCGTGGCGATATCTTGCTGGGTAACCGGTACCATTTAACTGCGCCCTAGGGCGGCGGGGCCGTCGTGGCCAGCTCGGCGCAGCGGGCGCACTGGTCGCGCTCCTCGCCGGGGCGGCCCAGGTAATATTGCCAGTCACCGCTCTTTTTGACGCGGCGGCCGATAGGGCATTCGCTGTGGTCGTGGTACGGGTAGCGCGTGGGCTCAGGGGCGCGGGCCATGATGCCGGTCACGTGCTGCGTATGCCGGAAGAAAGGTTTGGTACGAGTCATTGGGCAGGCTACCCCGGGGCGGCGTGCCGCCGCGGGGAGGATAGGGAAGCCCTAACCTAGCCCATGATTTTGGCGGGATTCTGTGGGAAGCGCCCCTACTTTCAGCTTAGCTGGTTTGTAGTTAGTCACTCGCTCATCGCTGGGTGTTCACGCAGTTCAAACGGCCGCTGAATTTCTTGCACGACCCGCGCCCACCCGTTACCTGCCGGGTTGGCCACCTAGCCGCGGCTAGTCGACCCGTATAGTAGACGGAGCTGCCACTAGGGGCGAGCGGGCTACTCACAAAAAAATTGTCACGGGCGTGGGGGTAGGGCGGGAGTGGTGCATCTACCTACTACCCAACCGGCGCGGCGTAGCTGCCGACCGGCGTTTCCCTACCCATTTCCCCATTTTATGAACAGCGCATTTTCTGCCGAGCGCGGGGCACCGCGGCCCGCGGGCAAACCGCTGCGGGTGCCCGCCGGGCGCCGGCGCTTGTCGCTAGCCGAAATCGTCCGCGACCTGGCGGGCTGGACGCTGCCGGCCCGCCGGCCCGAACCCACCCGCACGCCGGCAAGCTGGCCACTGGCCTAGGCGGCTTCTACCCTTCCTCCCTTTTACCAGCCACCTCCTTATTCATGCGCACTTCCCGCAGCCACCGGCTACTTGGTACGCTGCTGCTGTGGCTGCTGGCCATGCCGGCGGCCTGGGCTACGCACATCGTGGGCGGCGAGTTGGATTTGCAGCACCAGACCGGCAGCAGCTACCGCCTTACGCTCACGCTCTATTTCGACGCCGTGAACGGCAACCCGGCCGCCCTCGACTCGGTGCTGGTGGCGGGCATCTACGACAAGGCTACCAACCGGCAGCTGCAAAGCGTGCGCCTGCCGCTCACCAGCAACACCTTCGTGAGCTACACCAACCCGGCTTGCGCCGTGGGCTCGCTCAGCACCCGCAAGCTCCTCTACGCCCGCAACATCACCCTCGACGCGGCTACCTACGCCAGCGCCCAGGGCTACTACGTGGCCGTGGAGCGCTGCTGCCGCAACGTGGTTATCAGCAACATCGTGAGCCCCGGCGCGGCGGCCCAGACCTTTTACCTGGAGTTTCCGGCCGTGGTGCGGGGCGGGCAGCCGTTCCTCGACTCCACGCCGCGCATCTTTCCGGCGTTGGGCGACTACGCTTGCATCAACAATCTGTTTACCTACGACTTCGGGGGCCAGGATGCCGACGGTGACTCGCTGGCCTACGACCTGGTGACGCCCCTCAACGGGCACGCCACGGCCCCCAATCCTAGTCCGGCCCCGGCCGCCGCGCCCTACACCACCGTGACCTGGACCACCGGCCTGGGCACCGCCAAACAGATACCCGGCACGCCGGCGCTGGGCATTGACGCGCGCAGCGGGCGGCTCACGGTGCGGCCCAGCCGGCTGGGACTGTTCGTGTTCGGGGTGCGCTGCACCGAATACCGCCAGGGCGTAAAAATCGGCGAAACGCGGCGCGACTTCCAGCTCTACGTGCTGGCCTGCCCCGTCAACCACCCGCCCGTGGTGACGGTGCAGGCCAATGGCCGCCGCTACCAGGCCGGCCGCGACACGGTGCGCCTGCTGCCCGGCGGCCTGCGCTGCCTCACCGTGCGCTATACCGACCCCGACCCCAACTCGGTGCTCACCCTCACTACCCGGCCCGTCAACTTCGCCGACGCGGCCACCGCCCCTAGCTTCACGACCAGCGCCAGCGGCACGGTGCACGCCGCCGGTCAGCCTGATACGCTCACGGCCACGCTCTGCTTTCCGGCCTGCGCCGATACTAAGGGAAGAGTGTATCTGCTCGACGTGCTGGTGGCTGATAACGGTTGCTCGCTGCCCAAGCGCGACACCGTGCGCGTGGCCTTTACGGCGGTGCCCCCACCCAGCACGGTGCCGGTGCTCACCACCAGCTTTCCGCTTCCCGCCTCACCCACCGATACGGCCGCCGTGCTGGTGCGCGTAGCGCTTAATCAGCCCTACACTGCTACGCTACTTGGAACTGACCCGGCCCCTAACCCGCTCACGCTCAGCGCGACCGGGCTGGGCTTTAGTCTACCCAGCGTGGGCATGCGCTTCGCGGCCCAAAACGGCACCGGGCGCGCGACGGCCGACTTTGAGTGGACACCCACCTGCGGGCTGGCTACCAGCCCCAACGGCCTGCGCGTGCGCTTCTCGCTCACGCAGGGCGGCAACCTCTGCACCCCGCACGTGCTGACGCGCACCGTGCGCTTCGTGGTGGTGCGGCCACCCGATACGCTGGCCTTCCAGCCGCCCAACATTATTACCCCCAACGGCGACGGGCTCAACGAGCAGTTCGCGCTGCCCAACCTGCCACCCGACTTCTGCGAGGCGCAGTTCGCGGGCGTGCAGATTTTCTCGCGCTGGGGGCGGCTGATGTACCAGTCGGGCAGCCGCGAGTTCAGCTGGCGCGGGGCCGGCGTGGGCGGTCTTTACTACTACCTCATCACCTACACCGACGGCCGCCGCTACAAGGGCTGGCTCGAAGTGGTGCCGTAGGGCGCGGTTCGCCCGGCTACTTCACTTTTTTACTCCTTTTAGTATGAAAAACCTGTTTGCCCGCGGGCTTCACGCCCTCCCCTTCACCGTGCTCTCCCTGAGCGCCAGCCTGCTGCTGAGTGGCTGCTGGGAAAAAGACAAGGAAGGCAGCTGCTCCCCCAAGGGCGGCACCTGCAACACCGCCGCCGTGGTCGTCGACCTCAGCAAAACCACCGGCTGCGGCCTGGCCCTGCACCTGGCCGATAGCACCTACGTCATCCCCACCGGCGCTAATTGGGTGAATTTCCTGCCCAAGGCCGGCCAGAAAGTGACCATCGGCTACACCGTCAAGAGCAACCAGACCAGCAACACCTGCGCCGCCGGCAAGCTTGTGGAACTGGGCTGCATCACGCTGACCACAACGACGACGACGGGCGCTAACTAAGCTTAGTCCTGCTGCGGAAAGCCCTTGCTGCCTGGTAGCCTTGCTCTGACTTACCTCTCCAAAAAAAGCGCCGGCCGATGGGTCGGCGCTTTTTTTGGGCCTGGCCGACCTTTTCAGCGATTTCAATAGCCATTCCATTTTGCAAGCTGCTGACGGGTAGGCGACGCCATTTCGGAATCGTAGCCCTGGGCAACGTGCGCCGCAACTGCCATCTGACAACTTATCGCGGAGAATACCTACTAGTGGGTATTGGTAAATTTTATTTTATCTATAAATATTTGCACTCCATGTATTCCTGACTCTTTTCTGCATGAAGACCTTAGTCTTTTTTAGTTTACTGCTACTCGCCGCTCAAGTGAGGGCTCAGACTCCAGCACACGCGCCCACAGGGCTTAATAAGATAGCAACCCTGGTAGACCTTTCCAGCGGGAGCATCGTAGCCTCTACGCCAGCACACCCAAAATTTGTCACCAACAAGACATTTAACCATTTTGCGGCCAAGCGTCAGGCTTACTACTTATCCGGCCTGAATAACCTATCGCTTTTCAAGGATTTTGCCATTGCGGATGTGACTGAGGGCATACTCCAGGTAGGTCATAATTTCACTCCTCAAAAAGAGGACGACTTAACGAATAGCGTATTTACGGTTGCCGTTCAGAGCAATATTGCGCATAACGTAGCCAACTTGTTAGCAAAAGATAAGCTTGCCAATGATTTAGGTTTGCCGTTGAGCTACACGTTCTTTTTTGCTACCCACGCCGGCTTAGATAGTACTGATGTTGATACGCTGGAAATGCAGCGGGCCTTTCAATTCCGATTGTTAAGAAATAAAACAATTGCTGAGCTTCAATTGCTCCAAGCAGCTGCTACCAGCAACAGCGCCGTTGATACCGTAGGCAGGCCACTGGCACGAAAGGAAGCGCTAGCAAAAGCAGAAAAGGAATTTTATGACAGCGAGCTGGCCATGTTTGAGAAGCAATACCCTTCCTTTTACACCTCCTGGGTGCGTCTGCAAGGATTTGTGCCCCTCAGTAGCAGCGCGTACCAGGTTGCGCCAGCCAATTCCATGAGCTTTCAGGAGGCAAATACCAGGAAATGGTCAGCAGGCGTAAGCATTGGGCACGTTAGCGAAAACACCTGGCGCTGGGGAGCTATTTTTATAAATGGCTCAGCGCGCGTTGCCTATACCAATGCCATCGAGCAGCAGGCCGACAGAATAAAAGGCTACACGCAGTATGCCCTGCTAAATTCCCCAACCCCCACGCAGCTGTACTATAATGGCGATGGCACCAAAGTGTATGTGGGGGACTTGGACAAGCAATGGACCGTTCCCTTACAACTGCAGTTTATTTACTTACTGCCTTCCCGGGCGGACACCAAAGTGGGGCTAGATATACAAGTGGAGCGGTACGCTCTTAACTACACCAAAACCAATTTCCTGCTCGGTATCCCGGTATTCCTAAAAGGCAAGGAAGACAAAGGCGTCAACGTGGAGGCCCAGTTCAGATGGCGCGATACCGATAAAAAGGTGCTGGGCTCTGACCGGTTTACGGTAGGCCTTTCGGTGGCCTTGCCGTTTGGCAGTATCGTTAAGTAAGCAGCTCCCCGGCCGGTACCAAAAGCCTTTGTTACCAGCTACTCCACTGCTGTTAGAACCGTAGCCCCACCTGAATACCCGGCCAGAGGCGCGTACCGTCGCGGCCGTCTTCGCCACCCACCCACAGCCACTGGTGCTGGCCAAAGCTGCTGCGCTGCGGGCCGCGGCCGTCAGTAACCGCCAGATTCAGCGTGGGGCCAGCCAACAGCGCCAGGCGACCCTCACGCTTGAGCTGCCAGGCCAGCTGCGGGCGCAGCTGCGTAAAGCTCACGGCCTCGCTGTCGTTGCCGCGCCCGAACCACTGCAGCAGGTCGAGGCTGGGCGTGAAGCGGCCCCTGGCCCGGCCCGCCGTGCCCAGGCCGACGCCCCAGGCCGGGCGGTCAAACGGCCCGGCGGCCACGCCCAGCACCAGGTAGGCCCGCGCCAGACCCACCTTGCCCGTGACGCCAACGGGCAGGCTTTCGCTCCCCCAGGCCTCGCCGTGCAGATACAGTCCCGTCCACAGCCGGGCCGCGGCCGGGCTTACTTTGGGCAGCGCACTCATCGGGCTGCGCTCAGCAAGGGGTACTACTACCGGCGGGGGCAGGGATGGCACCGTCGCCCTTACCAACCGCCCGGGCAGCAGCGCTAGGTTCTGGCTCGCCTCTCCCGGCGCGGCCGGCGTGGACGACCGGAGCACAGCCCCGCCCGATAACGCAGCCGGCGGCTCGTGGCCTGCTCTTGTCGCGGTGGCTACCCTGCCAGCTACCGGGCGACCCGGCTGGCGCCTCACGGCTAAACCTGCGGCCTTACGTTGACCAGAGGGCCAGTGACCCGCCGCAGCTCGCCGACCAAACCGGCCGGTGCCCGCTAGCCGCTCGGGGACTGACTTCTCACGGCTGCCCGCTTCCTTCGTTGCACGACGGCTGGCCTGGGCTGCCGGCTTAGTTACTGCCGGCTGTCCCGCACGCGGTTTGCTGCGCCGGACGGCCGAGCCAGCTGGTGATTTCAAGGGCCAGTCAGCGGCAATTTCAGTTGCGGTACCCGGCACTGAGACGCCCGGCTTGGCGGGTAAGCCGGCCAGCTGGCGGGCCGAAGCTGGCGCGGCGCCATTTGGCGGTGCCACTGGGCGCACGCCGGTTGGCGCCGCTACGTGCTCGGGCCACACCACGAGCTGGCCGGCCAGTAACCCATAGCGCAGGTGCTCGGCACCCAGCACCTCGCGCAGCACCTCGCTAAGCGGGCGAGGCGGACCGGGGCGGACCTGGAAGCGATGCGCCAGCGGCACCAGCGAGCTGCTGTAGCTGAACGGTACCCGGCTCTGACGCGAGAGCTCCCGCAGCACTGCCCCGAGCGGCCGGCGACCCGGCGTAGGCTGCACGAGCTGCGGCAGCGGTGGTTGAGTTTGCGCGTAAGCAGCCTCCCCACTTAGCAGGCCAGCAATTACCCCGGCTAGCCAGCCCAGCCAGGCCCTAGCCCAACTCCTCACGGCCGGGGGGCCGGCGCGGCCGGGGCAAGGTCGGAAGCGGACGGCGCGGCACAGCCTAGCCCTTGCAGCTGGTAGCCGCCGCGTCCGTCGGGCAGCAGGCGGCTGGCCGTGGCGGCGGCTACGACGGCCAGCACCTGCGCGGGCCGGGGGTGGATAAACGTGCCCGTGAAGCGACACTGCCCCAGCCCGACCGACGACCAGGTGACGGCCGTGCCAAACGTGGCTTGCAGCGTCCGGGCCACCTGCGTCACTGGGGCATCCTCGAAGCGCAACGTATCGGTTTGCCAGGCCCGGAAGTTCTGGTTGGCGGCCGGCGTGCGGCGGGGCGCCGCCGCCACGCGGCCCGGGGCATCGGCGGCGTGCAGGGCCGCGCGGGTGCCGGCCAGCAGCAGCAGGCTATCGCCCGCCGTCGGGGGCAGCAGCCAGGCCTGGCCACGGGCCACGCTTACTTCCACCGAGTCCTCGGCCGCGTAGGCCCGCACGTTAAGGGCTGCACCGGCGAAGCCTACCCGCACCCGGCCGCTGCCGGTGTGCACCACGAAGGGCTTCCCGGCGGCCGGGGCCACGTCGAAGTACGCCTCGCCGGTTAGCTGCGCCGCCCGCTCGCTAGGGCCGGCGGCGGTGGCGCGGTAGTGCAGCCGCGAGTGCGCGTGCAGCCACGCCCGGCTGCTATCAGGCAGGCGCACCAGCTGGCGGTGAGCGGCCGCGGCGTAGGTAGACACGCTCTCGGGCAGGGTCGGGGAGGGGTGGCTTAGCCAGAGATAGCCGCCCCCGGCGGCCGCGACCAGGGCGGCCGCCCACGGCCACCAGCCCGCCAGCCAGGGGGTAGCAACGGGCAGTGGGGCTACCGACGCGGGCGGAACCGGGGGGGCCATCAGGGGCTGAAAGCGGCGCCAGGCGGCTTCCACGTCGGCCGGAGAGAAGAGGGGCGGTGTGGCCACCACTTCGCCGGCCCGCTCCCAGGCGCGGGTGACGGTCGTCAGAATCTGGAGGTGGCGCGGGTCGGCCTGGGTCCACGCCCGCAGCGCCGCCCGCTCGCTGGCCGAGGCTTCGGCCGCCAGGTGGCGGGCCAGCAGCTCCCAGGGAGCATCGGCAGGGTCAGCGTAGAGAGGGCTCATGAGCGAAAGGGGCGGCGCGTAGGCATAGCGAAACCAGTTAGGAGATACTCGCCGTCCGTTTTACCCCTACGCGCCGCCCAAAAATAAGCGCTTGGCGAGCTCGTCACGGCCGGCCGCGCGGGCAGGGCGGGGCCCACGAGCAGCCCTAGCACCCGGCCCGCCGCCAGGCCCAGCAGCAGCCCGTAGAGGTTGCGGAGCACTCCGGCCAGCTCGCGGCGCAGGATGCGCAGGGCCTTACCCATCTGGTTTTCCACGGTTTTGGGCGCAATGTCCAGCGCTTCGGCAATCTGCTGGTAGCTCAGCTCTTCGTAGCGGCTCAGCTCAAATACCAGGCGGCACTGGGGCGGCAGGTGGTCAAGGGCCGCCTGCACCGCCTGACTGGTTTCGGCCGCGTGCAGGTCGGCCAGCGCATCGGGAGCCACCGGAGCTGTGGCGGGCGGGGCCTCGTCCCAGGCCACCTGGCGCTGGGCGCGCTGCTGGTAGCGCAGGGCCGCATTAAGGGCCATGCGAGTGAGGTAGGCGCGGTGCGAGTCGAGGGGCGGCAGCGTGGCCAGCCCCTGCCACACCCGCAGAAACACGTCCTGCAAAATATCCTCTACTACCGCCCTATCGGGCACCACCCGGTACACCAGCGCGCCGAGCGGGGCATAGAAGGCGCGAAACAGCTGCTCGACAAACGCCGCCGGGTCGCTACGGCGCAGCTGAGTCAGCCGGGCATCGAGGATGGTGTCGTCGAATTTAGCCATAAACCGAAAAGTGCCTGTCGCTCAACGCGCCACTGCCGCAAAACGTGCGTGCGGCAACAGTGCCTGGCAATAGCCAGCACGGGCCGTCAAGCAGCAAGGGTCTAAAGGACGGAGCGGCAATACTACCAACTAATGCGCGCTAAATGCAAAAACAGAAAAAAATCAGCGCGCCGTAGGGGTTGCGAGCCCGCCGGGCATCTTCCTGTCAGCCCTGACTTTTATCCTCTTCTAATGGCGGCTTCTACCCGAACGCACCTTCTTTCACTGGCAGCCTCGGCGGGGCTGCTGCTGGCGGCCATGGCCTGCCAGCAGCAGAATGCCACGCCCGCCAACAACCTGGCCGCTCTGCCCCTCGCGGCATCTGCGCCGACCGATAACCTGCCCAGCGCGGCTAAGGTGGACCTGGGCCGCGCCCTGTTCTGGGACCCGGTGCTTTCGGGCGGGCGCGACGTGAGCTGCGCCAGCTGCCACCACCCCGCCACTGCCTACGCCGACGCCCTGGACCTGGCCATCGGCGCCAACGGGCAGGGCCTGGGCGCCGCCCGTCATTTCCGCAGCCCCAACACCATTCCCTTCGGCCAGCGCAACACGTCCACCGTGCTCAATGCGGCCTTTAACGGCCTCACGGCCAGCGGCAGCGCCGACCCGAGCCAGGCGCCCATGTTCTGGGACAGCCGGGCGCAGTCGCTCGAAGCCCAGGCCGCGCAACCCCTGGCCAAGCTGGAGAAGATGCGCGGCCACCAGTATGCCGAGCTGGCGGCGCCCGATTCGGTGGTGGCGCGGCTGCGGGCCATTCCGGCCTACGTGGCGCGGTTCCAGGTGGCCTTTGGCGGGACGGTGCCCGTCACGGCGACCACGGGGAGCCAGGCGCTGGCGTGCTTTCGGCGCACGCTGGTGGACACCGACTCGCCCTTCGACCAGTACGAGCGCGGCAATACGGCCGCCCTGACGCAGCAGCAGGTGCAGGGCTTGCAGGCCTTTCTGCAAAGCGGTTGCGGCAACTGCCACGGCGGCCCCATGCTCAGCGACTACCAGCTGCACGTAATGGGCGTGGCCAATAACGCTAAAAACGCGGCCTCCGGCGCGGGTGCCAATGGCACTTACGCCTTTCGCACCCCCAGCCTGCGCAACGTAGCCCTGACCGCACCCTACATGCACAGCGGCACGCTGGCCACGCTCGGCGACGTGCTCGATTTTTACGACAACGACCGCAATACGGCTAACCCACACGTGAGCACCCGCCAGCGCGACGCGCAGTTTCCGGGACGGGTGGTAAACAAGCAGGCCATCATCACCTTTCTCAGCTCCTTAACTGCTAACAGCTTCGACAAGACCGTGCCGGCCACCGTGCCTAGCGGCCTAGCCGTGGGCGGCAACATCCGCTGAGGCAGCCGGCCGGGCTCGGCCGGAACGGATGGCAGGGTTGGCCCTGGGGCACATTCCGGCGGCTGCACCCGGCCGGGGTCTACCACGAGAGGGCTACTACAGAATTCCACCAAAGTCGGGCCGTAGCCTCGCAGACTGGCTGGCTAGCCGGAAAGTCGGCCACCGGCGAACTACTTATTTTTCAACAGCCTAGCGTTTCTATGCGTCTTTCCATTGTTACCGTTTTCCTCAGTTTCACGCTGGGGTTCGCGCCAATTGCGCCCGTCGTGGCCCAGGGGATACCCGCAGCGGCCCCGGCCGACACTACCCACAAGTTCGAAAACCCCGCCGGCGTACCGGCCGCGACGAAGAAGCCGTTTCTGCAAAGCAAGGGCTTCCGGGCTACCATCGTGCCGGCGCTGCTCATCGCCTACGGGGCCTCGACCATCAATGGGAACGGGCTCTACAGCTCGTACTCGGTCAAAAGCGACATCAACCACCTGTTCGGGCCGGGCCGCCACACCCGCGTCGATGACTTTCTGCAGTTTGCGCCCTACTTCGAGCTGGGCGGCGTGCTGCTGGCGGGGGTGGAAAGCCGCAACGACCGCGTGAACTTGGGCCTGGTGATACTGAAAAGCGAAGCCATCATGCTCAGCAGCGTCTTTGCCGTCAAGCACCTGACCAACATCACCCGCCCTGACGGCTCCGACAACTTCTCGTTTCCGTCGGGACACACGGCGCAGGCGTTTCTGGCGGCTAGCATCGTGCATACCGAGCTACGTGATAAAAGCCAGTGGTACGGCGTCGGGGCCTACGCCATCGCCACGAGCGTGGGCGTGCTGCGCATGGTCAACGACAAGCACTGGGAATCGGACGTAATTGCGGGGGCGGGCTTTGGCATCCTCTCGGCCCACCTGGCTTACCTCACCCACCGCAACCGCTGGGGCCGCAAGCCCATCGGCCGCGATATGAGCCTAGTGCCCAGCTGGTCGCCGACGGGGGGCACTGGCCTGGCGCTGACCTGGCGCCCCACACGCTAGCTGCGTTAGACGGCGGCGACCTGGCTCTTGCCAAGTCGGAAACAGGAGCGTACACACAGAGAATTTTAAGGCAGATTTGCTACCCCTACGGTCTCGCACAACGACGACTTCATATCGGTCATCTCGGTGTCTACGCTGGGGGTGAGTTTTGGAAAATAATAGCATGACTTGCTACCAGCTGATTTCAACTACAGAAACGCGCCAGGTTCGGCGGCTAGGTTCGGGTACAAATTCACCCTACCCCCTTTCAACCATGCAGCAAGCTCTAAAATTGGCGGCCTTCGTCCTGGCCCTGGCCGCGCCCGCCCTCACCCACGCCCAAAAGCTGAAGCCCACGCAGGTGCCGGCCGCCGTGAAGGCTACTTTCAAAGCCAAATTCCCCACCGTGAAGTCCAACACCTGGGAGAAAGAAGGCGACAAGTTCGAAGCCGGCTTTAAGCAAAACGGTAATACCATGTCGGCCGTGCTTACGCCCAGCGGCGAGCTACTGGAAACTGAGACGGCCATGCCGCCCGCCAAGCTGCCCGCTGCCGTGCGCACCAAGCTGGCCAGCGATTACAAGTCTTACAAGGTAAATGAGGCCGCCACCATCTTGCGGGCCGACGGCTCGACCGTCTACGAGGCTGAAGTGGCCAAGGGCGGCAAGCACCAAGACGTGCTTTTTAACGCTAATGGTACGCTGGCCAAGTAGCCGCCTGTGGGGCCGGCGCACCTGCCAACACTTTTCTCTCTAGAATAGGTTGCCCTGCTTCCAGCGTGAGCGTGGGGGAGGGCAGCTTTTAGCAGCTCCCACTTAGGGCGTCATGTAAGTCAGTCTTCCCCCACTCTTTATCCCATTTAATGCTGGGTGTCAGTCACAAGAAAAGTAGCCTTACCACTCCTTGCCACGCGTTGGGCCGGCAGCACGACCGACCCGGACGCTGAGTTCCAGTTGACGGCGCGGCCCTTGTTGGTCATCAGGTACTCCAGCAACGAATACTCGCGGGTTGTCAACATCAATGTGCTGGCCGGCGCGGGTAACGGTGCGGGCGTCGGTATCGAACTCTAGGTCGGCCACCCGCAGCCCGCTGTAGGCCTCCCCGCGCCGGGCCAGCGCCCGGATGCGCAGCAGCAGCTCCCGAAACTCGAAGGGCTTCACCAGGTA
>JAAIGE0100821810.1_pt1 | contig 26283 bp, 26 predicted proteins | sample 6487951 | NCBI WGS metagenome assembly JAAIGE01 (sample SAMN13974128, study PRJNA590717) | phyllosphere metagenome | biome: tomato field; feature: multiple bacterial spot infested tomato fields; material: tomato leaves; isolation source: leaves from tomato fields | host: Solanum lycopersicum ...
ACGCTGGTGGGGCTGCCGGAAGGCGCGGTCAAGGAAAGCAAGGATCGGGTGCGCAGTGCCATTCTCAATTCGGGGCTGGATTTTCCGGCGCGGCGGATCACGCTCAATCTGGCTCCAGCGGATTTGCCGAAGGATGGTGGGTACAGGTTAGTGAAAGGTATGGACAGCCCACAGATAAGTAGCCGCTATGGACATGCCCACTGCCGTTCTGTAGATCAGTGGAACCGGGGCCACTTGATCCAATTCAAAACAAGAATAATCTATTCTGTGAAGTAACATAATTACCAATATATGTAAGCCACATAAGCTTAGCCAAAGTTTAAGCTGTAGATCTAACAGCCCCCTGTGCAGCATAATATTTCGACATCAGTAAAGTTCGCGTCATGCTCCAAGCTCGCATGTCTTCCCCTTCGTGGTTTACTGGCGGCCTCCGAAAACTAAAAATTATTTCTATCGACCATCAACGATCAATAGACGCACTACCAAGAGACAAATCTCGCTTAATTACCTCTACCCTTTGTAAATGAAGCACTCCAGTGGCCAGCGGCGAATCTCTGTGCGTGGCCTCAGCCACCAACTATTGCATTGGAGTATCTTGTGCACAGCGCAGACATTGTGTTTGCATGCGTCGGCCTTCGCGAGACGAATTCATGCCGACGATAGAAACCATCACTTTTAAAAGACTGTCATTATCTGACGGAAAAGGTGGGCCAAATTGGGTTATGGCTATGCATGAAAGCATTGACCAACTTCCCCAAATATACTGGGCGGACGGCACGTCGTGGAGAGAAGCTAATGTCTGGCTGTGTGGACTAGCGTCAAACAGCAAAATTGACATCAAAACGGTACATTCTAAAGCGGCCGCATTGCTTAGTTACGCTAAATGGCTAGAAACGAACGATGTGTCCTGGTTGGAAGTTCATGGCCGCGCTGATGATCGGTGCATCAATAGATTTCGTGGTGCACTCATCCTTGCTCGAAAAGAGGGTGATGCGGCTGCATCCACGGTCTCAAACAGAATCAGAGTTGTAAGACAGCTCTACACTTGGCTCATCGAAAATGGCTTAGTAACACCGAGCAGTCCTCTGTGGCAAGAACGTATAGTGAAAGTCAAGTTCACAGATAGGTTTGGATTTGGGCGATCTAAGAATGTGATCACCACTGATTTATCGATACCATACCGCGGTCGAAATAATCCGGACTTAGAAGATGGACTGTGGCCTGTATCGGCAGAAGACAGAGAGCGAATTCTAGACTGCGCTAGAGATCACGCCCCGAGAGAGATTTACCTAATGTTGCTGTTAGGATTTCATACGGGGATGCGCATTCAAAGCATCGGTGATCTCAAGGTGAACACTATATTGAATTGTGTGCAGCATCCGCTTCAAAAAGAAATAAGCACCTTGAATATCGGCCCAGGCGCAGATCCTGCGGTAGCCACAAAATACGACAAGACAGGGCGCATTGAAATCCCCACATCATTAGCAGATGAGTTAAGGCGTTACTCTTTTAGCATCGAACGTATCACAAGGGTCGCCCGGGCACCGAATGAAGACAAGGACCTACTCTTTCTGACCAAAAGGGGAAACCGCTATTCGAGGCACAACAGGAACACCTCTGGGGCAATCAATACCGCAATAAGCGACTTGAGATGTGTTGGAGTTCGACTCGGTATACCGGCACTGATGGAGTTCAAATTTCATCAGTCTCGGGCCACATACGCAACAGAATATGCTGTATTTGCATTAAGTGTAGACCCCGCCGGCGCTATAGATATGGTCAGACGAAATCTGCTTCATAAAGATGAAGCAACGACCATGAAGTATATAAAATTCATCAAGCAAACGCCACTTATTGCAAAAATCAGTAACGATTACACCAAGCGTTTTTTCGGGCGATACCATGAGCATTTGCGATCCAGCCCTCGTGGCTAAATATTCATTTCCAACTGCAAAGTTCGGTGCCAGCGAAACGCCTTGGAACCTGCTCCCTCTACTGTATTTTGGCGCAGCGAAGTACAATGTACGGGAGGTGATCCGTGAAATTGAACAAGGTAAATTCGGAGAAATTCGACCAGAGCGCATTGAGCTGGTAGACATCATTCACGAAACACTAAATAGCGATTTAGTCTCTGGAAGAAGCCAACTATCATTAAAAGGAATAATCCAACTACTGCGAAATTTCGTTTCGTGGTGCGATGAATCCAATGCAAGTCTCAGCATAGAATCGCTGGAAGACTACTTCTTACAGTGGACCAAGGCCCTACAGAACAAGCATATTTTCGGCAATCTAAGTAAACGTACAATAAGTGGGTACGTATCCACCTTGTGTGCGGTTTTTGACAAAATTTTGGATTACAAAACTGGCCTGCGATACAAAACTACTGTACGCCTCCCGAGAAAAGAGCGAGTTCCGGAGGGATTCTCTCATTTGGAAAAACAAGACTTAGAGGAGGTGTTTCGTTTTGGCACTTTTCTATGCGATATAACAAACGGCTTGCCAGAAACAGCAATATGGGGTGATCTACCCGTCGTAATTCCATTACGTGCCGGAGGTCAGCTCACCGAATGGTCCAAGCTAAGGCCGGCTGAAATGGTCAAAAGGCTGAATGACCCCAATCAGCCAATTTATCGAAAACGTGAAACGGAGGCCACGAGAGCAAAGTATATCGCTGACCATTCATTCCGAACACGTCACGCGATCATCAACCTCAGACTCGAGGCTGAACTACTTATATTTACCGCACAAACGGGACTCAATCTGGCGCAAGCCTTTACACTTGAAAGAACCAAGTACAAATTTATAAGTGTGATCGACGGTTATGAAATGCAAGGGTATAAAGACCGTTCACAATCAACTTCATTCGGCACAGTCCATAGTGAATATCGGAATCACTTCACAACATATATAAAATGGCGCGATAACATTTTCTCTGACAGCCCGTCCAAGTTTTTATTTCCATTTATTAACGTGTACGGCCGAGCTGACTATCAAGCGCCTGCCTTCAGCTCAATTCGTAAACGCTGTAAAATACTGAACATGCAACTGTTCGGACCAAGAGAACTACGAAAGTCACGAAGTAATTTCTTCTTAAGGCAGTCTCAGAACCCCGAGCTCACCGCGAAAGTATCTCAACATACGGTAGAGACATTTTATAGAAATTACCATAAACCTAGTCATCAGATAGCTCTAGTTGAAATCGCTCGCTTCCATGCCACGCATGACCCAGCGTTGGCTGCCGTAGGACCTGGTAACTGCGTGTCTGGGGAGCCAAGCACGATGGAAGTTGCATCGCCTTTTACTCCCGAAGCTGACTGCCTTGCGCCAAGTGGCTGTCTATTCTGTGACAATCACCGAGATATAGATAGTGAGGACCACATTTGGTCACTGCTCACATTCAGAGAACTTAAAGTCATAGAACTCAGCAAAGCAGGAACTCTGACAAATCAGTATTCAAACCCTGCACATATAGCCATAGAAAGAATTAACGGGAAACTGAAATTCATACAGTCAATTTCAAGTCACGCTAGTGACTGGTATGCTGCAGCCACTGAAAAAGTCTCACAAGGCAACTATCATCCCAAGTGGCGGGGATTTATCAGATTGCAAGAGATCACTTCACAATGACTGTTACTCTACAATACAACATTATCTCCCAGACTGATTTTAAACACCCCATCATAAAAACAGTTGCACAGTGGCCACCAGCTGACAACTTCCCTGTAATTCTTGACAAAAATGGAAACACAGTTTCTCATTTTGCAGATCCAACATGGAAAATGAAGACCAACCGAGGTCGCGACCTCAATATAAATTTTACAGCTGACGAGTCACATTCTCTATTCATTGACTCAATAAACACCCAACTTTTAAAAATTGTTTTGGCCTGGTGGCTATGGAAATGCCCGTCACCCACCTCTATCCAAAGCATGTCTTCAAGAGCCAACGTACTTTCTCAGTTATTCAGATTCGCTTGTCATTCAAACATCAGCGCAGCTGAGCTTTATAAGCATTCTCATCTAATCGACCATCTTAGAACAAAAAAAGCTAGCTATCTAAAGAAAACCTTACCGCTGCTACACTTGATTTATGAGAACCGCGAGAGCATCGGATTTTACGTTCTCACCCCCCTGCAAATCGAAGATTTGTATGCGGTAGTCAAGCTACCAGAATGTAAGCAGACAGCGTACATACCACCACGTATATGGAAGTATCAGGTCAATCGACTCCAAGAATTCATTGACGATTATCATGCTGTTAAAGATGGAATCGATGCCCTCTATCGTGAGTGCTTGGGTTTGTACCTGGAATACTACGGGTCATGGGAGCTTGCCTGTGCTCATTACAAAGCTCGTAAGCGCAGAAACACTCCCTTCGATTGTTCTAGGCAAGGAGCGCGGTACGATGATTTAGCGAGTAAGCATGGTGTAGACCGCATCTTTCAAAAATGGCTTTACGGCACGGGAGTAACCCTCATGGGGCCAGGAAAGGGTATCAACGGACTGACCCGCTACCTCGGCATGGCCAGCCGCGTTGGAATTGCGTACCTTTTGAATTTCACAACGATGCGAATAGATGAAGCTTGGAGCTTGCGTCGCGATTGCTTGAAGAAAGAAATAGATCCTGACTTTGGAGAATTTTGGACAATCTCCGGCGAGACTACAAAGCTCTTCTCTGACTCGGATGCTCGCTGGATAACATCCCCATCAGTAGAATCTGCAATTAAGATGATGGTAGAAATTTCGGAGCTGCGAGAGTTGGCAGCAAAAGTCAATCCCTACATGCCCGACGACCTCCATCCAGACCAAGCTCGGTACCTTATTGTAAGATCTTGTGAGCCATGGGCTGCTTCGATGGAAAAATCACAATCAGTATTAATCCACTACGGCAGCTATGCATATCTAGTGGAAGACTTTCCTCAACTGTTTCACCAAGATGCAATTAAAATCACGGAAGACGACATTTCTGTTGCCCGACTCATAACTCCATCACTGGACAACAACAAGTATCAGCTTGGTAAACCATGGGCGTTTGGTTGGCATCAGCTTCGCCGGACTGGCGCAGTCAATATGCAGGCTTCCGGGCTTGTCTCCGACTCTTCTCTGCAATATGCAATGAAGCACCAATCTAGGTTTCAATCCCTTTACTATGCACAGGGATTTTCCAAATTGATTTTCAACGAAGACAGCAGAAGCGAATACATCAAAGCTTTCTATGAAGCGCGCGCGATAAAATTATTGGAGCTCAGCGAAAAACGATTTTCATCGCCTTATGGCGAAAATAGGCGTGCCAATCTTATTGCTCCCATCACAAGTCGCGAGCATAAAAAGCTTCTCGATGCAGCAAAAAAAGGAACTATTGTGCTACGAGAGGTGTTGTTGGGCGTCTGCCTTAATAAAGATCACTGCACAAAAGGTGGCATCGACAATATCGTCTACTGTGGCGGAGGCGCTGGAAAAGGCGCCTGCGTAGATCTGCTTTATGACAAGTCCAAAATTATTCAAGTCAAACAACTTAAAGCTGAAACTGAACTAATACTTGAAGGCGTCAAGAATGGCAGCCCTTATCACGCGGCGCTCACAGCTCAGATACACGCTGCCAACAATGCAATCTCAGCAATGGAGCAATGACATCAAATGTCCGCAGAACAAAGATTTCGCGATGCCTTTGAAAGACTGAAGGCAGGGAAGCCAACTATCGTTTCGTCTCATAGCGAAATTTCTCAGAATAACGTAGCTAGGGAGGCTGGGCTCGATCCAAGCGCCCTTAAAAAATCAAGATTTCCGCACCTTGTAGCCGAACTTCAAGAATGGGTCAGGGGCAATTCAAGCACCAAGAGCAAGCGCACGTTAAACTCTGCTCGAGCTCGGGCTAAGCGACGTACTGACCGAGAAATGATTAAAGATCTTAGACAACAACGCGACCAGGCAGCTAGTGCGCTATTGAGCGCTGACCTGATGATCATTCAGCTACAAAAGGAAATTCAGCAGTTGAAATCTCAACTCCCTAAATCGACAGTGGTGCCCTTGCGGGGCGGGTTTTCTCGTGAATTGCGCGATGAATGACACCTTACTGCGCCATGAGATCACTGCCAGCACGCAGGGCATTCTACCGAGTACGATCGCGCTTAGCATGGGCTTTGGCGCGGCTGTACTCAGCGATCGTTTGCTTGAACCTCTGGAGCTTTGTAGCTACGTATAGCCCACAGCTACTGAGACCCAGATCATGCACTATGCCTACGCGCTCTTCATCCAGGCACTTGCGTACTGCTGCTCGAACCACTGTCTCATCGACTTTGCTGATCGCGGACTGATGATCGCTGGGCAGGTTAATGTACGTCAACTAAAAGCATCCTTGTGCACTGAGCCTACCTACCGCCTGTTCTCCGTCCAGGGATGATAGCAAGATGACATCCCATAGCATCGCGGCCGGGGCTATGCGAACACCTCTCTGGAGCTAACCACCATCTCAGTCAGCAAGGTGATTTTTTCAAGGCTTTGATCTCGTCCTTTACTTTTCTCAACAGGGCATCTGCGTCGCCATCAAGACCAACCTGCATGATGATGATCAATGTTGCTGGGTTGACCCCAAGCCGTTCAGCGAACTCTTCCATTTTCTCGATTGTTGGACTGCGGATTCCACGCTCGACCGTGGAAACGAATGACTGACTCGCACCAAGCTGCTCCTGCGCTATGTCTTTTCGTAATCGCACCTCTCTGAGTGCAGATCCAAACGCCAGTTTGCGTTCCATTTGCTTATCCACAAAAGGAACGATGGAGCCTTAACGGGCGCTTAGACACTATGCTGCATACAGCATATATGGCAAAATTATGCCCCACTCCAGATCATTCACTACGTCACGCATTCGCCTGCCGTTTTAGATAAGAGCAAAGCCCGTGTTTGTTTCAGCCCTCCAAGAAGAAGTCATCAGGCTAATCGGGAAGCCGTGTCACGTGAAGCCGACTCACTCGCAATGGTGGAACCAGTGATTTACGCGCTTGACCATAAGAGCCGCGATGTACGTGTGGGGACAAATTGCGAGGTTGAAGGCCCGAGCTTCCTCGCAACAATCACGTCGATCCATACAGGCAAGCGCGACCGAGCGGCACTGATCCGCTGCGCCTACGAGCTTCAGCACTACCTTACCCTTGCACAGGATGTAGCTATTGAAGCCATACAGATGCTTTGCCCACCAGATCTGACTGGGCGGGATCACTGGAGCCTCGAAGAACTCGTTCAAATAGTCTGCTATCGGGGAATCGAAACTGATGAGGGGGCAGTCGTTTATAGGACGTCGATGGGTACCTATAAATTAGGTGATCTGGACCTTCGGAAGAGAAAAACGCGCCAAGTCTGGTACTCGGAGCAGCGTCTTCGTTCTCATTTCCCCAAGGCCTCCAATCGCGTCATCGAACTGAGCGAGCCATACCTCTACGCAGCCATACCTTGACGCGGGCAGGTCGGTTTTGTGTGGTCAACAGACGCCACACATCTCACCAAATAGCCTTGGGAAGCCCATGACACATTTTGAACGAGCGAAGACAGCGTTATTGAATGCTAGCAAGATCGTTTGTTTCTCGGGCGCGGGTATCTCGGCAGAAAGCGGTATCTCCACCTATCGAGACAAGCTAACCGGCCTGTGGTCGTGCTACTCGCCTGAACGCCTTGAGACGGCTAAGGCGTTTAGGGAGAACCCCCGACTTGTTTGGGGATGGTACCTGTGGCGACGTCAGCAGGTAGCATTAGCGCAGCCTAACGATGGCCACCGTGCACTTTGTCGAATGGCAGCGACGGGACGCTTAGTTTCCATAATTACCCAGAATGTTGACGATCTGCATGAGCGGGCAGGATCGCAAGAGGTTCAGCACTTGCACGGTAGCTTGGCGACACCGAAATGCTTCGCATGTCATAGGCCCGCGGAGCTTTCGCAGGGTGAACTAGTTAAACCCAAAGACGGCGCGCTGATTGAGCCGCCACGGTGTGGCAGGTGTAATGGAAAGCTCCGGCCTAGCGTGGTTTGGTACGGCGAGGACTTGCCCTCAGACGTCTGGAAATCCGCAATTGCATTGGTGAAGAGCTGCGACGTGCTGATTTCCGTGGGTACTTCTGGAACCGTCACGCCTGCGGCCGATATTCCCAAGCTTGCGCTGTCGCATGGTGCGACGGTGATTCACGTCAACACCGAGGATGTCAGCACCGGCGCACAGAATGAACTGATGCTGATCGGAAAAGCGACCGAGGTCCTCTCAAAACTTTGCGCCCTTTTGCCGAGCGAGGAGCAAGCACTATGACCACCGTCTTCGAGCGAACACGCAGCGTGATTGAAACGAGTGATTTCTTGCTCAGGCTGACTCGCGACCAATCCTTGCCCGACACCGTTCGAAGTGAAGCCAGGCTGTTGCTCCGTCACTACCCTGCCGCTGACACAGTCAGGCTGGCTGGACGATGGGAAGCGATCAGACAGGATGAAGTTTCAAAGCTTCCTGGGAGCCCCAAAGCACTGCATCCAGCACTCGCGACCTGGCCTCTTCTCGAGCCTTTGTTTTGCGACTCGGAGCTTCCAGACGCTCCTGAAATGGGTGCTCACCCGGATTGGGCAACCTTCCCCGCGCTGCACCCTATCCCTAGTGCTGAGGGCGGTGTCCGTATATTGGGGCCGGCTAAACCCATGGGAATGGGCTGCTTGAGCATCGAGTATCGCTGCTTCATATCAGCTCGATCAGTGATCTTTGAGAATTAAAACTGTCGCGACCAGCAACGACGCGGCTTTGAGCGGTAATCATGACTCATTTACTGGCTTGATCTGGATTCCCACGTCGCAAGCAAAAACATAGCTATGGAACTCGCCAAGTTTATGGCCAGTTTGTAGTGGTCAACTGATCCCGGACACGGTTTTAAGGTTTTCTTCGGTTTTTGCCGGAGCCAACCCATCGTTAAATTGATGAGGCCGAATCCAGTTGTAGTGATGCATCAGGTACTGGCTGATGTCTCTCTGAGCTTGCTGGCCGGTCATGTACCCCGTGGTCGGTATCCACTCTGTTTTCAAGCTACGAAATACCCGTTCCATCGGCGCATTATCCCAGCAGTTTCCTCGGCGACTCATGCTCTGGCGCATGCGGTAACGCCACAGCCGTTGGCGAAAATTGCGGCTGCCATATTGCGATCCCTGATCCGAGTGAAACAGCAGCCCGTGAGGCTTGCCACGTTGCTCGTAAGCGACGTCCAAGGCTTTGACCACCAAGTCTGCATCCGGCTTTTCGGATAACGCCCAGCCCACCACTCGGCGAGCGTAAAGATCCAACACAACCGCTAGGTAGTGCCATTTTCCTTGCGCCCAGATGTAGGTGATGTCGCCACACCAGACCTGGTTGGGCGCGTCGACATCGAACTCTCGGTTCAAGGTATTCGGGATATCAGGCCGCTCGACTGTCGCTTTTTTATAGGCATGTGATCCCGGCTGTTTGCTGACCAGTTCCAGCTCACGCATCAGTCTGCGTACCTTGAAGCGTCCAATCTGCTCACCCTCTTCTTGCATCATTAACATGATGCTTCGGCTGCCCGGCGCACTTCGCCCTTGGGTGAACAACTCGTTCACTCGGCTACGCAACCGGAGGCGCTCAACGTCTGGCGTTCGCCGCCTGAGAGTAAGCGTACGGCTAACACATCTTGCGTGGCGGCTCCGTTCAACGCGTGGCGAACGCAAGCGCGAGCTGCGTTCGCATCCACTGCTGAGACCTGGATCTGGCAAATCGAGGACTTGATGCAATGCACAGCGTAAACTCTGGAACTTCGAAAGGCACCGGACACACTGTGATCGGGACTACGTCGCTAAACAGCCTGGTGGCGTTCTGTGGCAATGTGAAGAGGTAATTAGAGGCCGCGACAATATGAGGTGCAGCCAAGATACTCGGCAGGCTAATGACCACATTTCGACGATGACCTTGGCGGCTCAAGGCAATATCAATCACGCTATCAGCATCATTCCAAGGTAATGCAGCTATGTGGTTCTCCGCCAGGTACTGCTTCAATGACACTCGCTGTTTGATCCTAGGATGCCCTCTCCGATAGGCGACGGCGTAGGTGTCAGTGAAAAAATCCTGCGTGTCAAACTCATCAAGCCCATCACCTACCGCGTGCCTGGCATCTATTGCGAAGTGGACTCTGCCGTCACGAAGTTGATCCCTACGCTCCTGCTTGTTCAGATAGACCACATTGATTTTAATGTTGGGGGCGCTTTGCCCAAGCCGTGCTACCAAAGGCGTTAGCACCGCGTACAACGTGTAGTCAGTTGCAGCGAAGGTAAAGGCCTGTTGGCTCGTTGACGGGTCGAAGGCTTCGCTTGACCCAAGCCCATCTGACAGCAGGTTGAGTGCCTGAGCAATTGGGTTGGCCAGTTCATGTGCTACAGGAGTCGGCGTCATTATGTTCCCGGTGCGGACGAAGAGATCGTCTGCAAGTGACGCCCGGAGTCTGGCCAGTGCGTGGCTGAAAGCAGATGGGCTTAGCGCTAACTCATCAGCGGCGGCCACCACGCTAGCGTTGCGGTATAGCGCGTCAAAAACCAGCAGCAAATTCAAATCGAGCCGTCGCAGCACTGAATGCATAGATTTCATCCGTCAGTGAATAAGATGCAGTGTGCGCATTCTGCGCTTCCTTTAGGATGTCGGCATCTTCTTATTTCGTAGACCCCGCACATGCCTGCCATGAGATTTCGTGATGCTCTCCCCACCGATGACACTCGTTGCTTTCAGATTGAAAGCTCGGCATATGAGGGGGATGAGGCTGCTACCTTGGAAAAAATTCGTACACGAATCAATCACTACCCGGAGGGGTTTTTGATACTGGAGGTCGAGGATGAGGTGATTGGCTTCATCAATAGCGGCTGCGCTTACGAGGTCGTTATGTCTGATGAGGAATTCAAGGAGCTGGTCGGCCACGATCCGAAGGCGCCGAATGTCGTGATTATGTCTGTGGTGCTGGAACCCAAGCATCAGGGTAAAGGCTATTCCACTCTACTGATGCAACGTTTCGTTGAACGGATGAAAGCACTTGGCAAGGAAACGATTCATCTTATGTGCAAAGATCGTCATGTAGAGCTTTATCGGCGTATGGGGTATCAGTACGTGCGACCGTCAGCCTCTGACCATGGCGGTATGGCTTGGCATGAGATGGTCATGCTGCTCCGATAAAACGAATCCTTAGGGCGTGATCTCTGGCACCCAGCGATGAGGCAGCAGCTCCGCAATTTCACTCGCTCGCTGCGTCGGTAAGCGGGTGAGAACGTCCTTGAGATAGGCATATGGATCATGCCCATGCATACGTGACGACTGAATCAAGCTCATGATCGCTGCCGCTCGCTTTCCGCTGCGCAGCGATCCAGCGAAAAGCCAGTTCGACCTGCCGAGCGCCCATGGCCTGATCGTATTTTCGACCGGGTTATTGTCAATGGGGACGGCACCATCATCCAGGTAGCGCGTAAGCGCTACCCACCGTTTCAGGCTGTAATCCAGTGCCTTGGCCGTAGCCGAGCCTTCGAGCACGAGGTCGCGCTGAGCCAGCATCCACTCATGCAATTTTCCAGCGATGGGAACCGCAACGTCCTGGCGTAATCGCCAGCGATCTTCATCTCTCATTTCTTTGGCCTGCCGCTCAACTTCGTACAATCCGCCAATCGAGTGAAGCGCTTGTTCTGCCAACTGACTTTTGTTCGCTGCATGCAGGTCGAAAAACTTACGGCGGCATGGGCCATGCAGCCAATTTCAGTAATGCCTTGCTCGAAGCCAGCCTTGTAGCCCGCGAAGTCATCGCACACCAGCTTACCGTTCCAGGAACCCAGGAAGTTGCGCGCATGTTCGCCAGCACGGTTGGGGCTGAAGTCGTAGACCACAGCCTTCAATGCCGAGAACGGTGTCGTACAGTAGGCCCAGACATATGCGCGGTGCGTTTTCTTCTCACCTGGTGCCAACATCTGCACGGGAGTCTCATCAGCGTGCACCACGCGCTGGGCCAGCACTGCCTCTCGCAGTGCATCCACTAAGGGCTGGAGCTGCACTCCGGTTTGTCCTACCCACTGAGCCAGTGTTGAACGTGGAATGGCCAAGCCTGCTCGGCCAAAAATCTTTTCTTGCCGGTACAACGGCAAATGGTCGGAGAATTTGGCCACCATCACATGAGCAAGCAGTCCGGAAGTAGGGATGCCCTTGTCGATCACTTGGGCAGGCACCGGTGCCTGGATCAATGTTTCGCACTGGCGGCAGGCCCACTTGCCTCGCACATGTTGCTCAACCGTGAACACGCCCGGTGTGTAATCCAGTTTCTCGCTTACGTCTTCGCCGACACGCTGGAGTTGGCAGCCGCAAGCACATTTGGTGCTCTCCGGCTCGTGACGAATGACGGAACGTGGAAACTGCGGCGGCAACGGCGCGCGTTTCGGCTTTTTACGGGTATCGTCCGGCGTCGGAGCGGGACGAAGCGCGTTTAGCTACGCCTCAATAACTTCAACGTCAGTGTTGAACAGGTCATTCAGCAAGCTCCCTTGCGCCGGGCTGATTTGCTCACTGCGCTTGGCGAACTTGTGGCGTTTGAGGATGGCGATCTCATGAGAGAGCTGCTCGATGACGGTTTTGTCGCGACGGTTCTCTCGGCCCATGGTTTCGACCTGCGACATCAACTGCGCAGCGAGTGTGCGAAGTTGGTCGGGAGTCATTTGGTCGAGATTGGACGAGGAAATCATGCCATGGATTTTACCGAAGCAGCCCACCTGACGCAGCTATAAGACCCGATTCAGAGCAATGTGATTGCCGCGTTAGCGCCGACCCGCTGCCATGGTAAACCGAGCACCAGCGCTTGCAGTTGCTCGGCGTCAAGTTCAACTTGATGGCCTCGATACGTGCCAGGCCAATGGAATTTTCCTTGGTTAAGGCGGCGCGCGGCCAGCCAGATACCAACGCCGTCATGTACGAGTACCTTCATGCGGTTAGCGCGGCGGTTGGCGAACAGGTAAGCACAGTGCGGCTTCGCCGCACCGAATACGGCGACCACACGGGCCAGTGCTGTGTCCATGCCGGCGCGCATGTCCATGGGCTCGGTGGCGAGCCAGATGGCGTCGATGCGGATCATTGGGAGAGGCTGCTGACGAAGCGGGCACAGCCGTCCGGGTCGGAGATTGGCCAGTTCACAGTGACTGTTCGCTGTCCGGAAGAAATATCGATGCGGGCTACATCCTGCCGAGCAGGCGGCGCCAGAGCTGTCTCAAGCTTCAACGGTAAAAATGCAGGCAAGGCAGAAGCCTGCCGATCACGATAGATAGGTATCCACTTCCGAACTAGGTTGGCGTTGATGCCGTGCCGGAGCGCCACGCTGGCGATGGACACATCAGGGCTCAGGCATTCCTGGACAACCTGGGTCTTGAAGGGTTTGGGATAAGAGGTGCGCTGACGCATAACGTTCCTTGAATTAAAGGCGATGGTGTCCACGTATTTTTAGGTGGACACCATCGCCCTTAATCTTGGGATTCTGAAGGTGTGTTCGCCATCCGCTTACGCCTGAGACGATGTGCGTAGTAGCCCGAACGGGCGACTTCAAATGCCTGGCACAGGCAGTCAACAGGCTCATGGACGCTTAGCTGATTGATCAGCGCGTACGCTCGAGATCTTCCGACATCAAGAGCGCGGTAGCCTTTTTTAATATTGATTTCTCGCGTTCGAGGCGAGCAATTCGAGCTTCTAGTTCCTGGATTTTTTGCTGCTCTGGAGTCAGGGCCTTGCTTTGGGGCGTAACGCCAGTGCGTTCCCTCTGAAGCTGGTCAACCCAAGGGCGCAGAGCCGACTCACCAACACTCAGTGAGCGACTGGCTTCAGTGAAGCTGTAATTCTGCTTGAGCACGAGGTCGGCAGCCTCGCGTTTGAATTCTGGTGAAAAGGTACGGCGTTGCTTGGTCATCAGACACCTCTCTATGGCGAGCATTCTCGCCTAAATGGGTGTCCGGTTTCATTAGACCACTACACCAGATATCTCACCAACGAAGAGTTCAACAAGCTCATGGGCTGTAAAATGTCTAAGTGGATGCGGTTGGCATTGCTCAGTGCCGCTAAGGAATTTGAGTATTAAAGCCATACCTCGATCTTCCCAGGGCCGGCCAACGCGAAGTCGTAGACGAGGCTTTCACAGGGACTGGTAACCCGGCCATTTTTGGTTAATATTTTCTGAGTGTTCATCGGGTATTTTAAGAAAATCTTGGCTCGGTTAAAAAAATCTGGCCAGCGACAGGGGAAAAATGGGAAATCTAGTGGGTTACGCCCACTTGATCGATGCGATGGGGCTGAAGACGATCGGGGTAAAGAATCCCGCACTCGTTCAACCCGTGACCCGCATTGAGCGGATCGACGGCGCGGTTGCAGTGCCGCAGGCCGTCGCAGAGCCTGAGGATTTTCTCGCCCACATTATCTTTGCGCTCAAACATGAGGGCGTTAACCTCGCTATTTTGGCGCAGGCTCTGCCTCGCATTGAAGATCGAATCTGCAATCCAGAAAAAGCACGTGATCATCCCCTTTTTTTACCTAATTTGTTGCGCTGCTGAGCGCCGCTGCAATATCCCCCTGTGAGATCAGCTCTTACCCTCGTGAGCCACCATTACCGCTCGATTCGTTTCGTAGTACGCCCGGATGAGACGCTTAAGCTCTGCCGTTCCTGCACTGCGAGAGCCTATCCATCCGGCCCGCACCATGGAGGAAAAATCTGAGTTAGTGAAATACCTCGGGGCATTCTCGAAAGATATGCATTGCCCGCCCCTAGGACCCTTCGGCCCATTTTTTCCAATCAGAAAGTGCATGTACTCGCGTGACAGATACATTCCTTTGATGAGCTCACCGGAGGCCGGAATCAGGCCTTTGTTCGGCACCATCTTCACTAGGAACCCGTCGTCACTGAGCCTATATTCAGCGTGATCGACAATAGGCTCGATGTTTTTAACGGCTTCTCTGAAGGTATCCATGCGTGCCATTTCCGCCGCCAGCTGCGCGTCGGGCCTGTAGATCATTACACCATCTTCATCACGCATGATCTTGTATTGTACGAGCACGAATAATTCGAATCGCTCGTTGTAATAAATGAGGTCGACGCCCAAGGTATGTTCGAGTGCGTTGCGGTTGGCATAAATCACCGATAGCTTTCGGCCACCCTGCTCGAACACGGAAAAGCCACTGCTATGGGCCGGTTCCTTGCCGTCCCAGTTGAGTAAGTCATGTTGAATTGCGGATTCCTCTTGGAGGAACCTACTCGAGATACCCTCCAAAAAGGACGGGACAACCGCCAACAGTTCTGCGGTCCCGTTCTCTTCGTCTAACGAAGCGACTGCTTCCTCAGGAGGCGCCCAGCCGCTGAGAACACTGTCGCGTAATTTGTTATTGCCAGAAAAAATGTCCAAAGCCGCGCCTAGCGCCTCTCGCTCCTGTATCTGCATCTCTGCGACTGCGCCATGCAAGCGAATGCCTGAGAATTTCTGCAGCGTCAGAATGCGGTCAACCTCGTCGGTCAGGTCAGGCTTTAGCGATTTGATTACCTGGATTAGCATTTCCCAGGTACCAATGGGGATGGATCCTCCAATCCCTTGGGACGCCCGGATGAAATGTCGCTGAAGGTTGGCAGGTAGTAGCTTCTCGATCGCGCTGATTGGAAGCGAATGAAGATCCAAGAAAGTCGAAAACTCCACTTTGCTCTTGGATGTTACGACTACGTTGCGCTTGCGCGCCAGGCAGAGGTAATCGATGGTGCCTTCCGAGAATGAAAGAAGCGCGACACTTAGCTCACCGATATTCCAGTCCGCCACGCTGAGTGCGTCGGAAAACGACTCGTACCCTTCCGCCTCAACCTTCCACTTGATCAAGTCAGCACGCTTTTCTTCATCGAAGCGCACCAGCAATCCGATATTTTTTTTCATTGTCCACGGTCCATTAGCCACGCCGCACTAGGCTTTGCGGACGACTGCACATCTGTAAGCAGGCCTTCCAAACGCCCATGCTTATCGCGTATATGCCGCTAGACACACCCACTGCACGGGTAATTTTGTAGTTAGGATTGAGCCACGATTCGTAGTGGCGCAAGGCCTTCCCGGCGAGTATTCTCTAGAAGGCTAACCGACAGCGTCTGAAAAAATTTGCTTTTTAGTATTCTCAAAATAATTCGATGAAATCAATCACCTGGCCAAGCATTCAATGAGCACCTGCTGATCACATCGTCGGGTGTCTGTGAGAATCGGTCGCGCGGCGTTTTGAGTTGTTGCTGGATCCAGATATTAAGCTTCTATAGAGGTTGCGATGGACCGTGAGAACAACCTTTCCAAAAAATCGCCGGTAGCTGCGATCAAAGAAATTCGGGCGGCCAAGACCCTTGTCGAGCTTGACGGCCTACTGACTGCGAGCATGGCTCAACAACAGATTCAAGCGTTGATCAAAGAGGAGCGCTTGGACTCGATCCTTAAGAAGGTGAAGGAACTCGCTGAAACTGAGTCGGAATCTGAAAACGCCGGGTTGCTGGTATTGGCGTTACTCGGCAGATTGTCCGCTGTAGCCCGTGGCCGGGAGACTGAGATATCCAAGACGCTGCCAATGCTCGTATCTGTCGGAAGTTTGCCCCCACTGGAGTCTTCCACGCTGGACGGCGATGGCAAGTTCTACGCAGCACAGAGTCTGTCTCAAATGGGCAGTGTCGCATGGGCAACCTATGCCTTCGAAGAGTCAGTCAACGTCGATACGGCGGAAAAAGCACGCAAGTCTCTTATTGAGATGGCGCTGAACAGCTGCTCCACTGCGGCAGAAGCATTTGTGACTCACTGCTCGGTGCTCGAAAATCTTGTCGGCATCACCAATGCTGAGTCGAGGCTGCGCAAAGCCAAGCGGATAAGTTCCGGATGGGCCGAGGTCATGCGCGGGAGCAACCATGAACTGGGCGACGGACCAGGTGAAGCGCTGGCCAAGTGGATTGCCGCGCTGCTTGCCGGCGACATCAGAGACGTTGATGAAACGCTGCTTTTCAATATCGTCGATGACGGCATAGACATTCTTCTGCGATTCATCGAGCTCCGTTTTTCGCATGCCATGCTCACTGAGACCTATCAGATGCTGAGCCGTGCGAAAGTGATCCTCGGCCGAGCCCGATGGATTCATTTCCTACCTTTCTCGAAAAATCGTCAGGCGCTCACCCTTTGCCTGCGTGAAGCGGCACTTGTGCTCGCCCGGCAGGGCAAAACTGACAAAACGCTGCTCGATCTGATTCAGCTCATGTACCAATCGAAGGTACCAATGATAAACGACATGGAGCGCCATTTTGGTAAGGCCATGGAACTCGATCCGGAAGTCCGCCAATGGTGGCTTGCGGGTGGAGCTGTCAGCAACAGCCGTCAAACCGTTCACAAAGTCGGTAACACCGAGGACCAAATGATAGGGGAGCTTCTCCTTGAGGTTCAGAGTGCCAAACCCTTCATGAATTTCCTCCAGCACTCGATCGTACCGATGATCGATATTTCCGATTCGGTTATGTCTACCAACGGCATAAAGGCAGCTGCTGGATACTCGGAAATTGCTCGAAAAGTGGACCTGTTAGCGCGAATGCGCAAGCTGAGCACAACCGATTTGAAAGGGTCGGTCGTCGAGTTCAACCCCTTCCAGCACGAGTTGCTCAGCGATACGCCCCACGGCATACGGGAAGTGAAGGTCACTCGTGACGGAGTACTTAAAGATTTCGGCGGAAACATAAAAACACTCGTTAAACCGCGAGTAGAACCTTTGAGCTGACGCAAGGAAATTAAACGATGGACCGTACCGAAGCGAAGATCCTACTCAAGAACTTGTTGCGCCGCATCAAGCCAAAAGACGCCGAGCAGTTCGAGTTAACCGGCGTCATCACGGATGGCGAATTGACTGCCTTGAACTATGCGCTGGCTGCCCTTGAGGGCGGCGAACCTACTCATGTACAGCTTCCTTCCCCATCCGTCATCGCCCCCCCTACGACGTCGCAGGAATTCAGCGATCCACAGCCGATCGTTGAACAGGAGGATTTCCCGCCAGAGCTGGACTTGAGCATTTTTGATTTGCCAAAGCCTTCGTCCAAAGAACGGTTGTGCCTGGACTTCGGTACTGCAATGTCCAAAGCCACATTGGTCATGAACGGCCTCGACGACGATGAAATAGAGGAAATTCATGTCCTCGAACTGGGCATACCGGGTGATCAACATGAGGTGAGCGACACCATGCTCATCTCATCGCTGTACATCGATAACAAAGGCCTTCTGTGGTTTGGAAATAAAGCAGTCGAGCACTCGGGTGTCGAAGGTAGAAACGGCGAAAGAATGCGCATCGACAATGTGAAGCGGTATCTGTCCGAAGGCGCTATCCAAACTGCAGTCACTGCCATCTACAACCCCACTCCTTTGCCTCTCACCGGTGGCGATGTTCTGTTGGCATATCTGATGTTCATGACTTGGACTGTCAATGAGGTCGCCTCAAAGCATGGTGTTTCGCGCAACATCGAAAGACGTTTCGCCATGCCTTGCTTCGACAGTATCCAGAGCCGCGAGGTTGAACGCGAACTCCGCAGACTGCTGGGCGAAGCGCAGGTCCTGGCAGATACCTTCGCAGATAGGATTCATGAAGGTCTTTCAGTTCAAGAGTTCACCCAGGCCGTGAGGCTGCTACGCGCGACTCCGAGACAATATGACTTTGTAAGTGAAGCCCTGACCGAACCTTTAGGCGTGGCTAATGCGTTGTTGAGCAGCCAGAGCAACATTCGCCGGCTCATCCTTATTGTCGATGTCGGTGCGGGGACAAGCGACGTCAGCCTGTACCGGTTACATGCTGACGCTGAGACGGGCGCTCGCCAGGCTGTAGAGGCCAAAGGCGCCGCCAGAGGTATTCCTCTGGCGGGTAACTATCTTGATCGCGCTCTAACCGAGTTGATCATGCTGAAGGCGGGGATCAAACACGATAATCCTCGCAATGTGCCTACTCGAAGCAGCCTCGCCCTCTCGATTCGCGAATACAAAGAGATACTGTTCAACAATGGATCCTTGGACATCCTCTTGCTTGACGGGCAGGCAGTGGAGATCAAAGTAGCTGAACTCGATGAGCTGGAGCCGGTTAAGAAATTCAAATCAGAGCTGCGCAAGTGCGTAACAGAAATGCTGGAACAGATCGACGAAAGCTGGGTCGGCGCTGCAAGCCATGACGGCTTAGCCGTGATCCTTACCGGAGGCGGCTCGAACCTGAATATGGTTCAGGAGCTTATGTCAGGTGACGTTCAGGTCAAGGGTAGAACCATCCGCCTCATTCGCACCGCTTCTTTCCCCGGATGGCTCAAAGAACAGGATGCGGCCTTGGAAGACGACTTCCCCCGAATTGCTGTTTCCCTCGGTGGAGGTCGACTGAGCCTCATCAGTTCTACTATCGCCCAAGTCACTGCCGGCGATGTCCGGGGCGCGCCCACCTTGCCGCGATTCTAACAAACAACAGGCGCGTCATAGATGCGCCTTTTTTGATCGTTTAAGCGCTATTGAGAATTTGAATGGACAGTCAATACACGGTGCACATCACGGCGGCGGAAGATCGGATCGCCTACATTGCGCGGCAAGTCAAAGATGCGCAAGCACGTCGGGATCACAGAAAAGAGTACAAATTCAGGGGGGGGGTCGACATCCCGCTAGTGACTCTACCTCTGGCTTACTTGATCTACCGGCTGGAAAATTACCGGACCCGAGACACCCAACTCAGTTTAGTGGCTACAGGGGTAGAAGAACTTGGTTTCTTCAACCCCCAAAATCAGGAATCGCCGTCTGCCCAGCGCAAACAACATCAAATCCTTTTCGAGCAGGCTCAAAAAGGTAGCGGCGAGTCTGTTCAACCAATTTACGACGAACTACGACGAGTCGCACAGCAAACTGAAGACCTGATCGTTACCTCCAGCGGTGTGGTCGTAAACGGGAATAGACGCCTCAGTGCGATGCGAGAGCTGTGGGAAAGTGATCCGCAGAAATTCAAGTCCTTCGAGTATGTCCAGTGTTCCGTGCTACCCGAGTCAGCCACAGCCAAAGAGATTCTGATGCTGGAAATTGGCCTGCAGATGCAGCCAGAAACCAAGCTCCCATATGGATGGACCGCGCTCGGCATGGCAGTCCGAGATCTTCGTGAGTCGCAAGTGGGCGACGATGAAATTGCCCGCTTGATGAACCGCGATCGTACGGACATCGTGAGAGCGGCAAAAATGCTCGATAACGCCGACATCTATCTGAGCGAATGGCTGGACAAACCTCAAAGCTACGATCAGCTGGAGGAAACCGAGCAAGCATTCAAGCAGATAGCGATCAAGAATAATGTCAAAGGCGACGACTCTGGAATTCGAGAAATCACGAGGCAATTCGACTTTTTGTTGATTGAGCAACGCCAGCATCTCAACGACCGGGCCTACGTGTTCATCAACGCCATCGAACAAAACGCACAGTTGTTCCTGGACAACCTGGCGACAACACTGGACATCGATCTGCCTCCCGCGGAGCCCACCAAGCTCTCGCAGATGAAAATCTCCTTCGAGCCCGCGGAGCCATCGCAAAAAAGTTACGAGCCACTGGTGGAGTATTTGCATAGTCAGCGTGATGACAGCAACGCCATTAAAAGTCTCGTAGCCACAGTCCAGAACGTGAGTCTCATCGTCGCCGAGCAAAATAAGAAGAAGGAAAATGCTGCGCTCGATTTCGCCACACAGGCGGAAAAGCGGCTGCTGGCTATCGATATGCAAACCGCAGGACCTGAGACTTACGACGATTTGCAGCAATGCCTGGAGCGCTGCATCCAGGTATCAGAGAGTTTGTTGGGTGAGCTGTTTCAACGCCAGGTTCAGGGAAGAACGAAATGACGCCAACTATCCTGCTGTCATATGACGCAAACCTCTCCCTTGGCATTTTCAGCCGAGGTGACGGCGTTAGCACCGGCGCGTGGCTTCGGCTGAGGGGCCATTCACAAGATGCTGAATCCTCCTCACGGGTTTCTTCTCACCAGATCGCATTGAGTTGGCCCGCTGCGATGAATGTGCTGCGTGAAGCAGCGCCTCTTCAATCTAGACTCGGCTTTGTGTTTGATACCGACGAGAGTTCTGAAGATCGCATCAAGCGTTTCATGGAGCAGTTCGCAAACGTCGCCAAGGTATCCGGATCGATCGCTACACAGATAGCTCCGCAAGAGATCATGGCCCGACTTGAAAACCTTGGCTGGAGAGTGGGGACCCACCAGCTGAAGAGTTATCAGTTGCAGAACCTGCAAACACTGTTGGCACTTTCCAACGGCGCAAATTTTTCCGTGCCAGGCGCGGGTAAAACCACAGTGACATTTGCGCTGCATTTGCTTTCCCGCACAGGCATAGATGCGTTAATCGTGGTCGCACCTAACAACGCATTTCCGGCTTGGGAAAGTGTGATTGATGAATGCCTTGATACCAGCGCCGCCAGCGATCTTCGCCTACCGTTTACATCTCTGACTGGAGGTGAAGCAAAGATCAGTGCGTTACTGAACACACGTCCTGCACGACTGATCATTTCCTATGACCAACTCGTCAGGGTTGATCACCTCATCAGTAATTTCATGGCAACCAACAGGGTTCATCTGATCCTGGATGAATCCCATCGAATGAAGTCCGGATACTCAACTCAACGAGGCGCAGTGCTTTTACGAATAGGGCACTTGGCTGTGCGCCGCGACATACTGTCTGGAACGCCGATGCCACAAGGACGTCAGGATGTCGCGTCTCAACTGGACTTCCTGTGGCCCGGGCATGGGTACGGCTCTAAAATCAGCGCGGGGTACGAACCTCGCGAACTTATTAGAGATATCCACGTACGCACCACCAAAAAAGATCTGGATCTGCCCAAGCGAATCATCAAGGCTGTCTGCGTTGACCTAAGCAAAGCTCATTTGGCTTTGTACGGCGTGTTAATCAGCGACGTCGTCGCGCGAGGTAGCGAGTTGCGTTCAGGTAAAGGAGGCGTAGCCTTGCTCACCGCGCGCAAGTGCGTCATGCGAGTCTTGCAAGCTGCCACCAACCCATCGCTCGTTCTTCCGTCACTGGAAAGCCACCTTGTAGATGGCGAGAACTATGCCCTAGTGGAGGCGGTTAGAGACGAAGGTCCTTCTGCGCGTGTTTTGAAAACCGTAGAGCTCGCGGAACAGCTGATTGGCGAAGGCAAGAAAGTTCTGATCTGGACAATCTTTACCGATACTCTCCATCAGTTAGAGGGCGCGTTAGCCAAATACAACCCGGCTGCCATCCACGGATCAGTGACGCTTGGCGACGCTACAGATTCTGAATCCCGACAGGGTCAGTTGAGACGGTTCAAAGAAGATCCCAACTGTCACGTGATGATTGCAAACCCGGCTGCCGCGTCGGAGGGTATTAGCTTGCATCAGCATTGCCACGACGCGATTTACGTCGACCGCAGTTACAACGCAACGCACTACCTCCAGTCAATTGACCGCATTCATCGCTTGGGCCTGCCGTCTGATCAGCTCACAACGATCTACATCATGCAGAACGCTTTGCCGCCTGGAACGGGCTCGATCGACAGGGCGGTATCGCGACGTCTGATTGAAAAGGTCCGCCGTATGCAAGAATTGTTGGATGATCCAGATTTGCAGGAACTGACGTTCGATGAGCAGGAGGCCACAAAGGACCTGGACTCTATTGATCTGAGGGACATCATGGATCTGATTGAGGAGATCGAGAACCCAGTTACCCAAGATTTCAGCGCGGAGTTTGGCGACGAGTAAAAAATACTGTAAGCCATTGACTGTCTACGTAGCGGGCAGATGCCCGCTACGTATCTTGCCGCTCAATTCCCAGGCTGCATCTCAGGCCATGATTCCGGCCGCCGAGCGACGGCCATACGCTGGTTAGGCGTTAGGACTTCCGTGTCAGCACGAACGCGTACAACGCCATCCAACGTCTGCTGAAGTCGATTTTCGCCGATTTCAGCGTACCCGCTGTTCAGCTCCGCGCCGATAAATCTGCGATTTTCCAACGCTGCCGCAACCCCGCTTGAAGCGACGCCCGAAAACGGATCAAGTACGAGGTCATCTTCCCGAGTCAATGAGAGCACTAGGCGTCTCACCAGCGCGACAGGAAACTGACATGGGTGCTCAAGCTTCTCGCAGTGGTTGGCCTTTACATTGGGGATGTCCCAAATGTCCGATGGATTTTTGCCCAACGGATTTCCACTGAATTCGCCCTTGTTATGGCCCTTGGTTGACCGCTTACCAGGATATTTTTGAGGAACCCTAACGGCGTCCAGATTGAACTCATAGTCCTCGCCTTTAGTGAACCACAGCAGCGTTTCATGTCGGCCGCTGAATCGCCGGCCCGCGTGTTTTCCATGACCGAAATGCCAGATGATTCGATTACGCATAGTCAAAGGCAGATCGAGGCGTCTGATTACGTCATACACAAGGTAATCAAGTGGCACCACAGTGTTACGTGCGACGTGGTATCCCACCTGCCAGCAAATGCTACCGCCCGGCTTAAGAATGCGAGCAATATCAGGAAGAACTGTCTCGTGGGCCTCCACGAAGTCCTCAATGGTATTGCCCGGTTCGTATTCTTTGCCCATGCAATAGGGGGGTGACGTCACGACCATCGATACGGACTCATCCGGCATTACAGCCAAGAGCTCTCGACAGTCAACGTTTGCCAGCGCGACGGCGCCTTCATTTCCAGAAACCTGTTCCCAAGCGGCGATTGCGCTTTTGTACAGCATGTCTTCTACCCTATCGATTCGTGAGGCGATTATAGATCTGTGAGATCTGTGTGCAAGAGGTCTCACTGATCAACATAACGTCGAAATCCGATACGACCACCTCTGAGCAAAACCGGCCTAATCCGGCCTTAACGGGAAAAGCTCAACGATGTTGAGTGACCGAGGTTGGGGCCAGATTGATGCACCAGAAAAATCCAGTGACCGCGCTGTCAACGCCGGCAACGGCGAAGCGCTGGCACCGGTATGCTCCCAGATATTTCGGATGATGAAGGCGTCGATCAAAATACCTGTATTTATATACAGAACACCAGCTATCAGAGTCAATCAGCCCCCTGAACCGCTTCAAAGGTTAGAAATTAGCGGTACATCCTCATCCATCCCACATCGTCGCAACGTTAGGCGCGCACATCTTTAATCATTCAGACCGGAGGTTATGCTCATGAATGCCAATGGCTGCGAGCACACGGGGGAGTTCCTCTGCGCTGATCATTTGGTGAAGTCCTCCAGGCGATACTGGAAGCCCAGGAATTACTGTGCAGCACTGCATCTTTGCACTGCTGATGACGAGCTGGCCTTGGAGTGTTAGCTCAGTATCGAACAAATAAAACGGCTTGTTGCCAGCGCGCCTCCGGTTGTCCAGCAGAGTCAGATCGACCTTCTCTTTTAACTGCGGAGTGCACCTAGGCCCGAATATCACCCCTACTATATCGTTTGTTTGATGGTGCAGGACTCGGGTTCTCTGACTACTTCTTCTAACTTTACCAATCGACTCTAATATGGCATCCGATTTTTCAGCTGACAAAAGTCGATGCTCACATTCGTACTCCCAAAATGCGTTTTTTTGAAGGAATGCGTATTGTGCTTTTGCCTTCCCCTTTACGGCGCACTCCAATACTGGAATTCGCTTGTCCCCGTCGATGTAATTAACTTTCTGAAACTGAAAACGCATCTGGTCACGATCGAAAAGATTGTGCGTCAGCCCGAAGACCCCCTCTGGACCAGGCTCATAAATGATAACGCACCCTTTGAAACCATCAGCGTAGTGGGCCCACATCATTGGACTCAGTGCAGAGGCCGAAAAAGAAGCGCTAAAAAATACGTGATCTACAGCCCTTGCCAACAACGCGGATAACCAAAGCGAGCATAATTCGGCACGTTGTTCGCTAGGGTAGCTTTCATGAAAGCTTATATTCTCAGGCAGGGAAAGCTCGACCTTTAAGTGCTTTTTGAATATATCCAATAACCCCTGTTTATTTTTTTCAATTTCCTCTGAAATATTCCCCTTGATTGAATCGAAAGCTTTCCCCTTAAAAAGCTCATTCAGCTCCTCCCAAATCAACCGGCTTTTTGTATCGATGAAAATATTAAGATTCCAAGTATCATACTCCGGCTTAAGCGCTAGCAATGCCCCCCATAGCTCGATGCTATCCTCAAAGTAAAAACTCGCTTTGAGATCGTGCGGATCATTCAGCTCTTTATTTTCAGAAAAGTAGAGCTCGTTATAACGTATTGCGTTATCAAAATAGCAGCCGGGCCTGTAATACTTAAAAAATGCCATTTTCTGTCCTTGGGCATGTGAAAATCAAAACTCAGATTATTACCGCGTAGAATTATTGGATGGTGGCTTTTAGCTCGAGACAAGAAACCAACGCTAGAGGTGATTACTCTTAATGGCTTTTTCGGAACAGATCGACAGTTCGTGAACGTTGCAGCAATTCGCCTATAAGTGTTTCGGCAGCTCCTGCGAAAAATTTAAATAGCCTGACGCATGTCTGCGAATGCTGCACTCACTCAGCGGTCTGCAATATCGCAGTTTCGCTCCGGGACCTCTCGATGGTGGTCATGTGCTCGTCCATTCGTATGACCCGTTACCGTTGCGCTCGAAGGATTCTGTTGCAGATTGCAAATGAGTGTTTACCCTCATCCACGCGGAACAAGCTCGTATTAATATGCACGACATTCATAATGCGATAGTTGGAATACGTTTTGCCTACACGGCCCGCAAAGCTCAGTGCTCGTGGGGCGATGTCAAGAAACCTGTTTTACCTACCGAGTCAGCAGATGAAAATCGCAGAAGACTATCTCAAAAGAACCGACAGTGCTGTGAGGCCCTGTTCGATGCTGTAGACAACTACCTGGGCACAATGAAACTCGGCATTAAGCCGATTTTTTTCCGGCTTGAGGTGACTTGCGTAATCAGCATCCTAGATGCCCGATCACAGCCCCGCTCTCCAGAAGGCAACCATGGACGCTAATCCTAGATTCGAGCGTTTTTTTCACCGATGCCATGGACATCAATAAATCCGCCATCAACCCGCTAAAGACTTGAGGCTCAAAGCCATGTCCTCGCCCTGCAACTAACCTGTACCAGGTCGTTTCGATCTGGCCATTGCGTTGGGGTTGCTGGGGGCCAGCGGGCAGTTGCCGTTGCTGGCGTTGCAGGATGTGGAATGCCTGGGCGAGTTGGCATTGTCGGGGGCGATTCGGCCGGTTCAGGG
>JAAIGE0100382976.1_pt1 | contig 26195 bp, 31 predicted proteins | sample 6487951 | NCBI WGS metagenome assembly JAAIGE01 (sample SAMN13974128, study PRJNA590717) | phyllosphere metagenome | biome: tomato field; feature: multiple bacterial spot infested tomato fields; material: tomato leaves; isolation source: leaves from tomato fields | host: Solanum lycopersicum ...
GGCCGCCTGATCGCCGCTCTATTATGCGGGGCGGGCGGGGTCAATTCTTCGCTTGCGGCGGGACGACCGGGAAAGGCAGCGGCGCGACGTCCACCCCTTCCGCGAACAGCGCCTTGGCTTCTGCGGGGGCGACTTCGCCGTGGATGCTGGCGCGATCCTGCTCGCCATAGTGCATCGCGCGCGCCTGCTCGGCAAAGCCGCGACCGACCCAGGTCGAGCCTTCCAACGCCTTCTTCTGCGCGGTGGCGAGCGTATCGATCAACGCGCGCATCTTCGCCTCGTCCCCCGTGCTGACGGGGACGGGCACCGTTTGCTCCGCCACAGGCGAAGGCGCTTCAACGCGACGGTTGCCCTTGGCGGCAACGGCGGGCGCCATCAGCGCCTTGCCGATCCGGCTGTCCCCGCACATGGGGCAGGCCAGCAAGCCGCGCGCCTTCTGATCCTCATAGTCGGCACTGGAGCCGAACCAGGCTTCGAACACATGGCCCGCGCCTTCGCATTTCAGGTCGAACACGATCATGACAGCGTCACCTTCGCCGGGATCGCGCGCCGGTTGGCAAGCGCAGGCACGCGCGATCGCACGTCATCCACACGAGACAGATCGATATCGACGAAGGCCAGTCCCGCCTCATCCCCCATGTCGAGCAGCACTTCGCCCCAGGGATCGACCACCAGGCTATGGCCGTAGGTCGTGCGGCCATCTTCATGCGCCCCCGTCTGCGCCGCCGCGATGACGAAGCATCCCGCCTCGATCGCCCGCGCGCGCAGCAAAACATGCCAATGCGCCTGCCCGGTCGGCACCGTGAAGGCGGCAGGCGCGAGTAGGATCGTCGCCCCGGCATTGGTCAATGCGCGATACAGGTCGGGAAAGCGCATGTCGTAGCAGATGGAAAAGCCCATCCGCCCCCATGGCGTATCCGCTGCGACGACCTGTTCGCCCGGCCCATAAACGGCGGATTCGCGCCAGCTTTCCCCGCTCGCCAGATCGACGTCGAACAAATGAATCTTGTCATAGCGCGCGCGGATCGCGCCCGTGTCGTCGATCAGGAAACTGCGGTTCGCCAGGCGACCATCCGCCCGCTCATCCTTCAACGGCAGCGATCCGATATGCACCCACAAACCTTCGCGCGCCGCTGCCTCTCGCACCGCGGCCAGCACGACATCGTCGGCTTCCGACCGCAGCGTTGTCGCCGCGCGCGTCCGGTCGCGGTCGAGGCAGCCCGCCATCTCTGGCGTGAACAGCATGTCGGCGCCTCCCGCCTTCGCGCGGGCGATCATCGCGACGATGGCGTCTGCGTTGGCGGCGGGATCGATCCCGCTGGTCATCTGAAACAGGGCGGCGCGCATCGTGGTTCGCTTACAACCCCAGAATCGGGTCGAGCTTGCCTGCGCGGTTCAGTGCTGCCAGATCGTCGCTGCCGCCGACATGCGTGCCATCGACGAAAATCTGGGGCACGGTCGTCCCGCCATTGCTGCGGCTCAGCATCTCCTCGCGCTTGGGACCGCCCATGGTGATGTCATATTCCTCATATTCGACGCCCTTATCGCGCAACAGCGATTTGGCGCGCGCGCAATAGCCGCAGAAAGCCTTCGTGTAGATTTCAACCTGTGCCATGGGAAAACAACTCCGTGCAATGCCTCGAAATTGTGCGGCAGCGCCCCTTTGTCAATCGCTAACGCCCGGTCCGGTCCCATCGGGCAGCACCCGCGCCCAGCAGAGCAGCCGGACTTCGGCGACTCCAGCCTTGCGCAACGTCCGCGCGCAGGCGGCCGCCGTCGCCCCGCTGGTGTGCACATCGTCGATCAGCAGCACGCGCCGTCCGACGAGGCCATGCCCCGCCGCCACCGCAAAAGCGCTGCGCACCGCCTTGTCGCGCTGACGTGAATTCATGCTTCGCAGCGGCGTGGTGTTTTTCACGCGCAGCAGCGCATGGCGATCGACGGAAAGGCCGGTCAACCGGCCCAGATGATCGGCGATCAAGGCCGACTGGTTGAAGCCCCGGCTCCACAGTCGCCAGCGGTGCAGGGGCACGGGGACGATGACAGGCGGATCGTCTCCCCGAACCGGCACATGGCGCACCATGTTCCGTGCGATCAGCCGGGCAAGGCCGATGCGTCGCCCATATTTGAGCTTCAGCGCCACCGTCTTGGCGACATCGCCATAGGCCAGCACCGCGCGTGCGCTGTCGAAAGGCGGCGCATCGGCCAGGCATCCGCCGCACTCCGCCCCGTCGCCCATGTCATGCTCGAACGGCACGCCGCAGCGCGCGCAGCAGGGTTCGCCCAGAAACCGCATCCCGCCCCAGCATGTCAGGCAAAAGGCATGATCCTGCGCGACGATAACGCCGCAACCGGGACAGCGCGGCGGCAACGCATAATCGACCAGCGGCCGGATCACGGCCTTGAGAAGCGGGGTGCCAGGCATCATCTGCCTTGTTCCCGCTTCCCGCCCGATGCACAAGGCCCGCCATGACCTCCGCGCCAGAGACCAGCCCGCCCGACATATTCGATCGCGCCACCCGCGCGCGCCATCGCGACCGGATGCTGCCGCGCTTTGCCGAGCATGACTTCCTGTACCGCGCGATGCTGGACGAGTTGCTCGACCGGTTGGCGGATGTGCAACGCGATCTACCCGAAGCGCTGGTGATCGGTGCCCCTGACGGCAGCGCAAAGGCAGCGCTGACCGCGATGGGCAAGCGGGTTGCCTGCGCCGATCCCGGCTTCCTCGCGGCGCGGGCGGCAGGCGGGGTTCAGGCGGACGAGGACGCCCTGCCCTTTGCCGATGACAGCTTCGATCTCGTCATCGCTTGCGGCACGCTCGACAGCGTCAACGATCTGCCCGGCGCGCTGATCCTGATGCGCCGACTGCTGCGACCCGATGGCTTGCTGCTCGCCGCCTTTACCGGCGCGGGCAGCTTGCCGCGCCTGAAGTCGGCCCTGCTGGCGGCGGAGGGCGACCGGCCAGCCCAGCATATCCATCCGCAGGTCGATGTGCGCGCGGCGGGCGATCTCCTTTCCCGCGCCGGGTTCGCCATGCCGGTCGCGGACGGTGAGACGCTTGCCATCCGCTATGGGGACGTCGTGCGGCTGATGCACGACCTGCGCGGAATGGGCGCGGCGAATGCGCTGGGTTCGCGCGGACCGACCCTGACGCGGGACACGCTGATGCGCGCCGCTGCCGAATTTTCGGGAGTCGCCGATCCGGATGGCCGCACGGCGGAGCGGATGGCGATCGTCTATCTTTCCGGATGGAAACCCGATCCCAGTCAGGCTGCGCCTGCTCGGCGGGGCAGCGCGACAGCTTCACTGGCAGATGCGTTGAAAGCGAAGCCTTGAACGCCGAAAGCCATTCCCTCTGAATTTGTAGACGGGCTTAGCCCGAACGGACTTGCTTATTGGTGGGGATATCGGTCGCGGCGACCTCCCCCACCATTGCCGGATCCGTCACCTCATGCCCGGTCCAGGCATCGTCCTTGCGACAATAATCGACATGGCTCGCGCGCCGAAAAGCCGCGCCGTCCCACACGATCACCTGCAACTCGACCTCGTTATTCTTTCGAACGTGCAGCCAGTTGAAGCTTTGCGGCTCATCATTGCGGAGACGGGTGGATGTCGCCGTGCCTGCCTGAATGACCAGCGCCCCGCCTGCATGTTCCACCATCTTGCGCGCCGATTCGGCATAGGTGCGATGGAAATGCCCGGCGAGCGCCAGATGCACGCCCGCATCCTTCGCCGCCAGAACGGCGTCGTCATGCTGGCCCACCGCCTCACTCAATTCCCCGCCCTTGCCGATCGGCATGGCGAACAGCGGATGATGCGTGACGAGGATACGGGTCTTGTCCGGATCGACTTTCGCGAAGCGGCGGCGAACCATGTCCATCTGGTCATGGTTGATCCGCCCATCCTTGATCGTGAGCGACCGTGCGGTGTTGATGCCCAGGATCGCAACCTCCCGATCCTCGTAAAAGGGGCAAAGCTCCCGATCGATGTAGCGCTTGTAGCGATCGAGCGGCGCGGCGAAGCGGCGGAACACATCGTAGAGCGGGATGTCGTGGTTGCCCGGAACCACCAGCGTCTTGAGGCCCGCCGACTTCAGGCGGTTGAGCCATGCCGACGCCGCCTTGAACTGCGCGACCCGTGCCCGCTGGGTGAAATCCCCGCTGATGACGACAAGTTCGGGACGCCGCTCTTCCAGCCAGGCGGTCGCGGCGTCGACGATCTTGGGATCGTTCGCGCCAAAGTGGATATCGGATAGATGAGCGATGCGGGCCATCGTGGGGTAACGAAAAGCGGCCATGGCGGTTTCCGATGGAGCCAAAAGCGTCGAGACGGAGTTGTTGTGGCATGGAAACGACCCCCTCTGCCAAGCCCCTGCCCAAGGAGGCCATCCTTGTCGTCAATGCGCATAGTCGCAAGGGCAAGGATCTGTTCGATCAGGCGCGGGAGAAATTCGAAAAGGCGGGCATCCGCCTGATCGCCGCACATGGCGTCGAAGATCCGACGCTGATGGATTCGACCGTGGCGCAGGCGGTGGCGGACGGAGCACCGATGGTGATCGTGGGCGGCGGTGACGGATCCATGTCGGGCACGGTCGATGAACTGGTCGGCAAGGATGTGGTTTTCGGCGTGCTGCCGCTCGGCACCGCGAACAGCTTCGCCCGCACGCTCGGCCTGCCGCTCGACCTCGATGGCGCGGTGCAGGCCATTGCCAACGGCAAGCGGCGGCGTGTGGATTTGGGCATGATTGACAGCGATTATTTCGTGAATGCCGCCTCGCTCGGCCTGTCACCGATCATCGGGCGCACAGTGCCGCATAAGCTGAAGCGCTATCTGGGGCGCGTCGGTTACCTCATGTGGGCACTCAAATGCTCGGTAGGCTTCCGCGCCTTTCGGCTGACGATAGACGACGGCACGCGGGAGCGGCGGATGTGGTCGACAGAGGTGCGCATCCTCAACGGCCCGTTCCATGGCGGGGTCGAGCTATCCGACAGCGCAGATGTCGATACGGGAGAGATCGTCGTTCAGGCCGTGGTCGGGCGCAGCAAGCCGCGCCTCGCCTGGGATTGGTACGCCAAATTCGTCAAGCTGCGCGACCGTGACTCCCATACGGAGGAATTCCACGGCAAATCCTTCCGCATCAGCACCCATCCGCCCCAGCGCATCTCCATCGATGGCGAAGTGCTGGCCAAGACGCCGGTGATCGCCAAAATCGCAGCTGGCGCGATCGAGGTCGCGGTTCCGGCCGATGCCTGACCTGTCCTATTCGGCGCGGCGATGGCAGGGTGAAGCAAATCGACGACGGCTTTTCCTCCCTTTCCGATAGGATCAGCTTCAGGCAACAATATGTCGTAGTTTGCGCGAACATGCGAAGTTAAGCGAGCGCGAACCAGACCGCGCTCACTTCAAACGCTTCGATCACAGCGCCTTTTCATATATCTGATAGATTTTGTTGACCCGGCTTTCGATCGCGTCGGCAATGGCGTTCATGCCCTGGTTATCGTCCAGCACCCAGCCGATTTCGCCCCGCGTCGCGCCATAATGCTCAGTGGCATTGCGGCGGATATATTCGATCATCATGAAGGCAAGCTGGCTCGCCATGCGCGATGCTTGCAACCGCTGCACTACGCCCATCAGCGGCACGCGCATCGTCTTGACCTGTGGCTTCTTCAACCAGCTTAGCAGCTTGATCCAGCCGAAGGGCAGCAGCGATCCATTGAGCGGTTTGATCGCTTCGTTAAGGTCGGGCAGCGTCATCATGAAAGCAACCGGCTCTCCGTCCAGTTCGGCGATCATGATCAGATCCTCGAACACAATCGGCTTCAGCTTCTTGCCGGTATGCACCACCTCTTCATCTGTGATTGGCACGAAACCCCAATTGTTGCCCCAGGCGTCATTCAATATGCCGAGGATGATTGCCGCCTCCGCATCGAATTTCGACTTGTCGACCTTGCGGATGCGGATGCGCGGGTTCTTCTCGCCCGACTGGACGATCCGCTGGATCAGCGGCGGAAACTGCTGGGTGATGTCCAACTCGTAGGTCTTGAGCTGCTTGACCGGTGCATAGCCCGCCCCCTCGATCATCGCCTGATAGGTCGGGCTGTTATGCCCCATCATGACGGTCGGCGGGTGGTCATGACCTTCTATCAGGAGGCCCGGCTCTTCCCAGATCGACAGCGACAGGGGACCGAGCGAGCGTGTCATCCCCTTGCCCCGCAGCCAGTCTTCCGCCGCTGCGATCAGCGCCTGTCCGGTCGCTGCATCCTCCGCCTCGAACAGGCCGAAATTGCCGGTGCCCGGTCCCATGCCCTGATCGAGCGGCTGGCCGAGCGCGAGGCGATCGATATGCGCGGAAATCCTGCCGACGAACCTGCCGCCGCGACGGGCCAGGAAATATTGCGCCTCGGCATGACCGAAGAAGGGGTTCTTCCCTAGCGTCAGCAATTCCTTCACTTCGCCCTTGAGCGGCGGCACCCAGTTGGGATCATTGGCGTAGAGCCGCCAGGGCAGATCGATGAAAGCCTTGAGGTCGCCCTTGCCTGAAACGGGCGTAATCACCAAATCGTCGCTTGCCATGGCGGCCGCCTTCCCCTTCGCGAAATCGCGAAAGCACTCGGCCGTTGCTCGATCAAAGTCAATCGGGTGCCGGGGGAAGGGCGCGATCCTGACCGAAATGTCATGGTGCTGCCACGATTGCAGCGCAATTGGAGGTTAACGGAAACGGCATGACCGTGCATGATCCCATCCTTGCCGCCGCGCAGCGTGCGCGTGCGACAGTGCCCGACGATAACGCGATGCTGCGCGCCGCGGCCGAACTGGCGCGCGAATATGCCGTCGCCAATCCACGCATCTATTGGACCGACATGACGCTTTCGGCATTGTTCGGCTGGGGCGCGCTGGCAGGCGCGATTCTGGTCGGCAGTACGGGCTGGGCGATTGCGCTTGGCTTCGTCGCGATGCTGGCGCTCTATCGTGCGGCGAGCTTCATCCACGAACTTACCCATATGCGCAAGGATGCGGTCCCCGGCTTCCGCACCGGATGGAACCTGCTGGTGGGCATCCCGCTGATGATCCCGTCCTTCATGTATGAAGGCGTTCATAATCAGCATCACGCCCGCACCCGCTATGGCACATCGGAAGACCCGGAATATCTGCCGCTCGCGCTGATGAAGCCGTGGTCGCTGCCGCTCTTCATCCTCGTCGCGTCGTTGGCACCGGTCGGCCTGATCCTTCGTTTCGGAGTGCTGACGCCCTTGAGCGTCATTATCCCGCCGCTGCGCCGCAAAGTCGTCGCGGAGTTTTCAGCGCTCTCGATCAATCCGGCCTATCGCCGCCGTGTGCCCGAGGGCGCGTTCGCCCGGCAATGGGCATGGCAGGAAGCGGGCGCGAGCCTCTTCGCCCTCGGCCTGATCGGCAGCGTCTTCGCCTTCGGGTGGAAGCCGCTGCTTGTCTATATGGCGGTGCATTCGGCGATGACGGTCATCAACCAGCTGCGCACGCTCGTCGCCCATCTTTGGGAGAATGAAGGCGAGGCGATGACGGTGACCGCACAATATCTGGATTCGGTCAATGTCCCGCCGCCGGGCTATCTGCCCGCGCTCTGGGCGCCGGTCGGGCTGCGCTATCATGCTTTGCATCATCTGCTGCCGAGCGTTCCCTACCACGCTTTGGGCAAGGCTCATGCCCGGCTGATGGCGACGCTGGAGAGCGGCTCACCCTATCACAAGGGGAACTATGCCGGCATGATGCCGCTGGTCGGCAAGATCGCCCGATCGACGATGCGCGCCCGGTAAAACTTACAGCGGCGCGAAATTTTTTTCGGTTGCGTGTTGAAACTGGAAGAGCGTCGCCTATCTTGAAGTTGTTCCGGTCGTTCACTCCCCCTCATGACCGGAACGCCCCCTCAAGAGCCCCGGCGACGTCCCTTGGTCGCCGGGGCTTCGTTTATTCTTCCGTCCGGAACAACACGGTTTCGCCGACAAGCAGGAACAGGAAGAACGGCGCCCAGGCAGCGAGGATCGGCGGGTAAGCACCAAGGCTTCCCATCGCGAGCGAGAAATTGTCCGCGACGAAATAAGTGAAGCCCAGCGCCATCCCCATCACCGCGCGAAGAAACAGCTGCCCCGACCGCGCCAGACCGAACGCCGCGACGGAACCCAGGATCGGCATCAGCAGCGCCGACAAAGGACCGGACAGCTTGTGCCAGAGGCTGCCTTCCAGTTCCGCCGTCGGACGGCCTGCGTCGCGCAGATCACCGATTGCCGCTTCCAGCTGGCTGAAAGTCAGGCTGTCCGGATCGACCTTTGCCAGCGTGAATTGATCCGGGCGAATATCCCGCCCGAAGCGGACCGTACCGACGTTACGCACCGTGCCGCGCGCGACATCGAACTGCTTGGCGCTTTCCAGCACCCAGCTTTTGGACTGCGCGTCATAATGACCGCGCGGTGCCTGGACGATGGTGGTCAGGCTGTTGTTGATGCGGTTGTAGATTTCGACCTTGCGCAATTGCACCTGCGTTCCGCGCCCCGCCACGATCGCGACATTGACGAGGTTGTTGCCATCACGCACCCACGGGTTGGACTTGACCCCGCTGTCGCGCGGGATCGGGCCGTAATCGACCGCGTCCCACGCGCTAAGCGACGCCGTCGCCCGAACCACCACGCGTTCGTTGAACACGAAGCTGACGATCGAAACCCCCAGCGCCGTCGCGATCAAGGGCGCCAGGATTTGATGCGCAGACAGCCCCGCCGCCTTCATCGAGATGATCTCGCTATTCTGGTTCAGCGTCGCCAGCATCACCAGCGTGCCGAGCAGGACCGAGAAGGGCAGGAAACGCGCGATGATCTGCGGCGCGCGCAGGCCGACATAATGCCACAGTTCCGGATCGCCATTGCCGGGATAGGCGAGGATATCGCCCGAATTGCCAAGCAGGTCGAGCGTCTGGAGAACCACGACCAGCAAGGCGAGCACCGCAAAGGTCCGCGTCAGGAACAGGCGCGCCATATAGAGGCTGATCTGGCGCGAGGGGAAGAAGTCGAACATGGATCAGGCGGCTCCTTCCGCCGGAGAGCGCGTTCGTCCAAGCCGGAAAAGCCGCACGATTTGCTTGCCGAGCTTGCCGACGGCAAACTCCAGCGCCGCGATCGGCTGTCCGCCGGGTCTGTGCGCGATCACATGATACATCCAGAAAATCAGAGCGGCTGCCGCGATGAATGGTCCCCATAGCGCAATGATCGGATCGACCTTGCCCAAAGCCGCCACGCTTTCGCCATATTGATTGATCTTGTGATAGGTGACGATGAAGACGATCGACAGGAAGACGCCCAGCGCCGATGTCGACCGCTTGGGCGGAATGGCGAAGGCGAGCGCCGCCATCGGCAGCAGGAACATCATCACCACCTCCACCATGCGAAAATGGAAATTGGCGCGGACTTCCTGCCGCAGCTTGTCTGGCGTAGCCTTGTTATGGCCGATGACGACCAGTTCGGGGATCGTCTTTTCCCGATCATTGTCGCGCCCACGGAAATTCTCGATCTGCGGCAGATCAATCGGCAGATCGTGGCTGGAGAAAGAGAGAATACGCGGCGTCTTGTACTTGGGCGCGTCGTTCACGAGCACGCCGTTGCGCAGACGGAAGATGATCGTATCGGGATCGTCGGTGGCGAGGAAAGTGCCCTGCGCCGCCGTCACCGCCACGGACTGGCCATCGGTCCGGGTCGCGCGGACAAAGATGCCCTGAAGGTTGCGGCCTTCGTCCAGGCTGCGCTCGATCCGCATCGTCATGCGCTTGCCGAGCGTGGTGAACTCGCCCACCTTGATCGATGCACCCAGCGCCCCGGAGCGCAGTTCGAAACGCAGCGCTTCATAGGCGTGTCGCGACAGCGGCTGCACGAAACCGACGATGCCGAAATTGAGCAGGGCCAGCGCGATCGCATACATATAGGGAACGCGCAGCAATCGCCCATAGGATAGGCCCACCGCGCGCATCACGTCGAGTTCCGACGACAAAGCGAGCTTGCGGAAGGCGAGCAGGATGCCGAGCATCAGCCCGATCGGGATACCGAGCGACAGATATTCGGGCAGCATGTTGGCGAGCATCCGCCATACGACGCTGACCGGCCCGCCTTCCGCCGCGACGAAATCGAACAGGCTCAACATCTTGTCGAGCACGAGCAGCATCGCGGCGATGACCAGCGTGGCAAGCATGGGCAGCGCGATCAGGCGGGCGAGATAGCGGTCGGTGGCGGTCAGCATTTCTCTAAGTCGTCGTTCCATCACCATGTTTTGGCCGCAAACCCCACCCATATGATTGGATAAGTTTGCGGGGCGAACAGGGGCAAGCCGCCGGTCCTCATCGGCGGCTATAGCTTCCAGGAGTCTGATGGTCATGTTGAAAGTTTTGGTAGGTGCGATGTCGGTAGCTGCGGTGATGACCGCAGCGCCGGCGTTTGCCCACGGACAGGAGATCGCGAACGATCTCAATCGCTGTTCTGCCGAGGCCAAGGGTCCGGCTGTATTGGTGGACGTGCGCGGATTCGTTGCCCCCACGGGCCGGGTGCGTGTTCAATCCTATCGCGCGACGAAGGCGACATGGCTGTCGAAGGGCGAATGGCTGCATCGCATCGATGTTCCGGTGAAGCCCAGCGAGGGCGGTATGCGCTTCTGTATGCCCGTGCCCGAAACGGGCAGCTATGGCATCGCCGTCCGGCATGATCGCGACGGCAACGGCAAAACTGACATCACGCGCGATGGCGGCGGCTTTTCCAACAATCCTTCGATCAGCATCTTCAACCTCGGCAAGCCGGGGGTCGAAAAAGCTGCGTTCCGGGCCGGCCCCGGCGTGACGAAGATCACCATCAACCTCAAATATATGTGATCCGAGCCATGGTGAGCGTCGCCCTCCTGTCCAATCCCAAATCGACGGGCAACCGGCAGACGCTCCCGCGCGTGCGCAGCTATTGTGCGAGCAATCCCGACATCTTCCATTATGAAGTGGAGCATGTCGAACAGATCGGCCGGGCCTTCCAGACGATCGCACGCGTCAACCCGGCGGTCATCGTCATCAACGGTGGCGACGGCACGGTACAGGCGTCGCTGACCGAACTCTATCAGGGCGAACATTTCCAGGGGCGCGTGCCACCGATCGCGGTGCTGCCCAACGGCAAGACCAACCTCATCGCGCTCGACCTCGGCATTCACGGCGACCCGATCAAGGCGCTGGAGCGGATCGTCGAGATCGCCAAGACCGGGCTGGACGATCATGTCGTGGCGCGCGAACTGATCGCGCTGTCGGATGGGCAGGCCGAGACGCGGCCGGTGCTCGGCATGTTCCTCGGCGGCGCGGGGCTGGCCGACTATATGCTCTATTGCCGCAACCAGATTTATCCCTTGGGCCTGTCCAACGGATTCAGCCATTTCCTGACGGCGGTAGCGGTCGTCATATCCTTGCTGTTCGGGATTCGCGCCCGCTTCTTGCCCCCATCGAGCAAGCCGGTCCGTATCTCCCTGATCCGTGATGGCGAGCTCGCCGGGCGATATGCGGTGCTGATCGTCACGACGCTTGAGCGATTGCTTTTGGGCGTGCAGCCCGGCGGCAGCAGCCGGGGCAATATGAAGCTGATGGCGGTGGATCAGAGCCTGCCTGCCCTCTTCCGCTTGGTCTGGGCCAGCCTTTCGGGCCGAATCGGTAAACGCAAGATGGAGGGCATCCATCTGGAGCAGGGCGACACGATCCGGATCGAGGGTAATCACAGTAGCGTCATTCTCGACGGCGAACTGTTCGAAGCGTCGGAAGGCAAGCCGATCATATTGCGATCGACCCAGCCGGTGCCGTTCCTGCGCCTTGCTGCCTGATTTCTCCATCGAGACGGTCGGCGGGCGGCGCGTGCTGTTCGTCATGGCGGTGGGCGCGGAATATGGACCACATCTTCAGGCACGCTTCTCGCCGCTGATGACCGGCGTCGGCCCGATCGAGGCCGCGCTGGTAACCGGCATCGCCTTGCATGATCTGGCATTGAAGGATGCGCTGCCCGATCTGGTCGTTTCGCTCGGATCGGCGGGATCGCGGGTTTGCCAACTGGGCGATGTGTTTCAGGTGGCAAGCGTGTCGTGGCGGGATATCGACGCGTCGCCGCTGGGCTTTACCAAAGGCGTGACGCCGTTTGTCGATCACCCGGTGGATGTGCCGCTATTCACTCCGCTGGATTGGCCGATGGCGCGCCTTTCGACCGGAGCGAACATCGTCAGCGGCGCGGCCTATGACGCGATCGATGCGGACATGGTGGATATGGAAACCTTCGCCGTGGCACGCGCGTGCGATCGGTTCGCTGTGCCGCTGTTGGGCCTGCGCGGCATATCCGATGGTCCGGGCGAGTTGGATCATATCGACGGCTGGACGGCCTTGCTGCATCTGCTGGATGAGCGGCTGGCCGCGGCCGTCGATCGTCTGGCAGCGGCTTTGGCTCAAGGTGTGGGCGCTTAACTTCGCATCTTTCCCGAAAAACGCTACATTTTGTTGCGGAAGTCTGGTCCTATCGAAAGTGCCGGTCAAGGCTGCAAGGCTGTCCCTACATGCTCTTGCTCAAGCGAATAGGACAGCCTCTCCCTGCCCACCCTCTCCCGCCTGCGGGAGGGGAGCAAATGTCACTGCCCCTCGAAAGCGATGATCGTCTGGACCGGCACGCCCTCCTTCTCCAACGCAACCCGACCGCCAAGGTCGGGCAGGTCGATGGCAAAGAGCGCAAGGAGAAGATCGGCCCCCTGCTCGCGCAGCAGTTGCGCGGCGGCGATGGCGGTGCCGCCGGTGGCGATAAGGTCATCGATCAGGACGGCGCGGCTGCCCTTGGGCACCTGGCCCTCATGCATTTCGAGCCGGTCAGTGCCATATTCCAGCACATAGTCGATCCCAACCGTCTTGCCCGGCAGTTTGCCCGCCTTGCGCACCGGCACGAAGCCTGCGCCCAATTCACAGGCAAGCGCCGCGCCAAGGATGAAGCCGCGCGCCTCCACACCGACGATAAGGTCCGGGTCGAGCGGACGCGCGATGTTCGCCATCCCGCGCACAAGTTCGCGCAAACCCTTCGCGTCGGCGAGCAGGGTCGTGATGTCCCGGAACTGGATGCCGGGCTTGGGAAAGTCGGGGATCGTCCGAACGAGGCTGGCCAAAAATTCGCTGTTCATGACGCCCCCATAGAAAAAGGGCGCGGCTCCCACAAGGAACTGCGCCCTTTCAAGCGTCATGTCGTGGCGGTAGTCAGGCCGCTTTCTTCTTGTCCGCCCAGATATTCTGGTAGGCCATGTAGGCAAGCCCCGTCGCGATCAGTAGGAAGATGATCGTCGCCAGACCCGCACGACGGCGGTTTTCCAGCTTGGGTTCGGCGGTCCAGGTCAGGAAGGCCGCTACGTCCTTCGCCATCTGATCGACCGTGGGCTTGGTGCCATCGCCATAGGTTACCTGACCGTCCGCAGTCAGCGGCGGGGCCATGGCGAGGTTCAGGTTGGCGAAATAGGGGTTGAAATGCAGACCTTCGGGTGTCTTAGCGTCCGGGAATGCCTTCAGCAGTTCCTCACCCTTGGCGTTCTTGTACCCCTGCTGATCGCGATAGCCGGTGATCAGCGAATAGATGTAAGCCGAGCCATGATGGCGAGCCTTTGTCATGAGCGACAGGTCTGGCGGAATGGCGTTATTGTTCGCCGCCGCCGCCGCAACATTGTTGGCGAAGGGCTTGGGGAAATAGTCGGCGGGAACCGGATCTCGCGTCGACATCTCACCCGTCTTGGGATCGACGTCGGGCGTCTTGATCGCCCACTGCTTGGCGATCGCCTTGATCTCCGGCTCGTTGTAGCCAAGCGCCGCTAGATCGCGGAACGCGACGAACTTCAGGCTATGGCAAGCCGAGCAGACTTCCTTGAACACCTGGAAGCCGCGCTGAAGCTGACGCTGGTCATATTTGCCGAAGGGGCCGTCAAACGAATATGCGACATGCTTAGGATTGAGGTGGAATTCATGCTCCACCGTCGGCTGCGGCGGCTCCGTCACGAAGGCGTAGGCGCCGACGAGGAAGGAGATGAGCAGCCAGCCGGCGAAGAACAAGCCGACGAGAAATGCGCCGATGCGAACCATCTGTCTGTTTCCCCTTAACCGGCGTTCGAAGGCTGAGGATCGGCGCCCATGCCGGGCAGCGCATCCTGTTCGCCTTGAATATGATGGCGGTGCAGCACCGATTCCGTGATCGATCCGGGCAGCGGCAGCGGCTTTTCAAAGCGCGCGATCAGCGGCAGGATGATGAGGAAGTGCGCGAAATAATAGGCCGCGGCGACTTGGCTGATCATCACATAAGGTTCTTCCGCCGGCGCCCCGCCGCAATAGCCCAGGATCAGCACGTCAATGATGAGGATCCAGAAGAACTTCTTGAACGTCGGGCGATAATTGCCCGAGCGCACCGGCGACGTATCGAGCCAGGGCAGGAAGAAGAGCAACAGGATCGACGCGAACATCGCCAGCACGCCCAGCAGCTTGGCCGGCACGAAGAAGAAGTCGACCGTGAAGGCGCGCAGGATCGCGTAGAAGGGCCAGAAATACCATTCCGGCACGATGTGCGCAGGCGTCGAAAGCGGGTTCGCCTCGATATAGTTGTCCGGATGGCCCAGATAATTAGGCGCGTAGAAAAGCATGATCGCAAACAGGATCAGGAAGACGCCGACGCCGAAGCCATCTTTCGCCGTATAATAGGGATGGAAGGGCACGGTGTCCTGCGGTCCCTGCACGTCCACGCCCGTCGGGTTCGAGGAACCGGGAATGTGAAGCGCCCAGATGTGCAGGATGATGACGCCCGCAATCACGAACGGCAGCAGGAAGTGCAGCGAGAAAAAGCGGTTGAGCGAGGCGTTGCCGGGCGCGAAACCGCCGAGCAGCCAGGTCTGGATCGGTTCGCCCACCACCGGGATCGCGCCGAACAGGCCGGTGATGACCTTCGCGCCCCAATAGCTCATCTGCCCCCAGGGCAGGACATAGCCCATGAAGGCGGTCGCCATCATGAGCAGGAAGATGACGAGGCCGAGCAGCCACACCATTTCGCGCGGTGCCTTGTACGATCCGTAGAAGAGGCCGCGGAAGATATGGAGATAGACGACGATGAAGAAGAAGCTCGCGCCATTGGCGTGAGCATAGCGCATCAGCCAGCCCGCATTCACGTCGCGCATCGCCTGTTCCACGGTGCCGAACGCGACCAGCGTATTCGCGCCATAGTGCATCGCCATGATGACGCCGGTCACAATCTGGATGACGAGCGCCAGGCCCGCCAGAACACCGAAGTTCCAGAAATAGTTGAGGTTGCGCGGGACCGGATAACCGGCACCGATCGCATTGTAGACGAGGCGGGGAAGCGGAAGCTTCTCGTCCACCCACTGCATCACGGGATGCTTGGGGGTATAATGCTCAGCCCAGGGAAAGCTCATCGATTCTTACCTCAGCCTACGAGAACAGCGGTGTCGGAAGTGAACTTGAATTCAGGCACTTCCAGATTCTTGGGCGCTGGTCCTTTACGGATGCGCGCGGCGGTGTCGTAGGACGAACCGTGGCAGGGGCAGAAATAGCCGCCGAACTCGCCGCGATTCTCACCCTCGCCCGCGCCTAGAGGCACGCAGCCAAGATGGGTGCATACGCCCATCGTGATCAGCCACTGCTTCTTGCCATCGACCGTGCGCTCTTCCAGCGTTTGCGGGTCGCGTAGGGTAGAGGCGTCAACCTTGTCGGCTTCGGCGATTTCCTTGGGCGTCAGGTGGCGCACGAACAGCGGTTGCGAGCGGAAGGTCGTCTTGATCGCCTGACCCGGCTGGATCGCGGACAGATCGACCTCGGTCGAAGCCAGCGCCAGAACATCCGCGCTGGGGTTCATCTGGTCGATGAGGGGGATGACGACGGCAACTGCGCCGACGCCTGCAAAGCTCACCGCAGCGATGTTGATAAAGTCACGGCGCCGCACTTCCTGCCCGCCGGATAGACCGTGTCCGTCCGTATGTTCAACGCTCGCCATGCACCTCTACCCTTGCAAGAACGCCCCTGATCCCGCCGCATTGCCGTTTTCGGCGCTGTTTTTCAAGGGAATTGGGGGCCGCGCGCGCTGGCCGCACCCACCTCCCCCCGGGCAGGTTCATGGGCGTGATAACCGCACCGCGCGCGCTTTGCCAACAGCAAATCGCCCGGGACTGTTACAAAAGGCTTCGCTGGCCTATGGGGGCCGCCATGCGTATCGCTCTTTACCAACCAGAGATTGCGGGCAATGTCGGCGCCGTGCTGCGCCTTGCCGCCTGCTTTGCCGTACCCGTCGACATCATCATGCCGACGGGCTTTGCGTTCAGCGACGCGAAGCTGAAGCGCGCGGCGATGGACTATGGCGCGGCAGCCGACGTGGTGCGCCATGCGAATTTCGCCGCTTTCGACGCGGAGCGACGCGCGCAGGGTCGCCGGCTGCTGCTGCTGAGCAGCCATGCCTCGCAGCGGCTTCCCGAAGTCGCCTTCCAGCCGGATGACGTGCTGCTGATGGGATCGGAGAGCGCGGGCGTACCGGACGATGTGCGCGACACCGCCGACATCCGCATCCGTATTCCGATGGCAGCAGGCTTCCGATCCTTGAACCTCGCCGTCTCGACCGGCATCGCCGTGTCCGAAGCGCTTCGACAGACAGGACAATATCCGCAATGAGCAACCCCGTACCCGATGTCCCGTTTGCCCTCGATGATCGGCAAAAGGCCGCGCGAAGCTGGTTCGAGAGCCTGCGGGATCGCATCTGCGCCGAGTTCGAGGGCATCGAGCGCGAGGCAGGTAGCGACGCGGCGTTCGACTACACAGCCTGGGATCGCGAGGCCGAAGGTCAGGCACCCGGAGAAGGCGGGGGCGGCGTGCGTGGCGTCATGAAGGGCAAGGTGTTCGAAAAGGTCGGCGTGAACGTTTCGACCGTAGGCGGGGAGTTCGCGCCGCAGTTCGCGCAGACCATCCATGGCGCGGCGGACAACCCCGCCTTCTTCGCCACCGGCATCAGTCTGGTCGCGCATATGGCCAATCCGCACGTTCCCGCAGTCCATATGAACACGCGCTACCTCGTCACCACCAAAAGCTGGTTCGGTGGCGGCGCCGACCTCAATCCGCCGCTGCCGCGCGAAGAAGATACGCGCGACTTCCATGCCGTGTTGAAGGCGGCGTGCGATGCCCATGATCCCGATCATTATCCGCGGTTCAAGGCGTGGGCGGACGACTATTTCTTCATCCCCCATCGCGGCGTGCATCGCGGTGTCGGCGGCATCTTCTACGACCATCTGGAATGTGCAGACGATGCCGCGTTCGACGCGAACTTCGCCTTTACCCGCAGCGTCGGCGACGCCTTTCTCGCCGCCTTTCCGCCGATCGTGCGGCGGCGAATGAACGAGGCGTGGGACGATGCGAACTATTGCCAGATGCTGGAATGGCGCGGGCGCTATGCCGAATTCAATCTTGTGCATGACCGGGGCACATTGTTCGGCCTCAAGACCGGGGGGAATATCGATGCCATCCTGATGAGTTTGCCGCCAATGGCGACATGGAGTTGAAGCCATGGCGCTGACGCCGGTCGAGCCGGGCATGGTGGCGACGATCGTCACCCATCTGGAAATGCGCGAGCGGCCGAAGCCAGCGCCGGTCCCGCCAGCGCCGCTGCGGCTGGTGCGGTGGAGGGAACCGGGCCTCGACGCCTATCGCGCGTTGTTCCGCCGCGTGGGCGAACCGTGGCTCTGGTTTTCGCGCCTCGTGATGAGCGACGCGGAACTCGGCGCGATCATCCATGATCCAGCGGTTGAAATCTATGCCGTGACCGATCCGCGTGGGAATGAAGTCGGGCTGCTGGAACTGGATTTCCGGTCGATGCCCGACTGCGAACTTGGTTTCTTCGGCTTGGTTCTGCAGTTGAACGGCAAGGGCTTTGGCCGCTGGCTCATGGCGCAGGCCAAGTCGCTCGCCTGGCGCAAGGGTGTGACCCGCTTCTGGGTCCACACCTGCACGCTAGACAGCCCCGCAGCGCTGGGATTCTATATCAAGTCAGGCTTCGTTCCCGTGGCGCGAGAGGTCGAAACCTTTGCCGATCCGCGCCTCGCCTGGATATTGCTGCGCGAGGCTGCGCCGCATGTGCCTCTGCTGGATCAGCCAGCGGCCTGACGGTAAAGCCGCGAAAGCATCACCAGCATATAGACCTGCACGATGCCCGATACGGCGGAGCCCGCAATCCCGCCAGCCAGCCGTGCGCCGTCCGCGCCCCCGACCACGTTGCCGAGCAGGCCGACGATCACCTGCGCCGCCGTGCCCGCAATCGTCGACAGCAGCATTACGATGATGAGAAAGCCGAGCAGCCGCCAGAAATGTCCCCGCGTCAGCGCCCATGCCTTTCGCAGCGAATCCATGACGCCCAAATGATCGTCGATCACGACGGGGTTCAGCAGGACGAGGCGGATGCTGGCGAAAAAGACGAGCCCCGCCGCGAAGAAGCCGAGCAACACGCCGACCATCGCGCCGATCTGAACCGAGGCGAGCGAAAAGACGACGCCGACCAGCACCGCCACGACCACGACGGCGGCGATCGCTCCGAACACGACGAGCGCGGTCGCGATCAGCACCGGCAGGCGCGATACGCTGAGCCGCAACGCTTCGCCGACGCTGATGCCGGGCCGCAGCGCGAGCGCGAACAGGGCGAGCGAGCCGAACCACATCAGCAGCACCGTCAGGATCATCGCCAGGCCGAAAGCGGGTGGCATGGTCGGGATGACGTTCATATCGGGCTTTTCGAACCAGGCCCGCAATTCAGGCGGCGTCATCTCGCTCAGGATCACGCCGGGCAGCGCGACGAACAGCAGCGCCACGGGGAACAGAAGCGCCGCTTCCCTCGCGACGAAGGGCAGCGTTTCCTCCCACGCCTTGCCGATCGACAATCGTCCCATATATCTGCTGCCTGCCTGTTTGATGCGGATGTTGGCTGGAGACTTGATCGCTCGCCTTGCCCAAGTCAAGGAAACGCCATGACGAACCCCCTGCCCTTTCCAACTTATAAGCCGGTCCTTGCCGACCTCGAATGGCGGATCGACACCGACCTCATCGATTATCCCACCGCGCTTGCCGACATGGAGGCGCGCGCCGCCGCCATCGCCGCTGGGGAGGCGGGCGAACGGGTCTGGCTGCTCCAGCATTCGCCGCTCTACACGGCGGGGACCAGCGCCGATCCTGCCGAACTGCTCGATCCCCGCTTTCCGGTGCATGATGCGGGGCGCGGCGGGCGCTACACCTATCATGGGCCGGGGCAGCGGATCGGCTACCTCAACATCGACCTGTCGCAGCGCGGCAAGGATGTGCGCAACTTCGTCCATCATCTGGAAGGATGGATGATCGCGGCGCTCGGCGACCTCGGCATAGCGGCGCGGCGGGCGGAAGGGCGGATCGGCATCTGGACGACCGCTCTCGACGGGCGCGAGGCGAAGATCGGCGCGATCGGCATCCGTGTTCGCCGTTGGGTGACGCTGCACGGCTTTTCGATCAACGTCGATCCCGACCTGTCCCACTTCACCGGCATAGTGCCTTGCGGGATCGAGGAATTTCCGGTGACGAGCATCGCGGCATTGGGGGTCAAGGCGGACATGGCCGCGCTCGACGCCGCGTTGAAAGCCCATCTGCCTGCCTTTTTGAGCCGCCTGTCGCGCTGTGGGAGCGGCACCCAGCAATGCGCTTGAGCCAATGGCATGAGGCCGCTACCATTTTCACCACGGACCGTTTCCAAGGATTGTCGATGACTTTAAAGACCCTCGCCCCCCCCTTCCTCCTCGCCGCCTGCGCTTTGGTCGCGGCCTGTGGCGGTAGCGAAAAGGGCGGCAACAAGGTCGAGATGAAGGACATGGAAGTGGTGGACGGCACGGCGTCGGACGCGATGACCGACCTTGACGGCGTACAGAGCGAAGGCGTGTCGGCTGCGATGCCCGCGGGCAATGCCAGCAACAGCACCGAACCCGCCAAACCGGCTGCGGAAAAAGCGCCGAAGGAAGACGCCGAAGCGTTGCCCGATCAATAATAAGGGGCTGGCGCAACGGCCCGGCGCTGATAATAGTCGCTCGAACGACTGGCGGGGCATAGGCCACCGCTTCGGCCCGGAAGAGAGTGATTTCATGCGTTTCCCCAAAATCCTGATCGGTCTGACGATCGCGGCCGCGTCTCTGCTTGCCCAGCCCGCCGCGGCGCAATTCTTCTGGGCGCCGCCAGACCTGACCGCTCCGTCGATGACCGATGCCGCCGCAGCGCAGGCGCTGGGCTTGCCGGGCGCGACGCCGGACGAGATCAACGCCGGACTGGTGTGGAACCTGCGCGCTGCGCTCAACGTCGCGGCGCTGCAATGCCAGTTCGAGCCGACCCTGCTGGCGATCAGCAATTATAACGCGACCATCGCCCATCATGACGCCGAAATGGACAAGGCGCAGGCGGGCGTGCTGGGCTATTTCCAGCGCACGGTCGGCAAGGGCAAGCCCGGTCAGTCCGCCGCCGATATGTACGGCACCCGCATCTATTCGGGCTATTCGACGGTGCAGGCGCAGAAGGGCTTCTGCCTTGCCGCTACGGAAGTCGGGCGGAAGGCCATCTTCGCCGATCGCGGAACGCTGCATCAGGTCGCGCGCGAAGGGCTGGCCTCGATCAAGAAGGCTTTGGTCCTTCAGGGCGAGCAATTTTACGGCACGCCGGGCTATGATTATGAGGTGAAGCATCCCTCCTTCGCCGCAACCTGCTGGAAGAAAGAGGTGCTGCAACCGACCTGCCAGCAGGAATGGAACGCAGCAGCGGGGATCGAGACGCCGGTCGATCCCAAGGCGGCGAAAAAGAAAAAGAAGGGCTGACGATAATCCCACCCCCTTTCTTTCCGAGCGGGGGTGGATTGAGCGCTCGGACTACCGCAGCCCCAGATATTTGTGCGCCTGCACCGTCAGCCGCCACTGGGGCCGGTCCATGACGAGCGCGATCGCGGCGCGGGCGTTGTCCTGTTGATGCGCGTCGTCGAGCGGCTGGAGCAGATGATGGTCGAACGCCCATCGCTCCATCTCTGCGACGTCCGCGAGCGAATGTCCTGCGCCCGGCTGAGGCCAGACCAGCTTCAACTCATGGCCTGAACGCTGGACGACATCGCTTCCCGCCTTGGGACTGATGCAGATCCAGTCGATGGCGGGATGCACCGGCAGCGTGCCGTTGCTTTCGATTGCGATGATAAAGCCGCGCGCGTGGAGCGCATCGACCAGTGCATCGTCGATCTGAAGCATCGGCTCTCCACCGGTCAGCACGATATAAGGATCGCCCCCGCCCGTTCCCCAAAAGCCGAGCGCGGCGTCGGCGAGCGCATCGGCATCGGCGAACTTGCCGCCGCCAAGGCCGTCCGTCCCGACGAAATCGGTGTCACAGAACTGGCAGATCGCCCTGGCCCTGTCCTGCTCGCGCCCGGTCCAGAGGTTGCATCCGGCAAAGCGCAGGAAGACGGCGCGGCGTCCCGCCTGCACTCCCTCCCCCTGAAGGGTCAGGAACATCTCCTTGACCGCATAGCTCATCGGTCAGGCTTTCTCAGGGCTTCGCCGCATAGACGGTGGGGTCAGGCAGGCCCGCGTCCTCATAGCCCTTGGCGCGTAGGCGGCAGCTGTCGCACAGGCCGCAATGCTTGCCATCGGGCGTCGGATCGTAGCAGGACCAGCTGATCCCCGCGTCCAGCCCCAGCCGATCGGCTTCGCGCGCGATGTCGGCCTTGCTCATATGCTGGAGCGGGGCGTTGATACGGATCGGATGGCCCTCGACACCCGCCTTGGTCGCGAGCTGCGCCATATGCTCGAACGCGGCGATGAATTCCGGGCGGCAGTCGGGATAGCCGGAATAGTCCAGCGCATTGACGCCGATGAAGATGTCGCTCGCGCCCGATGCTTCGGCGAGCGCCAAGGTCAGCGACAGGAACACCGTGTTGCGCGCGGGTACATAGGTGACAGGAATATCGTCGCCCACGCCGCTTTTGGGCACGGCGATGTCGGCGGTCAGCGCCGATCCGCCAAAAGCGCTGAGGTCGAGCGGCAGGATGATGTGGCGCATGGCGTTGATCGCCTTGGCGACGCGGGCCGCTGCCTGCAATTCGACGCGGTGGCGCTGGTTATAATCGATCGAAAGCGCGAGCACATGATAGCCCGCCTCGCGCGCCAGCCCGCCCGCGACCATGGAGTCCAGCCCGCCCGAAAGCAGGACGACGGCGAATTTCTTGTCAATGGCAACCATGGCTGTCGCGCTACGCCTCGTCTCGTTTTCGTGCAACCCCGTCAGCGGCACGCGCCGACGCGCCGCCCTTCCGCCGAAAAGGCGAAGGGGGCGCCATCGGCGATGCCTTGCGAACGGAGTTGAACCAGGCGGCTGGTTTCCACCCGGATATCGGTGCGGCCATTGCCCGCCGCCGCGCAATCATAGGTGACGGATAGGGCGTTCGGGCTATCGCTGACGACGAAGCTGGGGCAAAGCGCGCGGCCATGTTGCGCCTGGAGCAACTGGCGGACATCGGAAATGCAGATGCGACGCGTTTCCGCGCCCTCGCCACGACCGCGTAGTTCCCATTCGCCGGTTTCGACACTGCGCAGAGCGGCGGGCAGAGGCGTGGAAGGTGCCGGCGTCGGCGCGGCCATCGCGTTTCCCGCCATCATCGTCATGGCCCCCGCGAAAAGGAGGCGCATTGCTGCGTGTGTCATGGTTCGACGGTCCCTGTTACGCGCGCTGCCGCGCATCGGCGATTCCCTGCCCGCAAATTAAGGCAATTTGATAGCGCAACCGGTCGCAATTGCCTCAATTGCAGATTGCAACCGATTATATTCGATCAGGCGAAGCTGTCGACGGCGATCGGAAACAGCCGCGAACAAAAGGCGCAATCGACGCCGATGATCCCTTGATCGTCCGCCATTTCCACCCGCTCGCTTTCCGGGAAGCGGCCGATGACGTCGCGGATATGCGCAAGATCGCAGCGGCATCCCTTGGCGAGCGGCGTCGGTTCGACCACGCGGATCTCATCTTCCTCATGGAACAGGCGCCAGACGATGTCGGTCAGGGCCAAGTCGCGGTCGGTGAGTTCCGCGTCGCTGAGCGTCGCGGCGAGCGTCTGTACATGCTCCCATTCGGGATGATCGTGACGGACGTGGAGGCGTTCGCGACCGACTTCCCCCTCGGGCAGGTGCTGGAGCAACAGACCTGCGGCATAGCAGCCCTGCCCCGCATCATGGCGCACGGCGATCTGGACGACGCTGGGGATCTGTTCGGACTGGAAGAAATAATGCTCCGCCGCCGCGCCAAGCGATTCGCCATCGAGCGGGACGATGCCCTGATAGCGTTCGCCGGTCGCCGCCTGATCGAAGGTGATCGCAAGAAAGCCTTTGCCGAACAGGCCGAACAGCGACGGATCGGGGCCAAGCTCGGCCAAGGCATCGACATCGAACTTCGCATAGCCGCGCAAGTCGCCATTCTTGTAGTCGGCGACCAGCAGGTTGACGACGCCGCTCTCTGTCTGCGCCTGAAGCGTCAGTTGGCCGTCCGCATCTTTCAACGTGCTGCCGAGCAGCGCGGCCAGCACCAGAGCCGACGCCAGCAACCGCTCGATCGCGGGCGGATAAGCATGGGCGGACAGTACTTCGTCGAGCACCGGACCCAGCCGCACGATGCGACCGCGCGCATGGCGCGACGGGATGGTAAAGCCGATGGCCTGGTCGATGGCGGCGGGAGAGGTCACGTCATGGCTCCATGGGTCCGCGCGACAAGTCGCACGGACGATAGGTGGGCATCAAGCGATGCGGGCGAGCGCCCCAGATAGGAAGCCCGCCCGCATTTCTCAACCAAGGCGACCGAGTGCCCAGAGCAGAACGGATTTCTGCGCGTGCAGGCGATTTTCCGCCTCGTCCCAGATCAGCGACTGCGGTCCGTCGATCACCGCGTCCACCACTTCCTCGCCGCGATGGGCGGGCAGGCAGTGGAGGAATTTGGCGTTCGGCTTGGCCAGCGCCATGAGGTCGGGTGTCACCTGATAGGGCATCATCGCCGCCAGCTTGGCGTCGGCATGGGCCTGCCCCATGGAAATCCATGTGTCGGTGACGATGACGTCGGCCCCGGCGGCGGCGGTCTGCGCGTCGCGGGTGAGCGTGATGCGCGCGCCCTGCCCTTCGGCCGCCTGTGCGAAGGACGGGTCGGGATCATAGCCTTGCGGCACGGCGATGCGCACGTCGAACTTGAGCAGTCCGGCCGCCTCGATGATCGAATGCAGCACATTGTTGCCGTCGCCGAACCAGGCCCACTGGCTGCCGGGCAGCGCTACGCCATGTTCGACCACGGTCAGCAGGTCCGCGACGATCTGGCACGGATGCGACAAGTCGGTCAGGCCGTTGATGACGGGGACCGTTGCATAGTGCGCCATCTCCTCGATCTTGGCGTGATCGTCGGTGCGGATCATGATCGCGTCGACCATGCGGCTGAGAACGCGCGCGGTGTCGGCGATGCTTTCGCCGCGCCCGATCTGACTGGTCGCGCCTTCCAGGATCAGCGATGTGCCGCCAAGTTGGCGGATCGCCATGTCGAAGCTGACGCGCGTGCGGGTCGAATTCTTTTCGAAGATCATCGCGAGCGTATGCCCGGCGAGCGGCGCTTCGGCGTCGGCGCAGCCCTTGGGCTGGCCGACACGTGCCGCCTTCCGGTCGATGGCGTCGGCGATCATCGCGGCAATGGCGTCGCCGCCCGCGTCGGAGAGGTTGAGGAAGTGATTGGTCATTGGATGTCCCCATTTCCTCCTCCGTGCGGTTCGAGCCTATCGAGAACTGTTCTCGATACGCCTTCTCGACTTCGCTCGAAGGCTGCTCGAACCGAACGGAGGGGGAGGATTTAGTGTCAGGCAGCCTTGGCTTCGGCGAAGCTCCGCGCACCGGCGGAGATCTTCTCGATCGCTTCGGCGATATGGCTTTCCTCGATGACGAGCGGCGGCAGGATGCGCATGACATTCTGCCCCGCCGACACCGCCAGCAGGCCATGATGATCTCGCAGATGCGCGACGAAGCTGCGCGCGTCATAGGCGTCGTTCATACGGACGCCCAACATCAGGCCCATGCCGCGCACGTCCTCGAACATGCCGTCATGATTGGGGATGAGCTGTTCGAGCGAAGCGCGCAAACGAGCGCCCATCGCCTTCACATGGTCGAGGAAGCCGTCGCCCAGCACTTCGCCCAGCACGGCAAGGCCGACGGCCATGCCCAGCGGGTTGCCGCCATAGGTCGACCCATGGGTGCCGGCCACCATGCCCTTCGCCGCCTTTTCGGTGGCGAGGCACGCGCCGAGCGGGAAGCCCGCCCCGATGCCCTTGGCCGCGGCCATGATGTCAGGCACGATGCCATATTGTTCATGCGCGAAGAAGGTGCCGGTGCGGGCGTAACCGCACTGCACTTCGTCGAGGATCAGCAGCAGCCCCTTTTCGTCGCACAGCTGGCGCAGGCCGCGCAGAAACTCCTGCGTCGCGGGCGTCACGCCGCCTTCGCCCTGCACGGGTTCGAGCAGGAATCCGGCGGTGTTGTCATCCACGGCAGCGGTCGCCGCTTCGAGGTCGTTGAACGGCACCACCTGGAAACCGGGCAGCAGCGGTTCGAAACCATCCCGCATCTTGGGCTGGCTGGTGGCCGAGATCGTGCCGAGCGTGCGCCCGTGGAAGGCATTGTCGAAGCTGATGATCTTGTGCCGGTGCGCTTCACCATTGGCATAATGATAGCGGCGCGCGGTCTTGATCGCGCATTCCACCGCTTCGGCACCCGAATTGGTGAAGAACACGGTGTCGGCGAATGTGGTGTCGACCAAAGCCTGCGCGAATTTTTCGCCCAGCGGCATACCGTAGAGGTTCGATATGTGCATCAGCGTCGCGGCCTGTTCCGAAATCGCCTTGACGACGGTCGGATGGCCATGACCCAGCAGGTTGACCGCGATGCCGCTGGCGAAGTCGAGATAACGCTCGCCGCGCTCGCCGATCAGGTAGCAGCCCTCGCCTCGGACCGGACGCACATCGCACCGGGGGTAAACGGGCATGAGCGGCGTAATCGACATGGGCCTTCCCTTTCTGGGTTATGTGATCGTCAAGTCGCGGGGAGATGTTGCACAACGCAAAAAGGCGGCC
>JAAIGE0100618654.1_pt1 | contig 26189 bp, 24 predicted proteins | sample 6487951 | NCBI WGS metagenome assembly JAAIGE01 (sample SAMN13974128, study PRJNA590717) | phyllosphere metagenome | biome: tomato field; feature: multiple bacterial spot infested tomato fields; material: tomato leaves; isolation source: leaves from tomato fields | host: Solanum lycopersicum ...
TCAGAACTCGGGCGTGTATTTCACGCTGAGCATCATGTTGCGGGGATCGCCGTAGATGTTGTTGCCGCCCGGGTCGGAATAGGACGGGATGTAGTAGCGCTTGTCGAACAGGTTGTTGACGTTCAGCGCCACGCCGACCTCCGGCGTCACCTGGTAGGCGATCCGCGCGTTCCAGACGGTGAAGCCGGGAATGCTGTAGTCGCGGTAGTAACCCAGCGTATGGCTCTGCGACGTGAAGCCCGCGCCCACGCTGAGGCGGTTCAGCTCGCCCGGCAATTGGTAGTTACTCCACACGCGCAGCATGTGCTTGGGCGTCCATTGGCTGAACACTTTGCCCTTGTTGTCCGGGTCTTCCAGGAACTTGGTGGTGTTATAGGTGTAGCCGGCCGACAGCTGCAGCCCATCGAGGATTTCGCCACTGACTTCGGCCTCGAAGCCCTGGCTGCGCACCTTGCCCGACCCTTGCGAGCAGTACCAGCCATTGCACTCGAAGCCGCTGTCGTAATCGGTCACCGCGCGGTTTTCGTGGTCGTAGCGGAATACCGCGAACGAGGTGTTCAGGCGCCCCTCGTACAGCTCGCCCTTCAGGCCGATTTCGTAGTTGCTGCCGATGATCGGTTCGAGCACCGAGCCGCTGGCCGTGCGCTCGCTCTGCGGTTCGAAGACATCGGTATAGCTGGCGTAGGCCGACCATTGCTCGGTCAGTGCGTAGACCAGGCCGAAGTACGGCGTGACCTCGCCAGTCGCGGTGTTGGTGGTCTTGGACGTGTCGTTGTAGACGTAGTTGTACCAGCTCACCCGCGAGCCGAGTATCGCGGTCAGGTCCTCGGTGAGCTTGACCCGCCAACTGCCGTAGATGCCTTTCTGGCGCACGTCGTAGTCCATGTACGAGGCCGTGCCGCCAGCGGCCAGGATGCTGCCGAGCGTCGGTTCCGGGCGATGGTGATCGATGTCGAAGATGTTGCCCGCGTTGGGGGTGAACAGGCGGGCATACATGTCGTCGGAGGTGTACTTGGAGTAGTTGGCGCCAAGTACCACCTCGTGCTCCAGCGACAGCGCGTCGAAGTTGCCGCTGACGAACATGTCTGCGCCCAGCTTGGTGGCATCGAAGTCGGTGATCCAGTCGGAGAACATCAGGCCGCTGCCGTCGGGGGCGACGTCGCCGTGCATGCGCTGGTGCTTGGACCGGTTCTGCTCGGTCATGCGCAGCGCCGAGACCTTGAATTTCCAATCGTCGTCGAAGCGGTGCTCCAGGTCGGCGTAGAGCGTGGTCTGCTCGATTTGCGAGCGGTTCCAGGTCGCGCCGGTGTACACCGAGCGCGGCAGGCCGATATCGCCGCCATCGGGGTAGCGTGGGAAGCCGCGTACCATCGGGCGCGCCTCGTTGTCGGTATTGCTGATGCCCACGCCGATGGTGGTGTCGGGGCTGAGGTCGAAATCCAGCGCGCCATACAGCGACGTGGTATCGCTCCAGGCGTAGTCGGTGAACGAGTGAGTGCGGTCTTCGTCGACCACCATGCGTCCGCGCAGCGTGCCTTGATCGTTGAGCGGGCCACCGGCATCGAGCTGCAACCCATAGTGATCCCAGGAGCCGGCCTTGCCGGTCAGGCTCACGGTCGGCGCCTGCTGGCCGCGTTTGCGCACCAGGTTCACCGCGCCACCCGGCGCGCCGGTACCCTGCAGCAGGCCAGCGGCACCGCGCAGCACCTCCAGGCGGTCGAAGAACACCAGCCCCTCGGTAGCCCAGTTGCCCAGCGCGTAAATGTTGCGCGGCACCGGCACGCCGTCGTATTGCCAGGCATCGATCTGGAAACCGCGTGAGGACAGCACCATGCCCTGGCCGACACCCTTCACGCCCACCACGCCGGTGATCTGGTTGGCGGCATCACGCAGGTCGGTAAGGCCCTGGTCATCCATCTGCTGGCGGGTCATGACCGTCACCGACTGGGGGATGTCCTTGAGCTTCTGTTCGCTCTTGCCGAGGGTCACCGCCTGAGCGGCGTAGGAACCACTGCCTTCGGTCGTGGCGTCGATGAGCGCGTTGGCGTTGACGCTGGTGGCGCCCAGTTCCATGGCGCTGCTGCTGGCGAACTCCGCGACGACACCGAAATTCCCGCTATCGGTTACCACCAGTTGCAGGCCGCTGCCCGCCAGGGCCTGCTGCATGGCCTGCTGGGCAGTCATCGAACCACGCACGGCGGGGGCCTGCTTGCCGCTCACCAATGCCGGGTCGAGCGACACCACGCGGCCACTCTGGCGAGCGATGGCATTGAGCGTCGCGCCCAGGCTGGCGGCGGGCAGATCGAAGGCCAGGGCCTCCTGGCGCGTGGTCGGTTCTGCATGGGCGGAGGCAATGGGCAGGCCGCAGGCGAATGCGATTGCCAGGGCAAGAGGCCAGGGTTTGAGCACGGAAGTTCTCCTGAAAAGATGGTTCGTCAGGAGAGAGGTGCAACGAGCGACGAAAACCGGACACGGATGCGAAAAATTTTCATTCTTTATTGGCGATTCGCTAGCCGCGCGGCCCGATCAGGGTCAGCCACGGGCCGTAACGATCGACCTGGAGCGGCAAGGTTTCGGCGAGTGCAGTCAGCGCCCGGTCGCTGTCGTCGAGGGGAAACACGCCTTGCACCCGCAGCTTGCGCACGTCCGGGTCGAGGCGCAGCAGGCCACGCCGGTAGGGGCGCAGGGCGTCGATCACGGCTTCCAGCGGCTCGTCGAGCACGCTCAACTGGCCTTTCAGCCAGTCGGCGCGGAAGCTCTGATCTCCTGGCAGGCGCTCGATTCGTGCCTGTTGCAGCGTGGCGGCCTGGCCTTCCTGCAAGTCGAGATGAGCGCCGGCAGGCAAGGAAACGCGTACCGCGTGCTCGAGTACCACCACGCGGGTCGACTGCGCCTGGCGCTCGACCATGAAGCGCGTGCCCAGTGCACGTGCCTCGCCTTGTTCGGTGCCGACGATAAAGGGCCGCGCCGCATCGGCGGCCACCTGCACCAGCAAGGCGCCATGGCGCAAATACACCAGGCGGCGCTCCGCGGAGAAGTCCAGATCCACCGCACTGTCGGCGTTCAGGCTCAGTTGGCTGCCGTCTTCCAGGGTCAGGGTGCGGCGCTCGCCTCGGCCGGTGCTCAGGTCTGCCAGCAGGGCCTGGCCCGGATCGCTGCGGGCTGCCAGCCACAGGCTGCCGCCCAGCAGGCCGAGGCCGACCAATCCGCGTAGCACGTCGCGGCGCTTGGGCTCGCGCTGCAACAGGCTGTCGCGCACCTGGCCAGGCGCCCTACGCACCACCTCGTAGGGCGAGCCCAGGCCACGTTGCAACTGCGCCCAGGCCTGCCTGTGCGCCGGGTCGCTGGCCAGCCAGGCGTCGAAGCGTTGCTGTTGCCCGGCGCTCGGGGTACCGGCGCGCAGGCGCACCATCCAGGCGATGGCTTCTTCGCCTGCGCGGTCCAGTGCTTTCATGGCTGTGCTCCACACAGGTAGCACTGGCGTAGCGCTTGCGTCATGTAGCGGCTGACGGTCCGTTCCGACACGCCCAGGCGGCGGCCGATCTCCACGTAGCTGAAGCCATCGAGCTGGCTGTACAGAAAGGCCTTTTTCACCGCCAGGGGCAGGCCGTCGAGGGTGCGGTCGATAGCGTCCAGCGCCTCGAGCAACAGCAGGCGCTCCTCGGGTGACGGCATCGACGTTTCGGGAAGCTGCGCCAGGCGCTCCAGATAGGCCTGTTCCAGGCGCTTGCGGCGGTGGCGGTCGGCGATCAGGCGGCGGGCGATGGTCGAGAGGAACGCGCGAGGCTGCTCGATGCTGGCCGGGTCGACGCTGGCGTTGAGCAATTGGCAGAAGGTTTCGGCCGCCGTGTCTTCAGCATCGGCACGATTACGCAGTTGCCGCTGCACATGCTGCAGCAGCCAGCGGTGGTGATCGCTGAAGAAGAAGCCCAGGGCGGAGGAATGGCTGCGCAAAGCGGAAGATTCCGAAGATTTTCACTAATGGTTCTCATTCTAAGTTTGCGGCCTGTCAGCCGGCAATCGCCTGCGTGGCCAAAGCGAAAACCTGAACTTAGCGGTGCCCTCCAGTGACTGATTGATTAAGGGCGATGAGCCCACCTGAATTCACAGCCCTGGAGGCGGATATGTCGGATCATCACACTTACAAGAAGGTCGAGCTGGTTGGCTCGTCCACCTCGAGTATCGAAGATGCCATCAACAATGCCCTGGCCGAGGCCAGCAAGAGCATTCGGCATCTGGAGTGGTTCGAAATCACCGAAACCCGTGGTCACATCGCCGATGGCGCGGTGGCTCACTATCAGGTCACTCTGAAAGTCGGCTTCCGCGTCGCCAACAGCTGATCGCGGGCCTGGGCAGCTTCAGATATTTGCCATAACGGCGATCTGCGGCTTTATTGAGACGGGCCACTTTAGGCGCCCGGAGTTGTTCACTGGTACGAGGGAGCGTTTGTGATGAAGAAAGTGTTGTTTGCAGCAGGCCTGATGGCACTCGCTGGTTCGGCTTTCGCGGCCAAGGACTGCGAAGAGCTCAAAGGCGAGATCGATGCGAAGATCCAGGCCAATGGTGTTTCGTCCTACACCCTGGAAATCGTCGACAAAGGCAGCGTGACCGATCGCCAAGTGGTCGGCACCTGCGGTGGCGACACCAAGGAAATCGTCTACCAGCGCAACTGATGACGATGGTCTGAAGCCGGCTCGCAGCCTCTGCGCAGCCGGCTTTTTAATGCCTGCGATTTGCCACGAGTTGGCCTGCGCCGGTTGGGAGGCGTAGGATAAGACCTACTGTTTTACTCGGATAAGGCCCCGGCGTTATCCATCAGCAAGGGTTTTCTCATGTCCGCACTCGCCAAACTTCCGTTTTCCGTTCTCGACCTGGCGCCGATCCGCGACACCGGCAGCCCGCAGCAGGCACTGCACAATTCGCTGGCGCTGGCCCGGCACGTCGAGTCGCTGGAATTCAACCGTTTCTGGGTCGCCGAGCACCACAACATGGACGGCATCGCCAGCTCGGCCACCGCTGTTTTGCTTGGCTATCTGGCCGCCGGCACCTCGCGCATTCGCCTGGGCTCGGGCGGGGTGATGCTGCCCAACCACGCGCCGCTGGTGGTCGCCGAGCAGTTCGGCACCCTGGCCACCCTGTATCCGGGACGCATCGAGCTGGGCCTGGGCCGCGCACCCGGCGCCGATCAGTTCACCGCCCATGCGCTGCGCCGCGAACGCTCCGGCAGCGCTGACGACTTTCCCCAGGACGTCGCCGAGCTGCAGCGCTACCTTGGCCCGCGTACCCCGGATCAACGCGTCATCGCCGTGCCCGGCACCGGCACCAACGTGCCGATCTGGCTGCTCGGCTCCAGCCTGTTCAGCGCCCAGCTGGCCGGTGAGCGCGGCCTGCCCTATGCCTTCGCCTCGCATTTCGCGCCGCGTTACGTGCACGAGGCGATCAGGGTCTACCGCAATGCCTTCAAGCCGTCCGAGGTGCTCGACAAGCCCTACGTGATGCTCGGTGTACCACTGCTGGCCGCCGATACCGACGAGCAGGCGCAGTACCTGGCGACCTCCGCGTATCAGCGCATCCTCTCGCTGATCCGCGGCCAGAGCCTGGTGCAGCGTCCGCCGGTGGAGTCGATGGAAGGCTTGTGGCTGCCCCATGAGCGCGATGCGGTGGGCAGCTTCCTGGGCATGGCGGTGATCGGCGGGCCGCAGAAGATTCGTGCGCGGCTTGAGGTATTGCTCGAGCAGACCGAGGCCGACGAGCTGATCTTCACCTGCGACCACTACGACTTCGCCGATCGCCTGCACGCCTTCGATATCCTCGCCGGCCTGCGCTGAGCAGCCGGTCACCCGGCAAAAAACTCGAACTTGCCCGGCCGCTGTCTCTCTGAATTCTGTACCCCTTATCAACAGGAGCGTAAAGATGAAGAAGACAGCATCGGCCCACTGGCAGGGCGGCATCAAAGACGGCAAAGGCACCATTTCCACCCAGAGCGGTGTGCTTTCCGAACAGCCCTACGGCTTCAATACCCGCTTCGAAGACAAGCCCGGCACCAACCCCGAAGAGCTGATCGGCGCAGCCCATGCCGGCTGCTTCTCCATGGCGCTGTCCAAGGAGCTGGGTGAGGCGGGCATGACTGCCGAGAGCATCGACACCAAAGCTGAAGTCACCCTGGACAAGCAGGACGGCGGCTTCGCCATCACTGCCGTGCACCTGTCGCTGAAAGCCAAGATCCCGGGCGCTGACCGCGCTGCCTTCGAGAAAGCAGTGGAAACCGCGAAGACCGGTTGCCCGGTATCCAAGGTGCTGAACGCCGAGATCACCCTGGAAGCCGTGCTGGAAGCCTGAACGGCTCCTGCCTGCCACACCTGAGCCGCCTTGCGCGGCTCAGTCGTTTTCATCCCTCAGATCAAAAAGTGCCGCAGCGCAGATTCTTGCCCCGCGCCAGCACGTTGCCGTCGGCATCGTAGAGCGCCGCCTGGGCACGCATTGCGGCCGAACGGGCCTCGACACGATAGCGCTGACCAGCCTTGAAGTCGTCATAGCGAATGCGCACGTCACAGGTCAGCTCCTGTGGCTCGGAGATCATCGAAGCGCCACCGCCGCCGGCGATCTCGAAGCGATAGCGCATGTCCAGCTCGTGGGCGCCGGGCGTGACCTGGAAATAGCGGCCGTCATTGACGCGCTCGCGGTCGAGGCGTTCGGCCATCAGCAGGTCGATGCCTTCGCCCTTGAGGTCGACCCAGGCCATGTTCGGATCGGCAGCCGGCAGCGGCGACGCGCAGGCGCCCAGGAGCAGCAGGCTGGCAAGCAGGAGGGGCTGGCGCATCGAGGTATCTCCCATGGGCCGATTCGTTGGATGCAGCAGTATCGCGCAAAGTGGCCGCGACTTCGCGGTAGGATGAGGCGATCACCCTTCACATGACCACGGCCATGCTCGAGCAGTGCACCTCTCTTCTTGTCGACCTGTCGCGCCGCGCGGCGGTTCCCCTGCTGGCCGTGGCGCTGACCGGCTGCAGCACGGCCGATTATTACGGGCAACTGGCCCGCGGGCAGTTGCAATTGCTGAGCGCGCGGCAGCCGGTGCAGGCGTTGATCGATGATCCGGCCACCGATGCGAGCCTGCGCGAGCGGCTGGCGCTTTCCCAGCAGGCGCGACGCTTCGCCAGTGAGAGGCTGGACCTGCCGGACAATCGCAGCTATCGGCTGTATGCCGACCTGCAACGGCCGTTCGTGGTGTGGAACCTGTTCGCCACCGAGGAATTCTCGCTGCAACCGCAGCTGCACTGCTTCCCGATTGCCGGCTGCGTGGCCTATCGCGGCTTCTACGAGCAGAACCGCGCCCGTGGCGCGGCGGCCCTGCTCCAGGCCCAGGGGCTGGATACCTACCTGGGCGGCGTGGAAGCCTACTCGACCCTGGGCTGGTTCGATGACCCGATCCTCAACACCATGCTGCGCTGGAGCGACGAGCGCTTGGTCGCGGTGATCTTCCATGAGCTGGCGCATCAGCAGTATTACCTGGCCGGCGACACGGCGTTCAACGAGTCCTACGCCACCTTCGTCGAGCAGGAGGGCTTGCGCCAATGGCGCGCGGCACGCGGTCTGCCGGCCGCCAAGGCGCTCGGCGTGCAGCCCCGTGAACAATTCACCGCGTTGGTGCTGGCCAGCCGCGCGCGCCTGGAGGCGCTCTACGCCAGCGGCCTGGATGCCGAGGCGATGCGTGCCGGCAAACAGGCCGAATTCGCGCGCCTGCGCGCCGAGTATCGACAGTTGCGCGTGAGCCAGTGGCAGGGCGTGGGCTATTACGACAGCTGGATCAACGGGCCCTTGAACAACGCCAAGCTGCTGCCCTTCGGGCTCTACGACCAATGGGTGGCGGCATTCGCCAGGCTGTTCGCCGAGGTCGATGGCGACTGGCCAACGTTCTACCAGCGGGTCGCCGAATTGGGGGCTTTGCCGCAAACGCAACGGCTTATACAACTGCGAGCGCTGGACGCTGTCCCAGAGTAGGGTCAGAACCAACTAGACGCAGAGGAAGGTCGTGATGAGAGGATGGACGGCAGTGATGCTGGTGCTGGGCGTGATGAGCAGCAACGCCTGGGCGGCGCCCAAGTCGTGCGAAGAGCTCAAGCAGGAAATCGAAGTGAAGATCCAGGCGGCGGGCGTGTCCAGCTACACGCTGGAGATCGTGCCCAACGAAGAGGTCGAAGACGACGCCATGGTGATCGGCACCTGTGATGGCGGCAGCCGCAAGGTGATCTACCAGCGCAACGACCTGACCGGATCGCGAATGATGTAGCGGCTCGCGCCGCCACCCCTTCAGGCGCTGAACGCCTGGCGCAGCTGAGCCAGCGTCTGCACATGGTGAGCCGGGCGCTCGCCGCTCAGCTCCTCCAGGCTACCGAATCCGTAACCAACCGCCACCGCCTGCAAGCCATTGCTGTGGGCGCCGATCAGGTCATGCTTGCGATCGCCGATCATCAGCGTGTCGGCCGCATCCAGGCCTTCCTGCTCGAGCAGGTGAGCGATCAGCTCCACCTTGTTGGTGCGCGTGCCATCCAGTTCGCTGCCGTAGATGGCCTTGAAGTAACGGGCGAAATCGAAGTGCCGGGCGATCTCGCTGGCGAACACCGTCGGTTTGCTGGTCGCGATGTACAGGGTGCGGCCCTGCTCCTGCAGCAGTTGCAGCAACTCGATCACGCCGTCGAACAGCTGGTTCTCGTACAGCCCGACCTCGCGGAAACGATCGCGGTAGTGGTTCACCGCCTCCCAGGCGCGTGCCTCGCTCAGGCTGTAGGTGTGCATGAAGCACTGCAGCAGCGGTGGGCCGATGAAGTGCTCCAGCGCCACCAGGTCGGGCTCGTGGATATCCAGTTTCGACAGCGCATATTGCACCGAGCGGGTGATGCCTTCACGCGGGTCGGTGAGGGTGCCGTCGAGGTCGAAGAGAACGGTGCGCTGCTGCATGTGAGGGTATCCGCTGGCCTGAATCGGCGCGGATTGTCCCGCACCGTGGGTTGCCGCGGCAACTCAGGCGGCGAGCGGACGGTAGATCCAGCGCAGGCTCAAGAGGGTCAGCGGCCAGAGCAGCGCCAGCAGCAGGACGCCGAACAGCACCATCAGCGCCAGCACCAGAAACTCCGAGCCGGCGTACAGTGCCACCAGCAACACGAAACCCAGCACGCCGGCCACCAGCAGCCAGATCGCCATGCACACCAGCACGCTCGCCAGCAGGCGGCCCACGGCCAGTTGCGGCAATTGCGCCGGTAGCGAACGCTGCGCGGCGATCAGCGCCACCAGCCCGTACACCAGGCCGACGGCGGTGCTGAGCCCGAGCATCCACTCCATGCCGTAAGGGCTGATGGCCGTGGTGGGCAGCAGCGTCAGCAGCTTGGTGTAGAGCACGATGAACAGCAGGCCGAAGGCCAGGGCGGTCTCGCCACGGCTCACCTGGGTCAACCCGCTCTGGAACTGGCCCGTGCGGCGCATCAGGTGCAGGCTCAGCCACAGCGGCAGCAGGGTCGCCAGCATGAAGGACACCAGGTTCAGCGGCAGCATGAGCAACGTGGGCGAGATGCCGCGGGCATTTTCATACAACCAGGGAGAGACCTGCGTCCACAACAGGTTGTAGAGCAGGCCGACCACGAAGATGGCCACCAGGTAGAGGCCGACGAACAGCGCGATGAGCCGCGCCGGGCGGCTCACATCAACCACATCGTGACGTTGCAGGTAATAGCGGGCGAGCAGCAGCGCACTGCAGCCGTCGACCGCCAGGGCGCTGAGCCAATAGGCCGCCAGCTGCCACAGGTTGTTCAGATAGGCCTGGAAATACTCCGGCTCCAGCGTCAGCCACATGATGACCCAGTGGATCACCAGGCTCGCCGTGCAGCACGCCAACGCCGTGAACAGCAAGCGCATGGGCAGTCGTGACGAACGTCGAGGCTCGGCCTGGCCGATGACGGGGGAGGGGTTGCTCATGGTGATGTCCTTTTGCGGCGACGCGGCGCCAGCAGGGTAGGGTCAAAGGAGGGTGCAGAGCAGCGGCTGGTGCGTGCGGCCATTTCAGCGAGACGGCGGCGGCAGCCATTGCGAGCGACCGAATCGGCCACGCAGCCAGGTGAGCGGCCACATGAAGGCCGACAGGATCAGCAGATACTCGAAGAAGCGAAACGGCACCACTATCCAGCTGCTCAGCTCATCCACCTTGTGGCCGCTGGCATCGACGAAGCGGAAGTCGTAATTCACCCCGGTGCTGCCGCCGCCGTGGGTGACGATCTCCCGGGTCTCCAATTGCGCGCCAGCCGGGGCGAACAACCACTCCAGCGGTTTGTTGTAGACCGGGTTGCCGCGGGCATCGAGGAACATGCCGACATAGGCGGCGATCGCAATCAGCACCGCCGCCGCCACTGGCTTCGCCCAGGTGATGCGTGCCTTCCAGGCAATGGCAGCGAACCCCAGCAAGACCGCCGCGCTGGCCACCCCATCGATGAAAATCGCCCCGGTGAAGAACAGGTAGAAGGCGAAACCGATCAGGCAGAACCCACCGATCACGGCGGCGGCGATGGCGAAGATGGTGAGAACGGTCAGGAAACTGGAGCGTGGTTTTTTCATGGGGCGATTTTAGTGCAGGGCCGAATGGGGCAGTACAGTTGATAGCCGCCGCTTCGCATACAGCCCTGCGTGTCTGCGTGGCGTCCAGGGCTGGCAACTGACCTACGCACTTCCAGCCCAAGGTCGGCAGTCGGGATATGTTTGAGTTGTAAGCATTTTCGGTAAGCAGACCATGTGGCGGCTGGCTGCGTGAGCTGTCGGGGCCTGGGGAGGCCAGGACGCGGTGCCTTCAGTTAGGCTGCGGCGGAACGCGGTCCTGCAACTCCGGTCGAGGGTAGCTGCGAAACTCGTCCGCCCACTTATCGGTAGAAGGAATGATTTCAAAGGCTGGCAGTTCGTCGTAAATGAACTCGAAGCGGAAGTTACCATCAGGTGTGATTTTTAATGTTGCGGTGTACCAGGCATGGCCATTTTCATGCAGTGCGGCCATCTTGGGCCGTAGCTCGCGAAACGCGTCGCTGACCTCATCTTCCGCAACGAACGACACGGCACGTCCATCACTCAGTCGATAGGAGCCTTTTTCGGAAAAGAAACGGGTGATCGCCAGGAAGGAATAGCTAGCCTCCGTCCAACCCTCATCGGGCAGCGCCTCATATACACCTTGGGCTATTGTTTGCTGCAGCTGCTGTATCTCGGGCGTCATTTCAGTGACCTGTAGGATTGATGATGGTGTGTTTGGCCGTGTTGCCGCCAATCGTCTCGGTGATTCTGAACTCGCTGGCCCGCGCACTTCCATCGGTGTATATGGGCCTGATTTTAACATGTACGTCTTTTCCGGCCGCCAACTCGCTGGCCCATCGCTTCTCCATCTGTCCCCACTCACCGGCGTGGTAGTTATTGATGTCCTTGTGCATTGGCGTCAGGTTGCCTTTTCCACCGTGGCCGCCAAATTGTGAACCGATGAGGTGACCTCCCTGGTCGTCAGCCAGCCTTCCATCCTCCTTGCCGACGGTACGTTGAGCGTAGGGGTTGCGATCAGCTTTTTTCAGTGACAACTTGCCTTCGACAGAATTGATACGGCCTTCTGCGTCCGTAGTGTATTTGTAGCCATTGAGCTCATAACTGTCGTTGGCCTTCAGCCTGCGCTTCTTGACTTGAACGCCCTGTCGAGCGCTGTCCGAGGCTTTCCCCGCCTCCGATGTCGCCTCGGACGCGCGCGCGCTTTCACTGGCGGCTCCAGTGGCTTTACCTGCTTGCGCCGCCCCCTCTGCTCCGCGAGCGGTGTCCGCCAAGGTATCCACAGCCTCTATGCCACGCACCGCCTTGCTCGCTCTGCTGGCGCCCTTTACGACCACGCTGCCAGGTATGAACATCGACAGCACGGAGCCACCGGTTTGCGCATCGCTGGTCAGCTCGAACAGATCATCTGCGTAGCCTGAGCTCATCATCTGGCTCGCCTGCCGGGCGAGCTCATTGGCCTTGGCCAGGTCGCCGGCCTGATGGGCAGCAACGGCTGCCTTTTCCATGGCGTTGGCGCGCACGGCGACGGGTGGGATGCCCGCCACCGATGTGTACTTGCTGCCCACCACGCCCAGGTTCCACAGGTCGGTGGGCAAGTTGCCAATGCCCTTCAGTACGCCGACGCCGGTATCCAGTGGATCATCTGCACTGGCTTCAGCGATTCGCTTGGTGCTGCTCCAGGCGCCGGAGCCGAAGTCCTTGGTCTTCTGCCACAACGAGCGCTCGTCGGCTTCTGCGTCGAGCAGCGCCTGCAGCTCCGGGTTGGCCTCTTTGTCGGCGGCTTGCGCCTGGGTGGCCGCGCTGCGCTGGGTCGTGACGACCTTGCCCAGTGCGCCGCCGATACCGGCACCATTGCAGTTGACCAGGCAGGTACTGTCCTGGCGCACCAACGGACGGCCGTTGACCTTGACGTCGTTCTGGCCGCTGAGAAATCGGACATAGCCGCCGCCCAGCGAGGTGCCAGCCACTACATGGGAGCCTGCATCGCCCTGCACGCCCTTGTGCAGGTCGTCGACGCGATACACCGGTACGCCCTGGGCCTTGACGTCGGGCGAGGACTGGGTCTGGTTACCGATGGTGGCGAAGCTGTCGAAGGGCACCACGGCGTTGCCGACTTTGCAGAAGTCCGGTACCGAGCAGACCACTTTCCACTCGTGGCTGTCGTTGGCGGCGTGGCGGGCATTGCCCACGAGATCCTTGCCATCCTCTGTCGGCTTTGACTCCGCCAGTTCACCGTCCTTGAAGATGCCTTGGTCGTAGAGGTCCTTGACCTGTCTTGCGGTCTTGTCGAAGCTCTCCCGCTGCCCTGGAAAATACTCGCCGTTGCTGGCTGTGAAGGCTTCCCAAGGGTGGCCGCCACGGGCATACAGACCATCCAGATTATTCAGGGCGCTTGTAGCCTGGTCGGCACTGTCGATACCGAAGTTCTTACGAAACAGGTTGGCGTTATGATGAGGGCCCGCGACGATGTCGATATCAAGCGCCATGCACGTCCCCCTGCCTCAGGGGAGCGTCCAGCGTACCGACGGCCAGCCGTCGCCACGGCTCGACGCGCTCGAAGGTGCCACGCCAGATCAGCGAGACCTGCCGGGTATCCAGGTCGATGGCGACGGTATCGAGCACCAGCGGCCCTTGCCGGCAAAGGCCGCTGGTAGTGGTCAGGGAGACCAGCGCCAGCACACCGGGCAGGCGGAAATGGGTCAGCCCTTCGGGCAGCAGGCCGAGCAGCGAGATGAATTCGTCGCCGGCCAGGTAGCCTGGCTGAACCAGATCCGGCGGGGCGGCCTGGTAAAAGCGCTCGTCGAAATCATCGGGCAGCAGCGGGTAGCGCTCACGCTGCCAGTGTTCGTCGTAGGTGCCGGCGTATTGCAGGCGGTCCTGGCTCCAGCGGGCGAGGGGCGCGAGGCCTTGCGGCAGCAGAGCGTCATGGGGGCTGGCGACGGGCGCCTCGACATCCTCGATCTGCGGCGCCGGCAGCTCGCTTATCTCTTCGAGCCATTGGCGTAGCTGGGCCTGAGCCTCGGGTGACATCGCCTGAAGGTCGGCCTCGCTGGGCAGCCAGCCACATCCGGCTGGATTCTGCGGGTTGTATACCCGCTCGATCTCGCCTTGCTCGCCCGTTCTCACGCTGTAGCAGCCGCCGAATGCGTAGCGGTAGTCGAGCGGCACCTGCGTAACGGGCTCCGCGCTGCTCAGGCGCCACTGCTGACCGTGGCGTTCGAAGCGCCGCGGGCCGTGCAACTGCAGCAGCTTACGGCGGTTGCCTACGCGGATGCCGGCGAGCCAGCCTGCCTGTGCGACTCCGCCTTCACTGTGCGCTGTACCGGTGACGTAGATATCGCTGGCCGGTTTGAACAGCACCAGGTCACCTTCGCGGCGCAGCACGCTCTGCAGAGGGTTGACCTCGGGGTGACCGTCATACTCATCGGCATAGACGATGGCGGCCTGCTTCTCGGCGCGCTGCAAAGGTTTGTAGCTGTCGTTCAAGTCGAAGGTGCCGCGCAGCACCAGCACGTCGTGGACGATGCCGCCCGGCCCGGTTTTCTCGAACCAGGCGTGGGGAAAGCCGCTGCGGTTATCGATCTGCACGGTGCGTCCGTTCGCCCGGGGTCAGGATTCGTCGGGCAGCGCTGGCGCGGCCGTGACGAGGGACACGCTGTGCAGGCACTCGGGGTTGTTCTGCTTGAAGGCGAAGCGCAGTTGGCCCCAGGGCCGTGTGCTTTCCCAGACGCTGGTCTCGTGTAGCGAGCGACCACGTGGAGCCGAGACCAGCAACAGTTCACCATATCGGGCCTGCAGCTCTTCACGGCCGATGCAGGCACCGCTCAGAAACAGGCCGACGGTACCCTGTCCGCTCGCCTGCTCCTTGCTGAGCGCCGTGAAGCCGATCTGCGCGATGCGTACGTTGTCCAGCAAGGCCACATCGCCGCCAACCCAGCGAGTGCGATGTTCATCCTGCTTGTCCAACTGCAAGGGGCTACCGAGCGTCTGCTCGATCTTGGCCTTGGTCAGCGGCGCCTGTTGCGCCAATTGCTCGATGGCTTGCCAGAGCGTGAAAGAGACTTGGTTCATCCGTTCGTTCTCGTTCGTTGTAGAGCAGGCCGTTGCGCTCGCCACCAGCAGATAGGCGAAGAGCCTGAATGAAAGCCGCTTACTTGCCGACGTTGTCGTCATACCAGCTGCCGTAGTAATCGTTGTACGTGACGAACTGGCCGTCGACCTTGACCGATGACGTCTCGCCGCCCCACAGGCGGCCCACCGCCGAGCGTGCCGCGTCGCTGTTGCCGTTGCCGAGCAATTGGTCGTAGGCCGCGTTGTAGCCGGCATGATTGGCCGCCGAACCATTGATGCCGATGTCGGGGCCACCGCTGGCGATGATTTCGCGCCGGACCTTGATGTTGTTCAGCACGGCCGCGCCTTCGTCCTTCAGCGCGCCGTTGACGTAGGCCGCCTTGGAGGACAGATCCTCCACGTACGGGTTGGTGGCATGCCCCACTTCATGGGCCAGCAACTGCGTCACCGTCTCGGGGGAGCCGCGCATGTCGCCATCGATGACGATCTTGCTGATGTCACCCTCCTGGGTGACGAAAGTCCCTTCGCCGGCAGGGCCATACTCGATATCCCAGCCGTCTTCTTGCAGCGTGCGCAGATCCTTCTGCAGCGAGGGTGATTGCGCGGCAAGGCGATCCACCGCGCTGCCCAGCCCGGTGGTCACCGCAGCGGGCGTCTGAGCCGCGGGCGTGCTGCTTCTCAGCGAAAGGCTGCTCTGCGCTTCGGCCCCCGGGCGCTTGTCATTGCCCCGGGCCGCTGGGCCTGCTTGTGAGCCGAGCCCGCGCACGACCCCGGCGATGGCCGCCAGCGCGCCCACCTGGGCGCCAGGCTCCAGCTTGCCGCTGTGCTCGGGGGCAGGTTGTGCAGTGCCCGAGTTGAGCAGGATGTCCGAAGGCGCATCGGCGTGCAGGTACTCCTGCGCCTTGAAGTGGATGTCCTTGGCGCTGAGGTAGATGGCATCCGGCGTCAGCGTCAGTTGTGAGCTGCCGACCTTGAATTCGATCTTGTCGCCGGCCGACACGGCCCAGGTCTTGCCGACGAAGTCGGTGCGGTTCATGCCCACGGCCGAGAACATGGCCATGCCGACGTTGCGGTTATAGCCCAGGCCGACGTTGGTCATCTTCGCCATGCCGATGCTTTCGACCTTGAAGCGACCGATGTTGACCGTCTTGTTGTGGCCAATGCTGTAACGCTCGTTGCGGGCGATCTTCTTGGTGCGATTGGCGCCCACGTCGACGGTCTCGTCACGGCCGATGGATTTGCTGCGATCACGGCCGACGGCATGGGTCTCGTCCTGCTCGACGACGATGTCCTGGTTGCGTTCGGCATGGATGTACAGCTGTTCTTCGCCCTTCTTGTCCTCCATGCGGATTTCATTGAACTGAGCGGGCGTGCCGCCCTTGCTCGAGCGGCTCTTGATGCCGCTCTGGGTGGCGTTGGCCGGAAGGTCGTAGGGCACCGTCTGTTCGGCGTTGTAGACGCGGCCGGTGATGATCGGCCGGTCGGGGTCGCCTTCCAGGAAGCTGACGATCACCTCCTGGCCGATACGCGGAATCTGGATCGCGCCCCAGTTCTTGCCCGCCCAGTTCTGCGACACGCGAATCCAGCACGAGCTGTTCTCGTTGGACTGGTCGTGGCGGTCCCAGTAGAAATGCACCTTCACGCGGCCGTATTGGTCGGTCCAGATTTCCTCACCCTGGGGGCCGACCACCAATGCCGTCTGCGGGCCCTGCACGATGGGCTGCACGGTCAGCGGTAGTGGGCGGAACACCTGGCTGGCATCGATGCAGTCGAGGCGGCTGTCGAATTGCAGCGGCTCATCATGGGTGTTGTTCTCGAAGGCTTCCTGAACGATCTGGTAGTCGGCACTGACGGTCAGGTATTCGCGGTTCTGATCGGCGCGCGGGTAACCGGTCATGCTGAACAGGTGGCCGGAGCCGATGCCGCGGGCGTTGGCACGCAGCTGAATGCGCTCGTACTGGGTCTGGATGGCCTCGATACGGTTGCGCGCGTATTGCTCGCCGTCCTTGCTCTGCACGTATTCGCCGGGGTAGTCGAACAGCGGATGACCGGCGTTGCTGTGCGGGCGCGAGACGATCGAGCGCACTTCCAGGCGGGCGCTGGGGCGCTGGAAGTCGTAGTCGTTGAGCTCCAGCGAACCGGGTTGTACCTCGTGGTCGAGGTGCCAGTCGTAGATGTGATCGCGCTCGCGCATCTGATCTTCCAGGGGGAAGAACGGTACGCTGGCGTAGCCCGGTGCTGCTCGATGCGCACCGTAGGCGTCGCACAGCACCAGCACATGGCGGGCCTGCTCGTGGCGGAAGTAGTAGTAAATCCCTTCCTGCTCGAGCAGCCGGCTGACGAAGTCCAGGCTGGTTTCACGGTACTGAACGCAGTAGTCCCACTCGCGGTAGGTGCGCGTCAGCGCGTCTTCGAAGTCGGAGAAGCCCAGGTCGCGAAACACCTGCTTGACGATGTCGGGCACCGTCTTGTTCTGGAAGATCCGGCAGTCGGAGGTTCTCGAGAGCAGCCACAACCAGGGCTTGAGGGTGACCCGGTAGCTGGCGAATTGCCCGCTACCGGCTGCCTGGCTGCAGCGCGCGGCGATACCGTGAAAATAACGGTCGCTGCCGTCGGCCAGTTGCACGGTCAGGCCCATCGGCTTGCCGAGCAAGGCGTTGAGCGGTAGCGAGTGATCCTCGGATATCAGCGCCAACTCGTAGGCGAATGGCCGGCTGAGCTCATCCCGGCCTTCCATGCGGCGCAGCACCAGCACGTCACCACCCAGCGGGCTGGTGACGATGGCCATGCGTGCATCCTGAGTAATTGCCATCAAGCGTCCTCTCGCACGGCGGGCGTTATTGCACCTGTTCGAACTGGTAATGCAGATCCTGGTTCTGCACGCTCACCTGCACGCCGGCGAGCGGCTTGCCTTCGAGCAGGCGGCCGAGGAACTCGCGGCTCATGTCCGGGAGCATGCTGTTGGTGAGGATCGCGTCGATCTGCCGGCCACCGCTCTCGTTCTCGGTGCAGCGCGACACCACCAGGTCGACCACCGCATCGTCGTAGCTGAACGGCACCTTGTGGGTGCTTTCGATGCGCTTCTTGATGCGCTCCAGCTGCAGGCGGGTGATGGCCTTGAGCATGTCGTCCGACAGCGGGTAGTAGGGGATGGTCACCAGGCGGCCGAGCAGGGCCGGCGGGAAGATCTTCAGCAGCGGCTCGCGCAGCGCCTTGGCGATGCCTTCGGGCTCGGGCATCAGCTCGGGGTCGCTGCACAACCCGGCGATCATCTCGGTGCCGGCGTTGGTGGTGAGCAGGATCAGGGTGTTCTTGAAGTCGATCTGGCGGCCTTCGCCGTCCTCCATCACGCCCTTGTCGAATACCTGGAAGAAGATCTCGTGGACGTCCGGATGCGCCTTCTCGACCTCGTCGAGCAACACCACACTGTAGGGGCGACGGCGCACCGCTTCGGTCAGCACGCCGCCCTCGCCGTAGCCGATGTAGCCCGGTGGCGCGCCCTTGAGGGTGGACACCGTGTGGGCTTCCTGGAACTCGCTCATGTTGATGGTGATGACGTTCTGCTCACCGCCATACAGGGCTTCGGCCAGGGCCAGGGCGGTTTCGGTCTTGCCCACGCCGGAGGTGCCGGCGAGCATGAACACGCCGATCGGCTTGTTGGGGTTGTCGAGCCCGGCGCGGGAGGTCTGGATGCGCTTGGCGATCATCTCCAGGGCGTGGTCCTGGCCGATGATGCGTTTCTTCAGGTGCGCGTCCAGCTTGAGAACGGTCTCGATCTCGTTGCGCGCCATGCGCCCGACCGGAATGCCGGTCCAGTCGGCGACCACCGACGCCACCGCCTGGTAATCGACGGTCGGCAGGATCAGCGGGTCTTCGCCCTGCAGGGCGCTCAGGCGGCTCTGCAGATCGGTGAGCGTGCTGCGCAGGGCGGCGTGCTCCTCGTCGCTCAGGCGGGCAGCGCCGGCCTCGCGGCTGGTGTCGTCTACCGGTTCGGCGGCGGCGCGCAGGCTGGCGCGGGTGGCCAGCAGCTCGTCGACCAGCGTCTTCTCCTCGCTCCAGCGCGCCTCAAGGCCCGCCAGGCGGCTGCGCTCCTCGGCCAGCGCCGATTCGCTGTCGCGGCGGCGGCTGCCGATGTTCACGCCAATGGCTTCTTCGCGGCCGATGATCGCCAGCTCGGTTTCCAGGGCTTCGATGCGTCGACGGCTGTCGTCCACCTCGGCGGGCACCGCGTGCAGGCTGATGGCCACGCGTGCGCAGGCGGTGTCGAGCAGGCTGACCGACTTGTCTGGCAACTGGCGCGCCGGGATATAGCGGTGCGACAGCTTGACCGAGGCTTCCAGGGCCTCGTCGAGAATCTGCACCTGGTGGTGCTTTTCCATGGTCGAGGCGACGCCGCGCATCATCAGGATGGCGCGATGCTCGGAAGGCTCGTCGACCTGTACCACCTGGAAGCGACGGGTCAGGGCCGGGTCCTTCTCGATGTGCTTCTTGTACTCGGCCCAGGTGGTGGCCGCCACGGTGCGCAGGGTGCCGCGGGCCAGGGCTGGCTTGAGCAGGTTGGCGGCGTCGCCAGTGCCCGCCGCGCCACCGGCGCCGACCAGGGTGTGGGCTTCGTCGATGAACAGGATGATCGGCTTGGGCGAGCTCTGCACGTCCTCGATGACCTGGCGCAGGCGCTGCTCGAACTCACCCTTCATGCTGGCGCCGGCCTGCAGCAGGCCGACGTCCAGGCTGCGCAGCTCGACGTCCTTGAGGCTCGGCGGTACGTCGCCGGCGACGATGCGCAGGGCGAAGCCTTCGACCACTGCCGTCTTGCCCACGCCGGCTTCGCCGGTGAGGATCGGGTTGTTTTGGCGGCGACGCATGAGGATATCGACCAGTTGGCGAATCTCGTCGTCACGGCCGACGATGGGGTCGAGCTTGCCGCTGCGCGCCTGTTCGGTGAGGTCGACGGTGAAGCGCTTGAGCGCTTCCTGCTTGCCCATGGCACTCGGCGCGATGGCGCCGCTGGCCTCGCCCGGCGCGGCGCCGGCCTGGAAGCCGTCGGTGGCGGTCAGGGCGTTTTCCGGCGATGCGCCGACCACTTCGTCGAAGCGCTCGGTGAGGGGCTCGACCTTAAGCTTGTCGAACTCCCGGGAGATGGCCAGCAACGCATTGCGCAGGCTTGGCGTCTTGAGGATGCCGACGATCAGGTAGCCGGTGCGCACCTGGCTTTCGCCGAACATCAGGCTGCCGTAGACCCAGCCGCGCTCGACCGCTTCCTCGACATGGGAGGACAGGTCGGTGATCGAAGTGGAACCACGCGGCAGGCGGTCCAGGGCTTCGGTGATGTCCTTGGCCAGGCGCGCCGGCTCGATGCTGAACTGACGGATGATCTGGTGCAGGTCGGAATCCTGCAGCTGCAGGATCTGGTGCAACCAGTGGCTCAGTTCGACATAGGGGTTGCCACGCAGCTTGCAGAACACGGTGGCGGCTTCGATGGCCTTGTAAGCGACGCTGTTGAGCTTGCCGAACAACGCAGCGCGACTGATTTCACTCATTTTCCTGTCCTCTAATTCGGGGTAGTGAGCGGCTGGGTGGCGACGTGATGCCTATCCAGCAGCAGATCCTTTGCATCCTCGCGCGGCTTGCCGAGCCAGGTATCGAAGCCGAGTCGGCAGCCGCCATCCAGTGAAGCGGGCGGTACCTCCTCCTGTTTGAGCACCAGGTTGGTGTCCCAGTCCAGTTCCATGCCGACGTACTCGGCCACCCACGCTGCCAGTTCGGCGAGCAGCGGCTGGTCGGGCAGGAAACGGCGGTATTGCGCCAGGCTGAGTGGGCCGATGCGCAGGCGGAATTTGTGTTGCCGATCCCATACGTGGGTGCCCAGGCACAGGTCCATGCCCAGGGTGCAGGTGCTGGCGCCCAGGCGGCTGTATTCCGGCAGCGGCAGCCACTGGCCGACGTATTCCTCGAGCGCCACCGGCACGCCGAAGTATTCGGCGAGGATCGCCTGCAGGCCATCGGGGTAGCGGGTCTGGGCGGCCAGATGACCGGTGAAGTAATAGCGCGCCGCGTCCGGGATCGGGCCCTGGCCGAGCAGGCTTTCCATGCCGCGGCCAGACAGCGCGCCGAGGCGCGGCGACCAGTAGTCGTCGGTGGCGCGATCCTGGGCCACCGTTGGTCGGGCCTCGGCCCAGGCGCGGTAGAACAGGGTCAGCAGGCGGTGGTTGAAGACGTCGAGAAAGCGTTTGAAAGTGGCGTCGCCGTGGTGGCGCTGGCGCTCGCGGGCGTGCTCGGTGAGGTGGATCGGCAGTGGCCCGTTGGGCCCGGTCAGGCCGAAGAAGAACTGCTCGATACGCGGCGTGCCGGTGCTGTCATGGATGACGCTGGCCAGGGTCGAGGGCGCGAAGCCGCAGTCCGGCTTCTGGCCGAGGCGTAGCGGGTCGTCGACCAGGCGCACGGAATGGCCCAGGCGCGGGCTTTGCGGGTATTCGCACTCGATGCGCCGCATGGCCTGGAAGAAGTCGTAGTTCCAGGGCGTTTCGGCCATCGCCACCAGGGTGTTCACAGCGTCGGCCGACATCCGGGCTTGGCCCTCCAGCGCATCACTTCGCCGCGTTCGGTGGTGCGCAGCACCGTCTCGGTGAAGCTGTTGATCGACACGTATCGGGTCAGGAAGCGCTCCAGCACCGAACCGAGCAGGAACACGCCGGTGCCGCGGAAGGCGTTCTCGTCGAACTCCAGGCCGATCTCCAGGCCACGCCCGAAGACGATCGGCCCCGGCATCGGCAGGCGCCGCGTGCATGGCTGGGCGGTGACCTTGCGCAGGCCGTCGATCTGCAGCTGCAGGGCGTTGTCGCCGACATCACCGTACAGGCGCAGCAGTTCGCGCAGCGCTGCGGCGCCCTGGCCTTGCTCGCTGAGCGACAGATAATTGAGCGACAACTGGCTGATCAGGCGCCAAGCGCTGGCATCGTGGGCGCGGCTGGCTCGTGGGCGGCTGGGGCCGGCCAGGCAGCGCACGGCGACCACCGGGGCGCTGTCTTCGAGGGTGAAGTCGCTGCGCGTGCCGCCGATCGGCATCGACAGCGGCAGGTCGCGGTTGGTGCACAGCGTGCCGATGCCCAGTTGGCGCAGGTCATGGCGGTAGGGCGCCTGGTTGGCGTCGACCAGGGAGACGAAGGTCTCGCTGCCCACGTAGGTCGAGCGCGGGCCATTGCGCCGTTGCTTGCTCGACAGTACGCGAGGCTCGCGGCGCAGGCTGTACCAGGCCTGTTCGCGGCCATAGCGCGAAGGGTCGCGCACCGCGTAGAACGGCTGGAACGGCTGTTCGGGGCCGCTGCCATGGCCGCTGACCTCGGTGACCGAATGGATCTCGAAATCCTGCGGGCGGGTGCGATCGGCGATGATCTGGTGCTCGTGCACGCGGTCGCTCAGGTGAATGCGGTCGGCACGGCGGGCGAACAGGTTGATCGCCGGGGTGCAGAACAGCCGGAACTGCTCGGCACCGATGCTGTTTTCCAGGCTGTTGTCGAGGCGGTTGAACAGCACCACGAGCTCCAGTTCCTGGCTGGCGTTGCGCTGCACGGCGCGCTTGAGGCCAGTGAGCTCGACGAACAGGAAACGGTTGGGCAGGGCGAAGTATTCCTGCAGCAGGCGATAGCCTTGGAAGGCGCGGGGCACCACTGGCAGGGCGGCGTCCTGGTCATCGAAGCCACGCGCGCGCAGGCTGTCCGGCGGCAGGCGTTCGACCCAGGAACCGTCCACGGCACGGACGAACAGGGCGCAGACGTTGCCCATCAGTTGTTCGTAGAGGCGGAACGGCTGCTCGTCGGCGCCGTGCAGATAGAACGTCAGCTCGTCGAGATCCAGCGCATTGAACGGTAGCCCGGCACCGGCACGCAGGCGCACTCGCACGGCGGCCTTGGCGCCCGGCTCGCTGGCCGCCAGGCGGCCGAGCTGGGTGCTTGGATTACCGAAATAGCTGGCCTGGGTGACCTCCAGCGGCCACAGGGTGACTGGCTGGCAGGTGCGGTATTCGCAGGCGGTCTGCGCCTCGCTGCCCAGGGCACCGCGCAATGAAGCGCCGCGCTCGAGGGTGAAGCCGCTGCTCAGCGAGCCTTCGTTGGGATCGGCACATAGCTGCACCACGGTCATCGACGGCGTCGGTGCCAGGTAGTGCGGATAGGCGATCTCCAGCAGGTTGTGGGTGAAGGTCGGGTATTCGGCGTCGAGTTTGAGCTGCACCCGCGCGGTCAGGTAGGCAAAACCTTCGAGCAGGCGTTCCACGTAGGGGTCGGCGCATTCGACGCCGGACAGGCTCAGGCGGCTGGCGATCTTCGGGAATTCGCGGGCGAACTCCTCCGCGCTTTCGCGGATGTGCTGCAGCTCCTGATTGTAGTAACCGAGCAGGCGCGGGTTCATCGGCGTCTCCGTGAGGCGTCGGCGGGCAATACCTGGACGTGCCCGGTTTCCAGATCCAGTTCGGTGGTCAGCAGCAGGCGCAGCGGCATCGGGTGGGCCCAGAGATCACCCTCGATCTCGAAGCTGAGGGAGTTGTGGTTCATTTCCTCGGCCTCCTGGCGGGCGCGTACGCGCAGCGACGAGCGCACGATGCGCGGCTCGAAGTCGGCGATGGCCTTGGTCAGCAGGCGCTCGACCGCGGGAATGTCGATGCTCGAGGCGCTGTGCCCGGCCAGCGGCGGCAGGCCGAAATTGACCACCGAACTGCCGGCCCGGGTCAGGGCCTCGTCGTCGCTGGTCAGCGGGGCGATGGTATTGAACAGCCAGGCCAGGTCGCGCAGCACCGACGCGCGCAGCTGGTTGAGGGTCAGCACGCGCTTATCGACGCTCTCCGCCGGGTTGCTCGGGTCGTCGTCGAGCAGACGGTCGAGCAGGGCGGGCTGCAGGCGCTCCTGACGTTTCAGGTCGGCCATGCCGCAGCATTCCCGTGCTCGAAGCTCAGCGTGCGCAGATCGAACAGCGCCTGGTCGCCGCCATCGAAGGCCAGCAGGCGCTGGCCGAGCGGCACGCCGTCGTCCTGCCATTCGGTCTTGCGGGCCAGGCGCAGCGCGCCGTCGCTGCTGGCGTGGGTACCAGGGTAGCGGCTGGGGATCAGCGCCACGGTGCTGCCGCCATTGGTCAGGGTCAGCTGGGCCGGCAGCCAGACCAGGTCACGCAAATCATTGGGCGCTTCGACGCTGAGGCTGGCGATGTTTTCCATGGGCAGCCAGACGTAGCGACCATTGACGATCAGCTCCAGCACCGGGCCGAGGCGCGGGTCGGCGTCGGCCAACCAGGTGAAGGCGGTGTCATCGAGCTTGCCCGGCACCGCGGCAGCGGCTTCGAAGGCCTGGTCGCGCAGGCTCTGGGCTGCGGCGGCGTTGCCCTGGGCGTCCTGTTCGAGGGCGAGGATCAGCGGCGCGACCCATTCGGCGGGCTGGCCGAGCACCACGGGCGTGGTCTTGCCGGCGAACACCTGCTCGCGCAGGGCCTCGCAGTTCAGCGCCGTGCTGTAGGTCTGCACCATCGGCAGGCAGGCGGCATCCAGCTCGCCGGCGACCTTCAGCTGGTTCTGCGCACGGCTCCATTGGCCCATCACCGCCAGCAGCTGGAACAGGAACACACGCAGTTCGGCCTTGGCGGGTTGCGCCCGAACCTGGTCCTGCAGCGCCTTCAGCGCGTCGTCGAGCTGTGCGTTGCGCAGGTATTGTTCGGCAGTCATCGTCGGTCCCTGTACTGGCGCGGTCACCGCGTTCGTGCGGTGATCCTTCGACGCGCCGCGCCTGCGTTGGCAGTGAGCAGCACGTCATCGAAAATTCGTTCTGGTCAGAACCAGCGATGCCCGGCGCAGTGCCGGGCATCGCTGTGCACCCGAAATACGGGCGGTGTTACACCTTGACGTTCTGGCGGATGTTCCAGCCGTACTTGACCGGGCCGCCATCTTTGGCACCGTCGGCTTTCTGCGGTTGGTAGTCGACCAGCACCTGAGCGAAGTTCAGGGTGACGTTCTCGGTCAGGCGATCTTCGCCACCGCTGCCGCCGGTGCTGATGGACGACACCAGCACTTCCTTCAGGGTGATGATCAGGTACTCGACCTGGGAGTCACCGCCGGCCTTGCGGACGGTCAGCTTGGCTTCCGGATAATGCTTGCCGCTGGAGCAGGCCATCATCAGGTTGGGGCTGGATTTGTCGACGTACTTGGTCAGCGACAGATCCTGGATATTGACCTTGCCGGCACCGCCGCCACCGCCGACGTGCATGGAGCCGGACTGGCTCATGCCCCAGCTCCAGGCCAGTACGTCGATTTCGTCGGCGTGCGCCTTGTCCTTGGACTCGCCCTTGACGTCGCCAATCTTGATGAACATATCAACAGCCATCATTCCTCCTTTCGTGGCTTTTGCCACTCTGTTTCAGCTACGCCCGCCAACGCGGGCGCCACAGTGACGAGCCTCAGGCCCCCTTGGCCGAAGGCAGTTTGGATACCAGGCGCAGCGACACGGTCAGCCCTTCGAGCTGGTAGTGCGGGCGCAGATAGAACTTGGAGCTGTAGTAACCCGGGTTGCCTTCGATTTCCTCGACCACCACCTCGGCTTCGGCCAGCGGGTGCTGGGCCTTGGTGGTTTCGGTGGAGTGCGCCGGGTCACCGTCGACGTAGTTGAGGATCCAGTCCTGCAACCAGCGCTGCATCTCGTCGCGCTCTTTGAACGAGCCGATCTTGTCGCGCACGATGCACTTCAGGTAGTGGGCGAAGCGGCAGGTGGCGAACAGGTACGGCAGGCGCGCGGCCAGGTTGGCGTTGGCGGTGGCGTCCGGATCGTCGTACTCGGCCGGCTTGTGCAGCGACTGGGCGCCGATGAAGGCGGCCAGGTCGGTGTTCTTCTTGTGCAGCAGCGGCATGAAACCGTTCTTCGCCAGCTCGGCCTCGCGGCGGTCGGAGATGGCGATCTCGGTCGGGCACTTCATGTCCACGCCACCGTCGTCGGTGGGGAAGGTGTGCGCCGGCAGGTTCGGCACTTCACCGCCCGACTCCACGCCGCGGATGCGCGAGCACCAGCCGTAGAGCTTGAACGAACGGTTGATGTTGACCGCCATGGCGTACGCCGAGTTGGCCCAGGTGTACTTGCTGCTGTCGGCGCCGTCGGTTTCTTCCTCGAAGGCGAACTCTTCGACCGGATCGGTCTTCGCGCCGTAGGGCTGGCGCGCCAGGAAGCGCGGCATGGTCAGGCCGATGTAGCGCGAGTCTTCGGAGTCACGCAGCGAACGCCAGCCGGCGTATTCGGGCGTGGTGAAGATCTTGGTCAGGTCGCGCGGGTTGGACAGCTCCTGCCAGGAACCCATGCCCATGACCGTCGGCGAGGCCGCGGAAATGAACGGCGAGTGCATGGCTGCGGAGATCTTGGCGATCTCGCCGAGCAGTTCGACGTCGGGCGGCGACTGGTCGAAGTAGTAGTCGCCCACCAGGCAGCCGTAGGGCTCGCCACCGAACTGACCGTATTCCTCTTCGTAGAGCTTCTTGAAGATCGGGCTCTGGTCCCAGGCGGTGCCCTTGAATTTCTTCAGGGTCTTGTGCA
>JAAIGE0100976382.1_pt1 | contig 26160 bp, 30 predicted proteins | sample 6487951 | NCBI WGS metagenome assembly JAAIGE01 (sample SAMN13974128, study PRJNA590717) | phyllosphere metagenome | biome: tomato field; feature: multiple bacterial spot infested tomato fields; material: tomato leaves; isolation source: leaves from tomato fields | host: Solanum lycopersicum ...
AAGTGACCCGCCGTCAGGCGGAACCCTAAGTGGCCGTTACCGCAGCAATGGATATGTACTCGCTATAACAATGTCGCCTGTCAGGCCGCCTTCGCGAGCAAGCCCGCTCCCACAATTGGATGGTGGGGTGTCAGGTAGAGAAGTGTCGGCTGGTAGGCCGTCATCGCAGGCAAGCCAGCTCCCACATGAACCAAGCAAGCCCAGCCCCAATCAGCTCTTGTGCAACTTGCTCATCAACTGCGCCTCAGCCTGAGTCAACCCACACGACTGAGTCAACTCATCCACCGTCGCCCCCATGCCCACCAGCTTGGCCGCCTGGGCAAACGACAGATTCGACGGATCACGCTGCTCCAACTGCACCAACCTGTCCGGCAACGGCGCAAGAATCGCACGCAATTCATGCACCTCATCCCCCACCCGCACCGCACTTTGCTGGAAATGATCAACGCGCTTGACCAGCTCCAGAATGCGCCGGTCACGCACCGCATCGCGCTCGGCCTGTTGCAAGGCCAACTCCCGCTGCTGGCGCAGATAGCGCAGCACAAACGCCAAGGTCCCGGCCCACAACAGGGCCAGGACAATCACCGCTGCCTCAAGGAACAATCAGATGCTCTCCAGTTCCGACCACTCTTCTTCGCTCATCATCTTGTCCAGCTCAACCAGAATCAGCAGTTCGCCGTTCTTGTTGCACACGCCCTGGATGAACTTGGCCGACTCTTCGTTACCCACGTTCGGTGCGGTTTCCACTTCCGATTGGCGCAGGTAAACCACCTCGGCCACGCTGTCGACCAGGATGCCGACCACTTGCTTGTCGGCTTCGATGATCACGATACGGGTGTTGTCGCTGACTTCAACCGTGTCCAGGCCGAACCGCTGACGGGTGTCGATCACCGTCACCACGTTGCCGCGCAGGTTGATGATGCCCAGCACGTAGCTTGGCGCACCTGGCACCGGGGCGATCTCGGTGTAGCGCAGCACTTCCTGCACGCGCATCACGTTAATGCCGTAGGTTTCGTTGTCCAGCTTGAAGGTCACCCATTGCAGGATCGGATCATCCAAACCTTGTGCGGACGCTGACTTGTTCATTCATCTGACCCCTTCAAATGCCGCTATCGACGGCGTGTGTGCAAGTGGGCCGCGCAACCGCACGGCCCTTATTGTTCAATCAACTGCGTTTGTTCTGTGGCATTGCCTTCACCGCACCGCTGGCGATCAACTCGGCCAGTTCGGCGACATCCAGCAACGCGCACATGTGTTCGATCACAGTGCCCGCCAACCACGGCCGCTGGCCACGGTGGCTGCGCCATTTGATTTCATTGGGGTCCAGGCGCAACGAGCGGCTGACTTGATGCACTGCCAGCCCCCACTCGTAGCCCTGCACCGAGATCACGTATTGCAGGCCCTGGCGGAAATCATCGCGGTAGCGGTCGGGCATCACCCAGCGCGCCGTGTCCAGCACCTTGAGGTTGCCGGCCTGGCTGGGCAGGATGCCGAGGAACCACTCTGGCTGCCCGAACAACGGCGTCAGCTCCTGGCCTTCCAGGGAGTAGATCGAGCCCAGGCATACCAGCGGCACCGCCAGGGTCAACCCGGCAACGTCGAACAGCAGGCACTCGAACGGCTCGGCAGCCCACGAAGGGCGACCGTCGCCCGTCACCGGTGGCGGCGTGATGCTGGGCGGCAGGTGCACGTCCACCAGCGGTTCGACCACCGGCGGCGCCGCCACTGCCGGGGCGCTCGGCACCACGACGGGCGCCTCCACCACCTGCGCGTCACGCGCCTGCTCCTCCATCACCGCCTGCTGGAATTCATCCAACGGGCTGTCGGGCTCGACAGCAGGCTCGAGTACCAGAATCGGTTCCGGCATTTCTTCGGCCGTCGCATCCTGCAGCAAGGCATCCAGGTAGGATTCCAGTGCCAGTTGCGGGCGGGTCTTGAATTGGACAGGACGGTTCATCACGCCACCTGCGCCACAAGCTGTTGCGACAGCAGGTGCTTGAGCAACGCACGGTAGGCCAGCACGCCACGGCTCTTGCCGTCGAACTGCGACGGTGTGAGCCCGGCACGGCTGGCGTCACGCAGGCGCGTGTCCACCGGGATGTAACCGTTCCAGATGGTGTCCGGGTAGGCATCGCGCAACACGCGCAAGGTACCGAGGGACGCCTGGGTGCGACGGTCGAACAAGGTCGGCACGATGCTGAACGGCAGCGCTTGCTTGCGCGAGCGGTTGATCATCGCCAGGGTGCTGACCATGCGCTCCAGGCCCTTGACCGCCAGGTGCTCGGTCTGCACCGGGATCACCAATTGCTGGCTGGCCGCCAACGCGTTGACCATCAGCACGCCGAGCAACGGCGGGCTGTCGATGATCGCGTAGTCGAAGTCCTGCCACAGTTGCGCCAGGGTCTTGGCGATCACCAGGCCCAGGCCGCTCTGGCCCGGCGACTGACGCTCCAGGGTGGCCAGGGCGGTGCTCGACGGCAACAGCGAAATACTCTCGTTGCTGGTGGGCAACAGCAGTTGCCCAGGCAGATCCGCCGGCACGCTGCCCTTGTGCAAAAACAGGTCATAGCAGCTGTGTTCCAGCGCATCCGGGTCGTAGCCGAAATAGCTGGTCATGGAACCGTGGGGGTCCAGGTCCACCACGACCACACGCTTGCCCGCTTCGGCCAGCAAGCCGGCCAAGGCGATGGAAGTGGTGGTCTTGCCGACTCCACCCTTTTGATTGGCAACTGCCCAGACTCTCATTCGGTTGGTTCCTCCCGGCGGGCACAGGCGCGACCGAGACATTGCATACGGTTATTGAGCCGGCGACGGAGAATTGACGTTACTCGGTCGGACCGGCGGCTTGACAACGGGCGGTGCAGTTTGTGTGCCAGCACGCTTCAACGCCGCATCCGGGGTGGCATTGGCAGTGCCGGTACCGGTCAGGCTGCGACGCACATCCAGGTTGCGCGAGACCACCAGCACCACCCGGCGGTTACGGGCGCGGCCTTCGACCGTGGCGTTATTGGCCACCGGCTGGAACTCACCATAGCCCACCGACGCCAGGCGCTGGGGGTTCACACCCTGCATGGCCAACATGCGCACGATGCTCGACGCACGGGCCGAGGACAGTTCCCAGTTGGTCGGGTACTGCGCGGTGCTGATGGGGAAATTGTCGGTGAAGCCTTCCACGTGGATGGGGTTTTCAAACGGTTTGAGGATCGCCGCGACCTTGTCGATGATGGTGAATGCCTGGTCACTGGGCAACGCATCGGCACTGGCGAACAGCAGGCTGGAGTTCAGTTCGATCTCCACCCACAGCTCATTGCCACGCACGGTCATCTGGTTGGAACTGATCAGGTCGCCAAAGGCGGCACTGATATCGTCGGCGATGCTTTTGAGCGGGTCGCTGGTGCCTTGGATGCCAGCGGCGGTTTCATCACTGTCATTGACCAGAGGCTTGGCCGGGGTCACGGTCTTGGGCCGCTCTTCGCCGATAGGAATGGGCTTGAGCGACCGCTCGGCATCGTTGAACACACCGACCAGCGCCTGGGAAATGATCTTGTACTTGCCTTCGTTGATCGACGAGATCGAGTACATCACCACGAAAAACGCGAACAGCAAGGTGATGAAATCCGCGTAGGACACCAGCCAGCGCTCATGATTGACGTGTTCTTCAGGCTCGCGACGGCGACGGCTCACGGGCACTCCCCCCCACACACCCACCCCACCGTAGGAGCGAGCTTGCTCGCGAAGATCGTTAACGAAAACGCGGGCATCCTGAATGCACGCGGCGCTCTCGGGTTCTTCGCGAGCAAGCTCGCTCCTACGGGGGGACGGGTGTTCATGTGCATCAATCCATGAAGCCCTGAAGCTTCAATTCGATGGAGCGCGGGTTTTCGCCCTCGGCAATCGACAGGATGCCTTCGAGCAGCATTTCGCGATAACGCGACTGGCGCATGGCAATCGACTTGAGCTTGCTGGCCACCGGCAGCAACACCAAGTTGGCACTGGCCACGCCGTAGATGGTGGCGACAAACGCCACGGCAATGCCGCTGCCCAGTTGCGAAGGGTCGGCCAGGTTGCCCATCACGTGGATCAGGCCCATCACCGCACCGATAATGCCGATGGTCGGCGCGTAGCCGCCCATGCTTTCAAAGACTTTGGCCGCGTTGATGTCACGGCTTTCCTGGGTGTAGAAATCCACTTCGAGGATGCTGCGGATCGCTTCCGGTTCGGCGCCATCGACCAGCAGTTGCAGGCCCTTGCGCGCGTAGCTGTCAGGCTCGGCATCCGCCACACCTTCCAGGCCCAGCAGGCCTTCCTTGCGGGCGGTAAGGCTCCAATTGACCACGCGGTCGATGCCGCCTGCCAGGTCAACCCGTGGCGGAAAAATGATCCACACCAGAATCTGCATGGCACGCTTGAACGAGCTCAGGGGCGACTGCAACAACGCCGCGCCCACGGTGCCACCGATCACGATCAGCGCTGCCGGGCCGTTGGCCAAGGCGCCGAGGTGGCCGCCTTCCAGGTAGTTGCCACCAATGATGGCGACAAACGCCATGGTGATGCCGATCAGGCTCAACACATCCATCAGAGGCAGGCCTCCACCAGATGCTTGCCGATGTCGTCCAGGCTGTAGACCGCATCGGCCAGGTCAGCCTTGACGATGGCCATGGGCATGCCATAGATCACGCAACTGGCTTCATCCTGGGCCCAGATGGCGCTGCCGCCCTGCTTGAGCAAGCGCGCGCCTTCACGGCCATCGGCGCCCATGCCGGTGAGCACCACCGCCAGAACTTTGTCGCCATAGGATTTGGCTGCCGAGCCGAAGGTGATGTCCACGCACGGCTTGTAGTTCAGGCGTTCATCGCCCGGCAGGATTTTGATCGCGCCACGCCCGTCCACCATCATCTGCTTGCCGCCCGGCGCCAGCAGGGCCAGGCCAGGACGCAGGATGTCGCCATCCTCGGCTTCCTTGACGGTGATGCGGCACAGCTTGTCCAGGCGCTCTGCGAAGGCTTTGGTGAACGCCGCAGGCATGTGCTGCACCAGCACAATCGGCGCCGGGAAGTTGGCCGGCAGTTGGGTCAACACCCGCTGCAAGGCCACCGGGCCGCCGGTGGAGGTGCCGATGGCGACCAGCTTGTAAGCCTTGCGCTTGGGCGCCGGCGAATGGGCACTCGGCGCTGCGGCAGCACGTACCGGCGCTACCGCAGGCCGGGCCACGGGCGCAGGCGCCGGGCGCGCAAACGACGACGTCGGCGCCGCTGCTGCGGGCGCAGGCGTGGGGGCTGGCGCGGGTGTGCTGAACAGGCTGCGACGGTTACTGCGGGAAATGCTGTGCACCTTCTCGCACAGCATCTGCTTGACCTTGTCGGGGTTGCGCGAGATGTCTTCGAAATTCTTCGGCAAAAAATCCACCGCGCCGGCATCCAAGGCGTCGAGGGTGACCCGCGCGCCTTCGTGAGTCAGCGAGGAAAACATCAATACCGGTGTGGGGCAGCGTTGCATGATGTGGCGCACGGCCGTGATGCCATCCATCATCGGCATCTCGTAGTCCATGGTGATCACGTCTGGCTTCAAGGCAATGGCTTGATCGATCGCCTCTTTGCCGTTGGTGGCCGTACCGACCACCTGGATCGTTGGATCAGCGGAAAGAATTTCCGAGACGCGGCGGCGGAAGAAACCCGAATCGTCCACCACCAGGACCTTGACTGCCATAAACACTCCGTTAGGCGGGGCGGGCATGACCGCCCTGCCCCACCAGAATCAAATACGCCGTGCGGCGTAACGCTTGAGCATGCTTGGAACATCGAGAATCAGTGCGATGCGACCGTCACCGGTAATGGTTGCGCCCGACATGCCTGGGGTGCCCTGCAGCATCTTGCCCAAAGGCTTGATTACCACTTCTTCCTGGCCCACCAGTTGGTCGACCACAAAGCCGATGCGCTGGGTGCCCACGGACAGAATCACCACATGGCCCTCGCGCTGTTCTTCATGGGCAGCCGAGGCCACCAGCCAACGCTTGAGGTAGAACAACGGCAGCGCCTTGTCGCGCACGATCACCACTTCCTGGCCGTCCACCACGTTGGTGCGCGACAGGTCGAGGTGGAAGATCTCGTTGACGTTGACCAGCGGGAAGGCGAACGCCTGGTTGCCCAGCATCACCATCAGGGTCGGCATGATCGCCAGGGTCAACGGCACCTTGATGACGATCTTGGAGCCCTGGCCCTTGGTCGAGTAGATATTGATCGAGCCGTTGAGCTGGCTGATCTTGGTCTTCACCACGTCCATGCCCACGCCACGCCCGGACACGTCGGAGATCTCGGTCTTGGTCGAAAAGCCCGGGGCGAAGATCAAGTTGTAGCACTCGGTGTCGGTCAGGCGGTCGGCGGCGTCCTTGTCCATCACGCCGCGCTTGACCGCGATATTGCGCAAGATGGTCGGGTCCATGCCTTTGCCGTCATCGGTGATCGACAGCAGGATGTGGTCGCCCTCTTGTTCCGCCGCCAAAATCACTTTGCCGTTGCGGGACTTGCCGGCGGCTTCGCGTTCTTCCGGGGTTTCTACGCCGTGGTCGACCGCGTTGCGCACCAAGTGGACCAGCGGGTCGGCCAGGGCCTCGACAAGGTTTTTGTCGAGGTCGGTTTCTTCGCCCACCAGTTCCAGGTTGATTTCTTTCTTGAGCTGGCGCGCCAGGTCACGAACCAGGCGCGGGAAACGGCCGAAGACTTTCTTGATCGGCTGCATCCGCGTTTTCATCACTGCGGTTTGCAGGTCGGCGGTGACCACGTCGAGGTTCGACACGGCCTTCTGCATGGCTTCGTCGCCGCTGTTCAGGCCCAGGCGCACCAGGCGGTTACGCACCAGCACCAGTTCGCCCACCATGTTCATGATGTCGTCCAGGCGCGCGGTATCCACGCGCACGGTGGTCTCGGCTTCGCTGGCGGGCTTTTCCGCAGCAGCCGGCGCCGCTGCACGCGCAGGGGCCGGGGCGGCGGCAGGTGCAGGCTTGGCAGCCGGCGCAGGTTTGGCTGCAACCGGTGCCGCAGTGGCAGCGGCTGGCGCTGCAACCGGGGCGGCAGCGGCCGGGGCCACTTCGCTGAACTTGCCTTTGCCGTGCAACTCGTCGAGCAGGGCTTCGAATTCGTGATCAGAGATCAGCCCGTCGCCGGCCGGTGCGGCACTGGCCGCTGGCGCAGCGGCGGCGGTGGCAGCAACCTCGGGCAGGGCTTCGGCCACAAAGGTGCCTTTGCCATGCAGTTGGTCGAGCAGTGCCTCGAATTCGTCGTCGGTAATATCGGTGCTGGCGTTGGCAGCGGGCGCTTCTGGCGCTGCGGCAGGCGGTGCCACGGCATCTGCTGCGAACTGGCCTTTGCCGTGCAACTGGTCGAGCAACGACTCGAACTCAGCGTCGGTAATGTCTTCACTGCTCGGCGTCGCGGCAGGCTGCACCGGCGATTCAGCTTGGGCCTTGACCGCGCTGAGGGAGTTGAGCAGTTGTTCGAACTCGCTGTCGGTCACGTCCGGCTCGGCTTGCGCCACCGGCTCCGGCGCGGCCTCGACCACCGGCGCAGCCGCGGTGTCGGCAGGTTCGGCCAGGCGCGCCAGGGCGGCCAGCAGTTCCGGCGTGGCGGCAGTGATCGGCGCACGTTCACGCACCTGGCTGAACATGCCGTTGACCGCATCCAGTGCTTCGAGAATTACGTCCATCAGTTCCGAGTCGACGTGACGCTCACCCTTGCGCAGGATGTCGAAAACGTTCTCGGCGATGTGACAGCACTCCACCAGCTCATGGAGCTGGAGGAAGCCGGCGCCCCCTTTTACAGTGTGAAAACCGCGAAAAATTGCATTGAGCAGGTTCGCATCATCCGGTCGGCTTTCCAGCTCGACCAGTTGTTCGGACAGTTGCTCTAGAATTTCGCCGGCCTCTACAAGGAAATCCTGAAGGATTTCTTCATCGGCGCCGAAGCTCATGTGGGTGCTCCTTAGAAGCCTAAACTGGATAACAGGTCATCTACGTCATCCTGACCTGACACAACGTCTTCACGTTTATCGGCATGAATCTGCGGACCTTCACCCTTGGCGAGATGTTTTTGTGGATCTTTTTCCGAGAGGATCGCTTCGCGGTCATGTTCGATGCCGGCAAAACGATCGACCTGGCCGGCCATCAGCACCAATTTGAGCAAGTTGCTTTCCACTTCGGTGACCAACTGGGTCACGCGCTTGATCACCTGACCGGTAAGGTCCTGGTAATCCTGGGCCAGCAGGATGTCGTTGAGGTTGCTGGCCACCGTGCGGTTTTCCTGTTCGCTGCGCGACAAGAACCCGTCGACGCGACGCGCCAATTCACGAAACTCTTCAGCACCGACTTCGCGGCGCATGAAGCGGCCCCAGTCCTGGCTCAAGGCCTGGGCTTCGGTGGCCATGCCATTGACCAGAGGCGTGGCGTTTTCCACCAGGTCCATGGTGCGGTTGGCCGCAGCCTCAGTCAGCCTGACCACATAGGACAGGCGTTCAGTGGCATCGGTAATCTGGGAAATTTCTTCGGCCTGGGGCATGCGCGGGTCAATCTGGAAATTGACGATTGCGCTGTGCAGCTCGCGTGTGAGCTTGCCCACTTCCTGGTACAGGCCGCGGTCACGGGTCTGGTTAAGCTCATGGATCAACTGCACCGCATCGGCGAACTGGCCTTTTTCCAGGCTGTCGACCAACTGGTGAGCATGTTTTTTCAGGGTCGACTCAAAGTCGCCCTGTGACGTTTCGTTATGCTCCATAGCTCCCCCGCGATGGCATTAGCCGTGGATGCGTTCGAAGATTTTCTCGATCTTCTCTTTCAAGGCCAGTGCCGTGAATGGCTTGACCACGTAACCGTTGACCCCGGCTTGGGCGGCTTCGATGATCTGTTCACGCTTGGCTTCGGCGGTCACCATCAGCACAGGCAGGCTGCGCAGTTTTTCATCGGCGCGCACGTGGCGCAGCAGGTCGATACCAGTCATGCCCGGCATGTTCCAGTCGGTCACCAGAAAGTCGATGCTCCCGCTGTTGAGAATCGGAATGGCCGTCAGGCCGTCATCCGCCTCGACCGTGTTGGTGAACCCAAGGTCACGCAACAGGTTTTTAATGATCCGCCGCATCGTTGAGAAGTCATCAACGATGAGGATTTTCATGTTCTTGTCCAATTCGACCTCCAAGCAGTCTTAAACGCGCCCAGCACCTGGACGCGCCATTTCAATCAACAGGCGTTACACAAAAAGGACTGCCCAGGGCACCACGGTACTCACCCGCAAAACCCTGCGGTTTCACGGTAGCGTCTGCAGTGTCCCCACACTGCCTGTCAGCGCGCGCGCCACTCGGCCAATCGCCCCCGCAAGCGGGCTGCGCACTGGCTATGCAACTGGCTGACACGCGATTCGCTGACCCCCAGGACCTCACCGATTTCCTTGAGGTTCAGCTCTTCGTCGTAGTACAGCGCCAGCACCAGCCGCTCACGCTCCGGCAAGTTGGCGATTGCATCGGCCAACGCGCCCTGGAAACGTTCGTCTTCCAGGTCGCGCGACGGCTCCGTATGCGCGCTCGCGCCGTCCTCGTGCAGCCCTTCGTGTTCGCCGTCCTGTAAAAGGTCGTCGAAACTGAACAGGCGGCTGCCCAAGGTATCGTTCAAAATCCCGTAGTAATCGTCGAGACTCAATTGGAGTTCGGCCGCAACTTCATGATCTTTAGCGTCACGACCGGTTTTTGCTTCAATTGCACGAATTGCATCACTGACCATGCGCGTATTGCGGTGTACCGAACGCGGCGCCCAATCGCCTTTACGCACTTCATCGAGCATCGCGCCACGGATACGGATACCCGCATACGTTTCGAAACTGGCACCCTTGCTGGCGTCGTATTTGGTCGAGACTTCCAGCAGGCCGATCATGCCGGCCTGGATCAAGTCTTCAACCTGTACACTCGCGGGCAGGCGCGCCAACAGGTGATAGGCAATGCGCTTGACCAGCGGCGCATAGCGCTCGATCAATTCGCCCTGGCTGTCACGTGCCGACTTTTTGTAAAGGTTGTAGCCGCTGGATGTCATAGCACCGGTCCTGCGCTCGTCTGATGCACCAAACGCTCGACGAAAAACTCCAGATGCCCCCGCGGGTTGGCGGGCAACGGCCAGGTATCGACCTTCTGGGCAATGGCCTTGAACGCCAGTGCGCATTTCGAACGAGGGAACGCTTCATAGACCGCACGCTGCTTTTGCACGGCCTTGCGCACACACTCGTCATAGGGAACTGCGCCGACGTATTGTAAAGCCACATCGAGGAAGCGATCCGTGACCTTGGTCAACTTGGCGAACAGGTTGCGCCCTTCCTGCGGGCTCTGGGCCATGTTGGCCAGCACGCGAAAGCGGTTCATGCCGTAGTCACGGTTAAGCAGTTTGATCAGTGCGTAGGCATCGGTGATAGAGGTGGGCTCGTCGCACACCACCAGCAGCACTTCTTGCGCTGCGCGCACAAAGCTGACCACGGATTCGCCGATGCCGGCGGCGGTGTCGATCACCAGCACGTCGAGGTTGTCGCCGATGTCGCTGAACGCCTGGATCAACCCGGCATGCTGCGCGGGGCTCAGGTGCACCATGCTCTGGGTGCCCGAGGCCGCCGGCACGATGCGAATGCCTCCGGGGCCCTGGAGCAGCACATCGCGCAGCTCACAGCGGCCCTCGATCACATCGGCCAGGGTATGTTTGGGTGTCAGCCCCAGCAGAACGTCCACGTTCGCCAAGCCCAGGTCAGCATCCAGCAGCATGACGCGACGGCCAAGCTCTGCCAGCGCCAGGGACAAATTCACTGACACGTTAGTTTTCCCGACGCCACCTTTGCCGCCGGTCACCGCGATCACCTGTACGGGATGCATGCTGCCCATTTTATTTCTTTACCTTGTCTTGCTTAGACGCAGGCTACATGGCTTGGCCGCGTGAATCGCTTGCAGACCATCGATGTAGGTACATTTCACGGTGTTCATCCTGCCTCAACCCACCCGTTTAGCCGGGTGGTGGTAAAGGTCGGCGAACATATCGGCCATCGCTTCCTCGCTAGGCTCGTCTTGCATTTGCACACTCACGGCACGGCTGACCAACTGATGACGGCGCGGCAGATGCAGATCATCCGGGATCCGCGGCCCGTCGGTGAGGTAGGCAACCGGTAATTCATGGCTGATGGCCAGGCTCAATACCTCGCCCAGGCTCGCGGTTTCGTCGAGCTTGGTGAGGATGCAGCCGGCCAGGCCGCAACGCTTGTAGCTGTGATAGGCAGCGGTAAGAACCTGTTTCTGGCTGGTGGTTGCAAGCACCAGGTAATTTTTCGACTTGATGCCACGCCCGGCCAGGCTTTCGAGCTGCATGCGCAGCGCCGGGTCGCTGGCTTGCAGGCCTGCGGTGTCGATCAGCACCACGCGCTTGCGCAGCAACGGCTCGAGGGCATTGGCCAGGGACTGGCCCGGGTCGACATGGGTCACCGGCACATTGAGGATGCGGCCCAGGGTCTTGAGCTGCTCCTGGGCGCCGATGCGGTAACTGTCCATGCTCACCAGCGCGATATTCTGCGCGCCGTACTTGAGCACATAACGGGCGGCCAGCTTGGCCAGGGTGGTGGTCTTGCCCATGCCGGCGGGGCGAACCTTGGCGATCACACCGCCCTCTTCCAGAGGTTCGATTTCCGGCGTGGCGATCATGCGCGCCAAGTGCGCCAGCAACATGCGCCAGGCCTGGCGGGGCTCTTCGACCTCAGCGGTCAAGGCCAGCAGGTCGCGGGACAACGGGCCCGACAGGCCGATGCGTTGCAGGCGACGCCACAGGTTGGCTTGCTGCGGCTTGCTGCCTTGCAGTTGGGTCCAGGCCAGCGAGCCGAGCTGCACTTCGAGCAATTCACGCAGGCCATTGAGTTCAAAACGCATCGAGTCGATCACGCGCTGGTCAACTGCGGCAGCCGGGGCAGGCGCTGCAGGACGCGGCGGTTCGACAAAGGTGGGTTCAACCAGCGGCTCGGCGGCGGTCAGCGGCAGGCCGGCGAACAATTGGCGATTGGTGCTGGCATCGCTGTCGCCACGCATGCTCAGCTCAGCCTGGGCCGACACAATACGCGAGGCGGTCTTGCGCAGCTCGTCTTCGAGTTCCATGTTCGGCACGCGCGGGGCCAGCGCCTGGGGTGTGTAATCCAGGGCAGCCGTCAGCTCGACACCGCCGGCAATCCGACGGTTACCGATAATCGCGGCATCGGCGCCCAGCTCATCGCGGACCAATTTCATGGCCTGACGCATATCGGCGGCGAAAAAACGCTTAACTTGCATAACCCACTACCTCAGCCATTGGGCCCAACTGTCGCGACGATAGTCACTTGCTTATTGTCAGGAATTTCCTGGTAAGCCAACACGTGCAAATTCGGTACAGCCAGGCGTCCAAACCGCGACAACATCGCGCGAACCGGGCCGGCCACCAGCAGGATCACCGGGTTGCCTTGCATTTCCTGGCGCTGTGCGGCGTCGATCAACGAACGCTGCAGCTTTTCAGCCATGCTTGGCTCCAGTAAAACGCCCTCTTCCTGGCCTTGCCCTGCCTTCTGAATACTATTGAGCAATATTTGTTCCAACCTGGGTTCCAGGGTGATCACAGGCAGCTCAGACTCAGTGCCTACAATGCTTTGCACGATTGCGCGGGACACGCCGACACGCACCGCCGCCACCAGAGCGGCAGTATCTTGACTCTTGGCGGCATTGTTGGCGATGGCCTCGGCAATGCTGCGAATGTCGCGCACGGGCACCTGTTCGGCCAACAGCGCTTGCAGCACCTTGAGCAACTGCGACAACGACAGCACGCCCGGCACCAGTTCTTCGGCCAGTTTTGGCGACGATTTGGCCAGCAAGCCCATCAATTGCTGGACTTCCTCGTGGCCGATCAGCTCGTGGGAGTGCTTGTAGAGAATCTGGTTGAGGTGCGTGGCGACCACGGTACTGGCATCCACCACGGTGTAACCCAGGGACTGCGCCTGGCTACGCTGGCTGACTTCGATCCACACCGCTTCCAGGCCGAAAGCCGGATCTTTGGCGGTTATGCCGTTGAGCGTACCGAACACTTGGCCCGGGTTGATCGCCAGTTCGCGGTCCGGGTAGATCTCGGCTTCGGCCAAAATCACCCCCATCAGCGTCAGGCGATAGGCGCTGGGGGCCAGGTCGAGGTTGTCGCGAATATGCACGGTGGGCATCAGGAAGCCCAGGTCCTGGGACAGCTTCTTGCGCACGCCCTTGATCCGCGCCAGCAGTTGCCCACCCTGGTTGCGGTCGACCAGTGGGATCAGGCGGTAGCCGACTTCCAGGCCTATCATGTCGATGGGCGTGACGTCGTCCCAGCCCAGCTCCTTGGTTTCCTGGGCTCGGGCCGGGGATGGCAGCAGCTCCTGTTGACGGGCGATCTCCTGCTCGGCCTGGACCTTGCCCTGGTTCTGCTTCTTCCAGAACAGGTACGCCGCCCCCCCCGCCAGGGCCGCCATGCTCAAAAATGAGAAGTGCGGCATGCCCGGCACGATGCCCATGATCGCCATGATGCCCGCCGCCACGGCCAGGGCCTTGGGCGAAGCGAACATCTGCCGGCTGATCTGCTTGCCCATGTCTTCGGAGCCCGAAGCACGGGTGACCATGATGGCCGCCGCTGTGGATAACAACAGTGATGGCAATTGCGCCACTAAACCGTCACCGATGGTCAGCAAGGCGTACACCTTGCCAGCATCGCCGAATGTCATGCCGTGCTGGAACATACCGACGGCCACGCCGCCGATCAGGTTGATGAACAGAATCAACAGACCGGCGATGGCGTCACCGCGCACGAACTTGCTGGCACCGTCCATGGAACCGTAGAACTCGGCCTCCTGGGCGACTTCGGCCCGGCGAGCCTTCGCTTGGCCCTGGTCGATCAGGCCGGCGTTGAGGTCGGCGTCGATGGCCATTTGCTTGCCGGGCATGGCGTCGAGGGTAAACCGCGCGCTCACCTCGGAAATCCGCCCGGCGCCCTTGGTCACCACCACGAAGTTGATGATCATCAAGATCGCGAACACCACGATACCGACCACGTAGTTACCGCCGATCACCACCTCACCGAACGCCTGGATCACCTTACCGGCGGCGGCGTGGCCGTCCTGGCCGTGGAGCATCACCACCCGCGTGGAAGCGACGTTCAAGGCCAGGCGCAGCAGGGTCGCCACCAACAGAATGGTGGGGAATACCGCAAAATCCAGTGGTCGCAAGGCGTACACGCATACCAGCAACACGACGACGGACAGGGCAATGTTGAAGGTAAAGAACACGTCGAGCAGGAACGGCGGCATCGGCAACATCATCATTGCCAGCATCACCAGCAACAACAACGGCACACCCAGATTGCCCCGCGACAGATCAGTCAGGGTGCCACGGGCCGTGTTGAGCATTTGAGAGCGATCTACCACCGGTATTCCTCGGGTCCTTGAAGCAAAGTTTTGACGCTGGAGGGCGACTTGGAGGCGGGGTTGCAAGAAGCCTTCCAACTTTGCTTTTGGAGTGATCGTCGGGTGGTAACCGATTCAAGTGTGGGAGCTGGCTTGCCTGCGATTGCGGTGTGTCAGCCACTGGGATAGTGGCTGCGAGTCAGCCATCGCAGGCAAGCCAGCTCCCACATTTGGATTTGTGTGCATCGTGGATATCGAGGAAATTTCCGACATGGATTTGGGGTTGCCCCTAGGAAATGTGATCTCTAGTCTCCGTACACCGCTGCAAACGCAGCGGACGGGCGTCGCGGCCCGGATTACCTAGGAGCAAAAGCACCCTCTCCCTTTCTGTAAAAGGAGCTTCACAGTGATCAAACCCGCCCCAAATTCCCCCACCCGGCTGTTTACCGTAGCCGACGGCATCAGCAGCGAAGACCTGCTGGTCAACCTCAGCGAAACACTCGCTTCGGCCAATGCCTTAAGCTGCGACCTGGCCTTTGACCTGGAAGGTTCGAAACGAGAGGAATTGCTCGGCGTTGCGCAGTTGATCGAACTGGCGCAGTTACTGGCTGATCGCTTGCACGGTGAAGGCGGAATGTTGGACACCGCAAACAGCGGATAACGCGGCCCCCTCGATCGCTCCCACGCTCTGCGTGGGAACGATCAAACGCTTAAATCGGCGTAACCTTCGTAGCCACTAACGTTTTACTTATTGGATCGAGAACAGGCTCGTACGACACCCTTTGTCCTTCCGTGAGAACCTTATCGCCTGGGCCTTGAATCTCTGTGCCACTTACAGATATATCGTCCCCACCCGCCTCTGGTCTAATCAAACCCGATTCGCCATTGAAGAATATGACCGTACCCGTGACCATGACGATTCTCCTCAACTCGTTCTGAATGCCCCACACCGGTATGAAGTTCGATCGTTCCCACGCGGGAGCGTGGGAACGATCAAGCTCCCACATGTGATTCAGTTTTTAAACTGGCCGTATATTCTCAGCTTGTGGGCCTTTTGGACCTTGTGTGAGGTCATACTCTACTTTTTGGTTCTCTTCCAAAGATCGAAACCCACTCGACGCAATTGCCGAGTGATGGGCGAACACGTCCGCCCCTCCATCCTCCGGGGTAATAAAACCAAACCCCTTCTCCGTGCTAAACCACTTCACAGTACCCGTTGCCATTGCCGCTCTCCTTACCCTTACTCAGAACCCAATCCACCTCGATCATGCCCCCTGACGGGCACCGCATAGATGCCCTTGGGCCGATGGACCATTTGAAACCTCAGACGCTTACCCACCGACAGCGCGGTGCAGCGCCAATCCTTGCGATTGATAAATACCTCTTCTGTCCCCTCATCCAATTCGACCAGCCAATCGCCCCTGATCCAGTCGTAGGATCTGACAGTCCCTGTGACCTCGTTCAATCCCGCTCTCCCTGCATCTCGTTGACTACATACGCGCAGTGTTTGGTTCATCCATAAAACAACGGGGAAACGAGCTTTGGCTACTGTCAGAGTTGACAGGTAGACGCGAGCTGCCGATGGGTGGTAGCGGTGGAACAGCAAGCGATTCATGCATCCGATGATTTCTTGCGTTTGCGGGGTTTTCGCAGCTTGGGAGGATTGGGTGGCAGGTCACTGCATTGCGTGCCTGCCGATTGGACGGCAACCGGGTTGCCATCACGATCCCGGGCAATAAAGCCGATGCCTTTGACCGCATCAAACCACCTGACCGTACCCCTATCCATCACCGCCTCCCGAGTCGTGCAGGGCTGCACGTCTCATCGCTGTATCAAACAGTGAAGGCGGCGTATTGGCTACTGTCAAAGTTGACAGGTTGTAGGAGCGAGCTTGCTCGCGAAGGTGGTAAAGATAACGCGGGGAGTCAGGATGAACGCGGCGACGGTGAGTTTTTCGCGAGCAAGCTCGCTCCTACTAGGAATCGCGGCGCAGGTCCGGCGGGATCGGCAGGTCTTTGAGCGGATCAGGCCGCTTGCCCTTGCCGGCGCGGTATTGGCGAATCTGGTAAACGTAGGCCAACACCTGGGCAACGGCCAGGTACAAGCCGGCCGGAATTTCCTGGTCCAGGTCGGTGGAGTAGAAAATCGAACGCGCCAGCGCTGGCGACTCCAATAACAGAATGTCGTTGGCCACCGCGATTTCGCGGATTTTCAACGCGGTAAAGTCGCTGCCCTTGGCCAGCAACATCGGCGCACCACCCTTCTCGGGGTCGTACTTGAGGGCCACGGCGTAGTGGGTCGGGTTGGTGATGATCACGTCGGCGTCGGGCACCGAGGCCATCATCTTGCGCTGGGACATTTCCCGCTGCAGCTGGCGGATGCGTTGCTTGACCTCGGGGCGGCCTTCCTGGTCCTTGTGCTCGTCGCGCACTTCCTGCTTGGTCATCAGCAGTTTCTTGTGGCTTTCCCACAGTTGAATCGGCGCATCCACGGCGGCGATCAGGATCAGCCCGGCCGCCATCCACAACGCACTCCAGCCCACCACCTGCACGCTGTGGATGATCGCGGACTCCAGCGGCTCATGGGCGATGCGCAGCAAATCGTCGATGTCGGACGACAACACCGCCAAGGCCACGAACAGAATCAAGAAAAACTTGGCCAGGGCCTTGAGCAATTCCACCAGGGCCTTGACCGAAAACATGCGCTTGAGCCCCGCCCCGGGGTTCATGCGGCTGAACTTGGGCGCCATGCTGCCCGCAGCAAACAGCCAGCCGCCCAGGGCCACCGGGCCGATCAGCGCGGCCAGCAGCAAGGTGATCAGGATCGGCTGCACCGCCAGCAGCGCGATCTTGCCCGAGTGCAGCAGGTACTGGGCCATGGCGTCGGGGTTGAGCAACACTTCGCGCGGCAGGCTGAAGTTGTGTTTCATCATCTCCAGCAGGTCCAGCGCCACGCCACCGCCGTAGATCAGCAAGGCGCCGGCACCGGCGATCATGGTGGCGAAGGTGTTGAGCTCTTTGGAGCGCGCGATCTCGCCCTTTTCCCTGGAGTCCTTTTTACGTTTCTCCGTGGGGTCTTCTGTTTTGTCCTGACCACTCTCGCTCTCGGCCATGGCTCAGCGCGCCCGTGCCAGATCACGTAAGAACTGCAAGGCTTCGCTCGCCAGCGGTTGATACTGATTGAGAATGTCAGCCAGGCCGACCCAGAAAATCCCCATGCCCAGCACCAGGGTCAAGGGGAAACCAATCGAGAAGATGTTCAGTTGCGGCGCCGCACGGGTCATCACGCCAAACGCGATATTGACCACCAGCAGCGCCGTGATCGCCGGCAGCACCAGCAACAGCGCTGCGCCCAACACCCAACCGAGGCGCCCCACCAGTTCCCAGAAATGGTTAACCACCAACCCCGAGCCCACCGGCAAGGTGGTGAAGCTTTCGGTCAAGACTTCGAACGCCACCAGGTGACCGTTCATGGCCAGAAACAGCAAGGTCACCAGCATGGTCAGAAACTGCCCGATCACCGCCGCCGACACCCCGTTGGTAGGGTCGACCATGGACGCAAAGCCCATGCCCATCTGGATCGAGATGATTTGCCCGGCGATCACAAACGCCTGGAAGAACAACGTGAGGGAAAACCCCAGCATGGCGCCGATCAGGATCTGCTCGGCGATCAGCAGCAAAGCGCTCAGGTCGAGGGCGTTCACTGGCGGCATCGGCGGCAGGCCAGGCACGATCACCACGGTGATCGCCACGGCAAAATACAGGCGCACGCGACGCGGTACCAGGGTGGTGCCGAACACCGGCATGGCCATCAGCATGGCCGTGACGCGAAACAGCGGCAGGATGAACGAGGCCACCCAGGTACTGATCTGGGTGTCGGTCAAGGCCAGCAAGGATTGCATCGGCTCAGCCGATCAACTGCGGAATACTGCCGTACAACTGCAGGATGTATTCCATGAAGGTTTGCACCAGCCACGGGCCGGCGACAATCAGGGTCACCAGCATTACCAGCAGGCGCGGCAGGAAGCTCAAGGTCTGTTCGTTGATCTGGGTGGCGGCCTGGAACATCGCCACCAGCAGGCCGACCAACAGGCTCGGCACCACCAGCACGGCGACCATCAGGGTGGTCAGCCACAGCGCTTCACGGAACAGGTCGACGGCGACTTCTGGGGTCATGGCGCTATACCCCTCCGAAACTGCCGGCCAGGGTGCCGATAATCAGCGCCCAGCCGTCCACCAGCACAAACAGCATGATCTTGAACGGCAACGAGATGATCAAAGGCGACAGCATCATCATACCCATGGCCATCAGCACGCTCGCCACCACCAGGTCGATGATCAGGAACGGGATGAAGATCATGAAGCCGATCTGGAACGCGGTCTTCAATTCAGAGGTGACGAACGCCGGCACCAGGATGGTCAGCGGTGCCTGGTCCGGGGTGGCGATGTCGGTGCGCTTGGACAGGCGCATGAACAGCTCAAGGTCGCTGGAGCGGGTTTGCGATAGCATGAAGTCCTTGATCGGGCCCTGGGCCTTGTCGATCGCATCCTGGGCCGTGAGCTTTTCTGCCAGATAAGGTTGCAGGGCTTGCTGGTTCACCTTGTCGAACACCGGCGCCATGATGAACAGCGTCAAAAACAGCGCCATGCCGGTGAGGATCTGGTTCGACGGTGTCTGCTGCAGGCCCAGGGCCTGGCGCAGTATCGAGAAGACGATGATGATCCGCGTAAAGCTGGTCATCAGCATGACGAACGCCGGGATAAAACTCAGCGCCGTCATGATCAGCAGGATCTGCAGGCTGACCGAATATTCCTGCGCGCCGGCCGCGTTGGTGCCCAGGGTAATCGCCGGGATCGACAACGGGTCGGCGCCCAGGGCCATCGGCGCGGCCAACAACAGCATGAGCGTCAACAAAACGCGCATTACTTCTTATCCTTCTGATCCTTGCCCAGCAATTCCATCAGGCGCTGGGCGAATTCTGGCGTGGCGGCTTCGGTCTTGACCGCATCCACCGGGGTCTTGAGTACATGCAGCGGGGTGATGCGGCCAGGGGTGATGCCAAGCAGGATCTGTTCCTCGCCCACCTGCACCAGCACCAGCCGATCACGTGGGCCGAGGGCGCGCGAGCCCACCAGTTCGATCACCTGGCCGTTGCCCGGGCCGATGCGCTGCACGCGGCGCATCAACCAGGCCAGCACGAAGATCAGGCCGATCACCAGCAACAGGCCCAGCACCAGTTGCGTCAACTGCCCGCCGACGCTGCCGACCGCTGGCGCCGCAGCCACCTGCGCCACCGGCTCCGCCGCCAGGGCGCTCAATGGCAGCGCCAGCAGCAGTCCCGCCATCGCGTACTTCATCTCAGCGCAACTTCTTGATGCGTTCGCTCGGGCTGATCACGTCGGTCAGGCGGATGCCGAACTTCTCGTTGACCACCACCACCTCGCCATGGGCAATCAGGGTGCCGTTGACCAGCACGTCCAACGGCTCGCCGGCCAGGCGGTCCAGTTCGATCACCGAACCCTGGTTAAGCTGCAACAGGTTGCGGATGTTGATTTCGGTGCTACCCACTTCCATGGAAATCGACACCGGGATATCGAGGATCACATCCAGGTTCGGACCGTCGAGGCTCACCGGGTCGTTGTTCTTCGGCACGCTGCCGAACTCTTCCATGGCCAGGCGGTTGCCGGCCGGCGCGGTGGCGGCGTCGGCGGCCAGCAGCGCGTCGATGTCGTCCTGGCCAACATCGCCGGTTTCTTCCAGGGCCGCAGCCCATTCGTCAGCCAGGGCCTGGTCTTCGGCGGAAGTGTTTTCGTGTTCGGTAGCCATTACATGTCCTCGGCGCAGCAAACAATCATGAATTAGGGTTGAATCAGCGGCGGTTGATCGGCTCAACCACTTGCAGCGCCAGGTTGCCCTTGTGGGAACCGAGCTTGACCTTGAATGACGGCACGCCATTGGCGCGCATGATCAACTCTTCCGGCAAGTCGACGGGGATGATGTCCCCAGGCGCCATGTGCAGAATGTCCCGCAGGCGCAACTGGCGGCGGGCCACGGTGGCGCTCAGCGGCACGTCGACGTCCAGCAGGTCTTCGCGCAGGGCCTTGACCCAGCGTTCGTCCTGGTCGTCGAGGTCGGACTGGAAACCGGCATCGAGCATCTCGCGCACCGGCTCGATCATCGAATACGGCATGGTCACGTGCAGGTCGCCGCCGCCGCCATCGAGCTCGATGTGGAAGGTCGACACCACAATGGCTTCGCTGGGGCCGACGATGTTGGCCATGGCCGGGTTCACTTCCGAGTTGATGTACTCGAAATTGACTTCCATGATCGCCTGCCAGGCTTCCTTCAAGTCGATGAAAGCCTGCTCCAGCACCATGCGCACCACGCGCAGTTCGGTGGGGGTGAATTCACGCCCTTCGATCTTGGCGTGACGGCCGTCGCCACCGAAGAAGTTGTCCACCAGCTTGAACACCAGTTTGGCGTCGAGGATGAACAGCGCGGTGCCGCGCAACGGCTTGATCTTGACCAGGTTGAGGCTGGTGGGCACGTACAGCGAGTGTACGTATTCACCGAACTTCATCACCTGCACACCGCCCACGGCCACGTCCGCCGAGCGGCGCAGCATGTTGAACATGCTGATGCGGGTGTAGCGGGCAAAACGTTCGTTGATCATCTCCAGGGTCGGCATGCGTCCCCGCACGATGCGATCCTGGCTGGTCAGGTCATAACTTTTGACGCTGCCGGGTTCGGCAGCCATTTCGGTCTGTACCAGACCATCGTCCACGCCATGCAACAGCGCGTCGATTTCATCCTGGGACAGCAGGTCTTGCACGGCCATGACGTGATCCTACTGCAATACGAAGTTAGTAAAGAGCGCCTGCTCGACCACGACTTTGCCGAGTTCTTTCTGGGCCACTTCCTGCACGCTGGCAGTGACCTTCTGGCGCAGCATTTCCTGGCCGACCGGAGTGGCCAGGCTGTCGAAGCTCTGCCCGGAGAACAGCATCACCAGGTTGTTGCGGATCACCGGCATATGCACCTTGAGGGCATCGAGGTCCGCCTGGTTGCGCGCCAGCAAGGTGATGCTCACCTGCAGGTAGCGTTGGCGACCATTCTGGTTGTAGTTGGCGACAAAGGCCGGAAGCATCTGCTCGAAGATTGCCGGTTGCTTGACGTTAGTGGCGGTTTCGGCAGCGGGCGCCGGTTTGCTCGCACTGCTGTGCATGATGTACCAGGTGCCGCCCACCGAGGCACCGATGGCCAGGAGCAGGCCCAGCACAATCAACAGGATCAGCTTGAGCTTGCCTTTGCCTGCGGGGGGAGTTGCTGCGTCGTCGCTCTTCGCCATGCCAATAATCCGTCACTATTCGGGGATTCGTAGATCTATGGCAAGGCAAGAGCAAGTGTTATGCCAGAGTTGGCTGGTAATGAGGGAAGAGCGAACACCACAAAACAAATGTGGGAGCGGGCTTGCTCGCGAATGCGGTGTATCAGTCACACATATACTGACTGACACTCTGCATTCGCGAGCAAGCCCGCTCCCACATTCAGGCCTGTACAGCCCTCAAGTCAGGCGTAGTAGTCGACGGCGCTGGAGCCGATCACGCTCTGGCTCACGGGCGCTGCCACTTCGGCCACGTCCACAGGGCCACCGGCGTCGCCGTTGTCAGCACGCCTGCCGCTGCCACTGATGCCCCGCGCCTGGCCCTGCTGTTGCTGTTGCTGCTGGTCCTGCCCCCGCGATTGGTCGGAGACATTCACATCCACCTGCCCCATGCCCTGCTGGGCAAACATCTCCCGCAAGCGGCCGGACTGGCTCTCCAGCGCTTCACGCACCACCGCATGGCCGCTCATGAAGTTGACCTGGGCCTGCTGGTCCGCCGTCATGTTGACCTTGATGTCCAGGCGCCCCAGCTCAGCGGGCTGCAGCTGAATCTCGGCCGACTTGAGGTTGGCGCTGGACAGGTACATCACGCGGTTGACCACCTCTTCGGTCCAGCCGCTCTGATGCATGGCCAGGGGTGCATTGGTGACGGGCGGCAAGGCATTCGCGGTTTTCGGCGTGGCCGCCTGGGTCAGCGCGGCCAGGCGGTTGGCGAAGTCATCCACACGGGTGTCGCTGCTGGCGTTCTTGAGGTCCTTGAGGCCGTCATCGATCAGTGCGCCGAAGGCCTTGTCACCGCCTTGGTCGGTGCTGTCCTTGGCGGCTTGCTGGTCAACCATGCTGGCCAGGCCGGCGGCAAAGTTCTGCGCGGCAGTCGGTTGGTCCTGAGTGGTGGGCGCGGCTTTCTGCGGCGCCTGGCTGCTGGCCGAGACGTGACCGCCCTGCTCCATCGCCAGGCGCACGGCCGGCATCGAATCCAGGGGATCAGCCTGCGGGTCGAAGGCCGGCTGCTTGGGCTCCTCGGTCACCGCGATGAGCGGCAGGGCCTGGTCATCTTCGGCAGCGACGGCAGGCGCTTGTACGGGCACAGGGACCGCCACCGGCGTCACGGCTGCAACCAGCGCCGGGTCGGCCACTGGTTGCTGCGCCAGGGACGGGTCGGCCGGTGGCTCGCCTTTACTGTCTGCGCTGTCGTCGCTCTTGGCCGGCTTGGCAGGCAAGGGATTGCCGCTATCGGCAACCGCTGGCGCGCTGGCGGCAGGTTTATCGCTGGCGTCAGCCGCTTTGTCGCGCACGGGTTTGGCTGGCGCGTCGTCGCTCTTGGCCTGCGGCTTGGCAGCTTGCTTGGCAAACACTTGAGCGAAGCCAGGGCCCTTTTCCCGCGGGGCCGCAGGCGCTACCGCAGGCGTGGCGGCCGGCGCTTGAGGCTTGGCTGCGGTGGCAGCCTGAAGGAGCGAATTGGGGGCGACTGGCATAAGTAAGGGTCTCCACTGCATGGGGTCGGGGATGCAGTCTGTGGAGGTACAGCAAGAGTCGGGCCAGGTTTACAAAATGCCTGGATATATCAGACTCAATGTAGGAGCGAGCTTGCTCGCGAAAAACTCACAGGCGCCGCATTCATCCAGGAAGCACGCGTTATCGTTGACGTTTTTCGCGAGCAAGCTCGCTCCTACATTCATACAGTGGCTTGACCAGCGCGAACTCATGATCAATCTGATCAACCAGTGCACCTAGATCAGAGGCCGCCTCGACGGCCTCGGTCTCCAGCAGCTCACACAATTGGGCCAAACGCACCGCCCCAAGATTGCCGCTGCTGCCTTTGAAACTGTGGGCAATCCGTCCCAACGTTTTGGCGTCGCCCCCAGCCTTGCGCAGTGCTGCGACGCGCTTTTGCGAGTCCTCGATAAAGGTGTCGAGCAACGTCGGGTACTCGCTCTCCATCACTTCCTGCAAGTCCGACAACACCTCGGGGTCCAAATGAATCTCAGCCACTTGCTCGCTCCTTGATCAAGAATCGGCGGATTATGCCAGAGCCTCCCAACAAAACTCCACGCAGACACTGCGCCCGCCATCGGACCAGCCTACAGCGCTGCTCAGTTGACGCACCAGGCTAAGGCCCCGACCAGACAGACGGTCGATGTCCACGGGGCGTGCCAGCTCCTGCTCCACATCAAAACCCTGCCCGCTGTCTTCGAGGCGCAAGGTCAGTTTGCCGCCCTTGTCGGTGGGTACCACCTGAACATGCACGCGCACGTAACCGCTGTCCAACTGCGCCAGCCGCTCATGGCGCTGGTGATAATACTGCGCAAACCCCTGGGCATCGCGCTTGAGCCGTGAGTCCAGGCCCAGCACGCCATGCTCCAGCGCGTTGGAATACAACTCGGCCATCACGCTGTAAAGCGCCCCGCTCTGCTCACGCAGGCCGTGGATCTCCAATAGCAGTTGCAGCAGGTACGGCAGCGGGTTGTAGGTTCTAAGGGTCTGGGCGCGAAATTCGAAACTCACCGACCAATCCAGGGGGCACAACTGACCGCTGTCGGCATACATCGGTTCGGCCGCCCGCAAGGGTTGGCCCGCCTGCAAGGTGATCTCGACCATGCTGACGTCATCGCGCGCCTGGCCGCGAAAGGCCGCCAGGGCCTGCTCGATGTCCTCGAACAGGCGGTCAGGCTCGCGGTTGGCGGCGAACACCTGCTGCAAGCGCTCGGCGCCGAACAGTTGATCATTGGCGTCAGCGGTGTCCAGCACACCATCGGAGAGCAAAAACACCCGGTCGCCCAACGCCATGGGCCAGACCTCGGTGCTGTCATCGAACGCCTCTGCCGACAACACCCCCAGGGGCAGGTGCCGCGACATCAACGGCGTGCGCCTGCCGGTGGCGACTTCATGCACATAGCCTTCGGGCATGCCGCCGTTCCACACCTCCACCGCCCGCCGCTGGGCGCTCAGGCACAGCAAGGTGGCGCAGCAGAACATGTCCACCGGCAGGATGCGCTTGAGCTTGGCGTTCATTTCCCGCAGGGTCTGCGTGAGGCCGTAGCCCTTGGCAGTCATGCCGTAGAACACTTCGGCCAGGGGCATGGCGCCGATGGCGGCCGGCAAGCCATGGCCGGTGAAATCACCGAGCAGCACGTGCATATCGCCGGATGGCGTGTAGGCCGCCAGCAACAAGTCACCGTTGAATAGCGCATAAGGCGATTGCAGGTAGCGGATGTTGGGCGCGGCGTTGATACAACCCGAATGGGCAACCTTGTCGAACACTGCCTTGGCCGCCCGCTGTTCATGCATCAGGTGTTCGTGGTGTTTGGCGATCAGGTCACGCTGTTGCAAAACCGTGGCCTGTAGGCGGCGCAGGCGGTCCATGGCGTTGATCTTCGCCGCCAGGATCAAAGGGTTATAGGGCTTGGGCAAAAAGTCATCGCCGCCAGCGTCCAGGCACTGGGCCAGGGCTTCGCTTTCGCGCAGCGACGTGAGGAAGATGATCGGCACCAGCGCCTCCCCCGCCAGTTGTTTGATCTGCCGTGCGGCCTCAAAGCCGTCCATCACCGGCATCAGCGCGTCCATCAACACCAGTTGCGGACGCTCGCGGGCAAACACCTCAATCGCTTCGGCGCCATTGCTCACCGTCAGCACCTGATGGCCCTGGCGACGGATGATGCTCGCCAGCAACAGGCGGTCGGCGGCACTGTCTTCGGCGATCAGGATGGTCAGCGCTTCAAGAACAGGGGCCAAGGCGCTCAACTGATGTCGAACAGCTTGTCGAAGTTGGAGATGGCGAGGATCTTGCGCACGTCGGAGTTGCTGTTCGTCACGCGGACCTCGGCGTCATCACCGCCGGCATGATCCCGTAGCAACAGCAGCATGCCGAGGGCTGAACTGTCCATGTAGGTGGCCTCCTTGAGATCGACGATATAGATCTCGGGGACCTTGTAGTAACGCTCGTAGGACTCCCGAAACGCCTGGTGGCTGCCGAAATCGAACCGGCCCCTGATTGCGATCGTCAACTTCTTCCCATCCAGGGATACTTCTGACTCGACTGACATGTGACTGCTTCCTTGTCATTGCACTAGACACAAGGTGTAGCAGCTGAAGAGCATCTGAGCAACACAGTGGATCAACTGTGGGAGCTGGCTTGCCTGCGATGACGACCTACCAGCCGACACTTCTCTACCTGACACCCCACGATTTTAACTGTGGGAGCGGGCTTGCTCGCGAAGGCGGCTTGACAGTCAACACAGTTGGACCGGGTACATATCCGTTATTTAGGTAACGGCCACTTAGGGTTCCGCCCTGACGGCGGCTCACTTTTGAAAAGCGCAAAAGTAAGCAAAACGCTCT
>JAAIGE0100106837.1_pt1 | contig 26131 bp, 38 predicted proteins | sample 6487951 | NCBI WGS metagenome assembly JAAIGE01 (sample SAMN13974128, study PRJNA590717) | phyllosphere metagenome | biome: tomato field; feature: multiple bacterial spot infested tomato fields; material: tomato leaves; isolation source: leaves from tomato fields | host: Solanum lycopersicum ...
AAGTTCACCACGGCCAGCTCGGTCTTGGAATACCGCGGCGGGATGTTGATCACGAGGCGCTTGCACTCGCCCCGGTAGACGCGCATCAGCGCATCACAGATCAGCTGGTGATGGCGCGCGCGCTGCCAGACGAAGCCCTTGCGCTGCAGGAACATCCAGCGCGAGAAGCTGTAGAGATCCTGGCGAGCCCACCCCACGGCCGCCAGCCGCTCGGCCGGGCTAAAACTTGGCCTGGACACTCTCCACCACTTCCTTCAGCTGCTCGGGCGTGACGTTCGTCGTCGCCATGGCCAGGGGTTGGCCGCCCTTACCGGTGAGCTCCCGCCGGTTGGTGAAGGCGCCGCCCAACTCCTTCGCGGCCTGCTCCAGGATCGTCGTCACCATAGCGGCGTTGCCGCGCTGGTCGGCCCGCTCCAGGTTCCGCTGCAGCACTCGCAGCCGGTAGGACTGCTGGGCGATGGGGATGCCGCTCACGTCATCCAGGAACTTCGCGCGCGTGACCGTGAAGATGTCCCGCAGCTTCTTGGAGAGGTTTTTTCCGGCCGGCTTGGTGGGGTCGTACTTGATGGCCTGATCGCGGCCGATCTTCACCCCATGTTCCTGGGCAACGTGGTCGGCCGCTTGGGAGGGGGTGTCGTAGCACGCCAGGGCTTGTACCAGCGTGATCTTGGCGTCTTCGGTCAGAACTGCCATGTGTTGCTCCCGGGTGACGCTATGCCGCGCGCTGCAAGCAGGTGCCGCAGGCCGATGCGATGGAAGCGGCGCTCACCTCGGGCGTGCCGCGGGCAGCTGCAGCCAGGCGGGCGATGGCGCCGCCGGGATCCCCCACCCCATAGCGGCGGACCACCCCGACGAACTCCTCGACGTCGTGGCCGCGCAGGATCAGCTTGGGCAGGCCATCCTTGGTGGACTTGGGAGTGCCGAACTCGTCGCGGGCCTGGGCGACGTGGTACAGCTCATGCTCGACCAGGGCGCACCATTCGGCGTCCGTGCACACGGCGCAGTAGCTGGCGTCGAAGGTGATCATGAAGCCGGGCACGCGGCCGAACCAGTCCAGGAACTGCTGCTCCTGCCGGCCCTTCTGCCATCCCCCTGCGCGGATCATCACCTCCTCGGCCTGGCCCAGCACCGTGCGCATCTGCTTCACGAAGCCATCGGGCGCCCAGAGGAAGACCAGATCGGCGTCGATGAGGTGGGCGTGCTCGGGGTTGTGCACCGCGCCCTGGGCGGAAAGGATCTGCTCCTGCACCCACTCGGCCACCCCGTGGGCGGGCTGGTAGCGGCCATCCCCCACGGGAGGCATGGGACGCTTCGCGGAGCCCCGCAGTTGGAATACCTTGCCCATCAGTCCACCGCCTCGCCGTCGGCGGCACGGACCACCTTCCCGCGGGTCTTGGCCTTCGCCACCGGGCGCGGGGGGCGCTGGCGCGCGCGGCGCTGCTCCTCGCGGTGGTGGTCGGCCTCCGTCCAGCGGGAGGGATAGGCTGCGCCCTCCACGCGGGTGACGCCGCGGGTGGGCTGGATGCGCGAGGCGTACTTGCTGCCGGCCCCCTCGCTCGCGGGACAGTCCATGCTGCCGCGGCGCAGGCTGAGGGTCTTGGATGCGAGGTCGAACACCGACGACAGCGCGGCCTTGGCCTCCTTCGGCAGGCCCTTCCAGGCCTTTCGGGTGCGCTGCCGGATCTGCAGCAGCGGATCCTCGCCGGCCTTCGCGCGGGCGCTCTTGATCCTCGGCGAAGGAGCCGGGGAACGTGCGGCACGCAACTCGGGGAACAGGCTCATGGTGTAGGTGTCGATGCTACGGAGGCTCATCGGCTGCCCTCTCTTTCTCGCTGTAGTTTTTGATTCAAATTTGATAGCTGCCTGCGCTTATGGGGAAAGCGTTGGCGCGGGATATGGCAAAGACTCCGGCCACAGTCCGGCGAGCCGCACGCGGCGCTGGGTGTCTGCAGCCCAGACCGGCTCCAGCTCCCTGCGGACGGCCTTGGGAAACAGCGCGCCCTGGTCCAGCTGCGCGTGGCAGCCGCGCACGCCCGGCCGGTCAGCGCAGGCAGGGAACAGCGTCAGGTCGCACGCCTTCAGGCCCATGCCCTTGCCGGTGTTGGCGTGGGCGGCCTGGCTGTAGCCGTAGATGCCGCAGATCACGCAAGGCAGCTGGGCGACGGCGCGCCGGTATGCCTCGCAACGGACCGGCTCATCCTTTGGCAGTGGGCGAGCGGCCGCGGTTGTCGGGACCATGACGGCAGCACGCGGCGCTACGCTTTCCATAGCTGCACGCGCTTGCCGCGCAATGCGCTCCGTGCGATCTGGGGATGTATCGTGCGACGCAGCCGGGCGTGGCCACGGTTTGCGCGTCAATGGGGTGCGTCGCATCACGGGTGGGCCTCTGCCAGCAGCGCCTCGAAGTAGAAGACGATCGGCTTTGGCTGGAGGGTCATCAGTCCGTAGCGCACAGCACGCCGATAGAGACCGGAGTCGCGCTCCAGCATTTCTAGGCTGCGCCGGATGTTGTCGCGCCAGCTGTCGAGCGACTGGCTATGCTTGTCCAGGTTGCAAGGAGGGCATGCCGGGTTGAGATTCGCCAGCGTGTCGCGGTGCGGATAGTCGAGGCCACGAGGCGCAGCGCTGGCGTCCATCTTCTGCATCCAAGCGGTTCGCCCTATGGGCTCGATGTGGTCGGCGTGCCACTTTTCGCCCAGCGGCTGGCCGCAGTAGGCGCATCGGCCGCCGAACTTCTCTCGCAGCGCGGCGCGCTGCGTCTTGGACAGCTTCATTCCCCAAACTCCCCGAGGATGGTTTCGATCATGTCGATGCGCTGCAGCGGGTTCAGGTGCTTCCACAACGTCAGGCCGGCGTGCTCAGTGCGCAGGAAGCGCACGGCCGCGTCGTGGAACTCGCGCATCTCGCCCTCTTCCATCTCGGCGTAGCTGGTCGACTTCGGCACCGGGAACACGCCGCCGCGCGGGCCCGGGTGCCAGTCGCAGTGCCCTGCCCCGACCTTCAGCCAGTCACGGAAGCCGCGCTCGAAGTCGGTGAAGCGCTCCTGGCTGTCGAACACGCGCTGCTCCAGCGCCATGTGCCGGCGGTGGAATGGGCCTGAGCGGGCCTTGTGCGTCGTGATGGTGGCCATCTCGCCCGGCTCCATGCGGAACAGCGTGGACATGAAGCGGCGCCACTTGCGGCGGTTCATCTCGCCAAGGCCATCCACGGTGCCGAACAGCACCCGGCGCGCGGCGTCCTTGTCGGCCTCGGTGACGGCCATGTCTTCCTGGCGCACCAGCACGATCTCAGGCATGCGACACCTCCACGCGGACCATGCCGCCGATCTCGTCGGCCCTGGCGATGCTCAGGGACCAGTGCTTGTCGTCCACGCCCAGCACATCGGCCAGGCCGTCGAGGCCGGACTTCATGCGGGCCAGCAAGTTGTCCAAGTCGTGCGCGCGGCGGTTCGGCGGCACGAACACCAGCGAGACGTGCAGCTTCGCCGCTTCGATGCGCCGGATGCCCTGCACCTGGGCCTGGGTGGCGCAGGCGTGGCGGTAGGCCTTCTTCGCCCGGGCCAGGGCGCTCCAGTGCTGGCGCGCGTTCGGGCTGAGGGTGGCCGGCGGCCATGGGAGGATGACCTTCATGCCGCGGCTCCTTCCGCCTTGGCCGCCCGCCGGCCGCGAGCCCGGGCCAGCTTGCCCAGCGCGATCAGCGCGTGATCCAGCATGCCGGGCGTGACCAGCTTGTCCCCCGCGGCTGCACGCGCCTCGATGACGCGGGCCCAGTCCCGGCCGTCGCCGAGTGCGTCGACCTTCACCTGAACGGGCTGCAGCACGGGCGCCGGCAGCCGCGGCACGCCCTCCGTCTCGAAGTAGTCCTTGGCCGGCATGGCGGCCTCGCAGCCTGCCTCCAGCTTTCCCAGGCTCGGCGGGAATTCGGGGTTTTCCTTCACCAGGCGCTTGGCGGCAGTCTCCACGACGTCGCCGGGGAAGCGCGCGAGCGTGCGGTCCCATACCCGCATGGCGGCTTTGGTGCCCAGGTCCTGGCCGTCTGCCTCGTCCAGCTTGCCGGTGGAGAACTTCGCGGCGAACGTGTTGCCGTACGCGCCGAAAAGCATCAGGAACAGCTTGCGGACGGTGGGGGAAACGGCGCGCGCGCCCGCGGCCCGGCCGTCCTTCTCGACCGCGTCGGCGGCGATGGTTGCGATGTCGGTGTTCACAGTGAGCTCACTCCGTCGAAGATCGCGGCATGGGCGCCGGCGTGTTTGAGCGGCACGGGGCCGCGGTGACCGGCGGCGGCTGCCGGCGGCGGCAGGGCCCAGTCCTCGGTCCAGTGCTCGCCAGGGCCGAAGAACGTCGCGGCCTGCTTCACGTAGGCGGTGCCCACCTTCCCGTCGGCCCGGCAGAAGGCGGCGTACCGGTGCACGCCGGCCACGATGTCCTCGGGCTCGATGCCGGCCTGCAGCCGTGCAGCCCAGGCCTTGCGGGCGTCGGCCTTGCTGTTGCCTCCCGCGCGCTTGGGATAGGCCTTCCAGGCTTCCTCGAACAGATCGACGGGATCTGCCGCGGCCCCATCACCACCGGTTACTGATGGTTCATTGATGGTTCTATGACGGTTATTTGCGGGTGCAACCGGCTGCACCCTTTTCTGTTCTGGATTGCACCCTTTCGCGTCGTCAGTTGCACCCTTTACGTCGTCGTTTGCACCCTTTTTTAACGGTGCAATTTCTGCACCCTTTATCCAATCGAGGGAAATTCGGTACTCGCTGGTCATCGAACGACCACCATTCCCGCTGCTGACGAGGATCAGCCAGCCTGTGGCCTGCATCGCGCGCAGCTGGTACTGCACACTGCGCACCGACTGGCGCGTCTTCTCGGCCAGCGCCTCGACGCTGGGGAAGACCTTGGACCCGTCATCGGATGCATGGTCCGCGAGGGCCAGCGCGAGCAGCATCTCGCCGCCTCCGTTGGGGTAGCGGTCGAAAACGGCCGTCATGACTTTGACGCTCACAGTGCCTCCCAGACGCGCGCATTGCCGCGCATCAGGTCCTGGTCGCCAACCTGGACCACGCGCGCCCGTCCGGCCTTCTGCAGGTCAGGCAGTCGCCGGTCGATCTGCACGACAGTCAGACCCGTCCGGGCCTGCAGTTCGTGGGCCGTCGCGGGTCCCTTGGCCAAGGCGAGAAGGATCGAGGCGCAGTGGCCGCTGGCGAACTGCGGCGTTCGCTCGGCGGCCAGCACGCTTGACAGAGGATCGTGCGCGCGCACGAGGTGGGTGACGGTCACGGGTGCTGCCTCCCCGCGTTGTCCGCGGCGTGCTCAGCCTTCAGCGCCGCGGCCACGGCCTGGAGCGCGCCGACGGCGTGCCCGATCTCGCGCAGCACCTCGGCCTTGTCGTTGTCGCTGATGCTGCCGTCCGCCTTGGACTTCGTGACAGCGAGGAGCACGTCGGCGCTCTCGTGTACGGCCAACGCAGTGGCCTTGGAGAGGCAGTGGCGCTCATCGCCCATGGTGAGAACGGGCAAGGCCAGCAGGCCGGCCTTGAAGTTGAAGACCGTGCCCAGCGCGTGCGCGTCTGCGCTGCCTGCCTCGTGGCACATCGTGGCAACCTCCTCCGCGTCGGCCAGGCCCATCTTGTGGTGAGCAGAGGATCCGCTGAGTTCCTTGCGCAGGACTTCGTCAGACTTGCCCAGGCGGGCCGCCAGCGCGGCGCGGCCGCCGGGGTAGTTCGCAACCATGCGGCGCAGTGCGTCGAGAGAGTTCATGTCCGGGCTCCTTGGAAATGGACGTTGCAGCGGCGCAGGCCTCGGCCGACACTGGCAGCAACGAAAAAGAGAGAGGGAATCGATGACGAAGCCACCGACCAGAGAGAAGCTGACGCCTGAACAGGTGCAGCTGGCGCTGGAGCGCGCGCGGCGATGGCTCGGGCGCATCGAGGCGCGCGCGATGCGCGCGATCGCGCTGGGCAAGCGCGATGTGTGATGGTGCCCGCCCGGCCCTGGCATACGATGGGAGTTCCTACACAACCATCGCCAAGGAGGGCGGACATGAAAGACGAACTCATCCCCGCAGCAGCCACTCTTGCAGCGGTCGCGCTGCAGAAGCGCGTAGCTGCCGGAGACGACATCACGGAAGAGCTCATGGCGTCCGCTCTTGTCTCGGCGTATCAGGCGATTCAGGACGCAAAGAAGACTTGGCAGAAGACGCACCCGACGATGGGTTTGGCGCTGTAGCCCTGCGCTCGCGGTGCCAGTTCGCGGCCGCGGTGTGCGCGCGCTCTGCTGCACGTTCACGGCGGTACTTCACGGCGGGCGGAGGCGGCATTCCCCAGCGGTACGGCTCACCCATGGGCCACCTCCTTGGAGGGGGTGCGCACCGAACGCTGGAATCGAGCGCGGTCTGTGAGGGGGATGTCGTCCAAGCACAAGCGACCTCCGGACACGGCCACCATCGCATCGGCAAGGCCAAGTTCGACCTGTTTTGCGCTGGAATACGCGAGCTGATTGCAGAGGCCCCTGGTGGTGCCAGCCTGTTCGGAAAACACCATGCGCTCCGCGGGCGTCAGCGATAGATAGAAGGTCTTGAACGACATGACCGACACAATACCCAAAGGTATCATTCAATGCAATACCCATAGGTCAATTTACCCAGGGATACCTGGAGGTAACAATGGGTGCATGGACGAGTACGAGCGACTACAGGCCCTGCTGGGCAAAATCAAGACACGCTTTTGCGGCGGCGTCGGTGCGCGGCTAGCCGAAGCGCTTGGGAAAGACCCGACCTATGTGAATCGCTTGTTCTATCCAAAGGACAAGAAGGGGGCCAAGGGCATCGGGCCCGAAATTCAGGCCGCCACAAAGAAGGCGTTCGAACTTCCTCGCGGATTCTGGGAAATGCACCCCGATGAGGCGTGGCCAGAAGAGAGCGGCAAGGTCATTGAAGGACACTTTGCCGGGCCGAGGCCCAGCCCCTCACTCAAGATCACGCAATACAAAACTGGAGGGGGAATGGGCGCTGGAGTCGTGCTCAAAGAGCAGCCGGGAGTCATCGAAAGTTGGGAGGTTTCACCCGAGTGGGCCCAGAAGAACCTCCCTTACTTCACCACCTTTGAGAACCTGGCCATCGTGACTGGCTTTGGAGACTCAATGCTCGGGATGTTCAATCCCGGAGACCCCCTTGTGATCGACCGCGGCATCACTGTTTGCGATGTGGATGGGGTCTACTTCTTCCGTGTCGATGGCGAAGGCTTCATCAAACGCCTGCAGCGCATACCTGGGCAAGGCATCCTAGTGCTGTCAGAGAACCAGAAGTATCGCGACTGGACCATCACACCAGCCATGGACTTCCAGGTACTGGGCAAAGTGCTCAAGGTGTGGAAGAGCGAGCAGCTGTAGCGATAAACAAGGAGAGAGGGATGAGCAACGATGCATGGGCGGACGCGCTGACAGAAGCCGAGTCGCCAGAGAGGCGCGACCCAGGACTATGGGCACGCAGCTTCGCAGAGCAGAACGGCGACGACGTCAAGGCCAAAGCGGCCTATGTGCGATATCGGGTCGGGGCCGCGGCAGTTCCGTCTCAAGATAGCGTTCCCAGGATCCCGGGCTCCAGCGAACACAACCACCTATCCGCCGCGCACGACGTTGTTACGACCCAGCTCACGTCAAAGCGATACAAGGCGGCCGAGGTGATCGGCGTCCTCTTGATCCTCTCCAGCGGCGTGTCGTGCGCAGCGACCAAACCAGGCGATGGCATGGGAACCACTGCGGCACTCCTTACGGTTGGATTGGTGATCTATCTGGGCGCACGCCTGGGTGCTTGGTGGAATCACGGCTGACGTGATCCCCTCTCTCCACATCAGCAAGGAGGAGCCCGGCCTGTATCGCGCCCGACTGGTGGACTGGGACACCGGCGAGGTCGAGTTCGACGGGCCCAGCATCTCCCACATCATCCGGACCACGGCCGCGGGCGCACCGCCAGCCTCCGCCGTCCACGTCTGGTACGAGCACGTCAGCATCGGCACCACTCCGACAGTGGCCATGCGCCATGACGCCGAGACCATGGCCCAGCGCCTGATGGTGCTTCACGGGCAGTTCAGGTGATCGGGACCGCCCTGCTCTGCCTTGTTGTCGGCGTGAGCGACGGCGACACGCTGACGGCGCGGTGCGGCGAGCCAGGCGCGTATGAGCAGGTAAAGGTGCGGCTCTCAGCGATCGATGCGCCGGAGGCACGGCAGCCGTTCGGGCAACGATCAAAGCAACACCTCTCCGATCTGTGCTTCAAGCAGCAAGCCAAAATCACGCCCCGCGCGACCGATCGGTACGGACGCACCGTGGGGGATGTGGAGTGCCGGGGCCGGGACGCAGGCACAGAGCAGGTGCGCTCCGGCCTCGCCTGGTATTACGTGCGGTATGGGAAGGGGTATGAGCACCTGCAGGCCGTCGAGCGCGAGGCGCGGGCCGCAGGGCGCGGCCTATGGTCCGAACGTGAGCCGGTGGCGCCATGGGAGTGGCGCCGCGCGAATGTCAGGTCAGACCGAGATAGAACCTAAGGCAAGCCTCAATCGCCGCCATATCCTGAGCGCCCAGTACCAATTCTTGGTACTTCCGGCCGTTTCTGGTCATGACGTATGGCTTCGTGAGCCTGTCAAAACCCACTGTGGCAAGCATGTCGCACTTCGCCCACATGTCATCGCACGGCATCAAGCCCGGGACCTTTACGTGGGAGAGGCAGTGATGCCACTGGCGTTTGGGTTCTGGCTGTGTGGTGCTGAACGGCACTACTGTGCAGACGCGACGCGAATGGCTCTCTTTGGAAGACAGCACCACCACTGGCCGACGCTTCACCATTTCTGGGGGCTTGAACCCAGAGTCAAAGTTGCAGATTAGAACTTCGCCCCGCTTAGGGTAATAGGGTAGTGCAGCCATTCGACGGGCAAGAAAAAGCCCCCGTGAGGGGGCTTTAATCGGCGCCCGGGCATGCTTGTTATCGCCTATCCGGGCCGCTGGTGCTATTTCTCAAGCTCCAGACTCAAGCCGGCTTTCGCCGGAGACATGCTAATTGTGGCACAGAAGCCAGGTATTTTCAAGAATTACCGAGGCTTCCATGGATTGAAGTCGGTATCTCCAGCATATACCGGAGCCCTCTTGGATGCGCCCGGGCTGACGGTTCCATGCACCTCTTTTTGGGATTCCCAGCATCACACAAACACTGTACATTTAAACAGTGTTCTGCGAAATCATCACCCTCCGCGACAACGGCCTTCGCTTGCGGCCTACCGAATGGCCAGCGCCCATCCGTGGGCGGCTGAAGTTCGTCCAGCTGGGCGGTCAGGCCATGGCTGCCAGGCGGTCTCAGAGAGTCGCAGAGCTGATGACGGAGTGGGGCACGACGTCGGTTCCTTCGCTGCACCTTTTTGACCCTGAGTTGGTGGACGTGGCAGGGGATGCGTTGCTGCTGCGTGGCTACGTCATCAAGACCGACGCCAATCTGCGGTCCTCTGAGCATCTTCAACTATGGCTGGCCCGCCCATGCATGACGTTGGACAGCCCACCTCTCCCGGCATTCGACGCCTCTCGGTGGATGCGCCAGCTTCCCGTTGATGAGAGCACGGGGAAAGAGCGCAGCACAAGTGAGAAATGGCTCGCCGCCCACCCAGGTGCATCTGCTTGGACACGCTGACCATGAACCAGCCGCCCGACCACCCCACCCTGCTGACCATGCCGCCGTGGTGCTGGCGCGAGCCCTCAGTGGTGATCCTCCCGCGGCCAGCTGATGCCTACGAGCTGCGCCAGGTGCGGCCGGATTGGTTCGAGGTGCGAGAGCGCGACAGCGCCAAGCTGATTTGGTCAGGCCTGGGGCCGGCCAGCGTCACGGTGTCCAACGCGCCGTTTTGACCGGGTGGCGGGTGGAGGGCAGAATGCTCCCTTCAAACTTGGGGGAAACATGTCGAATACGCCGAGTCCGCCACCGCCACCGCCACCGCCACCGCCACCGCCACCGCCACCGCCACCGCCACCGCCCATGAAGGATGAGTGGTTCAAAAAAAGCCAGGATTGATGATGGCCATACAGACGCAAGCAATGGCATCGCCGTCGCCCCCCCCACCTCCGGCACCCCCTCCCCCTATGAAGGATTTCGGGTTTAGGGACAGCTGGCCGAAGAAGAAGTGATCACAGCAGCAGGCAAAAGCCGAGTACTACCGCCGGCACGATAGGGGTGCAAATCGCTGCCACGCGATAACTCCTGTCGAGCGCCTCTGCTCTATCCACGCATCCCTTCGCATACTCTTTTGCTCGGGCGTGCTCAAGAATCAACTCTGCTCGGCGTGTCGTCACCAAGGCGGATGTTGCGTCATGGCCTTCCGCAACTCGGTCGTCGTAGTACTCGATCATGTTTCCCGGCGAGTTGCCAGGAGATAGCCGACGCGAAATCGCGCCACTCCAAATGAGCTGGGCTGCGATACCGAACCAGCTAAATGCGAGCGCTGCCACTGGAGCCCAGGCAATTGGGCTAACGCCAGCAGCCCCGATTTTTCCCAGGGCATAGGCTCCAAGCGCCCCGCCACCGCCCACAAGCACGGTTGCGAACTTATAGGAGCGCTCATAGAAGTCGTCGTAGGTCTGCCTGAGGACGGCCATAGTGGCGCCGGAACGCTTCTCGACGTATTCAAGTTCATCCATAGAAGCTCCTTTCAACTCAGTCGGCCGTTCCCCTGATGATGCCGCGGCAGCGCCTTGCTGCATCGTGAGCCCACCACTGTCGGTGGGCTTTTTTTCGTCCGCTCTTTCCATCTCCGCACCATCGCCCGAGGGGCGTAGAAAAATTTGGGCCAAATATTTACCCTTGGGTATTGTGTAAAACAATACCCATGGGTATATTTCATCCATCGCAGCACACCACAGCAACCCGCTGGTGCCGCGATGGGGCCAATCCATCGAGAGCAACCCGACAGCGCTTCTTTAAAAAGTCATCTGCCCATGTTGCTGCGCCACCAGGCGCTTCGTCGGGCACACAAGCCGGGAGTGAGATAGCTCTGAATCCGGATGAGGCGGTCAGCCAACAACAGCAAACGACCAACAGAGAAGTGATAGCGGCGGTCGCTCCCTCCCTCTCTGCTCCACGCAAAAACGTGGGCCGCATGCCTCGCGGTGACAGCGCGGGGAGGAAATGCGGACAGCCCGCCCTTCCCACGAGGGGCACTCTGGAAGCATTGCATGCAGCGCTTCCAGAGTGGGGCGGAAATACGGGATGACTGCAGCGACTCATGAACGCGGAGCATGGCCCGGTCGGAGCACGCCGACTCGACAAAGCAACCAACCGGAGCTGATTGCCGGTGTTCGTCAGCAGATGCCAACCGGCAGCAGCAGGTGGAAGCCCTGCACCAATCTCCCCCTGCCCTCTGCCCCGAGGGCTTCGCCCGCCGCGTGCGGGCTTTTTCTTTTCCACCTCAGCCCGCAGCCAGCGGGCTTTTTTCGTCCGGAGCAATCCATGAACGACCACGTGAACCCTCAGATCGCGGCGCAGCTGCATCGCTTCTGGCCTCTCCCGATCGCCCCGGGCACGCCGCCCGCCGAGGCCCACCGTGTTGCCGCAGACATCCAGCACGGCCAGCACCGCGAGGCCATCCGCGAATCGCAGGCCATGCGCCTGCAGGACCGCCATGCCCAGCGCGTGCCCGGGATGCTGTGATGACTGCAGACGTATCCCGCCGCTGCTGGACGGAGCAGGAGCAGGCCCACGCGGCCAGCACCCGCAGCCACGCCGCCATCAAGCAAGACAACACGGCCCGCGACCTCCTGGCTGAGGCCCGCAACGGCTACCGCAATCAACCCCAAGCCTGGAACCCCGAGCAGTGGATGGCTCGCGTGGAGTTGTTCCTGGCCACGACCTGAGCCCGCCATGAATTTCTCCATCAACACCTACAACTCGGCCCGCAAGGTGGCCGGCCCGTGCGCGGCGTTCCGCGCCGCCACCGGTCGCGGCGGCCCTGCCCCGCTGCAGCTGTTCTCCACGCCGCGCCGGCGCCGCCGCCTGCTGCGCTCCATGCAGCGCGGCTTCCTCACCCTGGCTTTCCTCGCCGTGTCGGCATTGTCGGCCGGCGTGATCACCGCCTTCCTTCTCTCCCCGTACTGAGGATCACATGAGCACTGCACTCACGACCCTGACCCGCACCCTCGCCACCAAGCTCGAAATGGGCGATGGAGCCGACCTGATCGACACCCTCAAGGCCACGACCTTCAAAGGGCAAGTCTCGGATGCGCAGATGACTGCGCTGCTGGTGGTCGCCAACCAGTACATGCTCAACCCCTGGACGAAGGAGATCTACGCATTTCCGGACAAGAATAACGGCATCGTCCCGGTGGTCGGAGTGGATGGCTGGAGCCGGATCATCAACACCCATCAGCAATTCGATGGCATCGAGTTCGAGCAGAACGACGAGTCCTGCACCTGCGTCATCTACCGCAAGGATCGAACCAGGCCCATCAAAGTGACGGAGTGGATGACGGAGTGCAAGCGCGGCACCGGGCCCTGGCAGACCCACCCCAAGCGCATGCTGCGGCACAAGGCAATGATCCAGTGCGCGCGCCTCGCTTTCGGCTACGGCGGCATCTATGACCAAGACGAGGCCGAGCGCATCGTGGAGGCGCAGCCAGTCACGAAGCACATGGGCGCGGCGGAGGTAGTGGAGCCCACCCAGCCTGAGGCATGGCCCGCAGACGCCTTCCACGCCCGCCTGCCCAAGTGGCAGACCGCCATCAACAACGGATCCAAGCACGACGACATCATTCAGTTCGCTCGCACCAAGGGCGCCCTGACCGCCGAGCAGGAAGCTGCGATCCGTGCGCTGCAGCCCCAGGCCGTCGCGCCCACGTTCAATCAGGTCGAGCAGAAGCTGCGCGCGGCAGCAGATGGTGATGCCCTGAACGTGGCCGCCGATTTGATCGACGCCATCACTGACCCTGCCCAGCAGGCCACGCTCAACGCGCTCTACGAAACCCGTATGGGCGAACTCGCCGAATAAGGGGCCAACATGACCATGATCATTCACGACGTGCAGCAGGGCTCGCCCGAGTGGCACGCACTCCGCGCCCAGCACTTCACCGCCAGCGAGGCGCCCGCCATGATGGGCGTTTCGCCCTACCTCACCCGCTCCGAGCTGCTCAAGCAGAAGGCCCTCGGCATCGTTGACGCCGAGATCGACAGCCACAAGGCGGCGCTTTTCAAGGCCGGGCATGACGCCGAGAAGGCCTATCGCCCCATCGCGGAGGACGAGATCAGCGACGACCTCTACCCCGTGACCGGCACGCTGGAAGTGCAAGGCCTGCCCCTGCTCTCCAGCTTCGACGGCCTCACCATGGACCGCACGATCGGCTTCGAGCACAAGCTGTGGTCCAACAAGGTGGTCGCCCAGCTGCAGGAGGCCGGCGAGCCCGCTGCGCACCACTACTGGCAACTGGAGCAGCAGCTGCTGGTTTCCGGCGCCGCGCGCATCATGTTCGTCACCAGCGACGGCACGGCGGCGCGCAGCCAGCGGGTTTGGTACGTGTCCAAGCCGGAGCGACGCGCGGCGCTGATCGCCGGCTGGAAGCAGTTTGCCGAGGACAAGGCGGCCTACACGCCAGAGCCACTGGCCGCCCCCGCCCCGATCGCCAAGCCGGTGGCCTCGCTGCCGGTGGTGTTCGACATGCGTGTCGAGGGCCGTTTGGTGGCCTGCAACATCGACCAGTACAGGCCTGCGGCCCTGGCCTACATCGACGCGATCAACACCTCGCTGAGCACCGATCAGGAGTTCGCCGATGCCAAGGCTGACGCGAAGTTCTGCCGCGACTCGGCAGTGAAGCTGACGCAGGCCGTCGAGCAGGCGCTGGGCCAGATGGGCGACATCAACACCGCCATCAGCACGGTGCGCGATATCGCGGCGGCCTTCAACGCCAAGGGCCTGGCCCTGGAAAAGTTGGTCAAGCACGAGGAGGACGCGCGCCGTAAGCGCATCGTGACGGACGCCATGGCCGCACTGCGCCAGCACGTTGCAGGACTGAACCAGCGCCTGGGCAAGCCCTACATGCCATCGATCCCGGCCGATTTCGGCGGAGCGATCAAGGGCAAGCGCAACCTGGACAGCATGCGCGACGCGGTGGCGACCGAGCTGGCTCGGGCCAAGATCGCGGCCAGCGAGACGGCCGACCGCATCCAGGCCAACATGCAGGCGCTGACGGAGGCTGCCGACCGTGCACAGTTTCCTGACGCCGCAACTCTGGTGCTGAAGGCGCCCGACGACCTACGCGCAGTGATCTCCATGCGGCTGGCAGAGGCGGAGCGCCGGGCGGAGGTCGAACGCGAGCGGATCCGCAAGGAGGAAGCCGATCGCGCAGACCAGGAAGCCCGCGCACGGTTGCAGGCCGAGGCGCAGGCCACACAGGCCGCGATCACGCAGGGCGCGCAGCAGGGACAGCTCGCGGCGCCCCTTGCCGCGGACCTGGGCGCCCTGGCGGCCGAGAAGACTGGCGAAGCGGTGGCAGCGATCGACGCCCGCCAGGTGATCGGCGCGGCGCAAGCGCGGGCCGCGGCGCCTGTGACGGACGACAACGGTAGCACCATCACCCTGGGCCAGATCAACACGCGCCTCGCCCCCCTCAAGGTGGACGCGGCCGCGCTGGAGGCTCTGGGCTTCACGGTCACCCGCGTGAAGGCGGCGGTGCACTTCCCAGCCGTGCTGTTCCCGGCGCTGTGCCGCGCGATCGCCAAGCGCGCGATGGAAGCAGCGGCAGAGCCTGCAGAGACGGTCGCCTGAGCATGCCCAACAAGCCCATCTGGCGAGAACTCGCCTACTCAACCCTGCGCGAGCACGGCCCCATGAGCAAGGCAGACCTGATCGAGCTCCTGGGACCGAAAGGCAACGCGGCTGCCGCCTCTATTGCCACGGCGCGGCACGAGCACCCCGGCAAGTTTTTCCGCGTGACGCGCTACGACGTGCAGCGCGGGAGGGCTGGCCGGGAGATCCCGATCTACGCCGCGGCGCCCGGGGCGGATGCCCCACGTCCTGACTTCGGCACCGAGCAGGCCCGCAAGGACCGGCAGCGCCGCTACTACCAGCGCAATCAGGCGCAGATCCTCGCACGAACCCACGCGCGGCGGGGTAAGGCAACCCCTGCGGCCATGTGGCTCACCCTGCTGCAGCCGAAGGAGCGGCGCGACGTCGCGAATTCAGCGCGGATGGCCGCGCGTTCCGCCCCCCAGTAACGCTCCCCGCGTTCTCGCAATTGGCCCGCCTTCGTGCGGGCCGCTTCATTTCAAGGACCATCCCATGCGCAAGCAGTTTTCCGCACCCGCAGCCTTTACCGACAAGCCCTACGTCGCCATCCCCATGACGACGGTGGAGTCGAACCAGGTAAAGGCGATCGGCTACGACGCCGACAGCAAGACCCTGGCCGTCACCTTCACCCGCGGCCCAGGCCACGTCTACCACTACCCGAACGTCGAGCCAGACGTGCACGCCAGCTTTATCGCTGCCGAGTCCAAGGGCGCGTTCTTCGGCCTGCACATCAAAGCCCTGCCCTTCGACAAGTTCCCTGCGCCGCCTCAGGCCTGACCCGACCGCTGTTCCACCCGAGCCCGCCCTGCGCGGGCTCTTTGCTTTTCAGCCCCGCCATGACACACACCGCCTACGACGACTTCCTGCGCGCCAAGGTCGCACTGCCCGAAGAGCAAGGCTTCCCCTGCGAACCCCACGAAGTGAATCAGCTGCTGAAGCTCCACCAGATCGCCATGGTGTGCTGGGCGGTGCGCGGCGGCCGGAGGGCTCTGTTTGCAGCCTTCGGCCTGGGCAAGAGCGTCATGCAGCTGGAGATCGTCCGCCTCACCCGGGCCCGCGCCGGCGGCATGGGCCTGATCGTGATCCCGCTGGGCGTGCGGCAGGAGTTCATCCGCGACGCCGGCATGCTGGGCATCACCGTCAAGTTCATCCGCCGCATCGAAGAATGCGACGACCCGGCCGGCATCTACCTCACGAACTACGAGACGATCCGGGACGGCAAGCTCGACCCCACGCTGTTCACCGTGGCGAGCCTGGACGAGGCGTCCTGCCTGCGTGGCTTCGGTGGCACGAAGACCTTCCGCGAGTTCATGGCGCTGTTCGCTGGGGACCGCAAGACGATCGACGCGCGCGTGCGCACCGACGGCGTGCGATATCGGTTCGTGGCCACGGCCACGCCGAGCCCCAACGAAGTGATCGAACTGCTGGCCTACTCGGCCTTCCTGGGCATCATGGACGTGGGCCAGGCCAAGACCCGGTTTTTCAAGCGCAACAGCGAGAAGGCCGACCAGCTCACCATCCACCCGCACAAGGAACGCGAGTTCTGGCTGTGGTGCTCTTCCTGGGGCCTGTTCGTGCAGCGGCCGAGCGATCTCGGATTCAGCGACGACGGCTACGCGCTGCCCGCGCTGGACGTGCGTTGGCACGAGATCCCGGCCGACCACGCCAACGCCGGCACCAACTACGCGGGCCAGGGCCTGATGTTCAAGCAGGAGGCGATCGGCATCATCGAGGCCTCGCGCGAGAAGCGCGAAAGCCTGGACGCGCGCATCGCCAAGATGCAGGAGATCCGCGCCGAGGATCCAGCCGCGCACCGCATTCTGTGGCACGACCTCGAGGACGAGCGGCGCGCGATCGAGCGGGCCGTGCCCACGGCGGTCAGCGTCTACGGCAGCCAGGACCTGGACGAGCGCGAGCAGGCCATCGTCGACTTCAGCGACGGCAAGTTCCAGGAGTTGGCGGCCAAGCCCGTGATCGCGGGCAGCGGCTGCAACTTCCAGCGGCACTGCGCCTGGGCCGTGTTCCTGGGCATCGGCTTCAAGTTCAACGACTTCATACAGGCGATTCACCGCATCCAGCGCTTCCTGCAGACGAAGCCGGTGCGCATTGACCTGATCTACACCGAGGCCGAGCGCCAGATCCGCCGCGATCTGGAGCGCAAGTGGGCCCAGCACAACGAAATGGTTTCCAAGATGACGGACATCATCCGAGAGTTCGGCCTGTCGCAGGCAGGCATGGCGCAGTCCCTGACCCGCAAGCTGGGCGTGGATCGCACCGAAGTGCGCGGCGATCGCTTTGTCTGCGTGCACAACGACTGCGTGCGCGAGACGGCGACGATGGAAGAGAACAGCGTGGGCCTGGTGCTGACCAGCATCCCCTTCAGCACGCAGTACGAGTACTCGCCGAACTACGCGGACTTCGGACACACCGACAACAACGCGCACTTCTTCCAGCAGATGGACTACCTGGTGCCGCAGCTGCTGCGCGTGCTGCAGCCCGGGCGCATCGCGGCCATCCACGTCAAGGACCGGATCGTGCCCAGCGGCCTGAGCGATCACGCCTTCCAGACGGTCTACCCTTTCCACCTCGATACGATCGAGTGCTTCCGCCGCCACGGCTTCGGCTATATGGGCATGAAGACCATCGTCACCGACGTGGTCCGCGAGAACGCCCAGACCTACCGGCTGTCGTGGACGGAGCAGTGCAAGGACGGCACGAAGATGGGTGTGGGCATGCCCGAGTACCTGCTGATCTTCCGCAAGCCACCCAGCAGCACCGAGAAGACCTACGCCGACCTGCCGGTGGTGAAGACGAAGGACCGCTACACCCGCGCGCGCTGGCAGGCCGACGCCCACGGCTTCGCCCGCTCCAGCGGCGATCGGCTGCTCGACCCCACGCACCTGGCCGGGCTGCCGTACGACGAGATCTACCAGCTGTTCAAGAAGCACAGCCTGGAAGAGCTCTACAACTACGAGCACCACGTGCGAGTGGCGCAGATCTTGGAGGACGCCGGCAAGCTGCCGAGCGCCTTCATGCTGCTGCAGCCCCAGTCCTGGAGCGAGGACGTGTGGAGCGACATCACCCGCATGCTGACGCTGAACGGCGCGCAGTCGGCAAAGGGCAAGGAAATGCACCTCTGCCCCATGCAGTTCGATATCGCTGATCGCGCGATCACCCAGTGGAGCAACCCGGGCGAGGAGGTCTACGACCCCTTCGGCGGGCTGATGACCGTGCCCTACCGGGCGCTGAAGCTGGGCCGGCGCGGCCGAGGATGTGAGCTGAGCCCCCAGTACTTCCTGGATGGTGTCAGCTACTGCCAGGCCATGGAGCGCGAGATCAGCATGCCGTCGCTGTTCGACACGCTGGAGGCTGAATCAATTTAAGGGCTTCGAGAACCAGCCTTCAATAGCGTTAAAGCCCTTTTCATAAGCGTCGTGAAGCGATTCCGCGCGACTGTCGGGCAGATCGATCTTGACTCGCTCAGCTCCGGGCGGCGTGACATAGGCGTGCACGGGAAACGAATCACTGATCCCATCGTAGCCAGTCGCAACTTCAACAACATGACCCTTGTAGTCGCCCCTTTGAGCGTATCGCGGTCCACCCTCGACCTGCGACACGTTGAACCGCTGGATGTAATGAGCCATAGCACCTCCCATGTGGAACCCACATCCTAGCGAAACACGTGATTCTCAGCTTTTTCACCCCGGCCCTCTGCGTACACGCGAGGGCTTTTCTGTTTCTGGAGCCCGCATGAAGCGTGACGCATTCACCCACCAGCTCGCCTTCCCCGGCGAACTCATCATCGACAACTTCGCCGGCGGTGGCGGCACCAGCACGGGCCTGGAGCGCGCCTTTGGCCGCCCGGTCGATATCGCCATCAACCACGACCCCGAGGCGCTGGCGATGCACGCGCTGAACCACCCGCACACGCAGCACCTGTGCGAATCGGTGTGGGACGTGAACCCTATCGAGGTGACCCGTAATCAGCCCGTGGCCCTGGTGTGGCTTTCGCCGGACTGCAAGCACTTCAGCAAGGCCAAGGGCGGCACGCCGGTGGCGAAGCACATCCGCGGCCTGGCCTGGGTGGGCATGCGCTGGGCGGCCCTGTGCAAGCCGCGTGTGCTGATGCTGGAGAACGTCGAAGAATTCCAGACCTGGGGGCCCCTGTTGGTGGGAGCCGATGGCAACGCCCGGCCAGACCCTGCGCGCAAGGGCAAGACCTTCCAGTCGTTCGTACGGCAGCTGCGCGGCCACGGCTACACGGTGGACTGGCGCGAGCTGCGCGCCTGCGACCACGGCGCGCCCACCATCCGCAAGCGCCTGTTCCTGATCGCCCGCCGCGACGGCCTGCCCATCGTCTGGCCCGAGCAGACCCACGCCGAGCCCTCCGACCGCCGCGTGCTGGCTGGCAAGCTGGCACCCTACCGCACGGCGGCCGAGTGCATCGACTTCGACCTGCCCGCCGAGAGCGTCTTCGGCCGCAAGCGCCCGCTGGTGGACAACACCATGCGCCGCGTAGCCAAGGGCCTGATGCGTCACGTGCTGAGCAGCGCCAGCCCGTTCATCGTGGGTGTGGGCGGCCGCATGGGCCAGAGCCCGGCGCGCAGCGTGCACAGCCCAGCGCAGACCCTCACCGCCAAGGCCGACAGCTGCGTGGCGCAGCCCATCCTCACGCCTTACCTGACCGAACACGCTAATGCCAGCAACCAGCGCACGCTGGCAGCCGATGAACCGCTGCGCACGCTGTGCGCCCAGGTCAAGGGCGGCCACTTCTCGCTGGTGGCGCCCGCGCTGGCCCCACTGCGCGGCACCACCGAACAGCACCTGATCGGGCACAGCGTGGAGCAGCCGTTGTCCACGGTGGCCGCCAGTGGCACACACCACGCGCTGGTGGCCGCGCACATCACGAAGTTCAACACCGGCAGCGTGGGCAGTGCGATGGAGTCACCCCTGCCCACCATCACCGCAGGCGGCACGCCCAAGCGCCCCAGCACCGGGATCCAGATGGGCATGGTGGGCGCCCATCTGGTCACGGTGGGCTACGGCGAGCGCCCCGGTCAGGAACCGCGCACGCAGGCCATCGAGCAACCGCTGGGCACGGCCGTCGCCGGAGGCATCAAGCAGGCCGTCGTGCAGGGCCATCTGGTGCTCACCAACACGACCGGCCACCCCGGTGCGGCGCCCGACAGCCCGCTGCGCACGGTGACGACCGGCGGCCATCACGCGCTGGTGGCCGCCCATCTCGTGGACATGGGCCACGGAGAAGGCAAAGACGGCACGAAGCGATTCAGCCACGGCATCCGCAGCATCGAAATGCCGCTCAACACCGTGACGGCCAGCGGCGCCACAAGCGCACTGGTGGCCGCCTGCCTGGAGCAGGCCAACGGCGGCTTCTACGAAGGCGACGGCCGAGCGGCGGATGCGCCCATGTCCACGATCACCGCGGCCGGCAGCAACCAGCGGCTCATCAACGCCTACATGGTGAAGTACTACGGCATGGGCGAGAACCACCACACGGTCCACGCCCCCGCATCGACGATCACCAGCAAGGACCGCTTGGGCCTGGTGCAGACCGTGCAGATGCCTGCCGCCGCGCTGGCGCCCGAGCATGCCGAGCGCGCCCGGGCGTGCGCCGCCCTGCTGCACGGCCACCTGCCCGGCGAGTTCGCAGAGCCTGCCGACATGGTGCTGATGCAGCACGCCGGCCAATGGTGGGTGCTGGTCGACATCACCCTGCGCATGCTCAAGCCGCGGGAGCTGTACGGCGCGCAAGGCTTCCCGGCGGGCTACCAGTTCGAGGAAATCCCCGACCCGGCCCTGCTGTTCAACGAAGGCAAACAGGCCGCCAGCAACCCGCTGGCACTGCCCCGCATCGCGCTCAGCACCACCGCTCAGGTCCGCATGTGCGGCAACAGCGTCAGCCCGCCCGTGGCCGAGGCGCTGGTGCGCAGCAACTTCGGGCACGAGTCGGCATGGATGGTCGCTGCTTGATCAGCGGTTGACGACCTCGTAACCAGCAGCTTCAAGCGCGGCCAGCACTTCCATTCGGAAATCGATCCCGGCCCCCGCTACAGCCGAGTCTTTACCGCTGTCCATTAGATCGAGATTGAGCTTCTGAGATAGCTCACCGATATCTGCTCCGACCTCTTTCAGGTGCGAACGCACCAGCTCCAAAGCGTACTGAGCGGGACTCTTGCTGCTTTCTGCCATGTCTGCCTCCAGTTGTGGAGGCTCGATGGTACGCCCGCCCCTCGCGGGGCACCCAACCTATGGAGGCCGCATGGCCGTCACCGCATACCCACTCACATGGCCGGCGGGCTGGAAGCGCACGCCTGCATCCCAGCAGGCCTATGGCCGGTTCGGCACGACGAAGCAAAGCGCACACGGCAGTTGGCGCAGTCGTGCAGAACTGTCGATCGCGGAGGCCACGGGCCGGCTGCTGAGCGAGCTCGAGCGCATGGGCGCCCCGCGCACCAGCATCGTGCTGTCCACGAACCTACAGCTGCGCCAGGACGGGCTGCCGCGCTCCGGCCAGGCCGCGCCGCGCGACCCCGGCGCCGCCGTCTACTGGAAGGACCCCTTCAACGGCCAGCCGCGCAGCATGGCGATCGACCGCTACACGAAGGTGGAGCAGAACATCGCGGCGCTCGCGGCCACGATCGAAGCCATGCGCGCGATCGAGCGCCACGGCGGAGCCACCGTGCTGGAGCGTGCGTTCACCGGTTTCACCGCCCTGCCCGCGCCCATCGCCGCCGGCATGCATCGCGACTGGCAGGCGGTCCTTGAGCTGCAGGACCTGGTGCTGCCGAAGCGCGAAGACATCGAGCGAGCTTTCCGGCGGCTGGCCGCCCAGCACCATCCCGACCGCGGCGGCGATCCGGAGCGGATGAAGGAGATCAACCGGGCCCGCGACGAAGCGCTGAAGGACTGCAATGCCTGACGGCAAGGTGCTGCACCTCTCGCTCAAGGCCGAGTACTTCCACGCCATCCGGGACGGCACCAAGCCCGAGGAGTTCCGGCTGATGACGCCCTACTGGGCCAAGCGCCTGCAGGGCCGCCAGTACGTCGCCATCCACCTGACGCTGGGCTACCCGGCCCGCGATGACCACGCACGCCACCTGCGCCGCCAGTGGCGCGGCTTCACGGTCAAGACCATCACGCACCCGCACTTCGGACCCGACCCGGTGCAGGTGTTCGCCATCGACGTTTCGCAATCAATTTGATAGCTGGAAGCGCTTATCGGACAAGCGTTGCCGCCTATTTTCAGAACGGAATGAGCCATGAACCCGACCACCGGCGGCCTGCGCTGCCACAACCCTGAAGCCTGCTGCGCCGGGCAGAAGCCGTGCCCGGCGCCGGGCGCGTGCGGGCTGGCAAATTGAAAGGAAACAACCATGAACACCACACCCACCACCGGGGCAGAGATGCCCGAAGCGCTGATCGTGCACCCAGAGCACGGGCCCCTGTACGACTTCGCGAGCGTGCATGCCTACGCAGTTGCACACGCTGCCTCACTCAGCGAAGCGGCACCAGCCGTGGCGCCATCGGATACAGCACTCACCAAGTCAAAGCTCTTGGCGAGTCAGGGGCGACGGTTTGAGGCATTGCGCCACTATCGAAATGCCACTGGTTGCAGCCTGAAAGATGCACGCGATGCGATTTACCCAGCCGAAGCAGCGCCCCAGCAGGGCGAGACGGCCGGCGCGGTCTATGCGGAGCTGCCGGAGTACTCGGTCTACGCGCAGGACACTTACACCGAAGAGGAAATGCGAGGCTTTGACGAAGATGACATGCGCGCCTTCGCCGACGCAACCTGCGCTCTTCGCGCCGCCGCTCCCCATGCGACAGCAGCCGCTACTACCGAAGCTGGCGCCGTTACTACCGAAGCTGCTCCGGTAGTAGCAGCCAGCGGGGCTCCGGTAGCTGCTGCACCAATGAGCGCGGAGCCGAGCGATGCGGAACTGGACGCACTTGATAAGGGCGCGTTGCACGCTATGGCTCCCCGTGGCCGCGATTCAGTCCGTGCGTTTGCTCGCGCCGTGCTGGCCCGCTGGGGCGCCGCTCCGCAGCCACCGGCAGTGCTGGTGCCGCGATACCGCCTGCTGCAGGCCGACATCGACCGCATCGAGGCAACCGACGAGTTCCTGTCGGACGACACGACAACCTGGGCGCCTGATCCGAACGGCATCTTTGTCGGCATGGCCTATGCCGCCCGAGTGCTTCGGCCAGCCCGCCGCCTCATCACCGGAGCCCCTGATGGCAAGCAGACGTAGCCGCGAGCGCGGCGACAAGCGCGACCGGTGGCAAGAGCCACCACCCAAAACCGAGCCCGCCCAGTTGCGGGCTCTCTCATTTCTGGAGCACGCATGTTCAAGCACCTGATCATCTATCGCATCGCCCCCACCTGGCAGGCCAGCCTGACCGCCGCCGAGGAGGCCTTGGCCAAGACCCCATTCATGGAGTGCGGCGCCACGCAGGAGAGGTCCGTCGGCTGGGTGCCGCCGCGCGGCGAAGACCATGGCCTGTTCGCCGAATCCGTGGGCGGGCAGTGGATCCTGCGCTTCATGACCGAGTCCAAGGTTCTGCCCGGCGCAGTGCTGGCGCGCAAGGTCAGGGAAAAGGCCACACGCATCGAGAAGGAAACGGGCCGCAAACCCGGCAAAAAAGAGAGCAAGGAACTCAAGGAGGAAGCCAAGCTCGACCTGCTGCCGATGGCATTCACCAAGCAGGCATCCATGTGGGTGTGGCTTGACTCCGTGAACCGGCTGCTGGTGCTGGACACGTCGGCCCAGGGCCGCGCCGACGAGGTGGTGAGCCTTCTGGTGGATGCGCTGCCCGGCCTGTCGGTGGCGCTGCTGGACACGCAGACCAGTCCCCAGGCGGCGATGTCGCACTGGCTCAGCACGCAGGAGCCGCCCGTGGGCTTCAGCGTGGACCGCGCCACCGTGCTCAAAAGCGCCGACGAGTCCAAGGCCGTGGTGAAGTACGGTCGACATCCCTTGGACATCGAGGAAGTGCAGGCGCACATCGCCGCCGGCAAGCTGCCGACCGAGCTGGCGATGACCTGGGACGACCGGGTGTCGTTTGTTCTCAGCGAGGGCCTGCAGCTGCGGAAGCTCTCGTTCCTCGACACGGTGTTCGAGGGCACGGCGAAGGACGATGGCGGCTTCGACGCGGACGTGGCGATCGCTACCGGCGAACTGGTCAAGCTGATCCCGGACTTGGTCGAAGCGCTGGGCGGCGAGGGCCGCACCGAGCTGGGTGCGACCGCCAGCACCAGCGCCCAAGGCTTCGCCCAGGCTGTCGCCGATTCTGTGGCTGAGGATTTCGCCAACAACCCGGCGCCCGGCATCGACCGCATCGAGATCCGCGGCTCAGGGGTGAGCGTCACGGTGGAGGCGACCAGCTCGTCGTTCTTCGGGCAGGGCGGACCAGACCCGATGTTCCAAGAGGCCGTCGACCTGGTCGTCAAGGACCGCAGGGCCAGCATCTCCTACGTCCAGCGCAAGCTGCGCATCGGTTACAACCGCGCCGCTTGCCTCCTGGAAGACATGGAGAACGCCGGGCTGGTCTCGGCAATGGACTCCGGTGGCGGCCGGCGCGTCCTATGACGGGAACGGTCGACTGGCACGCTGCCGACCGCGCCTACCAGCGCCACCACGGCGCCTGCAGCCACTGCCGCGCGGCCGGCATGGCTCCGGGCCAGCGCGAGCGCTGCGCCGAGGGTCAGGCGCTGGGGGCGGCATACCTACAGGCGGGAAACCCGCCCCATTTCACCTGGCTGCGCCCTACGCGCGCAGCCGGGAAACTCAACAAGCCTGCGGCAAGCGGGCTTTCTTTTTAGGAGCAAACCATGGGACAAGCAGTTGCACTGCCGTTCCTCACTGCTGGGGAGATTGACGAGCTCTGCGCCCCGCTGGTTCAGCGCCAGGCACAGAACCGCCATCTCTGCCAACTGCTCGGCCTAAATTCCCTGCCTCGGCGCCCCGACGGGCTGCCGCTGGTCGGGCGCAAAATGGCCGAGGACTGCCTGAACCGGCCGGGCACCAAAGCCAATGCGGGCACCTTCAACTGGAGCAAATGACCATGGGTAGAAAGCGCGACCGCGCCTCTGGCTTTGGCCTTCTCCCGCGAATGGAAGCTCGCCCCCATAAGGGGAGCGACAAGGTGACGTACCGCTATCACCCGGTGGGCGGAAAGCCGATCAACCTTGGCCAGGATCGGAAGGCCGCCATCCAGGCCGTTCTGGACATGAACGGTGTCGGCGACGACACCGGCACTGTGCTGGAGCTGTGGCGCGCCTACCAGATCACGCCCCAGTGGAAGCGCTTGGCCCCGCGCACGAAGGAAGACTATGCCGACTACAGCGTCAAGCTGCTGGAGGTGATGGGCCAAGTATCAGCGCGTGTGATCCGCCCCGCGGACATCGCGCGGTATCTGCGCGTGGAGCGTGCCGACGCCGCGGTGCGCGCCAACCGGGAAATCGCCCTGCTCTCCAACCTGATGAACGTGGCGGTCGAACGCGGGGACATCGACGCCAACCCGTGCAGACAGGTGAAGCGCAACAAGGAAAAGGCCCGGACCATAGCGCCCGAACCGGTAGACCTGGCCAAGTTCTTGGACTGGCTGGGCAAGCAGACCGCGCAGCGCCGGGTCATCGCCCTGATGGCTGAGTTCGCGGCTCTGGCCGGGTCGCGCCGCATCGAGTTCATCCACGTGACGCTTCCGCAGATCGATGACGACGGCGAGGTGATCCGCCTGATGCGCGCCAAGCAGCACGACGGCGGACAGAGAGTGGAGAACGTGATCATCTCCAGCGCCATGGCAGACCTGGTGCGCCGCCTCCGCGCCCTGCCCCGGCCGGAGGGTTGCTTGCACGTTTTCGTCACGCGGGACGGTAACCCATACACGGACAGCGGGTTCAACTCGACATGGCAGCGCGCACTGGTCAAGGCCTTGAAGGACAAGGTGATCCCCCGGCGCTTCACTTTCCACGACCTGCGGGCCTACTACACGACCCAGCACAAGGCGCAATACGGCGCCTTGCCAGAGCTGCACGCCGACGCCAAAACGACGGCCAAGGTGTACGACCGATCGCGCGTCTCGGTGCGCAAGGGTCTGGGCTGAATTCCCACCGTGGGAATAAAAAGCAAAAGGCGCTACAACATTTATAGCTGTAGCGCCTTGCAAATATTGGTAGGACGTACTGGGGTCGAACCAGTGACCAACGGATTAAAAGTCCGCTGCTCTACCAACTGAGCTAACGTCCCACTGCATCAGCACTTTCGTGCTGCAGCAAAGCCTGTGAGTATAGCGTGCTTTTACCGCGCTCCGG
>JAAIGE0100342953.1_pt1 | contig 26125 bp, 23 predicted proteins | sample 6487951 | NCBI WGS metagenome assembly JAAIGE01 (sample SAMN13974128, study PRJNA590717) | phyllosphere metagenome | biome: tomato field; feature: multiple bacterial spot infested tomato fields; material: tomato leaves; isolation source: leaves from tomato fields | host: Solanum lycopersicum ...
CTGGCAACGTATCGCTTGCTTTAAAACAATTAATAGTTGCTTGATCAAACGTCTGCAAGATGGACAATCATCCTTCCTGCAGGCGCCTTCACAAGATACCTGCGCATACTTTCAAAGATCTTGGGAAGTGGCCTCAGCGCCGTTCCCGTGTGCCGCGAAGTTTCCTTCGTAGCGAGCCGCCCATTATGCCAGACTTTTTCAGTCCGTCAACACCTTCGTTCGATCATCTCGTTCGGCGGTGGTGGGCGCCCTGTTGTCGCTGAAGCCCCTTGGTGGCGACCCCTGCGACGGGGGAGGAGAAGTATGTCCCCATTCGCATCATTTGTGAAGGGGGTGTGGCGATTTTTTTCAACGAATGCTGCATCCGTTCATCCATCGCGCTGCGGGAGGATTCCGCGAAGAGCAGCCGAGCGCGGCTATGCCGGGCGTCCTCGCCCGGCCCCCTGCGGGCCGTCGCAAGCGACGTTGGCAACGGCTCCTGCCGTTGCCTTCGGCTCTACAAGAGCACAAGGAAGGGCCGGCTGGCGCCGGCCCTTCCTTGTATCAGGCAGCGACCAGGCGTACGCGGGCGAAGGTGCGCTTGCCGACCTGCAGCAGACCCTCGAAGCCCGGCTGCAGCACCTGCTGGCCGTCTTCCACCACTTCACCGTCCACCTTGACCGCGCGCTCCTTGAGCTTGCGGTTGGCCTCGGAGTTGCTCGGGGTCAGGCCCGCCGCGGTCAGCAGCGCGGCGATACGCAGGCCTTCGGCCGGGATCGCCACGTCCTGCAGCGGCAGCTGGGTGATGTCGCCCTGCCCGGTCACCGCCGCTTCCCAACCGGCAACCGCCTGTTCGGCCGCTGCGGCGTCATGGAAGCGGGTCGCCAGCTCACGGGCCAGGCGCAGCTTGACCACGCGCGGGTTCAGGCCGCCATTGGCCACCTGCTCGCGCAGCTGCACGGCTTCGGCCTGGCTGATGTCGAAGGACAGCAGCTCGATCCAGCGCCACATCAGGGTGTCGTCCACCTTCATGGTCTTGGTGACGATGTCGATGGCCGGCTCGCTGATACCAATGTAGTTGCCCAGCGACTTGGACATCTTGTTGACGCCGTCCAGGCCTTCCAGCAGCGGCATGGTCAGCACCACCTGCGGCTTCTGGCCGTGGTGCTCCTGCAGGCCGCGGCCCATCAGCAGGTTGAACTTCTGGTCGGTGCCGCCGAGCTCGACGTCGGCTTCCAGCGCCACCGAGTCGTAGCCCTGCACCAGCGGGTACAGGAACTCGTGGATGGCGATGGACTGCTGGGCGGCGTAGCGCTTGGCGAAATCGTCGCGCTCGAGCATGCGCGCCACGGTGTGCTGGCCGGCCAGGCGGATCATGTCGGCCGCGCCCATCTTGCCGAACCACTCCGAGTTGAAGCGGACTTCGGTACGGCTGCGGTCCAGCACCTTGAACACCTGCTCTTCATAGGTACGGGCATTGGCCAGCACGTCGTCCTTGCTGAGCGGCTTGCGGGTCAGGCTCTTGCCGGACGGGTCACCGATCATGCCGGTGAAGTCGCCGATCAGGAAAATGACCTGATGGCCGAGGTCCTGGAACTGGCGCATCTTGTTCAGCAGCACCGTATGGCCCAGGTGCAGGTCGGGCGCGGTGGGGTCGAAGCCGGCCTTGATCCGTAGCGGGCGGCCTTCCTGCAGGCGCGCACGCAGATCCTCGAGCTTGAGGATCTCGTCGGCACCGCGGCCGATCAGGGCAAGGGCTTCTTCAATCGAGGACACGTGACTACTCCCGGCAACGCCGATTCTTGTGTGGGGTGTTAAAGCAAAGTTAACCCGATTGGCTTCACAAAAGCCAATGGGCACAAGGGTTTGACGCCGTTTTCTCAGGTGTCTATGGTAACCGGCGATCAGGCCCGCGCTCCCGGGCTGCCAGGAAAAACCGCCGATGCACAATTCCGAACAAGGGCGCGCACGCAAGCAGCGCTTCCAGGAACGCCTCCACGTCCTGCACGACAACGCCCTGCATCGGAAGCTCAGGCAACATCTTCCCGCCGCCTTCAATGAGCGCTGGACCCGCCGCCATTGGATGCATGCCAGCCTGTTCGCGACCATCGGCGCCCTGGTGGCGACGATCGTCCCCGGCTTCTCGCACACCATCGATGCGCCCTTCGCCGACAGCCATACCAGCCTGGCGCTGCCGTTGCCGCCGCTGACCATGGCCCGACAGCAGCAGGTGCCCGGTGACAGCTGGCAGGTGCTGCGCGTGCAGCGCGGCCAGACCCTGAGCGACCTGTTCGACAAGGCCGGCATCCCGGCTACCACCCTGCACCGGGTGCTGGACCATCCGGGTGCGCGCGAGGCGCTGACCAAGCTGCGCCCGGGTGCCGAGATCGCCTTCGACATGCCGCTGTCCGGCGACCTGCGCAGCATCCGCTTCGACCGCGATGCCGACAACCGGGTCGAGCTGAGCCTGTCCGGCGACGACATCAAGGAGAAGGTGACCAAACGCGAGACCTCCACCCGCACCGTGGTCACCAGCGGCGAGATCACCAGCTCGCTGTACGCTGCGGCCCGCCGGGCCGGGCTGTCGCCGTCGGCGATCGCGACGATGACCGACGACATCTTCAAGTACGACATCGACTTCTCGAAGGACCTGCAGCCGGGCGACCGCTTCAGCGTGGTGATGGATGAAACCTGGCGCGAAGGCGAGAAGGTGGACACCAGCAAGATCCTCGCGGCCACCTTCACCACCGGTGGCAAGACCTATTCCGGCTTCCGCTTCGACCGCAACGGCAAGTCCGAGTACTACGACATCAACGGCCGCTCGCTGAAGAAGAGCTTCATCCGCATGCCGATCCCGTTCGCGCGGCTGAGCTCGACCTTCGGTGCGCGCAAGCACCCGGTGCTGGGCAAGATGCGCATGCACAAGGGCGTGGACTACGCCGCGCGCACCGGCACCCCGATCATGGCCGCCGGCGACGCCCGTGTGCAGTTCGCCGGCGTGCAGCGCGGTTACGGCAACGTGGTGATCCTCGACCACGGCCGTGGCCACACCACCCTGTACGGCCACATGTCGCGCTTTGCGAGCATCCGGACCGGCCAGCGCGTGGCGCAGGGCACGGTGATCGGCTATGTCGGCTCGACCGGCCTGGCGACCGGCCCGCACCTGCACTACGAATTCCGCGTGAACGGCGAGCATCGCAATCCGCTGACCGTGACCATGCCGCCGCCGGAGCCGCTGAAGGGTGCCGAGCTGGTCGCCTTCCGTGCGCAGACCGCGCCGGCGATGGCCCGCATCCAGGGCATGGAGAAGCTGATCTACGCCGACGCCAGCCCGACGCCGACCGGCCGCGACGAGGCCGCCCCCGAGGTGGCCAGCGCCAAGGACAAGCAGACGACCGGCCGCAAGCGCGGCTGAGCCCATGCGTTGACGAAGAAGGACGCGGCAGCCCAAGCTTGCCGCGTCCTTTTTTTATGCCTGCCATGAACACGACTGCCGACAGCGACGCCCCCCTGTACCTTGGCCTGATGTCGGGCACCAGCGCCGACGGCATCGATGCCGCACTGGTGCAGTTCCCCGCCAGTGGTGGCTGCCGCTTCGTGCATGGGCTGACCGCCCGCTGGGAGCCGGTGCTGCGCGCGCGGCTGGTGGCGCTGGGCGAAGGCGGACCGCTGGATTCGCTGGAAGAGCTCGGCGAACTGGACGCGCGGATTGCGATCCGTTTTGCCGAGGCGGCCAACCAGCTGCTGGCCGAGGCCGGCGTGGACCACAGCCAGGTGCGCGCGATCGGCTCGCATGGGCAGACCGTGCGCCACCGGCCACTGGCCGACCCGGCGTTCACCGTGCAGCTGGGCGACGGCAACCGCATCGCCGAGCTGACCGGGATCACCACGGTGTGTGATTTCCGTCGCCGCGACGTGGCAGCCGGAGGCCATGGTGCGCCGCTGATGCCGGCATTCCATCTGGGCATGCTGGGCACTGCCGATGAAGACCGCGCAGTGCTGAATCTGGGCGGCATCGCCAACCTGACCCTGATCCCGCGCGAGGGCGCGGTGCGTGGCTACGATACCGGCCCGGCCAACGCGCTGATGGATGCCTGGTGCCAGCGCCACACCGGCCGCACCTTCGATGCCGACGGCGCGTACGCGGCCAGTGGCGCGGTGGACGAGGGCCTGCTGGCGGGTTGGCGCTCGGACCCGTGGTTCGCACTGCCGCCGCCGAAGAGTACCGGCCGCGAGCAGTTCCACCTGGCCTGGGCCGAGGCGCACATGGGCGAAGGCCAGTACACCGCCGCCGACATACAGGCGACGTTGCTGGAGCTGACCGTGGCGACGGTGGTCGATGCACTGCTGGCACAGCAGCCGCAGACACGGCGCCTGCTGGTGTGTGGCGGCGGCGTGCGCAATACCCAGCTGATGCGGCGACTGACGGCGCGGCTGCCGGGGGTGCAGGTGGAGTCCAGTGCTGTGCACGGTCTGGACCCGGAGTACGTGGAGGCGATGGGCTTTGCGTGGCTGGCACAGCGGACGATGGACGGGCTGGCCGGCAATCTGCCGAGCGTGACCGGGGCGAAGGGCCCGCGGATCCTGGGCGCGATCCACCTGGCCTGAGCGGGGCTACATCCGCCGGGCATGGCCCGGCGCTACCCCGTCGGCAGCATCCCGGTAGCGCCGGGCCATGCCCGGCGGGCAGGTATCACCGCGACCAGGTGTCAGGTCAGTCGAAGCCCTGCCCTGCGGGCAACGCCTGCAGGGCGGCGATGGCATCGGAAAGGGCGTCCACTTCGGGATCACCGAAGCCGGAGCGGACTTCCAGTTCACTGCTGAACAAGCCCTGCTCCAGCAAGGCCTCGCAGGTCTGTTCATGGGTCCAGCCGCGAGCGACCGCGACCCGTCGGATGCGTTCCAGCAACAGCGGGTCCAGGTCCCGCAGCACAACGTCGGCCATGCTCACTTCCCCGTTCGCAAGGCACCGCCCCCTCGGCGCGTCGGGGGCGATGATCCCGCAGACCGGGCGGGCAGGCAATCAGGTCGAGCTGGCGGCCTGGCGACGACGCTGCTGCAGGATCAGCAGGGCGCAGAGGATCACCACCGGGATCGCCACCAGCGCGGTACCGACGAAGAACAGCGCGTAGCCTTCCAGCAGCGTCCGACCCTGTGCGAGCGTCTGTACCGACCATCCGGAGAGCCCCTTGAGCGCCTTGCCGGGCATCGCGTAGAACGAACTCAGCAGCGCGTACTGGGTTGCGGTATATCCGATGCTGGTCAGGCTCGACATATAGGCGATCAGCGCCGTACCGGCGAAACCGCTGGCGAAGTTGTCGATTGCCATGGCCACGGCGAAATGGGTCGTGTCCGGGCCCGAATAGGCCAGCCAGGCAAACGCCAGGTTGGAGGCCGGACCCAGCACGGCACCCACCATCAGCGCCGCCAGCACCCCCCAGCGAACCGAGACCAGGCCCGCCGCAGCAATGCCGACGAAGGTCGCGACCAGGCCCACCGAGCCACGCACAGCGCCAACGGTGTCCTCGTCCAGGCCAAGATCGACGTAGAACGGATTGGCCATCGGCCCCATGACGAAGTCGGCCATGCGATAGACGCTGATGGCCACCAGGATCAGGATCGCGCCACTGCGATGCTCGCGGACGAAGGCGATGAACGGCCCCGCCACGGCGTCGAACAATCCGCGCGGCGTCCACAGGGAGGTCGCCTGTGCCTGCACGGCAGCCACTTCCCGCGCGGGTTCACGGGCCATGACCACGGCCACCACGCCAAGTGCCATCAGCACGGCCATGATCTCGTAGGAGACCTGCCAGCCAACACGGGCCGCGATGATCAGGATCAGCGCATCGGTGACCAGCAATGCAGTGCGGTAGCCCAGTGCCGAGGATGAGGTCAGCAGTCCAAGCTGCTCGCTGTTGTCAGCACTTTCAATGCGCCAGGCATCGATGACGATGTCCTGGGTGGCCGAGGCAAACGCCACGATCACAGCCATCACGCCGAACACGACGATGTGCTGCCAGGCGATACCCAGGAACTGGATCTGGCCACCCTTGGGCTGGACCAGCGCCATGCCGACCAGGCCCACCACCACGACCAGCTGCGACAGCAGCATCCAGCCCCGGCGGCGACCAAAACGACCGAACAGAGGCACATCGGTCTTGTCGACGATCGGCGCCCACAGGAACTTCATGGTGTAGGCCAGCCCGACCCATGACAGGAAACCGATCGTGCTCAGCTCGATGCCTTCCTTGCGCATCCAGAAGCCGAGCGTGTTGCCCACCAGATAGATCGGCAGGCCGGAACTGAAGCCGAGCAGCAGCATCGCCAGCACCTTGCGCTGGCTCAGGTTGGACACCACCTGCTGCCACGGCCGACGCGGCTTGGCAGCCTCGGTCACAGGTCGTAGTCCACGATGAACGGAGCGTGGTCGGAGAAGCGCTCATCGCGATAGATCGAGCAGCTGCGCAGGCGGTCACGCAGGCCCGGGGTGATGAACTGGTAGTCGATTCGCCAACCGACATTGTTGGCACGGGCGGCGCCACGGTTGCTCCACCAGGTGTAGTCCTCGCCGGTGGGATTGAGCAGGCGGTAGGCGTCGGCCCAGCCGCGGCCGGTGGCGACATCGGTGGTCTGGCCGTGGTCGGCGCACAGGGCGTTGAGCCAGTCGCGCTCTTCCGGCAGGCAGCCGGAGTTCTTCTGGTTGGACTTCCAGTTCTTGATGTCCAGCGCCGAACGCACGATGTTCCAGTCGCCACACAGCACGTAGTCGCGGCCGCTGCGCGCCCACTCCTCGAGGATCGGCCGCAGCCATTCCATCACTTCGAACTTGAAGCCCTGGCGCAGGTCGCCCGAGCTGCCGGACGGGATATAGAAGGAGACCACGCTGAGGTTGCCGTAGCGCGCTTCGATGTAGCGGCCTTCGTCGTCGAACGGGGCCCAGCCCAGCGAGGTGATGACCTGGTCCGGCTCGCGCTTGCTGTAGATCGCCACGCCGCTGTAGCCCTTCTTGGTGATGGCGTCGCGGTAGAAGCAGTGGTGGCCGTCCGGGCGGAACATCGGGTCGGTCAGCTGGTCTTCCTGGGCCTTGGTCTCCTGGATGCACAGGACGTCGGCGTCCTGGGCACGGAACCAGTCGAGGAAGCCCTTGGTCGCGGCGGAACGGATGCCATTGGCGTTGAAACTGATGATGCGCATGCGGGGGACCTGCGGCGGGAAACCGGGCAAGCATACCGGTTGCCTGCCGGGCTGCGCAGTCCGCCGGGCACCGCCCGGGCACCCTTCACAAGGCGCTGGACGAGCGCGAAACGCCCAGCTGGATTAGGATTTGTGCTCCAAATGAAGATGAATCGAGTTTTGATGAGCGACCACCGTCACCGTTTCCTGCAGCTGGCCCTGACCGCCGATGCCCTGCGCTTCGGCCAGTTCACCCTCAAGTCCGGCCGGCTGAGCCCCTATTTCTTCAACGCCGGTCGCTTCGACTCCGGCTCCCTGCTGTCGCAGCTGGGCGCGTGCTATTCCGACGCCATCGACGCCAGCGGGATCAAGTACGACGTGGTGTTCGGCCCGGCCTACAAGGGCATTCCGCTGGCCACCGCGATGGCCTGCGAGCTGGCCCAGCGTGGCCGCGACCTGCCGCTGTCGTTCAACCGCAAGGAAGCCAAGGCCCATGGCGAAGGCGGCCAGCTGATCGGCGCCGACATGAATGGCAAGCGCGTGCTGATCGTCGATGACGTGATCACCGCCGGCACTGCGATCCGCGAAGCGCTGGGCATCATCCGCGACGCCGGTGGCATCCCGGCCGGCATCGTGGTCGCGCTGGACCGCCAGGAGATCGCCTCGGACACCGACCATCGCTCCGCCGCACAGGCCGTGGCCGAAGAGGCCGGCATTCCGGTGATCGCCGTGGCATCGCTGGCCGATCTGCTTGATTTCGCCTCCGGCAACCCGGAACTTGTCGGTTACCGGCAGCCGCTGGAGGCCTACCGGGCCCAGTACGGCGTCCGTTCGATCCGCTGACCGACCCAGGGGAAAGGTCATGTCCCGAGTTCCTGCTGTTCTCTTCGCCGGCCTGCTGCTGGCCGTACCGTTCGCCGTGCCGGCGCAGTCGCGCGACAGCGGCAAGGCGGAAAAGAAGCTGTATTGCTGGAACGAGGGCAAGGAGCGGATCTGCAGTGATTCGCTGCCGGCCGATGCGGTCAACCATGCCCGCGAGGAGTTCAACGCGAAGAGTGGCCTGCGCAATGCGCAGGTCCAGCGCGCGTTGACCGACGAGGAGCGCGCTGCCGCCAGCACCGTGGCGCAGCAGCAACAGCTGGACTTGATGGCCACGCAGACCCGCCAGCGTACCGAGCAGGCGATGCTGTCCACCTATGGCAGCGAGGACGACCTGCGCCGGGTGTTCACCGAGCGCCAGGAAGTGCTGGACAACAACCTGAAGACTGCCGAGTACAACGTCACCAGCCTGCGCGAGTCGCTGGTGGCGCTGCTGTCGGCCGCCGGTGACCGTGAGCTGGCCGGCGGCAAGGTGGCCGACAAGCAGGCCGAGGCGATCCGCCAACGGCATGTGCAGCTGCAGGCGCAGCAGCGCCTGCAGGCCGGATTCCTGCAGCAGCAGCAGGCATTGAAGGCCGAGATCGACAGCAGCCTGCAGCGCTATCGCGAGCTCAAGGGGCTGGTGCCAGCAGATCAGGCCCCCTGATTCCCCTGTAGCGCCCAGCCCATGCCCGGCTCCGCGTGACCTCGGCAAAGAGCAGCCGAGCATGGGCTCGGCTCTACAAGGAGGTGTCATGCAGTTCAGGACCGGCACCATGGCCGATGTGGCCACGTTGTGGGCGCTGCGTACGCGCTGCGTGCGCGAAACCTGCAGCAGCCACTACCCGCCGGAGGTGATCGCCCCCTGGTCGGCTTCACCACCGCCGGTGCAGTACGCGCGGTTGCTGGGGCAGGGCGGTTGCGTGGTGGCCGAGGACACGCAGGGAGACCTGCTGGGTTTCGGCGTGTTTGATCTCGAGGCCAACGAAGTGGATGCGTTGTTTGTCGACCCGGATCAGGGTGGCAGGGGCATCGGCCAGGCCCTGATGCAGCGCCTGTTGGCGATGGCCGACCAGGAGCGCGAGGTCGTGCTGTCGGCCTCGCTCAATGCCGTGCCGTTCTACCAGCGGCAGGGCTTCGTCAGCGTGCGCGAAGAGGCTTACCCGCATCCCAGTGGTGTTTCGCTGGCCTCGGTGAGCATGCGCAGGCCGTGGTGACCAGCGTGTAGAGCCGAGCCCAAGCTCGGCTCTACAACGCAACGCAGCCGAGCAAGCTTGACTCTACGTGGTAGGCCTCAACGCTCGGCCAACCACCCGATCACGCCTTCCGCAGCACGCAGGCCACTGGCGTAGCACGCGGTCAGCAGATAGCCCCCGGTGGGGGCTTCCCAGTCCAGCATCTCGCCAGCACAGAACACGCCGGGCAGCGCCTGTAGCATCAAGCCCTCATCCATCGCATCCAGGCGCACGCCACCGGCGGTGCTGATCACTTCGGCCATCGGCCGCGGGCGCAGCAGCCGAAGCGGCAGGCGCTTGAGCGTGGCCACCACGGCGCTCAGATCGTTGCCCGCTTCCTTGCCGAGGAGCTCGAACACCAGCGCGGCCTTCACTGCATCCAGGCCGGCCTGGCGGCGCAGATGCTCGCCAAAACTACGGCCCTTGCGCGGGCGCGACAGGTCGGCAAGCAGGCGTGCCTCGTCGCGGCCCGGCACCAGGTCCAACCACAGCATGGCGTGGCCATCGCGGTTGATGGTCTCGCGCAGATCGGCCGCCAGCGCATAGACCAAGCTGCCTTCGATGCCGTACTCGCTGGCCACGCATTCGCCCTGCAGCGACCGCGGCTGGCCGTCCAGGTCGATCCAGTGAGCAACCACCGGCTTCAGCGGCGCGCCGGCGTTGCGCTGGGCAAAGAACGGCGTCCAGTCGACGTCGAAGCCGCAGTTGGCTGATTGCAGAGGGGCAATGTCCACGCCATGTGCCTGCAATGGTGTGACCCAAGCGCCGTCACTGCCGAGCTGCGGCCAGCTGCCACCACCTACTGCCAGCACGGTGGCATCGGCGTGGACCGCGATCTCACCCTCTTCCGTGGTGAAGCGCAGGGCGCCGTCGTCACTCCATCCGATCCAGCGATGGTTGGCATGCAGGCGCACGCCCTGTTCCCTCAATCGGCGCACCCAGCCGCGCAGCAGCGGTGCCGCCTTGCGGTCGACCGGGAACACGCGGCCGGAGCTGCCGACGTAGGTTTCCACGCCGAAACCGGCGGCCCAATCGCGCAGCGCCTGCGCGTCGAAGCCATCCAGCCATCGGCCGACCGTGGCGACCTGCTCGCGGTAGCGGCTGTCGAACAACGGGCGCGGCTCGGAGTGGGTGAGGTTGAGCCCACCCTTGCCGGCGATCAGGAACTTGCGGCCGGGCGAACCCTTGGCCTCGTACAGGTCGACCTCCAGCCCGGCCGCGCGCAGGCGCTCCGCGGCGAACAGGCCGGCCGGACCACCGCCGACGACGGCGACCCGGTGTGGCGTTGCGGTATTACGGTTTGACATCGAGCAGCTCGACATCGAACACCAGCGACGAGCCAGCCGGGATCGGGCCGACGCGACGGTCGCCGTAGCCGTAGTCCGGCGGAATCATCAGGGTGCGCTTGCCACCGACCTTCATGCCGGCCACGCCTTCATCCCAGCCGCGGATGACCTGGCCGGCGCCGAGCGCGAAGGTGAACGGTTCGCCACGGCTGACCGAGCTGTCGAAGGTCTTGCCGTGCTTGGTTTCGGTGCGGTTGTCGTAGATCCAGCCGGTGTAGTGCACGGTGACCTTGTTGCCGGCAACGGCTTCGGTGCCGGTGCCAGGCACGGTATCGATGCGCTCGAAGGTGGTCAGGGTGCCGCCCGGCGGCGGGCCGGCGGGTTCGCTCGAACAGCCAACGGCGGCGAGGGACAGCAGCAGGGGAAGCAGCAGGCGGCGCATCGGGCGTCTCCGGAAGGGCGCAGGGCGAGGGCGGCAAGGGTAGCGCATCGGCGCCGGGTATCATGGGCGCATGGCAAAACTCCTGCTCAATCTGCGCAATGTCGGCAACGACGAATATGCCGATGTCTGCACGCTGCTCGACCAGCACGGCATCGCCTGGTATCGCACCGAACCCAGCCCGTGGGGCATCTCCAATGGCGGCCTGTGGCTGCGCGAGGATGCCGATCATCCGCGCGCCAAGGCGTTGATGGCCGAATACCAGGCCGAACGCGGGCCGCGCATCCGTGCCGAGCGCGAGCAGGCGTTGCGCGAGGGCACGGCGGAGACCTTCGGCAGCCTGTTCCGGCGCCGACCGGCATATGTGGTGCTGGTGCTGCTGGCGATGGCCGGTGCGGCGGCGCTGGTGCTGCTGCCGTTCGTGCTGTTGCGGGGGTAAGGGGGACTTCCGGTCGGGTTGCACCCGGCACCCGCAACGGCAACGGCAACGTCAAAAGCCGGGCTTAAGTGGGAGGGCGGGGCGGTGTAGACAGGCGGGGGACGGCAAAAACTGCTCCTGCCTGCCTCGTAGAGCGCCTTGCTCGTGTGCGCTGTCCTGCGCACACGGCAAGACCGGGGTTGGGCGTCCTGCCCAACCCGCCCGGCGCATGCCCCGGGCCCATGGTGCTCTGCGCCCCCGCCTGCCCACACCGCCCCACCCCTGACAGATTCCGGGTGTCTGCCGGGCTTGGGGTCGGATCCCTCTGCTGCGCAGAGGGCTCTGACCCCTGAATCTGTCCGTGCTGGCGGGAGGCGCTAAAATGGCGGGATGATCGCCAATACCGCCGCCTACCATTTCGCCGTCATCGACGCCCCCCAGGCCCTGTGCGACCAGCTGCTGGCGCGTGCCGAGGCGGCTGGGCTGCGGGGCACGATCCTGGTGGCAGGCGAGGGGCTGAACCTGTTCCTGGCCGGTGCGCCTGGGGCCGTCGAGGGTTTCTATGTGGCGCTGCGTGCCGATGCGCGCTTTGCACATATGCGTGTCAAGACCAGCCTCAGTGAGCACCAGCCGTTCGCGCGGCTGAAGGCCAAGGTGAAGGACGAGATCATCAGCTTCCGTCGCGACGACGGCCAGCCGCTGGATTACCCGCGCGCCCCGGCGATCGATCCGGCCACCGTGCAGCGCTGGTTGCGGCAGGGGCATGACGACGTCGGCAAGCCGGTGGTGATGCTCGATACGCGCAACCTGCAGGAAGTGGAGTACGGCACCTTCAAGGATGCGCTGGTGCTGCCCATCCACAAGTTCACCGACCTGCCCGAGGCGCTGGCGCCGCACCGCGAGGCGCTGAAGGACAGCACCGTGGTCAGCTTCTGCACCGGTGGCATCCGTTGCGAGAAGGCTGCGCTGTGGATGGTCAACGACGGCATGGACAACGTGCTGCAGCTCGACGGCGGCATCCTCGGTTACTTCGAGGAGGTGGGGGGCGAGGGCTACGAAGGACGCTGTTTCGTGTTCGACGAGCGCGTGGCGCTGGATGCCGAGTTGAAGCCGATGGTCGACCAGCCGATGCCGGAGCCGCGCCCCAGCGCGTTCTGACAGGGCGCCGGTCGAGCCGGCCGCTGGCCGGCTGCAAGGGCTCTCCGTCTGTCGGCCAGCGACCGGCACTACCCAACACGCATGGCACCCCGGGCCATGCCCGGCGGCCCTGAACCCGCCCCACGGGAATCAGCATCCCGCTACCGTCACTGGCCGCCGCGCCTCGCCGTCCCCATGCATGGGGAATCCTGTGACGGAAAACCGCCTGATGATTCCATTGTCGATTCTCGACCTGGCCCCGGTCTGCGAGGGCAGTGACACCACCGCCGCCTTCGCCAACATGCTGGAGCTGGCCCAGCATGCCGATGGGCTGGGCTACCGCCGCTACTGGCTGGCCGAACACCACAACATGCCCGGCATCGCCAGCGCCGCCACTGCGGTGTTGATCGGCCATGTCGCCGGCGGCACCAAGCGCATCCGCGTCGGTGCAGGGGGCATCATGCTGCCCAACCATGCGCCGCTGCAGGTGGCCGAGCAGTTCGGCACGCTCGCCTCGCTGTATCCGGACCGCATCGATCTCGGCCTGGGCCGTGCGCCGGGCACGGATCAGCCGACCGCGCGTGCACTGCGCCGCTACTTCGACAGCGCCGACCAGTTCCCCCAGGACGTGCGCGAGCTGTTGCACTACTTCGAGCCGGTGCAGCCCGGGCAGGCGGTGCAGGCCGTTCCGGGTGGTGGCCTGCGGGTGCCGACCTGGATCCTCGGTTCCAGCCTGTTCGGTGCGCGCATGGCCGCCTCGATGGGCCTGCCATACGCGTTTGCCTCGCACTTCGCACCGGACGTGATGGACGAAGCGCTGGCGGTGTACCGCCGTGAGTTCCGCCCTTCGGCGACGTTGAAGCAACCGCACGCCATGCTGGCCTTGAACGTTGTCGCCAGCGACAGCGAAGCCGAGTCGCGTCGATTGTTCACCAGCCAGCAGCAGAGTTTCGTGAACCTGCGTCGCGGCCGCCCGGGCAAGATTCCGGCACCCATCGACGACATCGAGTCGTTCTGGGAGCCGCATGAGAAGCTGGGCGTGGAGCGGGCACTGGCCTGCACCGTCCTCGGCGATCCGCAGCAGGTGGCCGAGGGCATCGCCGCTTTCGTTGAGCGGCACAAGCCCGACGAGCTGATGCTCACCGCGAACCTGTACGATCACCGCGCGCGCCTGCGCTCGTTCGAACTGGCGATGCAGGCCTGGCACGCCCGCCACGCGGGCTGAACAATTGCGTCACGAGCTGTTGCAGCGATGCACGGTCTGATGGGGCTCCCACTCATGGAGCCCCCACATGTCCAACGCCCGCACTGAACACATTGCCCAGCTGGCTGAACTGATCAGGGACGTGGAGGTGGCGATGTTCACCACCACCGGTGTCGATGGCCGCCTCTACAGCCGGCCGCTGGCCACCCAGCAGGTCGCCTTCGACGGCGACCTGTGGTTCGTCATCACTGCCGACAGTCCGAAGGTGGCTGAAATCGCGCTCGATCCGCACGTCAACGTGGCCTATGCCTCGCCGTCGAAGAATACTTACGTGTCGGTCGCGGGGCGTGCGAGCGTCGTCGATGACCGCGCAAAGATCGAGGAATTGTGGTCGCCGGCGATGAAACTGTTCTTCCCCGGTGGCAAGGATGATCCCAACCTGCGCCTGATCCATGTGCGTGCCGATTCGGCCGAGTACTGGGATGGCCCGGGCACGTTGCTGGGCAAGGCGCTGACGTTCGTGTTGTCAGCAGTGCAGGACGAGCCCGGGCAGTTGGCCGACAACGGGTTCATTGACCTTCGGTGATGGCCGATGTCCGGTATTGGTAGTGCCGGCCGCTGGCCGGCAATCCTGGAAACGTGGCGGCCGGCCAGCGGCCGGCTGTAACGGGTTCCGGCTCAGAACCAGCGCTGGAACAACTCCACCGTATAGCCCACCAGCTGCCCGGAACTGAAACCGAAGAACGCGATCGCTGCCAGCGCTGCGATCCAGTTGAACAGCATAAGCGCGCCATCGCGTTCCAGCAGTGCCAGCGAGAACAGCAGCAGCTGGAAACCGAACAGGAAGTTGGTGAACGGGATCGGCAGCGACAGCAGCAGGCCCAGCAGCACCAGCAGCAGGCCGGTGAAGGCATGCGCCGGCAGTGGCGTGAGAAGTTGCGGTAGCCGTGGCTTCAACATCCGGTCCAGCCGCCGCAGCGGGCGATCGATGCGGTCGAGGAAGCGGTGCATGGTGCTGCGTCTGGGGCCGCGGCGGGCAATGAAGCCCGGGAGCCAGGGCCGGCGCAGGCAGCACAGCATCTGCACCCCGATCAGAATTACCAGTGGGCCGCTGACCGCGCCTCCCATGCCCGGAATCGGGATGAACGATGGCAGGATCGCCACGAACAGGAACACGCCGAAGGCGCTCTGCTGCAGGTTGCACAGGATCTGGCCGAGCGGCATGTGCTCGGCCGGGTCGCCGGAGGCGAACATCTCCAGCAGGGTGCGGATGCCCTCGTTGCGGTAGGCCGGGCGCTCAACGCCCGGACCCTGGCCGGCCTCAGGCGGTGAGCTCATCGGCCTGCTCGTCCGACAGCGTGCGCAGCAGCAGCTTGTCCACGCGGGCACCGTCCAGGTCGACCACCTCGAAGCGCCAGCCGGCCCAGTCAAAGTACTCGCCCGCGTGCGGGATGCGGCCGAAGTAGTGGATGCACATGCCGGCCAGCGTGTAGTAGTCGCCATCCTCGGCATCGGGCAGGTCGTTGCTGCCGATCAGCTCGCGCAGGTCCTCGATCGGCAGCGAGCCGTCCACCAGCAGCGAGCCGTCCTCGCGGGTCACCACCAGCGCATCTTCGTCGGCATTTTCGGTGGCCTGCAGACGGCCAACCACCGCGCCCATCAGATCGCTGATGGTCACCAGGCCCTGGATCTCGCCGTACTCGTCCACCACCAGCGCCATCGACTGCTGTTCCTCGCGGAAGATCTCCAGCAGCTTCATCGCGTGGGTGGATTCAGACACGTACAGCGGCTCGCGCAGGGTCTGGAACAGCGCGTTGTCACCGCGCGCCATACGTGTGGCCAACGACTTCAGTTCAAGCACGCCGACCACGTCCATGTCGTTGTCGCGGTACACCGGGTACCGCGAGAACTCATGCTCGGCCATGATCTCCAGGTTCTTGTCCAGACCGCCCTGCGTGTCCAGCCAGGCAATCCGGTTGCGCGGGGTCATCAGGCTGTCGGCGGTACGATCGCCCAGGCGCATGACGCGGTTCATCATGTCGCGCTCGTGGGCGTCGATCACGCCGGCCTCGTGGCTTTCGGCCACCAGCATGCGGATCTCTTCTTCGGTCACCGAGGCGACTTCATCCTTGCCCAGGCCGAACAGGCGCAGCACCAGCTGGGTGGTCTTGGACAGCAGCCAGACGAAGGGCAGGGCCAGCTTGGCCAGCCAGCTCATCGGCATCGCCACCAGGCTGGCAATGGCCTCCGAACGAGTCAGCGCCAAGCGCTTGGGCACCAGTTCGCCGAAGATCAGCGTAATGAAAGTGATCAGGCTGACCGCCAGCGCGGTACCGACGTTACCGGCGTAGGCAAAGCCGGGCATCAGGCCCTGGATCCAGCCGGCGAAGGCTTCACCCAGCGCTTCGCCGCCGAGGTAGCCGGTCAGCACGCCGATCACGGTGATACCGATCTGCACGGTGGACAGGAAGCTCTCCGGCTTCTCCGACAGCTCCAGTGCCTTGGCAGCGCGCTTGGAGGTGCCGGCCATCTGCTTCAGGCGGCTCTTGCGCGAGGTCATGACCGACATCTCGGACATGGCGAAGAAGCCGTTCAACAGAACCAGCGCGAAGACAATCAGGATCATTTCAAACACGGGCATCGTCCCCGGTTGGTGGCAGGGAGGGCGGGTGCTTGCGATGGCGGCAGGCGCTCAGGAACAGGGTCCGGCGCGGCGCAGGGGGATAAGGGTCGTCGTCCATAAGGTGCGCCCGAGGGCGCGCTGGCATCTTAGCAAAGGGCCGTGGCAGGGTGGTAACTGCCTGTTCAGGTTGAGGGTCCCCAGCCCCCGAAAGGAGGCGGGGATACCCGAGATGGTCATCTAGCCGTCATAATTCCGTCTGGTGCCGTCCTTCCCGCGACGGCTGACAGGTTTCTCAATGTTCTCTCTGCAGACCATTTTCGGTTCCGGCAAACAGTTCTACACCCTGCTCGATGAGGCTGCCGTCGCGGCGTCCGATGCCGCCAAGGCGCTGCACTCCATGCTGCGCGAGGCCGACCGCCAGCCCGCGCTGGACGCTTTCAAGCTGGCCCGCCTGCGCGAACGCGCGGCCTCGGACAAGATCAGCCAGGCGCTGGTGGACAGCTTCATGACCCCGATCGAGCGCGAGGACATCGAAGCGCTGGGCTCGGCGCTGTACAAGATTCCCAAGCAGATCGAGAAGTTCGCCGATCGCTATTCGCTGGCCACGACCCACCTGGAGCACATCGACTTCGCGCCGCGCGCGGCGATGCTGGAGCAGGCTGCCGGCGTGGTGGTGGAGATGGTGGCCGACCTGCGCCACATGAACCTGGACCGGATGACCGCGCTCAACGAGAAGCTGCGCTCGCTGGAGAACGAGGCCGACCGCCTGATGCTCGAGCTGTACCGCGACATCTATTCGGGCCGCCTGGACAACCTGCAGATGTTCCTGCTGAAGGAATTCTTCGAGATCCTGGAAAAGGCCATCGACCGCTGCCGCGAGGCCGGCGTGGTGGCATACCAGATCGTGTTGAAGAACAGCTGACGGACGCCGCCGCATGTTGACCCTTGTCCTGGTGGTGATCCTGGCCGCACTCGTCTTCGAGTTCATCAACGGCTTCCACGACACCGCCAACTCCATTGCCACTGTGGTGGCGACCAAAGTGCTCTCGCCCGGCTGGGCGGTGATGCTGGCCGCCTTCATGAACCTCATCGGTGCACTGACCGGTACAGCGGTGGCGCTGACCATCGCTTCGGGCCTGCTCAACACCAACGTGGTCGACGTGACCCCGCAGGTGATCCTGTGCGCGCTGCTGGGCGGCATCATCTGGAACCTGATCACCTGGTGGAAGGGCCTGCCGTCTTCGTCTTCGCACGCCCTGATCGGTGGCCTCTGCGGCGCCGGCCTGGCTGCGGCCCACAACAACTGGGACGCGCTGATCTGGTCCGAGCGCCTGGGCAGCTGGGCGCAGAACAAGGGCCTGCTGTGGAAGGTGTTCGTGCCGATGATCACCTCGCCGATCGCCGGCTTCCTGCTGGGCATCGTGGTGATGGTGCTGCTGTGGGGCTTGATCGCCGGCCTGGCCAAGATCGGTGGTGCCATCGGCCGCCTGGCCCGTCCGCGCATCGTCAACGCCTTCTTCGGCAAGGCACAGATCGCCTCGGCGGCCTACATGGGCTTCGCACACGGCCACAACGACGCGCAGAAGACCATGGGCATCATCGCGATGACCCTGATCGGTGCCGAAGCGACCGGCGCACTGAACGACTTGCCGTCGTGGCTGGCCTTCATGCACCCGGACGCGTATGCCGGTGACGGCATCGCCATGTGGATCGTGCTGACCTGCGCGGTGGTGATGGCCGCCGGTACCGCCTCGGGCGGCTGGAAGATCATCAAGACCCTGGGTCACAAGATGGTCAAGCTGCACCCCATCCATGGCTTCGCCGCAGAGACCAGCTCGGCCACCATCCTGACCCTGGCGGCCCACTTCGGCATGCCGGTCTCGACCACGCACAGCATCTCCACCGCGATCATGGGCGTCGGCTTCGCCAAGAACCCGCGTTCGCTGAAGTTCGGCGTGATCGAACGCATCGTCTGGGCCTGGATCCTGACCATTCCGGCAGCAGGTGGTTGTGCGTACCTGATCCTGAAGCTGTTCGAGCTGTTCGGCTGGACCTGAGGCCCGCGGCCTTAGCTTAGGGTCAGAGCCCTTTGCCTGCGGGGAAAAGGATCTGACCCCAACAATCGAAAAAGCCCGCCGGATACCGGCGGGCTTTTTTCATGGGCGAAGAATTTTCCGTATCCAGCGTGCCGACCAACGGTCGGCACCCACCAACAGCCGCAGGAATCTGTCAGCGGCGGGGTGGGGTGGGGTTGCAGGACCGTTGGCGCCATGGATGGCGCCATCGAGCCCCCATGGATGGGTTTACGGCGTGTCCTGCAACCCCATCCCGCCTCGCCAGCCCACGGGAACCCGGCTTTTGACGTTGCGGTTGCAGTTGCCGTTGCCGTTGCCGTTGCTGTCAGCGGGTGCCGGGCCGCAGGCCCGGCCGAACCCCTCAGTTACGCTGGAACAACGCCTGCACATCCTTCCGGAATGCCGCCTGGCTGTCCGCCCGGCTGTAGAACATGTGCCCGCCCGGATAGCTGCGTACCTGTACCCGGTCCGGATTGCTGCCCATCGCCGGCATCTGGTCCACCGTCAGGATCGACCCCATGAACGGGCACGACAGGTCGTTCCAGCCATGCACGATCAAGACCTGAAGGTGCGGATCGATCGCCACCGCCTGGCGCAGCTGGGTCACCGCGCCCTGGCGCAGATCACCGTTGCGGTCCCACAACCGGTTCACCTCGTAGTTCAGCGCCTGGTAGCGGGAATCCACCTTCCAGCCGACCACGCGCGTGACGAAGTCGACCATCGCCGTGGTGGTCGGCGCGATGATGCTGTCCAGCAGCGGATCGTTGGCACGCTGCTCCGGATCGTTCGGGAACGGATCGAACGCGGTCACGTTGGAATCGTAGCGGCTGCCCAGCGTGCCCTTGTCGCGGAACACCTCGCGCAGGTACGCCTGGGTTTCCAGACGGCCACCGGCACGACGCACGAACTGCGGATCCAGGCCGGTCAGCTCGGTCACCCGGCGCAGCATCGCCTCGGTGGCCTGCGGATCGCTGCGGCCCCTCATCAGCGCGGTGGCGTAGTCGCCGCGGGTGTACTCGACCACGTCACGCATCGCCGCGTCGGTCAGCTTGCCCTGGCGCTCGAGGTGCGCGGCGGCGATCGACGGCAGCGTCTGCATCCACGCCATCGGCGAGACATCGGCGTTGTCTTCCAGGGTCGGGCTCAGGTACGGCGACACCAGCACCAGGCCGTTCATTGCCACGCCCAACCGGGTCTGCAGGTAGTGGGTGATGCGCGGGCCGCGGTAGCCACCGTAGCTTTCGCCGGTCAGGTACTTGCGCGAGGCCATGCGCTGGTTGCGCAGCAGCCAGTCGTAGATCGAGCGCGACAGGTACTCGATGTCGGCGTTGGGGTTGTACAGCTGCTTCTTGGCCTCGTCATCGCCGATGCGGGCGCGGCTGAAGCCGGTGCCGACCGGATCGATGAATACCAGGTCGGTGAAGTCCAGCCAGGTGCCCGGGTTGTCGTGCAGGGTGGCTGGCGCCGAGGCGCTGTCGCCTTCCGAACCGAAGGTCACCACCTTGGGACCGATCGCGCCCATGTTGAGGTAGACCGACGAAGCGCCGGGGCCGCCATTGAGCGCGAAGGTCACCGGCCGGTCCTTGCCCGGCATCGTGTAGGCGGTGAACACCACGTCGGCGATCACCTTGCCCTTCTCATCGCGCACCGGCAGGGTGCCAACGGTGGCGGTGTAGTCGAGGGCGCGACCGGCCAGGCGGATGCTCTGGCGAGCGGACGCATCGGCCGGCAGCGCAGGTACCTCGGTCTTGTCGTCCTTGGCATCGGACTTGGTTTCGGCGGCGGGCGCGGCCAGCACGCTGGCGGGAGCAATGAGCAGGCCGACGCAGAGCGCGGCAGTGTGCAGCAGGGACTTCATGGCACCGGATCGGCAGCGGAAGGGGTTCCGATGCTAGGCCGCTACGGTGCCGCGCCGTATGTGTCCAAAGCCATGGCCAGGCGTTGTCGCCTGTTGCGGCCAGATTGGGTCAAGTGGGCAGGGCGGCGGCCGCTTCGTCGTCGGCCAGCAGCCCGTACACCGCCGAATCGGCCAGTTCACCCTGGATGCGCCAGCGCTGGCGCAGCAGGCCCTCACGGTGGAAACCGAGGCGTTCAAGCACGTGCGCGGAGGCCGCGTTGCGCGGATCGATTTCGGCTTCCACGCGATGCAGGCGCAGGGTGTGGAACAGGTAGGCCAGCACCTGCTGCAACGCTTCGTGCATGTAACCCTGGCCCTGCAGGCCAGGCGCCAGCAGGTAGCCGATCTCGGCGCGGGCAGCGTCACGGTCGACGGCAAACACCACGCAGATGCCCAGCAGTGGCCCCTCCAGCGATTCGCGTACGGCCAGCTTGAGCTGGGTGCCGGTGGCGTGTGCCGCGAGGTCGTCGTCGATCTGCTCGCGGGCTTCGGCAGGTCGTTTCCAGGCCGGATGGTTCCACCAGCGCATCACCGCCGGGTCGGATTGCAGCGTGAACAGCGCAGCCGCGTCATCACGGCGGATCGGGCTCAGGATCAGGCGCGCGCTGTGCAGCGGCAGGCCGGGGAACAGCAGCGAGTTGGCGGGCAATTCAGTCGTCCACGCAGATGAGCGCGCATTATGGACCCGCAGGGTTTGCCGATGGGGGTGTAATGGCCCCGTGGCGCATGAACCGGTGGTGCCGGCCGCTGGCCGGCACCACCTGTTAACGGGGTCAGAGCCGTTCACCGGTGGGAAACGGCTCTGACCCCGCTCAGCGATCAGGCTTCCAGCGAAGCGAGGTCGCCCTTGCTTTCCAGCCAACCCTTGCGGTCGGACGCACGCTTCTTGGCCAGCAGCATGTCCATCAGCGAACTGGTCTGCTCGCGATCGTCCACGGTCAGCTGCACCAGCCGGCGGGTATCCGGATGGATGGTGGACTCACGCAGCTGCGGCGGATTCATTTCACCCAGGCCCTTGAAGCGGGTCACGTTGACCGCGCCCTTGATCTTCTCGCGTTCGATCTTGTCCAGCATCGAGCGCTTTTCTTCCTCGTCCAGGGCGTAGAACACCTGCTTGCCCACGTCGATGCGGAACAGCGGCGGCATTGCCACGAACACGTGGCCGGCATCGACCAGCGCCGGGAAATGCTTCAGGAACAGTGCGGTCAGCAGGGTCGCGATGTGCAGGCCGTCGGAGTCGGCGTCGGCCAGGATCACCACCTTGCCGTAGCGCAGGCCGCTGATGTCATCCTTGCCCGGATCGCAGCCGATGGCGATGGCCAGGTTGTGTACTTCTTCCGAGGCCAGCACGCTGTTGGACGAGACTTCCCAGGTGTTCAGGATCTTGCCGCGCAGCGGCATGATCGCCTGGAAATCCTTGTCGCGGGCCTGCTTGGCGCTGCCGCCTGCCGAATCACCTTCCACCAGGAACAGTTCGGTGCGCGACAGGTCCTGGCTGATGCAGTCGGCCAGTTTGCCGGGCAGGGCTGGGCCTTGGGTGACCTTTTTGCGGACGACCAGCTTTTCGGTCTTCAGGCGCGCACTGGCGCGCTCGATGGCGATCTGCGCGATCTTCTCGCCCAGTTCCACGTTCTGGTTCAACAGCAGGCTGAACGCATCATGCGCGGCGCCTTCGACGAAGCCGGCGGCCTGGCGCGAGGACAGGCGTTCCTTGGTCTGGCCGCTGAACTGCGGGTCGGTCATCTTCAGCGACAGCACGAACGACACGCGGTCCCAGACGTCTTCCGGGGCCAGCTTGACGCCGCGCGGCAGCAGGTTGCGGAAATCGCAGAACTCGCGCAACGCTTCGGTCAGGCCGGTGCGCAGGCCATTGGCATGGGTGCCGTGCTGCGCGGTCGGGATCAGGTTGACGTAGCTTTCCTGCACCAGCTCGCCTTCCGGCAGCCAGGCCACGGCCCAGTCCACGATCTCGGTGTCTTTCTTCAGGTTGCCGACGAACAGATCGGCCGGCAGCGATTCGCGGTCGCCCAGCTCCATCTTCAGATAATCGCGCAGGCCGTCCTCGTAGTACCAGGTATCGACTTCGCCGGTGGCTTCATCGGTCAGCTTGACGGTCAGGCCCGGGCACAGCACGGCCTTGGCGCGCAGCAGGTGCTTGAGCGCACGCACGGCGAACTTGGGCGTATCGAAGTACTTCGGATCCGGCCAGAAGCGCAGGCGGGTACCGGTGTTCTTCTTGCCGACGGTGCCGACCACTTCCAGCGGCGAGGCGCGGTCGCCGTTGCGGAAGGTGATGCGGTGTTCGGCACCTTCGCGCTTGATGTGGATTTCCACCAGGGTCGACAGCGCATTGACCACGCTGACGCCGACGCCATGCAGGCCGCCGGAGAAGGTGTAGTTGTTGTTGTTGAACTTGCCGCCGGCATGCAGGCGGGTGAGGATCAGCTCGACGCCCGGGATCTTCTCTTCCGGATGGATGTCCACCGGCATGCCGCGGCCGTCATCGCTGACCTCTACGCTGCCGTCCTTGAACAGGGTGATCTCGATCGAACGGGCGTGGCCGGCGAGGGCTTCGTCCACCGAGTTGTCGATCACTTCCTGCGCCAGGTGGTTCGGGCGCGCGGTGTCGGTATACATGCCGGGGCGGCGCTTGACCGGGTCAAGGCCGGACAGGACTTCAATATCGGCGGCGTTATAGCGGGCGTTCATCTGTCTTCGAAAGCTTGGAGCGACGCGCAAGTGTGCGGTCTGGCCCGTGATTTTGCACGCCTGCGGTTCAGCCTTGGAGCGCGCAAGGGGGTAAAATGGCACCCGCTGGAATCTGAACGCCGGCGCCCCTAGTTGGACCGATATGTCCAAGCCATACCGCGAGGAGGACTCCATGAAGAAGTTGCTGACCATTGCGATCCTGGCCGCCGCTGCCGTTGCAGTGCCGCTGGTGCTGGCGCAGAACGCCGGCCAGCCGGCCCCGCAGCAGGGCGACCAGGCCGACAAGGCGCAGTCCGAGGCGGACGCCAAGGCCAAGCGCCGCGCCCAGGCCAATGCCGAAATGAAGGCCAAGGGCCAGCCGGTCCCGCAGCAGGAAGAAGAGGAAGAAGCGCGCAAGAAGCGCTGATCCCACAACCTGCCAGGCGCCCTTGCGACAAGGGTTGCGCTCCGGAACGCCCCGCCCAGCGGGGCGTTTTTTGTTGGATGGGACGCACAAGCCCCTTGGGTTGGCGGCCATCAATCTGTAAACTATGGCTTTCCGGGAGTAAGTGCGTGTCCACCATTTGCGAATGGGCTGGAGCGGCCAAGCGTGGCTTCCAGCATGGCGGGTCGCAGGTGACGGTCGATTTGACCGGCACGGCCACCCCGACCTCGCACGGTGGTCCCCGTCCGGCGCCTGCCGCCGCATGGAACGGCACCTCCCTCGCTGTCCCAGCGAACCGGAAAACCCCCTCTGAGCACCATGCCCGCCCTCCGGGTGCGCGTGGTGCTGCCGTTTTCCATTTCCAGACAGGATGCTTGCAGCCATGACTCCCTTGATTTTCGTAACCGGCGGCGTGGTGTCCTCGCTCGGCAAAGGCATTGCCGCCGCGTCGCTGGCCGCCATTCTCGAAGCCCGTGGCCTCAAGGTCACGATGATGAAGCTCGACCCGTACATCAACGTCGACCCGGGCACCATGAGCCCGTTCCAGCACGGTGAGGTCTATGTCACCGACGACGGCGCCGAGACCGACCTCGATCTGGGCCACTACGAGCGTTTCGTGCGCACCCGCCTGAGCCGCAAGAACTCGGTCACCACCGGTCGCATCTACGAGAACGTGATCCGCAAGGAGCGCCGCGGCGACTACCTGGGCGCAACCGTGCAGGTCATCCCGCACATCACCGACGAGATCCGTCGCTGCATCGATGAAGCCACCGAAGGCTACGACGTGGCCCTGGTCGAGATCGGCGGCACTGTCGGCGACATTGAATCGCTGCCGTTCCTGGAAGCGATTCGCCAGGTGCGCACCGAGCGCGGCGCCGAAAAGGCCATGTTCATGCATCTCACGCTGGTGCCGTACATCGCGGCGGCCGGTGAGCTGAAGACCAAGCCGACCCAACATTCGGTCAAGGAACTGCGCTCGATCGGCATCCAGCCGGACGTGCTGCTGTGCCGGTCCGAGCAGGCGGTGCCGGATTCGGAGCGTCGCAAGATCGCACTGTTCACCAATGTCTCCGAGCGCGCGGTGATCAGCTGCCCGGATATCGACGTGCTGTACGGCATGCCGCTGGAATTGCTGCGCCAAGGCCTGGACGAACTGGTCATCGAGCAGTTCAAGCTGCGCGACAAGGTCGCCGCGGCCGACCTGTCCGAATGGGCGGCGGTGGTGGATGCGGTCAAGCATCCGCTGGACGAGGTCAACATCGCCGTGGTCGGCAAGTACGTCGATCACCAGGATGCCTACAAGTCGGTGGCAGAAGCGCTGCGTCACGGTGGCCTGCGTCAGCGCACCAAGGTCAACCTGAAGTGGCTGGAAGCGCAGGATCTGGAGGGCAGCGACATGTCTGCCTTGCAGGACATCGACGGCATCCTGGTGCCGGGCGGTTTCGGCGACCGCGGTTTCGAAGGCAAGGTGCAGACCTCCAAGTTCGCGCGTGAGCACAAGGTGCCGTATTTCGGTATCTGCTACGGCATGCAGGCGGCCGTGGTGGACTATGCCCGCCACGTCGCCGACCTGGATGCAGCCAACAGCACCGAGAACGATCGCCAGTCGCCGCACCCGGTGATCGGCCTGATCACCGAATGGCGCACCGCCACCGGTGAAGTCGAAAAGCGCGACGAAAAATCCGACCTGGGCGGCACCATGCGTCTGGGCCTGCAGGAGCAGCGCCTGAAGCCCGGTACGCTGGCGCGCGAGGTCTATGGCAAGGATGTGGTGGCCGAGCGGCACCGTCACCGTTACGAGTTCAACAACCGCTATCGCACGCAGTTGGAAGACGCCGGCCTGGTGATCTCCGGCAAGTCGATGGACGACACCCTGGTGGAAGTGGTGGAGTTGCCGCGCGACACGCACCCGTGGTTTTTGGCCTGCCAGGCGCATCCGGAATTCCTGTCCACCCCGCGCGACGGCCATCCGCTGTTCATCGGCTTCGTGCGTGCGGCGCGCGAGAAGAAGGCTGGCGGCAAGTTGCTCAAAGAAGCGCGTGCGTGAGTTCCTTCTCCCATCGGGACCTCGGTCCCCTTCATGGGGAGAAGGTGGCCCTTAGGGGCGGATGAGAGGGGCGCCGCGACGCACTGGAAGATGGCAGCTGTGATGAACGCGTCGCCCCGCGCCAGCCATGGCAAACCATCTGGCCTTACAAGCGCTTGCAACCCGTACCCTCACCCCAACCCCTCTCCCGACGGGAGAGGGGCTTAATTACTTAGGTGACCTGATGAAACTGTGTGACTTCGAAGTCGGCCTCGACCAGCCGCTGTTCCTGATTGCCGGCCCCTGCGTGATCGAATCGATGCAGCTGCAGCTCGACGTGGCCGGCAAGCTCAAGGAGATCACCGGCAAGCTCGGCGTCAACTTCATCTTCAAGTCGAGTTTCGACAAGGCCAATCGCACCTCCGGCACCAGCTTCCGTGGCCCGGGCCTGGAAGAGGGTTTGAAGGTGCTGGATGCGGTGAAGAAGCAGATCGGCGTGCCGGTGCTCACCGACGTGCACGAATACACCCCGATGAACGAGGTCGCGGCCGTCGTCGACGTGCTGCAGACCCCGGCATTTTTGGTGCGCCAGACCGACTTCATCAAGAACGTCTGCGCCGCCGGCAAGCCGGTCAACATCAA